>Ga0116170_10000958_pt1 | contig 29937 bp, 17 predicted proteins | sample AD_JPNHW1_MetaG_FD_89797 | JGI IMG/M metagenome (GOLD analysis project Ga0116170, IMG submission 89797) | Active sludge microbial communities of municipal wastewater-treating anaerobic digesters from Japan - AD_JPNHW1_MetaG | ecosystem: Engineered > Bioreactor > Anaerobic > Digestate | place... | reverse complement strand
GCTGCAAGCTGTGCTTCACCCTGGTGAGAGAACCTGTCACCGGTACCCATTGAATATTTTCCTATCTTAATCATAATACTGTTATATTGCTGTTTATTGATTTACCCTTTAACGAAATGCCCAAACGGATAATGTTTATCTGCTGAAAAAAGATTATTCCATGCTAACCATAAAATTATGAAAAAATCGGCACAGCGGCATCAAATATTATTTGGTGAAGGGTATATATATCTGGCATTAGTTTTTTACCTGTTTTCCGTTAATCAACAAATTCTTAAACCGGACTCTTTCGGCACCTTTTATAAAATTGCCCTTCTCTACTCCATTGAATGAGCAGTCATTGACGGTTATATCAGAGATGTTTGTTGATTCATTAAGTCCTTCAATGAAGACTCCGTATTCGCTTGCATTTGATGAAATGTTTTCAAGTGTAACGTTCTTTACGAAAGGAGGGAACTGTCTCTGGCATTTCTCATCGGGTTCATAAAGAAGGCTTATGTGCAGAACAGCTTCCTTGCACTGTCCTACTTTTATATTTCTCACGTTAATATTTTCTATTATTCCACCGCGGCAGTTTGATGTTTTAATTCTGATCACTCTCAGCAGTTCCGGGCTGTCCATCCCGCAGTTTTCCACGAAAAGGTTAGAATAGCCTCCGGATATTTCGCTTCCTATGACCACTCCACCATGGCCGGCAGCCATACGGCAGTCGCGTACGATAATGTTTTTTGATGGGATGTTCCATCTTCTGCCATCGTTATTTCTTCCTGATTTTATTGCAATACAGTCATCACCCGTATTGAAATAGCATTTTTCAATCAACACATGGTCGCACGATTCGGGATCACAACCGTCTGAATTGGGGCCTTCGCTCATTATTGTTGCTCCGCGAAGGATAAAATTATCGGTTAAAAGCGGGTGTATCACCCAGAAAGGTGAATTTTTTATTGTCACATCCTCCACCAGTACGGTGTTGCATTTATAAAACTGTATAAAATGCGGACGTAGCGCATCCTGAAGTGTAAAGACTCTTTTGTCAACAGGGGTCTGGTCCTGTTCATAGCCCAGGAGCTTGGGTCTGCCTCCTGTATGCTGAGAAATCATTCCTTCTTTCCAACCATATTCAGCTCGTCCGTTCATCCACCACCAGTGTTTTGGTGATCCCTGTCCGTCAATTGTCCCTTTGCCTGTGATGGCAATATTTTTTGCTTCAAAGGCATAGATCAATGGATGAGTATTGTAGCAATCCATACCTTCCCAGCGGGTCAGTACAGCAGGGGTATAGAGGGTGCTGTCGGTTGAGAAAAGCAGTATGGCCCCATCCTCAATATGGAGGTTTACATTGCTTTTCAAAGTAACAGGGCCTGTGAGCCATGTGCCTTTCGGGACAAGGACCACACCACCACCTGCTTCACTGCATTTTTCAATTGCGGAGTTTATGGCAGTACTGTTCAGAAATGACGGATCTGAATTTTCTGCTCCGAAGTCTTTGATATTAAATGTATCGGCGGGGAAGGAGGTGGTTGCTATTTCATTCCCGATCTTTGTCATCATCGCCCATTTATCTGCATGAGTGCATGAGAGCAGCATAAGGGAACCGAGAATAGCAGCCTGTAATGAAAGAAGTTTCATAAAAAATAAATTATAAGGTTATTCTTTGGTCTGTTTGGTAATGGGAGAGATCGAAAATGATCTCTCCCTGTCAACCAAACCATTAATATAGTTAATTACTAAACTAGTAACCAGGGTTCTGCCAGAATCCATTGGGATCTTCTGACTCAGTTCTGTTGGATACTGCATCCATCTGTGGCTGAGGAATAGGTCTCAGCATATGGAAGTCCTTTATATTACCAACGGTAGACCCGTTATAAAGCGGAACCCTTGTAAGGAGTGTGTTTGTTCTCTTGAGGTCGAACCAACGCTGCTGTTCGCCGCAGAGTTCACGTGCTCTCTCATCAAGTATGACCGCGATGTTCTTGTTATTGACCTGGGTCTGTTCAGCAGCTGTAAGAGTATTGTCCTGACCGCTTATTGCACGTGCATTACGGAGGTCGTTGAGCCTGCTGATTGCATTTACACTGCTTCCCGACATCATATAGCCTTCAGCTGCAATGAGGTACATCTCTGAGAGACGGAACACAAAAGCATCCCTGTCGCCAAGGTCCCTGATAACAGTAGCTGTTGAGGATATGTCGTCGAATTTTTTCAGTGATATATACATCCTGTTACCCTTGTAGTTATCAGCTCCAAGTGTTGTGGTTGCTATTGTTGGTAAAACTGCGGCTTCACTCTGATAGAGAGGATATACAACGGAATTGCCTACATCGGTACGTGAGAAAAGCACGTATCTTCCGGCAGCCCTGGCGACCTGGGCTGCAGTTACGGTGTTTGGACAGAGGTAAAGAGCAGTATCACGCATGTTTGCATACCCTGTAGGAGGTGCTACGCCGCCTGCAAAAGCTGTCTTGAATGCATTGGCTACATAGTATACATCACGGAATGATGCCTGGTAACGCTGGTCAGTGGTCTTATTGAACACGTCAAGAAGGTAGCCTGATGGCACAAAGCGGGTGAACCCTTTTGAATAGGCCTGGTAATCCAGCCCTACATTATAGGTTATGCCATTCCATTTGATGTTTTTATTAACGTCAGTATCAGTGCGTTTGAGTATCCCGGAGGTTGCAGGAACAGAGTTCCATACACCAACAAACATAAGATGCGACGCATTTCCTCCAAGAGCGTTTGCAGCATTACGCAGGATCATTCCTGCCCAGTTCATTGGATTGCCATTTTCATCAAGCTTAAGCCTCTTAGGCAGGATATTATTTGCAAGCTCAGATGAGTAGTCAACATACCAGATAACTTCGTTGTTGCTTATTCCATCCACATGTGTTGCTGACCATACATCAGAATAATTTGAATAAAAAGAGCAACCGCTGCCAGAGATTACCTCTTCGGCTTCAGCTGCAGCAAGAGCATATGATGCAGACACTCCAAGCTGGCTTGCCTGGTAGAGAAGGAGCCTTGCCCTGAGAGCCTTTGCAGCCCAGATGTTAATTCTTCCTGTCTTTGCTGTCTGTTTTGCGAGATGGACGATCGCCTCATCAACATCATTGAGCATAAAGTTATATACGTCTTCTTCCGAATTACGGTGTCCGATGGTTGAAGCGGTGGTTATTGGCTCAGTGTTTATCTGAACAGGGCCCCATGTCTCAACAAGATGCCAGTAGTAGAATGCTCTGAGGGCTTTTAACTCACCAAGGTAAGCATTCCTCTGGTCGTCACTGAGAACTGACGAAGAAGCTGCGTTGACATATTTTATGCCAGTATTGCAAAGGTTGACAGCACCATAAAGAAGCTCCCAGTATTCATCAAAACAGGCATTCATTGTCTCTTTTGTAGTGGTTGCAACCTCAGGAGTGATACCTGTATAATTGATCAGCACCTTCTGCCTGTTATCATAGCCTGTCAGCCAGGTGTCTGTTCCGCCTTCGCTTAGCCCATATGCGGCCTCTTTTCCATACCAGCTCCTGGTATATGAATAACAGGCTGCCACTAGACCGTCAATACCGTTTTTGGTAGAGTAGATGAGGTCCTCAGTCGATCCTGTGCGATTATTCTCGTCCAGGAAATCCGAGCATGATGTACCTGCCAGAAGAATCATGGCAAATACAAGAATGTAATATTTTATTTTAGTTTTCATAAGCTATATCCTTTGTATTGGAGAATATTAAAAATCGACATTGATACCAAACACTGCCTGTTTTGTCATCGGGTCAGATATTTCACCCTTACGTTCAGGGTCATAGTTGTCGAGGTTGCTGAAGGTGAAGTAGTTCTGCAGAGAACCATATACTCTCAGTTTGCTCAGGCCGATCTTTTCAATGTATTTGTTCGGTACAAGATATGAGAGGGTGACCTCTTTAATCTTAACGAAAGAAGCTTTCTCAAATGCCAGTGCTGTGAGATCGTTCTGTGATGCTATACCCGGACGCGGGAATTTGGCATCCTGATTTTCAGGTGTCCAGAAATCAACAGCCGGTGAAGCATCCTGTTCTGTGGGTTTGTATGCTGTGTTATAGTCATACTTTATCCATTGACCAACGCGGGCATAAAGTTGAGCTGACAGAGAAATGTTTTTATATGTGAAAGTATTTCTCATGCCTAAAATGAATTTTGGGCTTCTGTCGTAAACTCTCTTGTCATATTCATTTATAATAGTATCATTCTTGATATCACGGATTTTAACATCACCCGGAACTTTAGAGAATAGAGCAGCCGTGGAAGCTTCATCTATTTTCCAGCATCCGTCTGCCTCGTAGTCGTAGTACGCATAAACTGGTTTATCAACTATAAGGGGTTTTTCAGGATCAGATACATTCTGTTTTTCGCCGCTGGAGAGGGAAAGTAACCTGCCTTTGTTCATGGAGTAAGTGAAGTCAACATCCCATGAGAAGTCTTTTTTCTGAATCACTTTTAAGCCAAGAGCAGCTTCAAAACCTTTGTTTTCAGTTTCACCAACGTTTGCCATAACCTGAGGATAGACATCAGTGGCGGGAAGACCTTTATATATCAGGAGCCCTGTTGTTTTTGAATAGTATGCATCAAAAGCACCGGTTGCCCTTCCTTTAAAGAGTGAAACATCAAGACCAACATCATAGGTGCCGGTTTTTTCCCATCCAACTCCTGAGTTACCAAGTATTGCAGGTACCATGCTTGAATAAACAGTGCTGCCGAATGAATAATAAACCTTATAGCTGCCAAGACTGGTGCGTGTCATATAAGGAGATACAGATGAGTTACCCGCAATACCCCAGCTGGCTCTTAGTTTCAGATTGTCGAGATTGTTTACATTCTTCATGAAAGATTCTTCTGAGATATTCCATGAAGCAGCAACTGATGGGAAATAATCCCATTTATTACCATCTGACAGTACTGAAGCACCGTCACCTCTCAGGGTTGCAGTCAACAAATACCTGCCCATGAGTTTGTAATTGACACGGCCAAAGTATGAGAGCATTGCCTGTTCTTTGTAAGTATCAGTGAGCGCTCTTCCTGTTGTGAGGATATTTGACAGATAGTAAAATGAATTGGTTCCATAATGATCCTGAAGCCCGAAGCCAGAAACTTCATGCGATTCTACAACGCTCTTTATTGCTTCCTGACCCATAAGAAGTTCGATATTATGAACTTCGCCAATCTTAAATGAATAATTCAGTGTATTTGACAATGTGAAGCCGGATCCTATACTGTTTGTGTTCTCAAGATAAGAACTTCTGCCTGACTGGTAGTTGCCGGTACACATATAATCTTCATACTCGCCATCTCTTTTGGAACTGACATCAACACCGAGAGATGATTTGAATGTAAGTCCCTTGATGATCTCCCAGCTGACATAAGCGTTACCAAACAACCTTGTTGAGAGAACATTGTTAGCATAAAAGCCCGGGACCTCATTAAGAAGAGGGTTTGTATGGCTTGTTGCTAATTCGGAAGGTTTGTCAAGAATAGTACCATCAGCAAGATAGGGTTGTGCTATAGTATGCATTTTAATAAGCTGTGAGTATACACCATCGTTTCTCTTGTCCCAGTCTTTATAAGTAAACATAAGATTTACACCTGCTTTCAGTGACTTTGTAATCTTCTGATCAACACTGGCGCGGAGGTTATATCTCTTCATCTCATCATTCTTAAGAATGCCATTCTCATCCATATAACCAAGAGAGAAGTTGTAGGTTGTTTTGTCACTTGCTCCGCTAACAGAAATCTCATGATTCTGAGTGATACCCTGATGAAGCATCATTTTAAACCAGTTCACTCCACCTTCCTTGTAAAGCTGATAGGATGATTTCTCATACGGAGATGAGATAATATTTGAAAAGACTGTCTCAGGACTATAGTCTGATAATTTTGTTGATCCCCATGTGTCAGCTATATTTTCAGCTGCATATCTCTGTCTTTCTGCAAGGAAAAGATACTCCTGCTGAGCTGTCATGACCTTTGGGAGGTCTGTTACGTTGTTAAAGGAAACATAAGAGTTTAAAGAGACCACAGCCTTTTTAGCACCTGCTGCAGATCCGCTTTTTGTAGTAATAATAATTACGCCATTGGCACCCCTTGTACCATAAATGGCTGTTGAAGAAGCGTCTTTAAGTACTTCATAGGAAACAATATCCGATGGGTTAATATCGAGTGTTGAACCATACTCAACTCCGTCGACAAGGAAGAGAGGAGCATTACCGGCATTTACCGATCTTCTCCCGCGCAGAACCATATCTACGCCTGATCCTGTTGCACCGCTAGATTTTGTAATATCAAGACCGGCAACTTTACCCTGTATTGCCTGAAGTGCGTTACTTGTTGCTGTGTTTGCAACCTCATCAGCTTTGATAGATGTGACAGATCCGGTAAGGTCTCTTTTTTTGACGGTTCCGTAACCAATAACAACAATCTCATCGAGGTCTGTTGTCTGTTCTTCCAGAACTATGTCAATTGTTGTACGATCTCCAATTGTCGCAGTGGCTGTTTTGTAGCCAATCATTGAAAATTGGAGTGTGGTTGCTCCCTGGGGAACATTTAATGAATACTTACCATCAGCATCTGTAAATGCACCGATTGTTGTTCCCGGTACAGTCACGCTTGCTCCTGCAAGTAATTCGCCCTTGTTGTCAGAGACTTGTCCCTGAATGGTCCTGGCCTGGGCATGTGCCATCAACCCAATGCAAAATGCAAAGGTAAGCAGAACCAATTTTCTGAGTGTTGGAGGTTTAATTACCATAGGTTATTTATTTGAGTTTAGAAATGAAATCAATGAACCAAATATATGGTTATGGCTCTCCACCAATGTGAACTTTTGGTTCAAAAGGGTGGAGTTTTTGTGTTTTAGGGAAAATAAGCCTTAACTTCTAAGCGGCTTATTCAGAGATGTTTGCATATTCGAGACTGGCCATGATAAAAGGAGCCACACCCTTGGGATCGTTATCTCTTATCTTCTCATTAATATAGTATTCATATGAGCCGTCGCGGTAGGGATTTCCTCCCAGGCCTGCCACGCTGCATACCCTGGTGAGATTTATAGTGCCATCCTCATTTTCAGTAATGAAATTTTTGATCAGGCCCTGGTATGCCATATGTGCGTTTGCAAGATATTTCTTATCGAGGTAACCCTTTCTGACACCCTTAAGGATTGCATAGGTAAACATCGAAGTGCACGATGTCTCTATATAATTACCCTGTTCTCCTGATCTGTCAAGTACCTGGTACCATCCACCGGTGGTCTGATCCTGTATCTTCACAATGCCTTCAACAAGTGTATTCAGGGTTTTTATCATTTCGTCGCGTCCCGGTTGTGATTCAGGGATGTAGTCAAGCGCATCGACAAAGGCCATGGCAAACCACCCCATAGCCCGACCCCATGCATGAGGTGACTGCCCGGTCACTTTATCAGCCCATGGCATTTGCTTTGACGAGTCCCAGGCATGACGGAATAACCCTGTTACAGGATCATACGTCTTCGATGAGGCAAGCGTGAACTGGTGAATTATGTCAGAAAAGTCTTCAGTCTCGGCAAATCGTTTTGCATACTCGGCATAAAATGGTTCTCCCATGTACAACCCATCGAGCCACATCTGGTTGGGATATATCTTCTTATGCCAGAATCCGCCCTCGGGTGTGCGCGGCTGCGTTCTGAGCTGTTGCCTGAGTGTGTCGATTACTTTTTTATAACGTGGATCATTTGTCCTGTCATAAAGCACAAAAATCATCCTGCCGGGATTAACCTGGTCAATATTGTAGTTCGACATTTTGTAGTTCAATATCCGGCCACCAGCATCAATGAGCGAATCGGCAAAGCCTTTTGCATATTCATAATAGATATTATTGCCTGTCGCCTCATACAGCCTGAGGAAAGCCAGTCCCTCGAGTCCCTGGGTGTAATTCCATCGTTTCTCTTTCTGGAAATCGACCATCCATAGAGAAGGGAAGCGCTTCATTTCAGAATCTGCCATTCTTACTGCCCAGGAAGTCTTTGCTGTGTCATTATCATTGGTCCTTCGGTTGCTTTTGCATGATGGCAAAAGCAACAGGGCTATAATAAGTGCTGAAAAAAAAGGTCGGTTTAGTCTCATGATCTCTTTATCTTTTACTGCGCCAAATTACGCATCCTGATCACTTGCCAGGGTGCATTTTTTAAGACAAAAAGTGCACTATTCAGCTTTTCTGCCAGCATGTTTTTCTTTATACTCTTTTGGAGTGAGACCGTAACGCTGTTTAAACACCCTTGAAAAATACCTTGGGTCGTTATTACCAACCATATAGGTAACCTGGGAGATTGTAAACTGGCCCGTCTCAATTAACTGGGCAGCTCTTTTAATACGTACTTCCCTGATGAATTCAACAGGCGCAAGACCTGTCAGGCTCTTTATCTTTTTAAAGAAGACGGAGCGACCTAATCCTGCTCCGGCAACCAGATCGTCGACAGTGAAATCAGAGTTGTCCATATTCTCTTCCATCACCTGCATGAGCCTTGCAAGAAGTTTCTCATCGTATGATTCAACCTTTGGTGTTTCAGGGTTTATTTCAACAGTATGCTTCCTGCCTTCATTGAATGTCGGCAGATTCGAAAGGAATCTCTCCTGGAGCCTTCTTCTCTGCATCAGGATATTGTCTATCCTGGCTCTCAGGTAGGTTGAGCTGAATGGCTTGGTGATAAAGTCATCGGCACCGGTCTTAAGCGCATCAACCTGTGTGTCGAGATCGGTTTTTGCGGTGAGGACTACAATGGGTATGTGAGAAGTGATTTCGTTTTCTTTGATCTCATGAGCAAGTTCGAGCCCGTTCATCTCAGGCATCATGAGGTCAGTAATGATAATATCGGGCAGCTGCTGGCGTGCAATCTGGCATCCTTCCTTTCCGTTGCCCGCTTCAATGACATGGAACCCGTCGGCGAGGATAATCCTGAGGAAGCTCCTGAGCTCCTCATTGTCTTCAACAATAAGTAAAACGGGCTCGTTGTCATCCACCTCTTCAGATTCAAATGTCTCTGTCTCTCCTGCAGGGTGAGAGACATGTAATCCGGGAGACGCTTTCTGGTTGTCGGTGAGGACAAACTCAGTGTCATTCTCATAATGCGAACAACCCAGTTTAAAAGTCACTTTAAAAGTGGCGCCATGTCCTTCCTCGCTTTCAGCTGTAAGCTCAGCCTGATGCAGCTCAGCCAGCTCTTTGCTGAGAGAGAGACCGATTCCTGTTCCGGGCTGAAATGATAAGGCACGGTCGGAGTTGCTTTCAAACCTGGCAAAAAGATTTTTCATCTTCTCCTTCGACAGCCCTATTCCCTGGTCGGCAACAATCAGCTCAAGCTTTTCATCATTCCTTTTCAGGGTGATAGTCACTTTTTTACCTTTAGGAGTGAATTTTACAGCATTGGTGATGAGATTGTAAACTATCTTCTCAACCTTGTCCTTGTCAGCCCAGATGGTCTCATCACCCGAATGATCATTTATTTCAAGTATCACACCTTTTTCTTCCGCGATCTTAACGAAGTTGGAGCATATCTCTTTTATATAAGCGCCGGGGGCAAACTCTTCGATCCTCAGCCTCATCTTGTTGTTCTGTATCTTTCTGAAGTCGAGGATCTGGTTAACAAGCCTCAGCATTCGTTCCGTATTACTCTGTACAATTGTAAGCTGATCCCTGACCTCGGGCTTAAGCTCATGATTCTTAAGTATGTTGCCGACAGGCGAGGAAATGAGCGTAAGCGGGGTGCGAAGCTCATGTGAGATATCTGTAAAGAACTTGAGCTTCATATTTGTAATGAGCTGTTCTATCTCAACCTTATGCCTGAGTTTATAGAACGTCATCAGGATATAAATGACGATAAAAGAAATAAGGAAGAAGGTTATAACATATAGGATCTTCGCAATGGCTGTCTGCCAGAACGAAGGGTGCACAATAAGTGGAATAGCCTGTTCATTGTCGACCCATACTCCATCAGAGTTGGTGGATTTTACCTTGAAGACATATGTGCCCGGAGAAAGGTTGTTATAGGTGGCTATCCGGTGGTCTCCTTCCATCTGCCAATCCTGGTCAAAACCTTCCAGCTTGCGCGCATATTTGATATTATTGGGATTCCTGTAATCAAGGGTGGAATATTCAATGCTTAATGTCTTTTGTTTATGGTAAAGATTAAGAGTGTACTTGCCTTCATCTTCATTAGAAAACATGTCGGCACCGTTAACATCAACACCAGATACCTGAACGCGTGTTACAACAAGAGGAGGTATGGTAGACATCTTTCTGACCTGCTCGGGGTAGAAATAATATACTCCATTGTCAAAACCCATTAATATCTCACCACCGGTTGTACGGATGGCTGTTGCTTCAGAGAAGTACCTGCTCTCAACGCCACTCTGCTCGCCATATATTTCAAAAGTTTCATCTTTCTTATTGAACTTGAGTATGCCGCGCTCACTGCAAAGCCACAGATTGTTGTTCTGGTCGTCAACGATAGACAAAATGATGTCGTCAGGAGCGCCAGTGGCCTGCATATACGATTTAAACTGTGGTTTGTTTTCTGTAAGCCCGCGGCTGGTTATTTTGTTCAGCCCTCCGCCAAATGTGCCCAGGTAAATCTCGTTGTCCCTTGAACAATATATATAGTGCACATCGTTATTTGCCAGAGAGTTTTCATCTGCCGGGTTAAAATAGTATGTCCTGAAGGTTATCTGTGCGGGATCGGTGAAACCCTGGTTGAATACTATAAGGCCATTGGTTGTTCCGACAAGTATATTGTCATTGTAGTCTGAAGTAATGTACCTTACCTTTTTATGGCTTGACAGGGGATAGCTTTTGAGGTCATTAAATGAGTTAATGAACCTGACCTTTTCTTCATTCTCCGCAATATAATTAAGTCCGCCATTGAACGTCCCGACCCATATTCTGCCAAATTTATCCTCAAAGATTGAATAGACATTATCGTGACTCAGACTGTAAGGATCTCCTTCAATATGAGAATAGTTCATAATTCTGTAAGACGGAACTCTTCCCCCGGATGAAGGGACAAGTTTAAAGATGCCTCTTCCTTTTGAACCCATCCAGATGTTTCCTTTGCGATCCTGCATTAAGCAGTATATAAGCCCGTTAAACAGGGTGCCTGAACTGAGAGAGCCATTCTCCCTGAGAGTTCCCAGGCATTCCTTGTTCTGGTTGTAGAGGTAAACAACACCATCTCTTGTTGCTACCCAGAGGTGTTTATCCCTGTCTTCAAATATAGCCCTTACTTCATTTTCAGAGTGATTCTGTGAACCAGGCTTGGGCTGCAGAACCTTAAACTGGTTGGGAAAGAAGGTTATTTTCTCAAGCCCCCTGCTCACAGTGCATACCCAGAGATTACCCTGCGAGTCCGACATGGCCGAGTGAATCAGGTTAGGAAACCTCCGGCCGGGATCGCCAGGCTCATTAAAGAAGTACTCAAGCTTTTTTTCTTTCCTGTTATAGTATGAGAAGCCTCCGCCACGAGGGTAGATCCACAGGTTATCGTTGATATCCTCGAAGATGAAGAATGTAGGCAGCAAGACATTGGGATTGGTCTTCTCCGTCTTCATCCTGAAGTGCCTGATCTCGCCTGTGAAAGGATCAAAATGAGTAACCCCGTCGCTGGTACTCTCTATCCATGCCTCGCCAAACTTGTCAACATAGGCTGAGATAAGATTGTTGGTTGGCAAACCGGGATACTGTTCAGCCGTATAGTGCTTCTTGCTCTGGGCAAGCAGATTGTAAACAATGAAGCCATCATGCGAAGTGAGTATAAGCAACTCACGCTGGTTTAGCTGGAAGATCTTTATGATATCGGATGTTACCCCAAGGTCAATACTGCTGAATGTACTGGTCTCAAAACTCCAGATTTTTATTTTTCCCCCTGAAGCGCCGAACAAAATCCGGTCATCGAACTCATGAGCACAAAAGAAGGATTCCCTTTCAGATCCCTCATCTGATATATGAGGGAAGATAACTGATTCAATAACTTCTGATCCTGGTAAAAGCCTGGCAATACCTTTATCACTCAGAAACCAGACAGTCTGTTGCTTGTCCTTGTGTATAAGGTTAATCCTGCCTGGTTCCCTGGCCGCATTATCATAAGGATAATTTTTAACATCGTACGTCGATAAACCCGCATATGATGTTACCTTGATGCATTTGCCTGATTCAGTCACCAGCCATGTCTCACCGCCATTGAAGCAGTAAACATTCTGTACCGGTGAATAGCTTTCCGATGTTTTGTAACTTATCTCGTTAAAGTTGGTGAACTCTTCAGTTTTTGTGTTCATTCTGTGAAGCTCGCCATCGTAGGTCATTATCCACAGATAGCCCAGGTCATCTTCAATAATATTATCTATCCTGTTATTTGTCAGGCCATTATGAGTTTTAAACCCCGACTTGTATACCTTGAAGTTATAACCGTCAAACCTGTTAAGTCCGTCGAAGGTGCCAAACCACATGAATCCGTTACGGTCCTGATGCATTGACAGTACCATGCCTTCTGACAGGCCATCATCAACGGAATAATGTGAGAATGCACATTTGGGCTGCGCGAAAGTGATCGCAGCAAAAGCAAACTGTAACAATACCAGCAATGCTGTTCCCCGGATGATGGTCATTAAATGTATAAGATAAGTTACTTAATTACATGGAATAAGCGGAAAATATACCGAAAATGTCTTTAGTGCAGGTTTCCCCTCCTGAGACAGGAGGGGAGCCCGAGAGCAGCGAGGGCGGGGTGGTATGATATAGTGTCTGTCTTTCATGAAAACCGGACTTTTTAATATTGAAAAACAATTCAATTGTTAATTTAACAATATTTCTGAGACATACCACCCCCCGGCTCCTGCGTCGCCGGACCCCTCCTAACTTAGGAGGGGAAACCTAATCTATATAAATCTCACATATTCTATTATGTCACAAGAAATCCTGCCTGATACTATTAAAGTACGAATGTACTAAAATACTCTTATTTAATAGTAATTTTCAATGGGTTATGCAGGCGAAGAATAAATGAGTCGAGATAACCAAGCCATGCTTCATCATTTTCAAATCCCCACTTGCTCCATCCGGCACCTGAATAATAGGAGAGGCTGGTTCCCGGAGTATAGAGTTCTTCTATGAGCAGATGATTGTCAGACTCAGTAACTCCTGTAACACCCTGGGGGATTACAGTTCCCACATAAAGAGTCCCGTTCTTGCTATCGTTAAGTGAGTAGGCAATATATCCTTTACCCGGTTCCTTGCTGACTATTTTCCCTTCCGGACGCTCAGCTATGCCTGCTGCAACGGTAAACGGGGTGTCAATTCCACTGTAGGTTTCAGTTATGAGGTTAAGCTGGCTCCCGGCATCAAGTGAAAACAGACGTGTTTCCGTGACAGATTTCCCGTTTACTTCAAACGGCTGATAGTTCAGCATGAATGAAGTCCTGATAGGCCCGTTGTCGAGGGTTTTCCAGGAGACAAAATTGATACCCAGCCAGAGTGAGTCATTTACAAACGGAGCCATGGCCCCTGCACCAAGTGTGCGTCCAACTTTGAAGCAATCGCATCCTGTGCCGTTATCATCGTGATAGCTGTTCTTGCCTGCAAGGTATTCCCTGTACCATTTGTTTATGATAGTGTCGTTGGTGCGCTTAACCCATACATCCAGACCATTGCTTGGTCCGTCTTTTTTAATGAGGGCAGTGCCATAAATGCGGAAAGCAATACGATTATTTTCCCACGCATAGTCATCCATGCGTTCAGGAACAAACCTCCCATAAGCCTGATATACATATTTCGCAGGCCGCCCTGTTTTGACAGTGTACGTTGATTCTCCTTCAGAAGGCACATTTACCTGGAAGATGAGTTTTACCGGAGAAGCTTCTCCTTCATAAATGAGCTGAGAGGCTATCTCTTTACCTTGGCTGTCAACAACTTTAACCTTGCTCAGGTCTACATTTTCAATGCGGGAAGTGATGTCAGCTACTGCAATTTCAACGGTCTCTGATTTTCTTTCAACAGGGAGCGAATTTGAAACGGTTATTGTGATGCCTCTTGTGGTACATCCTGTAAGCAGCAGTGACGCTACCAGATATATTAGTGTGTTTTTCATATCAGAGGAGTGTTTATTTACTTAGGTTGTTTACCAAGGTATGCAACTATGCCACCGTCTACAAACAGTATGTGTCCGTTAACAAAGTCGGAGGCCTGTGATGCGAGGAATACTGCAGGTCCCTCCAGATCAGCGGTGGTTCCCCATCTTGCTGCCGGCGTTCTTCCTTTGATGAATGTATTGAACGGATGTCCCTCTGCACGCAGTGGGGCAGTCTGAGGAGTCTCAATATAACCCGGACCTATGCCGTTAACCTGGATATTGAATTCTGCCCATTCGCAGGCAAGGTTGCGGGTCAGCATTTTCAGACCTCCTTTTGCGGCTGCATAAGCAGAGACAGTCTCACGCCCCAGCTCGCTCATAAGTGAACAGATGTTTATAATCTTTCCTGCACCTTTTTTTATCATACCCGGAGCAACAGCCTTCGACATAATAAACGGACCATTGAGGTCAATATCTATCACCTGGCGAAACTCAGCTGCTGTCATCTCAAGTGCAGGTATCCGTTTTATGATACCGGCATTGTTTACCAGAATGTCTATGACACCTACTTCCTGGGTGATCAGCTTGATGTACTTATCAACCATGGCTTCATCAGTCACGTCAAAGACATACCCTTTGGCATCAATACCTGCTTCGGCATAATCTTTAACAGCTTTCTCAACCATATCGGCTTTAATGTCGTTGAAGACTATTTTTGCACCGGCAGCAGCCAGTGCTTTGGCAATTGCCATTCCAATACCGTAAGATGCACCTGTTACAAGTGCGATTTTGCCATCGAGGCGGAAAATATTATTGTTCATATCTGTAGATTAGTTTTGTTTACCTTAATTCTGTTGGCTTGTAAAAATCCTGATCTCCATAATCAAGATTCTCTCCACCCATACCCCAGATGAATGTGTAGTTTGCTGTTGCAGCGGCAGAGTGAATTGACCACTGCGGTGATATGACAGCCTCATTGTTTCTCATCCAGATGTGACGCGTCTCCTGTGGCTCTCCCATAAAATGACAAATGGTTGCTTCTTCAGGCAGATCAAAGTAGAAATATGCTTCCATGCGTCTGCTGTGGGTATGAGGTGGCATGGTGTTCCATACACTCCCCGGCTTCAGCTCGGTCATCCCCATCTGCAGCTGACATGTCTCTATCACTTCCCTGACGAGCATCTTGTTTATAACACGATGATTTGCTCCCTCCATGCTACCCATCTCAGCACAGATAGCATCGGATTTGGTTACTTTACGGTCGGGATAATTCCTGTGAGCAGGAGTGGAGTTAAAGTAAAAGAGAGCCGGATGGTTCTTATCCCTGCTTACAAAATACACCTCCCTGTCACCACTGCCAATATATAAAGCTTCTTTGTTTTCCAGATCAAAACTCTTTTCACCAACGGTGACCCGGCCTGCTCCTCCAACATTGAATATGCCTATCTCTCTGCGGTGAAGGAAGAAAGGAGCCTTTATCTCTTCAACGGCTTCAAGTTTAACGGCTTCATTTACAGGCTTTACACCGCCAACTATCATTCTGTCATAAAGTGAGTAAACCATTGTGACAGTGTCATCGGTAAACAGATTCTCAACGAGATGCTCTCCTCTGAGCTTTGCTGTATCCCAGTTTTTCACATCTGAGGGGTGAGCAGCATATCTGATGCTAAAAATTGTCTTCATAAATTACTTGTTTTATATGTATGCAAAATTCGATTTTTTATACATAACTGGGTGGAATAAATTGGAAAAATATGTGGATTAATTGGCTTTGATGACCTCTTTCAACTGCTGTTCAGCGACATTTTACACCGTGGTATAAAGAATGGTTCTAAATAGCAATAGATTGATATTTGGAATTTGTTTATGTGGTGGGAAATTATATATTTGTTATTGTTAAAAAATTAACAGTAGAAAAATAAGTTAATTTTCAAATAGTTACCTAAAACCAAATTATGATGTACAACACAGGAAACCTAGTGAAGGAGCTGGCCGAGAGGCATGGTCGTAAGCGGGACAGCCTGATGCCGATTTTGCAGGAAATAGTGTGCAAGCACAACTATCTTACAGATGAGGTAATGGTTGATGTTGCCAAAGAACTTGATATTTCTGCGGCTGAAGTTTATGGAACAGCTTCTTTTTATTCATTTCTTGACACTCAGCCAAGAGGTCGTTATGTTATCAGGGTCTGTAAGACCATTACCTGTTCAATGAAGGGCAAGAATGACATTATTTCAACCATTGAAGAGATTCTGAAGATCAAGGTAGGGGAGACCACTCCCGACAATCAGTTTTCACTTCTTGAGACAAACTGCATTGGATGGTGCCATAAGGCGCCTGCAATTCTTATAAATGATATGCCATATACGGAGCTTACTCCTGAGAAGGTTATTGATGTTATTAAAGGATACATGCACTAAAACCGGGAAAAGATGAAAAACAGAGGATTAACAAAAGTAGATCTCATATTTGAGACCATTGACTCCGGCAAGGTGCTGTCAAAAGCCTTCAGGATGTCAAACGAAGAAATACTTAAAGAGATACTTGACTCAGGACTTCGCGGACGCGGTGGCGCTGGGTTCCCGACAGGCATGAAATGGAAGTTCACTGCAGCAGAGAAGGATCCCGAAAAATATATAGTCTGTAATGCCGATGAGGGAGAACCAGGCACATTCAAGGACAGGGAGATTCTTGACAGGGCCGCTTACAAGGTATACGGTGGTATGGCAATTGCAGGTAAAGCAATAGGCTCAAAAAAAGGCTACATATATCTCAGGGGCGAATACAGATTTCTCCTTCCTCAGCTTTATATGGAACTGGATAAATTTCATAAGCTGATAAAAGAGATCGGGTATGACTTTAACATTGAATACCGGATGGGCAGTGGTGCATACATCTGTGGTGAAGAGAGTGCTCTCTTTGAGTCCATCGAGGGATTCCGTGGTGAGCCACGTAACAAGCCTCCATACCCCACCACATCAGGTGTCTTCAACAAACCTACTTCCATAAACAATGTTGAGACTCTTGTCACTGCCATGATGATCATAGATAAAGGTGCTGCAGAATATATTAAACTTGGCACCAAGGACTCAAGAGGATCAAAGGTTTTCTCAGTATCGGGTGATACTCCTAATCCGGGTATCTTCGAGCTTGAGCTGGGAATGACCGTCAAACAATTCGTTGATGAGTTCGGCGATGGAGACACCAAGGCTGTTCAGGTAGGTGGTGCATCAGGCTTCTGCGTTCCACGCAAGAAGTTTGAAGATACCATTATTGGATTTGAAGGTGTACCTACCGGTGGCTCAATGAAGCTATTCAACAGTTCAAGGTCAATGTACAATGTACTGCATAACTACCTCGACTTCTTCACCGAAGAATCCTGTGGGCAGTGCACTCCATGCAGGGTAGGCTGTCAGCAATTGCTCAAGGGCATTGAGAGGGTCAAGAAAGGTGAAGAGAAGTCATTATACCTGCATGAGCTGCTGAAACTTGCCGATACCATGAAGATTGCATCAAAATGTGGTCTGGGTCAGTCAGTGGGTAATGCCTTTAAATCGATAGTTGAAAACTTCAGGGAAGAGATAATCTACTAACAAAAGAAAGCGAAAGTTATGATAAATCTTAAGATAAACGACCAGCAGGTCTCTGTCCCGGAAGAGACAACTGTGCTTGCTGCCGCCAAGCAGATAGGGATAAACATTCCCACACTTTGTAATCATGCTGACCTGTGTGTTGCAGGTAATTGCAGGGTTTGCCTTGTAGAACAGAAGGGTGCACGCACCCTGGTTGCTGCATGTGCCATGCCTGTTTCTGAAGGAATGGAAATACAGACAAACTCACTGAAGGTGAGGAATGCACGCAAGCATGTCATCGAGCTGCTTCTCTCGGAGCACAAGTCAGACTGCACCAAGTGCTATAAAAACCAGAATTGTGAACTCCAGGCACTGGCAAACGAATACTCATTCGGAGATCATATTTTCCTTGATCTGACCACTGATCATCAGTATAAGATAGACAGGTCGTCTCCTTCATTCATCAAGGACGACAGCAAATGTATAAGATGCCAGCGTTGTGTACGCACCTGCGCTCAGCTTCAGCATGTGTCAGCTATCGCCGTCGCAAATAAAGGGGCACATCAGAAAATATCATCATTCCATGACAGGATGATGAGCAGCGTCGTCTGCACCAATTGCGGACAATGCGTGAACCGGTGTCCGACGGGAGCACTTGTTGAGAAGACTTATATTGACCAGGTATGGGATGCAATTTATGATCCTAACCTCCATGTGGTAGTTCAGACAGCACCTGCAGTACGCGTTGCTCTTGGCGAGGATCTTGGATATGACCCGGGAGAAAGAGTAACAGGCAAGATGGTTTCGGCGCTTAAACAGATTGGCTTTGACTCGGTACTGGATACCGACTTTACGGCCGACCTTACCATCATGGAAGAGGGAACTGAACTGCTTACCAGGCTTAAGAAAGCACTTGTTGATGGCGACAAGGGGGTTACATTGCCCATGTTCACATCCTGCTCTCCGGGCTGGATTAAGTTTATTGAGCATAAGTACCCTCAGATGTTGCCTAACCTGTCAACATGTAAATCACCGCAACAGATGTTCGGCGCTCTCGCCAAGACATTCTACGCACAGAAAAGAAACATTGACCCTTCGAAAGTGATTTCGGTGTCCATAATGCCTTGTACGGCAAAGAAATATGAAGCTGACAGGCCTGAGATGAGATCGAGCGGATACAAGGATGTTGATTATGTCCTTACCACCAGAGAACTGGCAGTGATGATCAAACAGGCGGGTATTGACTTCCGCACCCTGAATGAGGCTCGTTACGATTCAATAATGGGCGATTCCACCGGTGCTGCTGTGATCTTCGGAGCTACCGGCGGTGTTATGGAGGCAGCTCTTCGTACCGCTTATGAGATTGTAACAGGCAGAGAAGTGCCTTTCAAAAACCTAGCTATCACTCCGGTGCGCGGAATGGATGGCGTTAAAGAGGCTACGGTTAAGATAGAAGGAACCACTGAGGATTGGAATTTCCTTGAAGGAGCTGAGCTGAAAGTTGCAATTGCACACGGACTGGTGAATGCAAATAAACTCATGAAGGCTGTTTCACAGGGAAAGGCTTCTTACCATTTCATAGAGATAATGGCCTGCCCGGGCGGTTGCATCGGTGGCGGTGGCCAGCCTATACCTACCAGCATGGAGATAAGAAAGAAAAGAATGGCTGCAATATACTCGGAAGACGAGCATCTGCCATTACGTAAATCTCATGAGAATCCGGAGGTGATTTCTATCTACAAGGAATTTCTAACGGCACCAAACAGCCACAAATCACACGAGCTGTTGCATACACATTATTTTGAACGGGAATCGTATTGATCCTTGAAAAAACTGATTTAAATAGGGTAGGGACACGCCATGACGTGTCCCTACATTTTTTTTAAATCATGGGTTGATATTCTTTTTATATTTGCGAAGGCTGTTACAAACAGCGGTTTTACAAAAAACAAAAAGATATGATGGGGTTTTTATCGCACAATATTTTTTTTATTGTGTTCGGAGTTGTAATTCTTGGTGTTCTGATGATTGACCTTCTTCTTGTCGGGAAGGATAAACACGAGATAAGCTTAAAGGAATCGTTAATATGGACTTCAATCTGGGTGACCCTGGCTGTTGGTTTCTGTATGTTTATCAGGTTTTACGGACATCATATTCATAACATCACCGATTGGGAAAGTCTTAAATCATATGTTGCAATGTATCAGCCGACACTCAGGCTCCCGCTTGACAATTACGATGCGGCGCTGGATGCATACAGAAAAACAGCTGCAACAGACTTTATCACAGGCTACCTTCTCGAATACACACTCTCTCTCGACAATGTATTCGTAATAATGCTTCTGCTCACCGGTTTTGGAGTTAATAAGTCAGACTACAAGCAGGTATTATTCTGGGGCATTCTGGGAGCAATAGTTTTACGTTTCATTTTCATATTTGTAGGATCAGCTCTTATCAGCCGCTTTAACTGGATATTACTGGTATTTGGTGCCTTTCTGCTCTATTCAGGTATTCATATGTTTATCACAAGGAACAAGCAGGAAGATACTGCAGATTCGCAGGGTCACTGGCTTGTAAAATTCCTGTCAAAGCACTTCAATGTTTACCCTACTTTTATCGGACATTACTTCTGGAAGAGGGTGGAAGGCAAGTTCTACATTACTCCGCTGCTGGTCGTTCTTTTAATGGTTGAGCTTACCGACGTAATATTTGCAATGGATTCAATCCCTGCAATATTCTCAATCACCCTTGACCCATATATTGTTTTCTTTTCAAACATATTTGCCATTATAGGTCTGAGATCGCTCTTCTTCCTTCTGGTGAAGGTGGTGGATCTGTTCCATTACCTCAAGGTCGGTATTGCATTCCTTTTGTCATTTATAGGTTTTAAGCTGTTATTCCATCACTGGCTCGACACAATAGGATACAAGAATGTCTTCTCCCTTTATATCATTGGGGCCACTCTTCTGATAAGTATCCTTGCTTCTCTGGCATTCCCTGAGAAAAAAGAGAAGGTTGTAAAAGAGAGCTAAAAGGCTGTAAAGTCCATAAAGTCAGATTGACTGTATGACTGCATGAAAGTGCTCTGCCGTAGAGTCAGATCAAGCTGAAAAGTTGGGGAGAATGCCTCTAGTGTAAGTTTCCCCTCCTGAGTCAGGAGGGGTGCCCGAACGGAGCGAGGGCGGGGTGGTATGTTATTTATCAAGGAAGCCGGAAATAATCAATTCCTTAACATATTCTGGATCTTGAAAAACAAACCTGTTTTGAATTCTGATTGTTTTTATACCTGACTTACTTAGGTATTCGTCTCTTATTGTATCCTTGTGAATTTGAACATAATCTCCATGAGGATCACCATCTAATTCAATTGCAAGCTTTTCAGAAACACAGTAAAAGTCAAGAATATAATTTCCGATGCTATACTGACGCCTGAATTTTCTACCACAAAGTTTCTTTCCACTCAGATATTTCCAAAGTTCAGCTTCAGCGGATGTGCTATTATTTCGCAGATATTTTCGGGTTGCCCGCAGGTTTGAAGAATTAATATTATGTCTCATACACACAATATTTAATTCATACAAATTTACACTAAAAAGACATACCACCCCCCGGCTCCTGCGTCGCCGGACCCCTCCTGACTCAGGAGGGGAAACTATACTACAATGCTTATCTTCATTTTTAGATCCTGGGAAATTCACCTTGTTCAGAAAAGAGTCTACTTCTGCTCTTCTGTCTGATCCGGCATCTTTGGATAGAGATCTTCCACACGCACCCTGTTTTCTTCCTCAGAAACACTTGTCCCGGATTTAATCTCTTCAGCATTGCTGAAATAAAGAATACCAGCCAGGATAGGATAAACAGGTGTTACCAGTGCATCGACAATCGATGTGAGACCAATGAATAAAGGATTTTTTGCGATTTCATTACTTACTCCGGGTTCGGAAAGAGTCTTGATGAATGTCCCGGTGAATGGAAGTTTTATAAGGGCAGATGCGACAAATGACATGATAAGTAGCAGCAGCAATACAATTACAACCCATCCTATATTTTGCCAGAATCTTTTATTTGTCAGTGATAATGACCTGGCTAAGGCATTAATGGGGTTAGTCCCTTCAATAACCATTACGGGCAGAATAAAGAGACCAATAGTGAAAACATAAAATGCTGCAAATATTCCGGGCAGCACCAACGCGAACATCCCCAATGAGACAAGCAGAACGCCCGGGATGGCTAAGAATATAAGGGCGGCAATATAAGGGAGTATTACAGTGACTGATTTCTTCAGATAGTCTCCCACGTTGAACGGTTCACCTTCAGTCTTTTCAATAACAAATACGGTCAGAAACACCGAGAACAACAATGATACAGCTAAGAGCCCGAGAATTGGTCCTGCCATTGATGTATAAATGGAAAGCATCTCGTCCATATTGGTTGTGGACTGCAGCTTTGAAAGATCTAAATTGGATGTTATTATAGTTGATGTCAGAGCGCTGGCCAGTGAGATGATGAAAAGAACAACGAAGTTCTTCCTGTAAAAATTCCAGAAAAGGTTGATTGCGCTGTCAAGATCTCTTGCTCCTGCAAGCGGATGATCGGAGTATTTTCCCATGTTTTTTAGTTGTAATTTATTTAGCTAATAATCTCAAGTATCTTGTTAATGTCAATCCCTTCCAGCGGATTGTTATTGCTTACGAAGTCATCGGCAAGCTTTGACTTCTTTTCCTGTAGCATCTGTATCTTTTCCTCAATGGTCTCTCCGGAAATATATCTGTACACAAATACGGTATTATTCTGTCCTATTCGGTGTGCCCTGCTTAGTGCCTGTATCTCCGATGCAGGGTTCCACCACGGGTCAAGGATAAAGACGTAATCGGCTTCGGTGAGGTTGAGCCCGACGCCTCCTGCCTTTAGTGAAATAAGAAAGACCTTTACTGTGGTATCATTACGGAACCTGTCAATTACTTCTTCCCTGTTACGGGTTGATCCGGTAAGCAAAGAATAATTGATACCATTTTTTGCAAGGTATGTTGAAAACAGCTCCAGATGTTTGACAAAAGATGAGAAGACAAGTATCTTATGCCCTTCAGAAATGACACTTTTAATATTCTGGGTTACAGTTTCAAACTTACCTGATCCGAAGGCGTATTTTGCATCTGTCAGTACCGGATGGTTTGCAATCTGCCTCAGTTTCATCAGTCCCTGGAGAACCATGATTGCTGATTTCTCAATGCCAACAGCTTCAATGTTTTCCATTATCCTGTTACGGACGGCTGATTTTTCCTGCTCATAGACCCTTGATTGTTCTTCTGACATATCGCAATAGACAACCTGCTCAAACACAGGAGGCAGTTCGGTTGCAACCATCTCTTTTGTTCTGCGCATTATGAAAGGTTGAATAATCTTTTTCAACCTTATTGACCTGTCATCTTCTTTCTTCTTTTCAATAGGTTTGGCAAACTCTCTTCTGAAGAATGCCAGAGTGCCAAGCAATCCTGGATTGACAAAGTTGAACTGTGTCCACAGATCTGTGAGGGAATTTTCCACCGGGGTGCCCGTGAGCACCAACCTGTGATTGGACTTAAGCCTTATGACTGCTTTATAAATATGAGAAACAGGATTTTTTATATGCTGGCTTTCATCCAGAACGATATAATGGAAATCGAATCTGCAGAAGAACTCAATATCTTGTCGCACTGTATGATAGCTTGACAGTACAATGTCATAATTCGGGAAATGGGAAGTGGTCTTCAGCCTTGACGGGCCCTGATGTGTCAGTACCCTCATTGTCGGGCAGAACCTGGCAATTTCGTTTCTCCAGTTATGAATTAGTGAAGCAGGTACGATTATCAAAGAGACCATTTTCATTGATCCTGCGCTGAACAGGTCAAGCTGTCTCTCGTCATGTACGTCTGTCAACGTTTCAGAATAGAGCGATTCTTTGTTTTCCCTGTTCCATTGCAACAATGCAAGCGTCTGAATCGTTTTTCCCAGTCCCATATCGTCGGCCAGACATCCGCCCAGATTATTTGTCTGCAGGAAGTGAAGCCAGCTGTAACCTTCAGCCTGGTACGGGCGCATCTGCGTAGCCAGTCCGGCAGGAGGAGGAAGCATGGGCAGATTCTCCGGCATCACCAGTTTCTCAAGTTTGTTGGAGAAACTGCATTCGCTGCCTGAAAGGGCATCGCGGAGGATGTTGAAGTGCTGTTTGTGGACCATAAGGCTTTCGTCTTCGTCCCTGCCCATTTCAAACAGGCCACGATACCTCATGAACCATGCCTCAGGCAAAATGGCGACGGAGCCATCCGGAAGAGGGAATTCTCTTATTCCATCAAGAATATATCTTCTTAACCTGGTGAATGGCATTTTAAACTCACCGATGGTGACAAAGGCTTTAAGATCAAACCAGTCGTTAATTACCTCCTGGTTCATTATCACGTGGACACTTTGCAGCGAGTATTTTTTATCAAGGCTTCCTGTGCGTATTATAATACCTGCTTCCTGCAACGTCGGGCTGGCGGTTGCCACAAGCTCAATGAGGTCGTACATGACCAGGTTATTATCAGCATCCTGGTTCGCCAGGGTGAAGTTTATATCATCATCAGAGCACAGACCGCACTCCTCAATTGCATTAATGCATGCTTCTTCCCACTGCATGTCCCTTGTAATGCGGGTATAAACAAAGTCAGAACCCTGGCTTGAGAAGATGGTGAAATGGGTTAGCTCATCGGGCCTGAAGATGTCCCTGTCGTTATACCTGAACTTAAGTATTGCTACCGGAATACCTCTTATGCCTGACTCCACGGTAAGGTAAGCCTTCTTGTCCGGCTCAGCGCTTGTTATACGAAATCCTTCCCCGGTAACTTTATGATTATTTACTACTGACAGAACAAATGTGCTGAAGTATTTCTCCTCGGTGTTCTTGGGTATCGAGATCTCAGTGCGGCTAAAAAACGGTTTCAGCTTAGTGCCTTCTATATCCGGAATGAAAAATATCTGGTTGCCCGAACGTATTGCACATGGTGTATTTGAAAGGATCTCAATACTACCGTTCTGCAGATTGATGGTTTTGCCTTCTGATTCGATACTGAGGTTGTAGACACTCCCTTCACTTCTTCTTTCAAACCTGAAAACGGGAATTGCCGATGTGTTACTGAAGGTTAGCCTGTCTTCGTTATGAAGATTGGTTATTCGTGTTCTCTGATGAAAAACCGGTATGAGCTCGTTCGCGGCAAGATGAAGACATTGGAAGATTTTTGTTTCTATATATGGCTTAATGTGGTCTTCGAATTCCTTGTCTGTAATGTTCTCAAGAAACTCCTTGACATTTTTATGCTTGGAGAAGAGCTTGAAAAGGTTACGGTCAGAATAGTCGTTTATCAGTCGCACTGTCTCACGGTCTTCATTGTCCAGAAGAATTAATGTGGCGGCGTCGGGATGGGGAGCAAGCGATTCCGCCATCTCAAAGTAATCCACACCTCTTCGCCTGACAATTATGTATGGGGCAAGAATAGTACCCCATCTCCTGTGTTGGGTGAGAATCAATGCAAAAAACCTTTCACTTTCTTCTTTTTTGGTAACGGGCATACTGTTTTTTTTCGAACCTGCAATTTTAACAAAACAATTGACGAATCCAAGGAGTATTGGCATTGATTTTTCCACAACCTGTAATGCAAATAAAATGAGGCAGATATAGAAAATGTGCCATTGTCGTCCCCTGAAAATCAAAATTTAGAATCATTAAATTAAATTTGTAAAATCACTATATATGCGTAAGATAATCCACATAGATATGGATGCCTTTTTTGCATCTGTGGAGCAGCTTGATAATCCATCGCTGAGAGGTAAGCCTGTTGCGGTAGGAGGTTCGGGACCACGTAGTGTTGTGGCAGCTGCCAGCTATGAGGCCCGACGTTATGGCGTCAGGTCTGCAATGCCTTCCGTAACAGCAAAGCGACTCTGTCCTTCAATAACATTTGTAAGAGGAAGATTTGAACGCTACCAGGAAGAGTCGGATGCAATATTTGAGATATTTTCAAGATATTCTGATCTTATTGAGCCCCTGTCAATTGATGAAGCCTTTCTTGATGTCTCAAAGGACAAAAAAGATATCGGCTCTGCAACACTTATTGCAAGAGCCATCAGGGAAGATATAAAACGGGAGAGAGGGTTAACTGCTTCAGCGGGTGTGTCATATAATAAGTTTCTGGCAAAGATGGCATCGGATATCAATAAGCCTGACGGTCTTTTTGTCATTCTTGAAGAGGATGCCATCGATTTTATCGATAGCCTTAAAATAGATAAATTCTATGGCATCGGGAAGGTAACGGCCGAAAAGATGCATAGTCTGGGGATTCATTTTGGAAGGGATCTCCATAAGTGGGATGAAGAGTCGCTTGTAAGAAATTTCGGGAAAGCCGGATCCTTTTTCTATGATATGGTGCGTGGCATCGACAACCGTCCTGTTGAATGCGAGTCGGTACGCAAATCCGTCGGGGCCGAAACAACCTTCGACAAAGACCTGAGTAAACAATTCGAGATAATTGCTGAATTGTATCACATTGAGGAGGAGGTGATGCGCAGGGTCAGTGAGGCTGAATTTCATGGAAGAACAGTCACCTTAAAAATAAAATTCAATGACTTCAGACAGATAACCAGAAGTCATACACTATTATCTTATGTCCGTGACTTTGACATGCTGCACAGGGAAGTTACCGCATTACGCAAGTCGCTTGACCTTTCTCATGTAAAAATCAGGCTTCTGGGCGTTAGTATTTCTTCATTGGAAAGTGGTGACAGAGACCTCCAGCTTGGGTTATGGGAATAACTCAGAGCCATAGATGCAGAAGCTTAAGAATAATTAGTTAAATTGCCCTTTCTGAAAATAAGATGATTAAAATGAGAAAATTGTTGTTTTTCACAGTGTTATTGTTTTTAACATTCCCCTTGTTATCTCAGACCACAGAGCTTAATCATGGATGGAAAGCTATCAAAGCATCAGAAATAAAAGTTGACGGGAGCACCCTGACAAAGGAGTTGCCTGACTTCTCAAACTGGATGGATGCTGTGGTGCCTGGCACAGTATTGACAACTCTTATGAAAAACAACAAGGTCCCTGACCCGTTCTTCGGGATGAATAATGAACAGATACCGGATATTTCAACTGCTGGCCGGGAATATTATACATACTGGTTCTTCACTAAATTCAGTACACTGGGTATTTCAGAAGACAAGCAGGTGTGGCTTAACTTCAGGGGTATAAATTATGCTGCCAGCATATACCTGAATGGCAATTGTATCAACACAGACAAGCATGAAGGCATGTTCCTTCGGGCAAAGTATAATATAACCAGGCTCCTTAACAAAGAGGGTGATAATATGCTTGCTGTTCTTGTGGAACCTCCTTATAATCCTGGTGTCCCAAATGGAGGTCAGGGTGGTGACGGCACCATTGGCAAGGATGTGACCATGCAATTCACTCCGGGATGGGACTGGATTCAGCCTGTGCGTGACCGCAATACAGGTATATGGGATAAAGTCACTGTTGAGGTAACCGGTCCGGTCGACTTAAGTAATACCTATGCAAAAGTCCGCGTGCCAGGAGTGAGATTACCGGGCGAGTTGCAGGATCCTGCATTTGTGGCATTTTCTGTTGATCTGACAAATTATTCCGAAAAGAAATGCGAGGGAGAGGTGGTTGCCAGCTTTGCAACCCAAACCAGAAAGAAGAAAGTTGTTCTGGAACCAGGAGAGTCCCTTACAGTCAGTTTTGATGAGATTAAGATGCAAAACCCGAGAATATGGTGGCCCAATGGTGTGGGAACGCAGTCTCTTTATGCCGCTTTTCTCACTTTTCAGACCAAAGAAGGAGCTGTATCGGACAGGGAAGACCTTACCTTCGGATTCAGAGAAGCCGGCAGCTATTTTGATGAAAAGACCGGATCGCGTGTCTTTACTGTTAACGGACAAAAAATATTCATTAAAGGTGCAAACTGGATCGCCTCTGATGCAATGCTCAGGTTATCCCCGGAGCGTTATGAGACTGAAGTGAAAATGCTTGCCGACATGAATATGAATATGATCCGTGTCTGGGGTGGCTCCATTATGGAAAGGCCCGAGTTTTATGAAGCATGCGACAAACTTGGCATCCTGGTATGGCAGGACCTGTGGATAACAGGCGACTGCAATGGCAGATGGGATGATAAATCCAAAGCTGAAAGCCGGGAACAGCGAAGAGCTTATCCGGATAATGATGACCTGTTTATCAAATCGCTTGAAGACCAGGTAAAAATGTTAAGAAACCACCCGTCATTATACGTATGGTGCGGGGGAAACGAAATAGAACCACCTGCCGGACTAGACAGTCTCATTGTAAAAACATTGTCAAAAAACGATGGTACAAGGCTTTATTTTGACAGGTCTACATCTTCAGCAATTGAAAAGAATACAAAAGACGATATTGGCGACGGCCCTTATTTTATTAAGGATCCTTCCTGGTTTTTTACTCAGAAACTTTTCCCGTTTAACCCTGAAATTGGATCTGTGGGTTTGCCAAACATTGAGAATATGGAACGTATCATGGAGAAAAAGGATATTGTTCCGCCATCCGGGGATAACATAAATGAAGTATGGAAATACCATAAGTATCTTGGATATGGTGATATGATTGAACGGTTTGGAGCAGTTAAGGATGCAAATGATTTCTTTCTGAAGGCTCAGATCGTTGGATATGACCAGTACAGAGCTATTCAGGAGGGTTATAACTCTCACATGTGGGAGTGGTATTCCGGGATGCTCCTGTGGAAAAGCCAGAATCCATGGAGTGCACTCAAAGGACAACTTTATGATTGTTTCCTGGATCAAAATGCCGCATACTATGGATACCGCCATGCTGCTGCACCGATACATTGCCAGTTTAATCCATCAGATTCGTTAATATATTTTATTAACTCATCAATAAAGGAAAAGAAGAGCCTGCGTATTGAAGCCTCACTTGTTGATCCTGCCGGAACTCTTATCTGGAGCGCTACTGAAGCTGCTGAGATTGAGCCGAATACAATTATCAAAAAATGGAAGGTTGATTTCTCAAAAGCTACATCAGCAATTAGTTTTCTTAGGATAAAGACTATTTATACCTCAACAGGGGCATTGATAGACGATAATACCTACTGGCTTTCATCCAGTCCTACAGATTATTCCAAGCTTTTTGAATTACCTGCAACAGAAGTTACATCGGCAGTGCTGAAAAAAAGCGGGACCAAATATTCTGTAGAAGTTGCAAATAACGGTAATGCAGTTGCATTCTTTGTGAGAATAAAGACACTTGGGTTATTTGATAACAGGCTTGTCAGTCCGCTTTTAATGGATGATAACTATTTCACTCTCTTCCCTGGTGAAAAAAGATTGATAACCATAGATGTCTCTTCCTTACCCGCAGAAGATGTAAATGTACCTTTGGTTATGGAAGTCAGTGGAGTGAACTTCAGAACAATCCGCACTCCTTTTTAAGCTGAAGGAAAATTTGTTGTTTATGTAATTGTAAAACAAAGAGTGATTAAATTTGTGAATTATCTAAAAATCAATAATTGTGATGGTTCAGTCTTCATCTTCGAGGTTATTGACTTTTATAATTGTAACTCTTTTACTTACTGTTAATATCAATTTATCGGGTCAGAAGGTTACTCTGGTTCTTTCCGGTGGTGGATCCTGGGGTGCTGGTCACATCGGCGTGCTGAAAGCTCTTGAGGAGAATGGCATACCTGTCGATTGCATTGTAGGTACCTCGGCAGGTGCCATAGTAGGAGGCCTTTATTCAATAGGCTACACCCCTGATGAGATAGAAAAACTTATGTCTTCCCCTGAGTTTCAGCGATGGGCAGAGGGAAAGATAGACAAGGAGAATATCTTTTATTTCCAGCAGGATAATATTAATTCATCATTGATTGATCTTGATGTTGACCCTGGAAAAAAGATTACCAGTATAGTTCCCACACATGTTTTTTCTTCTGACCAGATCGATTTTGAGGTAATGGCTATGTTTTCACCGGCAAACGCTGTTGCACGGGAAAATTTTGACAGTCTGTTAATTCCTTTTCGATGTGTGGTCTCAGATATTTCCCATACAAAGGCTGTCGTATTGCGAAAAGGCAATTTAGGCCGTGCAGTCAGAGGATCAATGTCAATACCATTTGTTTACCCGCCTATAGTGATAGACAGCACTCTGCTGTACGATGGAGGAATTTTTGAGAACTT
>Ga0116170_10000957_pt1 | contig 29974 bp, 26 predicted proteins | sample AD_JPNHW1_MetaG_FD_89797 | JGI IMG/M metagenome (GOLD analysis project Ga0116170, IMG submission 89797) | Active sludge microbial communities of municipal wastewater-treating anaerobic digesters from Japan - AD_JPNHW1_MetaG | ecosystem: Engineered > Bioreactor > Anaerobic > Digestate | place... | reverse complement strand
GATATGACTGCCAGCACAGGTTTTTTAGGTATTATCTATAAAATAGGAATAACCAGCGGTTTGTTTCCCTTGATAATTTTTATCGGGGTTGGCGCCATGACGGATTTTGGGCCGCTGATTGCCAACCCCCGGACCGCCCTTCTTGGTGGGGCCGCTCAATTTGGTATTTTTGGCACGCTGGTGGGCGCTCTGCTCCTTTCTGAATACGCCGGGTTCGGTTTCACCATGAAGGAAGCTGCTTCAATTGCCATTATTGGCGGGGCTGATGGCCCGACCGCAATTTTTCTTTCTTCGACGCTGGCACCGCATCTACTCGGGGCTATTGCCGTGGCAGCTTACTCATATATGGCATTGGTTCCGATTATTCAACCACCAATCATGCGCCTTTTGACCACTGAAAAAGAGCGTTGTATTGAAATGCATCAGTTGCGTGAAGTATCGCAGAACGAAAAAATTGTATTTCCGCTCGCGGTTCTCTTTCTTTGTATTCTTTTGATTCCGACGGCGACACCACTGATCGGTGCTTTGATGTTTGGAAATCTTCTCAGGGAATCAGGGGTTACCGGGCGATTTTCAAAGACTGCCCAGAATGAACTTATAAATATTGTCACTATTTTTCTTGGCCTGGCGGTCGGCTCGAAGTTATCGGCGGCTGAATTTTTGCGACCCCAGACCCTCGGCATTCTTTTTCTTGGTCTGCTGGCTTTTTCGCTTGGCACCGGTGCCGGTGTTGTGCTTGCCAAGGTAATGAATCGCTTCTCATTGGTGCCGATCAACCCCTTGATCGGTGCTGCCGGTGTTTCGGCAGTGCCGATGGCAGCACGGGTTGTCAACAAGGTCGGGCTTGAGTATAATAGCAACAACTATCTTTTGATGCATGCCATGGGCCCGAATGTCGCCGGGGTGATTGGTTCAGCGGTTGCCGCCGGGGTATTGCTGGCAGTGGTCAAATAACATATCTGAATACACCTGACGGCAAAAAAGTTATCGTGATGGGTTTTGGCGAGTCAGAAGACCCGCTGGCCGATCGACCTCAGTTGACCCGTTATCGGGTTTTTTCGGGGCATTGTCAGAGTTGTGGTTGTGCTGGTCGTAAACTGCTGCCGGCAGGGCACGGGTTATCTCTGATCTGTGATGCCTGTGGTGACACTCAGAGTACAACTCTCACCGTCAGTGATTATGCCGAAGTAACCTATGTGTACTGGTGTAACAGTTCTAAGTTCGCCAGCGATGATGTTATTCTCTCGGCTGCTGATAGTGCCGCAATCAATGAATTTCTGAAAAATTCAGGTGAAGATTTTGAAATACCACACTGGGCAGTGCTGGTGGTTGGTGGAAGGTGCAGCAGCAGCGATCATTGCCTGCGACGTGCCTGTCCGTATCTCATAAAATCACAATAACTGGAGCAGGAAAATGACCCCAAATAATATGCTGATCAGCGATGAAGTCAAAAACGCACTGAGCCGGGGTATGGCGATTGTTGCCCTTGAATCGACAATTATTTCGCATGGGATGCCATACCCGCAGAATGTCGAAACGGCAAAATTGCTCGAAAAAACAGTGCGCGAAAACGGCGCGGTACCTGCCACAATTGCGATTCTAGACGGGATTATCAGAGTTGGTTTGACCGATGATGACCTCGAACTTCTGGCGACCGCAAAAAATATCCGCAAGGCCTCACGGCGCGATTTGCCTGCTATTCTCGCTTTAAAACAGCACGCCGCCACAACTGTTTCTGCAACCATGATTTGTGCCCGACTGGCTGGTATAAGATTTTTTGCCACCGGCGGAATCGGTGGTGTACACCGCGGGGCCGGCGAGACATTTGATATTTCGGCCGACCTGCCCGAATTTGTGCACACATCGGTGCTGGTTGTCTGTGCCGGAGCCAAGGCAATTCTCGACATCCCGCTGACTATGGAATATCTTGAGACGCTTGGTGTACCGGTTCTTGGTTTTGGTACCGATGAAATGCCGGCTTTCTATTACAGATCAAGCGGCGTAAAAATTCCACAGCGCGTTGATACCCCCGATCAGGCGGCCGCTATTTTTCATCGGGCTATTCAACTTCAATATCCGGGTGGTATATTGGTTGGGAATCCGGTTCCGGAGGCGGCTGCATTGGCAAAGGACAAAATTGAACAGTGCATAGCGCGTGCCATTGAAGAAGCGAAAACCCGGGGAATAACCGGCCAGGCAGTTACCCCTTTTCTGTTGGGAAAACTGAATGAGATAACTGGTGGTGAAAGCCTCAAAACCAACATTGAGCTGGTGCGCAACAATGCTGCTGTTTGTGCACAGATCGCGGTAGAATTTGTACGGCAGGCTGGTTAATCACCCGCCATTTTGAACCACAATCGAATTTGACAACAGGTCATGCCAGGTCAGACCGTTCTCATCGTATAAGAACCAGAAAAAGCCGATGCCCAGACAGGCCAGCGAAATCATTTTTGCGATGGTTTCGCGAAACAGAATCTGGCTGAACCCAGCTTTGCTGCTATCGGTGGTTCTGACGATCATCAGACCGGTGGCACTTTTGCCGATAGTGGTGCTGGCGCTCATAAAATAGAGCTGTATTGCCACGAAAAACACCACAAAAAGCAGACCAGAAGCGTCAGGAAAATGGAAAAATGCCAGTGCCGATGCGGCCATGAGAGTGTAATCGAGCCAGAATGCCAGTGCGCGGCGTACCACTGAAGGGCGACGCAAACTGGCGTTGTTCATCAGGGTATCGCACCAGACGCAGAATTTTGTCTGATAACTGTGGCGGCCGCAGGTCTTGCAGAGAGTGTTGTCGAGCAGACTGCTACAGTGCCGGCACTGTGCGGCATCTTTTTCGATGCCGGCGGCACAAAATGGGCAAAGGCGTGTTTTGCCGTCATTGACCAGTGTTTTTTCGCGAACCGGGTCGCTGGTTGAAGCGGTTTTTGCGGCAGCAGGATTGCGCAGGTGCTCAATGACCGGTTCAGAAGTAAGAAAGTCGAAAGAAAACTTTCCGGGAAACTGCGCCTCGAGCTTGCGGCAGACGGCCCGAACCTGAATTGCAAGATTGACATCAAGCCCTGTTTCGAGGATCTGAAGAATGCGATAGACGTCTTCGGCGTTTTTTTGAGAAAGCTCAAGCCGGGATAGCTCTTCAACGCATTCACGCTTGTCGTCTGGCGAAAGGTTGCCGAGAAGATCTTTAAGTGCTTTGGTATCAAGCATCCTAACCCCCAAAAAATACTCTCATGCACGGGAAAACCAGAGCAGATCTAATTTAAGCCCTTTTTCACGATCCGCGCATTTTTTTAGCTCACAACAGTAATTTTATCTGAAATATGTTATTCTGCCAAGAGATTTTTTTTGTTGTTCAGCATTGTGTTTTCATCATTCTTTTCAGAGGTCAGCCATGAAAGAGCGCATTAAAAAGGCTATTGAGACAATCTTGTTGAACCGTGGCGAAGACTGGTTCATCATCATCGAGGAACCAGATGGCGAAAGGTTCGTGCAGTTCACCTTTGACGAAGGTTGCGGGTTATTCTTTGACCTTCCGTTTCAAGCGCTTGATAAGATCGAACTCGAAAGAGCACGCAACCTGATGACTGAATTCTCGATCAGTGCGGTTAAAAACCCGGTATTTAATGAACCAGGTGGTCGCGAAACCGGCACTCAGGAATCATTTAACCATCATGTCGGCCTTGACGCCAATCTGGCTGTCATGCTGGCTTTCAGAGTTTTTACTGAAGTGTATGAGCTGGCTGAAACAACGGCTCTGAATGTTTCAATCATGCGCTAGAGGTGCTTATGTCAGAGTCTGAGAAGTCGGTTGAGATAATGGTGCCGTGTCGTTTCTGCCGCAGCGAAATCCCCGAAGGGTCTCTGAAGTGTCGTTTTTGCCGTGAATGGCTGAGCGGTTCTGAGATTTCGTCTCTCAATACCAGTGCCCCGCCGGCAAACGAAAACGGTTCGGCGCCGATTCCGGCGTCTCAGGAGCTTCCGCCAGCTGGATTTCAAAGCCGTCTGGCGTCTAACGTTCCTGGTGTCAGCTACTGGATTTTCTATCTTTCGGCCAGCATGCTGCTTTATTTTGCTATCGCCATCTACTGGACCTTCAGCAATGAAGATCGAATTTTCCTGATTTCCTTTTTTTTCAATGCCATGCAGATGTTCTTTTCGTCAGCCGGGCTGGTCTGGTTTGAGAAGCTGCTCGACCGCTTTCGTTTTGAAATTCCGTTGATCACCGGCTGGACAAAAGCGCGTAGCGAAGAATATTATCTTGCAGCCCGGGCGCGGGTTTTTTCGCCGACCTTGCCGATTGCTATTGGCTTGACAAGCTGTTGCATTGCGGTGACCGGCGACCGTTACCTGATCGGCACCCCGTTCAAAACCAGCGGAGGTGAGCTTGCCTATCTTGCCTATGAATTCTGTTTTCTTTTCTGGAGCGCATCAGCGATCGTGTATTTTATCAAATTTGCTGCGTTCATAAGAGAGTTCGGCGATCTCGATCTGCGCATTCTCATCATCCAGGAAGAAAATTCCGGAATCAGACTGCTCGGCAAGTTCATCTTGCAGACTGCCTTTTTTGCGGTTATTCCGTATATCTGCAGTATCCTTGCCAGGCGTATCGGCGGCTGGAATTTTGGCTCGCTGCTTGCCATGTGGTTCGGGCTTTTTGGCCTTGCCATTCTGGTCTACCTGTTCTGGCCCATTTATAACATTCATCGGGCGATGGTGCGCGAAAAAGATCGCAAGCTCAGCCTGATATCATTTGAACTCAACGAATTGCTTTCCGGGCAGCGACTTGAGCAGGAACGCATTCACAAACTGCGCAACCTCATGGAAATAAGAACTTACCTGCACGATATCAATACCTGGCCATTTGATATGAACAAGGTGATCGGGCTGCTTTCGGCGGTAATTATACCGTTGGCTTCAGTTCTGGTTGACCGGATGCTCAAGGGCGGGTCATGAGAATAGCAGCAGGCTGAGGGCCATGACCATCATGCCCGAAACCACCCCGTAGGTGCACAGATGATGTTCGCCATATTTTTCGGCGGCGGGCAGCAGCTGGTCGAGCGATATGAAGACCATGATACCGGCAACCCCTGCGAACAGCAGACCAAACATCGTGTCATTAAAAAATGGCATGAGCACGAAGTAGCCGAAGATTGCCCCGATCGGTTCAGACATTCCAGATAGAAACGAATAAAGAAAAGCCTTGCGCCGGCTGCCGGTTGAAAAATAGATTGGCACCGAAACCGCGATTCCTTCTGGAATATTGTGAATTGCGATGGCGACAGCGATGCTGATACCCATGGTCGGGTCTTTCAGGGCAGCGGTAAAAGTCGCGAGGCCTTCTGGAAAATTGTGAATCGCGATTGCCAGTGCCGAAAAGATTCCCATGCGGTGCAGCGCGGCTTTTTCGGATTGCATGGCGACGATGTTTTTGGGGGGGCAGTGCTCGAGCTCGCTGACTTCGTGAGCTTCGTGAGGGTTTTCAAAGTCTGGAACCAGCTTGTCGATCAGGGTGATGATAAACATGCCGCAAAAAAATGCCAGGGTTGTGTACCAGTAGCCACGGGTTGGGCCAAGCGTCGCGACCAGAGATTCTTTGGCCTTGAAAAAAATTTCGATCATCGAGACATAGATCATGACCCCGGCAGAAAAACCCAGAGCCACTGCGAGAAAGCGCTTGCTGGTACTCTTTGAGAAAAAGGCGAGCATGCTGCCTATTCCGGTGGCAAGACCGGCCAGCATGGTTAGCATGAAGGCTGAGAGCAGGTTTTCTGAATACATTTTTTCTCCAGTGGTGATGAGCGATTATTACCGATAGGAAAATCGGCACAAACGGGTTATATTTAGAGTAGAGGAACCGGGAGGCAATTATACTACAAACAGCATTCGGTTGCAGCAAATTACCCATCTGCCTCGATCAAGCAAAGGAGAGGCGTCATGTCCAGAAGGACCGTTTTTGTCGGCGATATCCATATCGGTTCAGGCGCTGAAACGAACTGGTATCAAAAATCAGTTCATGAACCGTTGCTCAAATGCCTGCTTCGCTACCTTCGCGAAAATGCGAGAAACATCGAAGAACTGGTGATTCTCGGTGACTGGTATGACCTCTGGAACTACCACCCCTTTTGTTCCCCGCCAACCATCGGTCTGATAATGAAGCAGAATCCCGGGCTTTTCGAACGGCAAAACGATGGCGACTTCATCAGTCTTCTCGACGATGTCAACATTCGCTTCATTAACGGCGATCACGACATGGAAGTGGAATTGCGTGACATTAACCTTGAACTGAGCCGGCGCACTGACCGAAAGGTGTTGCCAGGCCACGGCTCTGACCACGAAAAACCCGCCGTCGCTAACACCTATTATCTCAATGACGCGGTCTGGGCTGAGCACGGCCACCAGCACGATTTATTCAACAAACCGGCGCTGAATGATGATAACCCGATGGCACCACTACCGCTTGGTTATTTTGTCGCGAGAATCTATTGCCATTTTCTGCAGAAAAAAATCGCCAGTCTGCACCGCATGGATGCGGCATGTGTTTCCGGTTGCGGCAACCCGAACTACGAAAGCTATGGAATCAAACTTCCCGACCTGATTGCCGCCTTGATGCAGCAATCACGCCAGGGCGAAAAGTTCAACCCCGCCAGAATCATTCTCGACCTGATGCTGCAACATAATCGCAACAATCTTATCGATATCAAGATGGCGGGCAAAAACCTCGCTGAGGTGCGCACTGACGGTATTGCGCGGTTCTACCCCGGTCTGATAACTGAAGACAATTTCTACGAAGCTCTTTGCGAGGCTGAAGTCGCCTATGACGGCCTTGGTCATTTCGTTCGGGCGCATTTTAGCGAAAACCCGCACAACCGGGTGGTGGTCATGGGCCATACCCATTGCGCCAGTCTGACGCTTCTTGGAAATGGCCGCTCGCAAGCCTATGCTAACCCCGGGCATTTCTGCCCCGGTCAGGCTGAAATCCTTGAGGGCCGGGCTTTTCCAGGGTTTGTCGAAATCGAAAAACTTGGTGACGGTTCATACAAAGTCTACCAGAAGGCAATTCGCGGCACCCTCAGCGAAGATATCGTCGAAGTGTCAGCAATCAGGGTGTTGTAGGCCGCGCCAGGTTTCAAATCTGGCTTTTGTTTCGCAAATTATTGATAACTTCACAATTAAAGCCGGTTTTACTGACTTCTTACGAAGAATAGTCCAGGCGTGGACGGAAGGCGGGATTACTTTTTCGGAAGCTTGTGAGCGGAGCGAATCGCTGAAGAAAAAGTAACCCGACTGATGGCCGCGCCGGTGAAGTAAGTTGGTTTTATTTTTGCAGGATTCAATAATCACAGGTATGCAGCCCGGGTTGTATACCTGTATTTTTTTTTCTGCTGTGGTTCGGGCAACGCACAGGGCAAAAGCACTCAATACTCGGGTTTTGCAGATAGACCGGATGCCCCATTCCAGAAAACGTGGGTACAGACTTCGCCCGAATTCATGAATTTGATGCGTTTGCCATGCGCGCAATGCAAAAAACCTTGCGGAAATTTTTGCGGGGGGTTAGTTTTTGATGCTTTAATCTGTATAATGGTTTATTCTCAGTCACCTTACCAGTCGAACCACCAGACCCAGGAGTCTTGCTAACCTTATGAAGTTTTCTTTCAGTCTGTATTTTCAGATAACTGTTTTGTTTCTGCTGCTAAGCATCATCTCGGCGGTCGGGGCCGGTACCCTGAATTATCTTGAAAGCCGCAGAATTATTGTCGAACAATTCAATGAATCGATGCGCAGCATAGCCACCACCATCAGTTCAAGCCTTAACGACAAAGCCGATGATGCCGCTGATGCCATCATGCGCCTCTGTCGCCATGATATTCTGCACCACGGCACCCAGGAAGACATTCAGAGTTTTCTCAAGGTGGCTGTTGATTCATCTTCTTTGTTCAATAATATTTATTATTTCGACCCGACCGGGCCACTGAAGGCGGCAGCTTATGCCGATGGCCGCGATCTCAGTCGTTACGCTGGCGAAAATTTTCTTACCTATCGCGAACGCGAAAAGACGCGAATGGTATATTTTGATCTGGTCAGGGCCCTTGAAACGCGTACTCCGGTTTTTTCTGCTTTTTTCAAATCGGCAACTGATCGGCTGATGAATTCGTTTATCGTGCCCGTGGTACACGAAGAAAGGGTGATTGGCCTGATGAGTTGTGGCATTGTGCTTGATCGCACCAACAAACTTCTCGATATGATGCAACGTCTTAAGCCACACCCGCAGGGCTACATTGCCCTGATCGACAAGGGAGCAAGGATACTGCTCAACGTCGGGGAAATGCCCGATAATTTTTCGCCAAACAGTGAATGGATGAACGTTGAAGACCTGTTGATAAGCGAATCAGGTTATCTGCAGACGGTGTTGCGCATGGAAAAAACCGGCCTTGGCATTTGTGTCGGGATTCCAGAAACGGCGATTGCCGGGCTTTTATCACATCTACGCAGAGGAACCATTGGTTTTACTTTGGGCGCAGGTCTGGTGGCGACTCTTTTTGGTATCCTGGCAGCCTCAATTTTGATATCACCTTTGTCTGAACTGGTCAAAGGCCTGCGCCAGTTGCGGGCCGGCGCCCATGGTGACCGTATCGACCGGGCCGCCTCGGGTGAAATTGCCGAGGCTATCGTCGTCTATAATGAGATCAGTGATCGACTGGCCCGCAACCCTGAAAATGTATCGTGCTGGGCCCGCATCTGGGATAACGAGCACTCTGAGAGAGCCGATCTGGTTCCCCAGCCCGAAGAAACTTCTCCGCGGGCCGATTGAGCTGCACGGCAATTTGTTCTGAATTTTTATTTGCAAAACTTTATTTTTTTCTGAATCTGATATACCATAAAAAAAACTGGCATAGAGAGAGAGACATCAGTGGCCAGACTGCCAATTCTTGTACTGTTGGCTTTGTTTTGCGTAATAACAAACGATCTGATTGGGGTGGATATGAGAAACTACACTGTTCTGCTACACGGGGAAGTCTTGACGCGCGCGGATGCTTACCGCACCAAACTGTTACAGGGTGCAAAACCTGGTGCTAATCTGGCAAAAGCTTTGCAGGGTTGCGATCTCGCTGCATTGACACCTGAAGCCTTCCTTGAAAAGCTGGTGCAGACCAAAAAGCCGATGATTTTTGCCGAAAGTGCGGTCGAGGGCAACGGCAGCGACTGGAATCTTGTCGAATTATCGCTGCTGGGTTTTGTAAGCATCGCCGTACCGGTAACTGTTTTTGACAACGGTCAGCACGAAAAGCCCGAAGTTCATAAAGAGCCATTCACTGGCACTCTGTTGTTTACAGCCGGTGCTCTGCTCGATACCGGTTCTGAAGACGCCCCTCCCGCCGACTGGGATGCCGTGACCGCCATCGGCAAAATCGACGCCGAAGCCTATTACCGTTTTTATGAAAAGAGGCTGCTGCCGGTTTTTGCTTACGCCGACCGATTGGCAGGCGAAAAGGGCCGCAAGGCACTGATAACTGTTCCCGGCATCGGGTGTGGCATGTTTGCCGGGCCATTCAAAGGCCTGCTGGGCCAGGAACTCGAAAAAACTTTTTTCAGGTTTCTTCACCAGCATGCCCGCACTTTTAAAAATATTCGCGCCTTGTTTTATGGCCCGTTCAATGAATGCGACAACGCCCGCCATGAAATTAACGGTATTACTTACCTGGTCCGCCCCTTTCTGAAAGGAAACCATACCCGGCCGCAACTTTGCCATCCGTCATTCTATTCAGAAGCAGCCGATGATTTTTCTGACTGCGAATTTTTCAGTATCGTTGCCTGGGACCACGTTTCATGGCCCGGAAACGACTTTTACGGTGGCACTCGCGGCACTGACGATGGTGTTAAAGCTGCAGCGACCAGTTCAATGTTTTCGATGACCGGCGTTGAAGGCGCCTATGACCCTGAAACCTTTTGCTACCAGCCACCGGCCGGTTTTCAAAACTGGAATCAGGTTGTGGCAGCCAATCGACTCGAACTTGAAGTGCTGAACAGGCTACAGGTTTACCCCTGAGCGCGTCGCTGACCGCAAGACCCCAACCGGCCAGGCATCTAAAATCTGCCGGCTGATTTGCTGCGGCCCCGACCTGATAATAAACATTCAATATGCTATTATATTGGCTGAAATGGTCAAAACCTTATTTGGGGGAGTTTTTGCATGAACCTTTTTGCTGTTGCCTGTTTGATTGGTGCTCTGACTTTATCACCAGGGGTGGCCGGCGCTCAGCCGCCAAAGTGGTCGGCGATGAACGATTATGATCAGGCTCGTGAGGCCGAACTCACTGAAAGGGCCGCTGACTGGCGCAATGGGCCGGTTGTTTACCAGATTATCGTAGACCGCTTTGCCCCATCGGCAAAACTTGAGCGAAAAACGTCGCTATATTCGGCCCCCCGTCGCTTACGAGACTGGCAGGAAACTCCCGTTCAGGGCAAATACCTCGAAAAAGACGGGGTTTGGTCGCATGAAGTTGATTTCTGGGGCGGCGATCTTGCGAGCTTGAGAGGCAAGCTCGACTATCTGCAGGAACTCGGTATCGATGTTGTCTATCTCAACCCGGTTTTTTCTTCACTCACCAACCACAAATATGACGCCTGGGACTACCACAAGATCGACCCGGTCTATGGCACCCGTGCCGATCTGGCCAGCCTGGCGAAAGATCTGCATCAACGTAACCAGCGCCTGGTGCTCGATGGGGTTTTTAACCACATGGGCAGACGCAGCCCGATGTTTGAAGATGCCCGCCGCAATGAGAGCAGTCGCTGGCGGCAGTTTTTCAAGTTTGATTCCCGCTTTCCCCGTGGTTACATCGGCTGGTATGATGTCGAAAACTTGCCCGAACTGAATCTCGAGAACCCCGATGTTCAAAAATTTATCTATTCCGAGCCTGATTCAGTTGTACAGTCATATCTGCGGAATGAAGGCGTCGATGGCTGGCGTCTCGACGTGGCATTCGACCTCGGGTTTCGCTACCTTGCAGACTTGACGCGCTCAGTTCACGCCGCACGCCCCGGTTCGCTCGTCATCGGCGAAATCTGGAACTACCCCGAAGAATGGCACCCGGCGGTCGATGGGGTAATGAACATGCATGGCCGCAAATTGCTGCTCACAATGCTCGAAGGTCGCCTTTCCGGCCCGCTTTGCAGTCAAATGTGGGAAACTTCCATCGCCGACGCCGGCATGGATCACATTCTAAAAAGCTGGCTTGTGCTTGATAATCATGACACGCCGCGTCTGCCGAATCTGCTGCCCGAAAAGTGGCAGCAGTATATGGCAAGAGTCTTGCAATTCACCTTGCCCGGCGCCGTTTGTCTCTATTACGGCAGCGAACTTGGCATGACCGGCGGTGAAGACCCTGAACAACGCGCTCCGATGCGCTGGGATCTGATCACCCCCGAAAACGAAATGCTGAATCTGCATCGCAAGCTGCTCAAAATGAGGCAAAGCGAACCGGCGCTGCGTTATGGTGATTTCAGACGACTGCATTCAGAAAAGCTGTTCGCATTTATCAGAAGAACCATTTCGGTGCGAGAGTCGGTTGTAGTGCTCGCCAATCCTAGCGATCAGCCAGTTAAAGAACTTTTGCAACTTCGCGAAAGCAAATTTCAGGATGTATCGCCGCTGCTCGACCTGCTCTCTGAGGCCAAGTTCATGGTTTTTTCTGGAACTGTTGATGTTGAAGTGCCAGCTCGCAGCGTTATGGTTCTCAAGGTCGATACTGCCGATTACCCACAGGGTTATAACCGTTACGACCGCATTTATTAAGGCTTAAAGCACTGTAACCATAAAAAACGCCGGCCCCCGCTTGTCTTGCAGGGGCCGGCGTTTTTTAACCAGTTAATCGTTCTCGTTCAATAACGCATGGTAGCGGCCAAACCAGTAGGCCAGCAGATAACCGACCGGGGCTACACGCGTCTGGTCGTCGCTGCCGGTTACCAGCTGGCGTGGCGGTTCCTGCCAGATAAAAATATGCGGCGCCCGTTGATCGATCGGAATCAGCTGCCGGCTCTGCCTGCCGACCCGGCCGAAGCGGTCTGGCCATGGTGATGCGGCCAGAGTGCCCCGGTGGTCGAACTGCCGGTTGAGCTGATTCTCGGGGTAGAGCAGCAAGGTCTGCCGGGCAGCGGCCAGCGCCTGGTCACTGACGGCCTGGCGACAGAAGGCGGCGGTTATAAAGGTGTACATACTGTTCGCTTCGTCAGAGATCGGCTCAAAAGATCGCGGAAGTATTGCCAGGGCCGCTTCCCGAAGAAGCGGTGATGATGGCTGGTCGAGAATGCCAAGCAAAGCGAAGAACCCGAGGTTGCATCCGACGTAGGAACGCATCGTATCTGAAAATTCATCGAGATTTGAAGCCGCAAAAGAACGTAGTTGCTGTGCATAATTATCAAGTCTCGCCGCTGCCCGTTCAGCGCGGAACATGCCCAGGCTGGCGGCCATTTTCGTCAGATGGTCGGCGACGACCGTGCATAGAGACATGGCGCCAGGTTGTCTGATGAAAGCGAATATCTGCATGATTTTTTCGGTGTAGAACGCAGCGGCGAGGTTGACCGGCAACATGGTGCACGGTTGCAGCCATAAAGCCAGAGAATCCGGAATTCCGGCCCGCATGGCCAGAACATCAATGAAAACTTTGCCGGCTGCTGAGATAGTGCCATACAGACGGTTCTCGACCACAGCCTGATTGCGCCCAAGGTAAATGTCAGAAAGTAATTGCGAGGTTTCTGAGGCGATCAGGTGCAGTTGCCGCTGCTTCAGCAGGTTTTCATGAAAATATTCGACCAGCGCTCTATTCTCACTGATATTGCCGGCCGTCTGAAACATCAGCAGGGCACGCAGTGCTTCGCCGCCACGCACGGCCGGTGGCTTGAAACGGCCCATAATTGCCGCCAGGCGATCTGAGTAGGGCACGGCTGCCACGAACAGGTTGGCCGGAAAATCATCAACTCTGGCCCATTCTTCAGGGTTGATGCGATCCTGGTAGGCGTAGTCAGGGTTGAGGTTGAAGGTTGTGGGGGCCTGGCCATTGATGTTGACGCGCAAAGCAAGATGGTTGGCCATCAGATTGCCGGCCGCTGCTGTGATCATGGCTCGCACCTCTTCGCGCAGCTGAGGGTCGCGTATGTGTGGCCAGGCGAGAGCGCAGCCCATGAAAATCCCCGTGTACTGGTCGCGGGAGGTGTCTGCTTTGAAGCATAACTGACTGTAACTGCCGATTCCGGCGATGATGTCGGGGCCGTCGCCCAGTTCTTCGCGAGTGCCGTATGAGCGGCCGATAAAGCCCTGGCGGCCGGCCATATTATGCAGGTGAACAAAAGCGGTCAGGCATTTTTCGATTTGCTCAAGCGCTGCCGAATCGCCGCTTACCCGGTAACGATAAACCTGAGATGCGATATAGGCTCCGGTCCAGATTGTTGAATCACCCGCTGAACGAAAGCGCAGCCCTGCACTGCCCGCGATCGGCTGCATGTTGACGACCAGACCGCGCGGCAGATGACTGGCCGCCACGAGTTTGTCGAAAGCCGCAGCTTTTTCGGCAAGCGGCCCGGCATTAATCTGGGCGGCACTACAGCAAACACCCAGCAGCGCCAATATTAACAACTTTTTGATCGAGTTCATAAGTTCTCTCTTTCTTGCCGGGCGCGCCGGCCAATTCCTCATTGTTCGGCGCTCAGCCACAAAACACCCCGGCTTGTCGAATACTTTTTATGAGTTCGGGTGTTAATGCCGGCAGTATAGCATATTTTAATCTGCAGGCAGCGCTGATTCAGCAAATCTGTGAGGCTCGCCGGTCTGGTTTGCCGGCAGCCGGCATTGCGATTTTTGATTTATCCGGCGCTCAGATTCTGGTAAACTTCATCTGGCAAATCGCCAATTACAGGAGTTAAAGATGAAGGAAAAAAATGCTGGTGCGCTACCGTTCAAGTCGCCGTATTTGCCTGAGAATCCTCAGGTGGTGGGCGTTCAGGAAGGGTATGACCTCTGGTCAGAGATCTACGACGGCGAAGCTAATGCTCTCATCGCGCTTGAAGAGCTGCATCTTTTTCCGCAATTGCAGAAGAAGCGTTATGGCAGGATATTTGATTGTGGCTGCGGCACCGGTCGTCTGGCGATCTGGCTGCGCGGGCAGTTTCCAGAGGCTCTGATCGACGGGGCAGACTTTTCTGAGGGTATGCTGCGCAAGGCACGCGCGAAAAGCGCCGGCATGCAGATAACCTGGCACAGCGCCGACCTGAATCAGCCTTTCACCCTGGCGGCCGGGCAGTATGATCTGGTGGTTTCGAGTCTGGTCATCGAGCACATCACTAATACCAGCAACTTTTTCTCTGGTATAAGGCGCGTTGCAGCCCCCGGTGCCGATATCTTCGTCAGCGGTCTGCACCCGGCCATGCATCTGATGGGTATCACCGCCCGCTTCAAAAACGCCGATAATACCGGCCATATCCTGCCGGAAAGCAAGTGCCACAGTCTGGCTGATATTTTTAATGCTGCTACTGAAGCCGGTTTGCAGGTGCAGCGCCTCGAAGAGCATTGCGTTGACGAGCGTCTGATCGCGAAATGCCCTAAAGCAGCCCGTTATGACGGTATGCCGCTGCTTTTTTTCATGAAGATGCGTTGCGGTTGATTTAAGGCTGCCGCTATTTGGGCCGGGCTTCGGGGTTGAGCAGATCAGGCGGCTGGCGTCCGGCGAAAAACGCGATGAGGTTCTCGGCCACCATCTGCGACATTTTTTCGCGGGTGGCGTAACTGGCACTTGAGATATGTGGCGCCACAACCACGTTCTGCAACTCAAGCAGCGGGTTGCCGGCCAGAGTCGGTTCACCGGCAAAGACGTCGAGAGCCGCGCCGGCAAGCCGGCCGCTTTTCAGGGCATCATAAAGGGCTTTTTCGTCTACCACCGGCCCACGGGAATTGTTGATCAGATAGGCGGTCGGTTTCATGAGCGCCAGACGTTCGGCATTTATTAACTGACGGGTGGCGTCAGTCAATGGGCAGTGCAGGCTGACATAATCTGAAGTTGTCAGAAGTGTCGCCAGATCAACATGCCGGGCGCCGCATTCTTTCTCAAATTCAGGCTTCGCCGTGTTACTGGTATAGAGAACCTGCATGTTGAAGCCCCGCGCCCGACGCGCCATTGCCTGGCCAATGCGACCGGCCCCGATTATGCCGAGGGTGGTGCCATAAATGTCGTGCCCGAGCAGCATGGCCGGGTGCCAGGCAACTTTCCATTGCCCATCGCGAACGTAACGGTCTGCTTCGACTACCCGGCGTGCAACTGCCATCAACAGGGCAAAGGCAAAGTCTGCAGAAGCATCGGTAAGCACTTCAGGGGTGTTGGTTACGCATATTCCACGGCGGGTGGCTTCTTTGACATCAATATTGTCATACCCGACCGCCAGCTGGGAGACTATTTTCAGGCGAGGTGCCGCTGCCAGCACCTCCCGGTCAATTTTGTCAGACAAAAGGGTGACCAGCGCATCGGCGTCTTTTATGCCGGCCAGAAGCGCTTCGCGGGGTGGTGGGGCATACTCGGGCCACACCTGAACGTTAAAGTGCTTCTTCAGCATTTGCAGGCCCGTTTGCGGGATTTCTCGGGTAATGAACAGTTGCGGTTGTGCCATGACAGCCTCCCATTTTATATGCGGTGCTTTGCACTACCTGACAATTCTATTACAACGCCCTGATGAAGGCAAAATAATTGCCGACCAGCAATTCTCGGTCAAAAATCATAGATTTCTATAATAAAATTGCGAGGCGAGAAGACGGGATTGCTTTTTCGGAAGCTTGTGAGCGAAGCGAATCGCTGGAGAAAAAGCAACCCGGCTGATAGGCCGAAGCTGCCACTTTTAACAGACAACCAGTTTAACACAAGTGGCTTTTGATGCGAGTCATAAAAATCACCAAGAATTGCTGATTGCCGGCGACCTTTCTGGAAAATTTTTTCGGCAGGGTGTATATTGAAAAAAAAGCATTGGCGGGAGGCTTTGAAACTCAGATGAACAGTGACGAAAAATTTGATATCAAAAAGTTGCCGAGACTCGAAATTGTCAAACCAATTGATGGAATGCTGCGCTGGTTTCTCATGCTGATGTTTATTGTGGTGCCGCTTCTTTTTCTCTTGCGATCAGTTAAAGACGGCTACATGACGGTACTCTCAGCCGTCGTCGCCGGGGCAATTTATGCGGTCATCGCCACGGCTCTGTATTACGGTGTGAAGCAATATTATGTTCTTGACCGGGTTCGCAATGCTTTGTTTCGGGTTACCCGCATATTCGGTTCGCTCAGCGAAAGTTACATCTGCGCCATTGCCGATATAAACTGCGTTGCCGTCGATTCGCGCGAGCGCACTACCAAAAATGGTGGTTCAACCGGTCAATACTGGTATGAAACCTGTCTGATCCTTAAAAACGGCAAGATCGTCAGATTGCACCGAACATTTGAAGATTCTTATGATGAAATTCAAGATGCCGAACAATATGCCGATTATCTCGGCGTGCAGTATTTTAACCCGAAACCCGGTCTTGAAATGACCGTAGTCAAGGGCCCTGACGGCAAAAATATCGTCGAATTTCGCCGCTGATGCCTGCAAAAGTCAGCAATATCCGGCAGTTGATTGAAAACGGTGCGACCAGAGAGATTCAGCAGGCCCGAGCCACACTGTTGAATGCATACGAGCAGACCCTGGCGGCGGCCGACCCTGAACGGCTGATTCTCGAACAACTGCACCTCGATGGTGAACTGCTGCGCCTGCAGAACCAGGTTTTTGCTCTCGACCGCTTCAGAAAAATTTCGGTTGTCGGTGCCGGCAAAGCTGGCGCAGCAATGGTTTCAGCCCTCGAAAATGTGCTTGGCAGCCGCATCAGCAACGGCTATGTTAATGTGACCTCAGCAGACCCTGCCAGGTCAGGCAAATTCACGCTGAACGACAGCCCGGTTTGTCTTTCGCCCGGCGATATAATACTGAATCATGCGGGGCACCCGGTGCCCGATGCGGCCGGGTTGGCCGGGGCACAGGCAATCATTGATATTGCCGCTCAGGCTGGTGAAGATGAATTGTTAATTTGCCTCTTGTCTGGTGGGGGTTCGAGCCTGTTGCCTTTGCCGCGCTACCCGGTTTCTCTTGCCGATAAGCAGCAGGTGACCGGTCAGTTGTTGCGCTCTGGTGCATCAATCAGCGAAATCAACACGGTTCGCAAGCATATTTCTGCGGTTAAAGGCGGGTGGCTGGCGAAGAAGGCCTGGCCGGCAACGGTTATTAATCTGATTCTTTCAGATGTTCCGGGTGACCCTCTCGAATTCATTGCTTCCGGGCCAACAGCACCTGATTCAACAACATTCGCTGACGCGCTTGCTGTTTTGCGGCGCTTTGAATTATACGCTTCGGCGCCGAAAGCGGTTATTCAACTGCTGGAAGCCGGCGTAGATGGCCGGGTTGACGAAACGCCCACTGCTGATGACCCGGTGTTTGCAAGGGTTTTTAACCGGGTTATCGGCAACAACCTTATTGCCAGGCAGGCAATGGCCGGGGCGCTCGCCGCCGCCGGTTTTCAGGTTGACATGGCCGGTTCGGTGTGCACCGGTTCACTTGAGAGCGTGGTCAGAGATATGGCTTGCCAGATCAGGTCTCTGGTTGTTCGCCGGCAGGCCGAAGGGCCTTTCGCTGTCGTTGCTGGCGGCGAGGTGAACCTGCAGGTGACTGGTTCAGGCAAGGGCGGGCGCAACCAGGAAATGGCCCTGATGATGGCTTCACACCTTGAGGGTTGTGAGAATACCTTGTTTGCAGCACTAAGCACCGACGGAATCGATGGCCCGACCAATGCTGCCGGGGCCTTGCTTGATGCCGGCACTCTCAGGCGTGCCCGGGCGGCCGGTTTGTGCCCTGATGATTATCTGCGCCGGCATGATTCCTGGCATTTCTTTTCGGTTCTGGGCGATCTTGTATGCACGGGCTACACAGGAACCAACGTTAATGACCTGTTTGTCTGTCTGGTTATTTGAAGCGATAATGACCGGTCAATGGAAACCTGAACAGCATGTCTTCTTCACGGGTTCCCTGGCCGATATTATGAATGACCAGCGGGGTGCCCCCGGAACTTGTTCGATCACTGACAAGCATTATGTGCGGCAGGTTTCCGGGTAGAAGGCAGGTCACGATATCAGCGGGCCTGAAAGCCTGTGGGTCACTGCCAGGGGGCATCGCCAGAGCGAATCTGCTGAACCAGGTCTGCAAGTTCGCCACCCGGCGGTGATCGATATTGCGATCAGGCTTTTTAAGCCCCCAGCGTTGCGGGTAGGCCGAAAAATGTCGCCGCATATCCTGATGGATGAGTTGCTGCAGATCGTAGTGCAAGGCCACCCGCGCTGCCCGTATCAATACGTCGGTGCAAACTCCACGCTCTGCTGATACGTCGCCGCCAGGGTATGCCAGCTTGACATACGCCGGGTCATAAATTACCGTAATGCCGATCTGTTGCCGAGCCGCGCTCACGAGGGCAGTGCTGCTGGCCGGAGTGAGAGCGAAAGCCTTCCCGGCCTGGCTGAGCATAATAATCAGAAGCAGTATTAAGGTTTTGCCGATGGTTTTTAAAATTTTGTGCATGTTTTTCCTGTGTGCGATAAAATCAGAAAAGATAGCCCCGAACCCCGTCTTCTCGCCTCGCAACTTCAATATTGAAATCAATGGCTTTTGACCAAGAATTGCTACCCCGAACCCCGTCTTCTCGCCTCGCAACTTCAATATTGAAATCAATGGCTTTTGACCGAGAATTGCTACCCCGAACCCCGCCTTCTCTCCTCGCAATTCTATAAAGACAACTTTGTTCGATTCGGCAAACTTGACTGAGAATTGCTGGCACCAACAATCGAGCGGGATCAGCGCTCAGAATTCGCAAGAATCTTTTATTCATGGCTGTCTGCTTTTAGTCCTGGGAACGGGCTGACCTGACACCACGGCACGCCTCTACGAGTGCACGGAACAGGCGGTTCCGGTGCAACGGGTCAGCATCTTTAAGACTTTCAGGGTGCCATTGCACGAAAATACCGAATACCCCGTCGCGGCGTTCGAGCGCTTCGATGATGCCGTCGGGGCTGCGCCCGACCACCCTGAAGAAATCTGCAACCTGGTCAACCGCCTGATGATGCCTCGAAATTACTGCCACAGCATTGTTCTGCAAGATTTCGCTTATTCTGCTGCCTCTCGCCAGGCCGACCTGATGAAAATTAGTGTACATTTCGCCATTTCGATGCGCGACCCGCTGGCTTACCTGCGAGGGTATATCCTGAACCAGGGTGCCGCCGGTCAGGACATTGCTGAATTGCATGCCGAGACAAATGCCGAGGGCCGGTTTGTCAGACTTCAGAAAGCTTTTGATGAAGCGCTGTTCAAATTCGGCGCGGCGCGGTTCCATTGTCTGGGTGGTGGGGTGGGGTGCCTGGCCATAGAGCTCTGGCGGAATATCAGGGCCGCCTGAGAAAACGGCGCCATCGAGCATTTTGACGTAGCTTTCGATAATACCAGCGTCGTCGGTTGGTGGCAGAATTATGGCCAGACCACCGTTTTCATTGATGGCAGCAACGTAGTCATAGTTCAGCTGAATGCTGTTGCTGCTTATAGACGGGGCTATGCCGATCAATGGGCGTGCTTCGCCGGCGATTGCCAGGGCCGGGAACAGCAGAATGAGAGATAAAATAAAACAATAGAGAGTGAATATTGATTGCCGGCGGTTTTTCACGCGATTCTCCTGTTTGTTGGCAGACTGGCTTTTCAGATACAGATTCATTTATTGAATCCTGCATAAATAAACTTGAACCTGTATTTCGGCCCATTCAAACTTCATGCCACGGATTAACACAGATGCACACTGGTGTAATCTACAAAATCCGTTTTAATTCTGCAGTTGTCAATAACATTTTGCTGGCTGAATTCACCGCATTGTATCTGGCGTGGTCGCAGCGTTTTGTAGTGAATTCAACCAATTAATGATATCACATTTTTCAGGGTGGCGGCTTTTCTGTTGAGCATTCGTCTGTTTCAATGTTGCGTTTGCTGGGGTGGTCGTATGGCAGATGCAAAACAGAAGCCGGTTACCATAGGTAACCGGCTTCTGAAGTGGGTATCAGTTGCTGTGAATGATTGCTGCGGCTGTTGCTGTGGTCTTAAATTATTACTGAAGCGAGGCGGTTGTAGCTGATGAGTGCTCTCTGCAGCATGCGGTGTGCTTCTCTGGCAGAGTTTTCAGATATCAGGGTGAATTTTGCTCTTTCGACGATCATGGCGATGTTGCGAATTTCTTCGGCCTGTCTTCTATCGACGAGTCTCATCATGCCACCGAGTTCATCGCTGATTCTGCGCATTGCCATCGCCATATTGCGTGCGTCATTCTGACTCATCATGAAAGGGAAATATGAGTTTTCGGCATCCTGGAAAGCGCGTTCGATGCTGCGGTGCGCCATCATCAGCTCTTTCTGCATCGACGGACCCTGATGACCGGGGTGACCGCCGTGACCGGGCTGATTGAAGCCGCCGTTGTTGTGGCCGGGCTGATTGAATCCACCGTTGTTGTTGCCAGGCTGGTTGAATCCACCGTTGTTGTGACCGGGCTGATTGTGGCCGCCGTTATTGTTGCCAGGCTGATTGAAGCCACCGTTGTTGTGACCGGGCTGATTATGGCCGCCGTTGTTATGACCAGGCTGATTGAAACCGCCGTTATTGTTGCCGGGCTGATTATGGCCGCCGTTGTTGTTGCCAGGCTGATTGAAGCCACCGTTGTTGTTGCCAGGCTGATTGTGGCCGGGTTGACCGAAGCTGCCGGGAATTCCGTGGACCGGGCCGTGCTGCTGGGCCATGGCGGCTGCTGGAACGAAAAGGGCTACGGCAAACAGGGCTACGATATTTTTATTCATACAAATCTCCTGGCTTATCAAACTTTTTTGCTTTTAACAGGACAAAGCTAACTAACGCAATAAGCATGCCAGTCTCGATTGATGTAGCTATTTGCCTCTGTTGATGCTGGTTTTGTGGCAATTGTCACAAAGAAAAAATAAAAATTCTGCCAGAAAATTGTAGCTGAGAACAAAAAAATCAGCAACCCGCAAGGGGGTAATCTGATTTTTTTGTTGCTCAGATAATGAGTTCTGCGAATTCATTATCTGGCGCTGATTCTGATGGTCAGGCTGAACACCCGGGAAGGGGTAATGTCATCAGGGGTTTTTATTATACGATTTTTCCGGGGTTCATGATATTGGCGGGGTCGAAGGCATGTTTGATCTGCCGCATCAGGTTCAGCTGAACCTCGCCGGCGATTTCGGCCAGATATGGCATTTTTGCGTAACCGATACCGTGTTCTCCTGAAACCTGGCCGCCGAGTTCGCCGGCTTTCTCGTAAAGGCGCTTAAAACAGGCATTGAGTCGTTCAAGAAAGACTTCGCGGCTCAACTGGTCGCGCAGCATGTAAACATGCAGGTTTCCGTCACCGGCATGGCCGAAACTGCGAATACGCAAAGCTTCTTCAGCTTCGACCGTTTTGGTGAATCTGACAAACTCAGCGACCCGGTTGCGCGGCACCACGACATCGCATTCATCCATTTCGGTCGTCGAGGCCTTGATGGCTTCAAGAAAAGCGCCCCGGGCCGACCAGATCATTTCCTGGCGTTCGCTTGTGTCAGAGATCAGAATATCGAGAGCGCCCTGGTCAAGGCATATCTGAGCGGTTTTTGCGTAATTTTTCTCGATTTCCTCGCGGCTCTGGCCATCGAAGGTCAACAATAGATAGGCGTCAGCAGATGAATCCGGAAACTTTTTCCCAAGAAAATCTTCGGAATTTTCGATTACCGCACGCTCCATATACTCAATGGCCGTGGGGGTGCTTTTTGCCTGAACGATCAGGGGCACCGTGCCGATGGCCTTTTCAAGACTTGGAAAGGGAACCAGCAGGCTTATTGCCTTGGCCGGGCGCGGCATGAGGCGGAGAATGGCCCGGGTAACGATGCCGAGCGTGCCTTCTGAGCCGACGATCAGGTCTTTGAGGCTGTAGCCAGAGCTGTTTTTAACGGTTTTGCCGCCAAACCAGGTGATCTGGCCATCGGGCAGCACAACTTCGACGGCCCTGACATAATCGCGGGTTACGCCATACTTAACCGCCCGCATGCCGCCTGCGTTGGTATTGATATTGCCGCCGATCGAGGCGCTTTTTTCGCCGGGGTCGGGTGGGTAAAACAGGTCGAATTGCTCGACATGGGCGGCGATTTCCATGAGCAGAACGCCGGGTTCAACGGTCAGCGTCAGGTTTTCGGCATCGAGTTCGAGAATTTTATTCATGCGGGCGGTACTGATCATCACACCGCCGAAGAGGGCGACCGAACCGCCAACCAGGCCGGTGCCCTGGCCTCTCGGGGTGACCGGAATGTTGTTTTCGCTGGCATACTTGACGATTCTCGCGATTTCATCAGCGTTGGCCGGGTGAACGAGCACTTCAGGAAACTGTTTCTGGCTGCCCAGCTCGTCGTGAGCAAAATCTTCATGAATTGCCGGGCCGCTGACCACGTTTGCCGCGCCGCAGACCGAGGTAAAAAAATCGAGATCCTGACTGGTCAGTTTTTTATAGTTCATATCAGCTGGCCGCCCTTTCTGATTCTGGCGATTAATGATGGCACTACCTGATACAGGTCGCCAACCACCGCATAGTGCGCGATGTTAAAAATTGGAGCGTCGGGGTCGCTGTTGATGGCGATAATCGTATCGGCCGTCTGCATGCCGGCTGCGAACTGCACCGAGCCTGAAACCCCGCAGGTGATGATCAGCGACGGTTTAACAGTTCGACCGCTCAGGCCGATCTGCAGCCTCGGGTCAAACCAGCCCTGCTCAATCAGCGGTCTGGTGCCGGCAGTCATTGCTCCGAGCGCTTCGGCAAGCTCGTTAATCATCTGAAGATCTGCTTCTTTTTTAACGCCTTTGCCGGCCACGATTATGGCCGAAGCATCTTCGACAGATCTGACCTTTTCTTTGGCCTTTATTTCGAGAACTTCAATCTTTGAAGCGAGACTGATGCCATCGAGGGCGCAATACTCGATTTCGCCGTAGGGGGCTGTTTTTTCAGGGGCATTGAAGATTTTGTATCTGACCGTGGCAAACTGTGGCCGATGGTTCGGGGTCTGAATATGCGCCATGATGTTGCCGCCATAAGCGGGCCTGATCTGGTCAATATCAGTGCCTGGCGAGATATCAAGCAGGGTGCAGTCAGCGGTCAGCCCGGTGCGGAAGCGGGCCGCGATTCTTGGTGCCAGTGACCTGCCGATCGAGGTGCCGCCGACCAGCACCGCCGAGGGCCTGACCCGCCTGATAAAATTTTCAAAAACCGCGGTAAACGGTTCGATTCTGAAATGTTCGAGGGCCGGTGCCTCGTAGGCAAACACCTTGTCAACGCCATATTCAAGCAACTGCCCGGCCATATTGCTCAGGTCAAGGCCGGCGATGAGGCAATAGACGGGTTGGCTGGTGCGGGCGGCCATTTCGCGGGCCTTGCCGATCAGCTCAAAACTGACCGGGTGAATCACCCCGTGCAGATGATCGGCATAAACGGCAATGCCGCGCCATTCGCCCTTGTTGATCTTTTTGACCGCGGTGCCGGCATCAGATGAAAACACTTCAGGGCGTCGTTTGATGCAGACGCGGCACATGCGGCAGCCTGAACCGATCGCCAGGCCGTCGGCCGTCTTTTCGATCGCGTTGAATGGGCATAAAGCCACTAACTCATCAAGGTTCTGCCCCACCGGCAGGTTGATATTGATATTGCTCATAAAAATTTTAATTCCCCAAGCCGGTTGTAAAGCTTCTCAGATAATGCTTCGGGTGTGTCGTTCCAGGTCTCGTGCCCTGCAGAATGCTCGGGCGGAAAAATTCTGACCACCTGGGTTGGTGAGCCTTTCAGCCCGTAATGAGCCGGGTCGGTATCGGGCAGGTCGGCCAGTCCGAGTCTGCGAATCTGCCGTTCTGCGGTGGCCATTTTTCGTCGCAACGATGGCAAACGCGGCTGAAAGATACCTTTTTCAACGGTCATTAAAAATGGAAAACTGACCCGCACGACTTCAATGGTTTCGGGCATGTCCATTTCGAGGATCATTGATTGCTCTTCGACTGCGACAATGCGGCGCACATAGGCCACATGCGGGATATCAAGAAACTCGGCAATTTCAGGCCCGACCTGGCCGGTGTCGCCATCGGTAGTCTGGCGGCCGCAGATGATCACATCAGGAAGACCGAGCGACAGAATTCCCTGCGACAGAGCGTAAGAAGTGGCCAGCACGTCGGCCCCGGCAAAATTGCGGTCGCTGAGCAGCACCCCGTCATCGACGCCGAGCATGAATGCCTCGCGCAGCGCGGCTTCGCTCTGGGGCGGCCCCATGCTGATTGCACAAATCTGCCCGTCATGGGCTTCTTTGAGTCTGACAGCGGTTTCGATGGCATACAGATCGAAGGGGTTGATTTTGCTGTCGACGCCGCCACGTTTGAGGGTCATCGTTTCAGGGTCGATATCGACGCGGGTTGAATCAGGCACCTGTTTTATGCAGACGAATATTTTCATGGCGCTATTCTACAACAGACCCGACAACTTTCGCCACCCGGCCTCAGCAATTCCGGTCAAGTTTGCCGAATCGAACAAAATCATCTTTATAGAATTGCGAGGAGAGAAGACGGGATTGCTTTTTCGGAAGCTTGTGAGCGAAGCGAATCGCTGTAGAAAAAGCAACCCGGCTGATAGGCCGAAGCTTCACCTCAAAAAGGAAAACTCGTTTATAAAAATCAGTTGATGTTGGGGGGTTCAATACTCACCGACAACTTTCGCCACCCGGCCTGAGTTAATTTGGAAATTTCGGGGGGCTGTGATATCTTATCGAGGCCAGATTTATAAACAGATTTCAGGGAGAATTTTTATGCGGGTGATGGAGCGGACAGCAGAAGTTATTACCAGAGCCAATGCAGCTTTTGATACGAACCCGTTTTTTGAGCCGCTCACTGATGCCCAGCGCGACCAGGTAATCAGCAAGGCCGGCACCATCGAGTCATATACCGATGGCGAATATATTCTTAAAACCGGCGACCCCGCAGATTTTTTATTCGTGATCATTGCGGGAGAGGTTTCGGTGGTCGCCGGTGAGGGCGACGACCAGATCGAAATTTCGCGGCTCGAGCGCTCGCAGATGGTTGGCGAAATGGCGGTCATTCTTAACGAGAAGCGCACCGCCTCATGTATTGCCCGTGGCGAGACCATGATTCTCAAACTGGCCCGCGAAGTATTTCGCAAGGTGACGACCGTGGTGCCCGAAGCCGCCATGTCGATGATGCGCATTCTCGCCGAGCGCCTGAAAAAAACTTCCCGACCACCTGCCCACCGTGATTTTAGGGCTGACAGCCCGATTCCGGCCGTCGAGCTGCTGCGACTGCTGCCGATCGGCTTTATGCAGCGGCATCGGGTTGTGCCGGTGCGCCGCAGCGAGAACAAGATGCTGATTGGCTATTGCGACCGCATGGATGACAATCTGCTGGCTTCGATCGGGCATCTGCTGCCGGCAATGAAACTCGAACCAGTATCAATCGAGAGTGATTACTTTCAGAAAATCATGCAGAACTACGCCGGTGAGGCGGTTCTGGCTGACCAGAAGGCTGGCCAGCAGGCGGGCGAGGGTTCAGGGGTCAAGCATATTGACGAATTGCTCAAGAGACTGGTCGAAGAGGGCGGGTCTGACCTGCACCTGTCGGCCGGCCAGGTGCCAAGATGGCGCATCGATGGCTTGATTCGCCCGATTACCGGCTTTCTGAAGCTTGGCGCCAATGAAGTTTTTACGCTTCTTCAGCCCATTATGCGGCCCGACTCGATTGAAGAATTCAACAGAACCGGCGATGAAGATTTTGCCTACGCCATGGATAAACACTCGAGGTTTCGTATCAATCTTCTGCGCGACCATCAGGGTGTCAGCGCGGTTTTCCGCCATATTCCCAACACAATTTTTACCCTTGACGAACTCGGCATGCCTGAAGTGTTAAAACGCTGGGCTGAAGCACCGAAAGGCCTGGTTCTCGTGACCGGGCCGACCGGGAGCGGCAAAAGCACGACTCTGGCGGCCATGGTCGATCATATTAACCGCAATCACGAATGTCATATTCTTACCATCGAGGACCCGGTTGAATTTGTTCACCAGAGCCGAAAGGCCTTGGTGAACCAGCGGGAAGTCGGCGTGCATACCGCTTCTTTTTCGCGGGCTTTGAAGGCCGCGTTGCGCGAAGACCCTGACGTGGTGCTGGTTGGCGAAATGCGTGATCTTGAAACGATTTCTATGGCCATAGAAACCGCCAATACCGGGCATCTGGTGCTCGCTACTCTGCATACTTCGACGGCGATGAGCACGATTAACCGTATTGTCGATCAGTTTCCAGCTGAATCTCAAGAACAGGTCAGGGCCGGTCTCGCCGACAACCTGCTCGGAGTCTGCTGTCAGACCCTGTGCCGCAAAATCGGTGGCGGCCGCGTTCCGGCGCTCGAAGTGCTGGTAATGGATTTCGGCATGGCTAACATGGTCAGGGAAGGCAAAACACACATGTTGCTGACCGGCATGACCACCGGGCAGAACCGTGGTAATCGCCTGCTGAACGATGATCTGGCCCGCCTGGTGCGCAGCGGCAAAATTACCCGCGAAGAAGCGCTCAGCAAATCGGTTGATGCCGCCGACCTGACCAAGCGCCTTGGTTGACGCAGTCGTCAGAGCAGCTGGCTTGATAAACTCTCTGCCATGCTGCTTTTGCGACCGCTGTCTTTCAGCCGGCGGGTTTCGCGAAATAGACGCTGACGAAACTTAGCACCTGCCCGGGCACAACCGTGTTGAGAATGCCGTGTGTTTCACCCGCCCGGCACAGCCAACCGTCACCCGGCCCGACTGCGAAACGTTGCCCGTTGTGCAGGCCGGTTCCGTGGCCAGAGACGATATAATAGAATTCTGCGCTGTCGGCATGGCAGTGCTCTGGAATCGTTGCGCCCGGCTGCATTTCGTTGAGGCCGAATGCCTCGAACGGCAGGTCGGTCATGCCCGATTTTATGTAGTCGCGGCTGTGAATTTCGCCTTCGCCACCGCGCACATTATGTTTGATGAGCTTCTCGATCATGGCGTATGAAAACATTTTTTGCTCCATAAAAATTAAGCTTTCTTCGTAAAATGACCCGGCAGAACCTCGCCGATACTGCTTCTGGTCTGGCTGATGCCGGTTAAAACTGCGCTCAGGGGTTGCTGTTCGCCGCCGGGCAGTCGATGTTGTAATGCAGGCCGACGCTCTGCCGGCGGCGCATGGCGGCATCGACGATCAGTTCGGCAACAACGATCAGGTGGCGCAGTTCAATAAAATTGCGGTTGACCCTGTGCCGGGAATAGTAATCATGAATCTCGGGCTTCAACATTTCGATGCGGTTTTTTGCGCGTTTAAGACGCTCGTCGCTGCGCACAATACCAACGTAGTTCCACATCAGCCGGCGAATTTCTTCCCAGTTGTGCAGCAGCAGAACCTCTTCGCGGGCCGGGTTAACCCGGCTGTCGTCCCATTCCGGAACAGTAACCGCGATACCGGCACCCGGCAGCTGACTGTCGATGTGTTTGGCCGCTGATGCCCCATAGACCAGGCATTCGAGCAGCGAATTGCTGGCCAGGCGGTTGGCGCCGTGCAAGCCGGTGCAACTGGCTTCGCCCAGCGCATACAGGCCGGCAAGGTTGGTGCGGCCATATCGGTCGACTTTAAGCCCGCCGCAGGTGTAATGCGCCGCCGGCACCACCGGGATCGGCTCGCGGGTAATGTCGATGCCGACTTCGAGGCATTTCTTGTAGATGCCCGGAAAATGCGAAGTAATGAAATCGGCCGGTTTGTGTGAAATATCGAGCAGCACATGACGAATGCCGAGTCGCTTGATCTCGTAGTCGATGGCCCGGGCGACAATGTCACGTGGCGCCAGCTCGGCACGCTCGTCAAAGGCCGGCATGAACCGCGTTCCGTCAGGCAGCAGCAGCTTGGCGCCTTCGCCGCGCATTGCCTCGGTGATCAGCGATGACCCGGTCTGGGCGTTGTAGAGGCAGGTCGGGTGAAACTGGTTGAATTCCATGTTTTCGACTACGCAGCCGGCGCGATAGCCCATGGCAATGCCATCGCCGCTCGACACCGACGGGTTGCTCGAATAGAGGTAAACACGACTGGCACCACCGGTGGCAATGGCGGTTACCCGGGCGGCGAACGAGTCAACGCGTTCAGCAGCCTCATTGTAAATATAAGCACCACAACAGCGCTCGCCCTTTTTGTAGAGGTCGATGGCGATGTGGTGCTCGAAAATGCTGACGTTCGCACGTTTTCTGACGGTGCTGGTGAGGGTTTCTTCGAGGTCTTTGCCGGTTGAATCGGCTGAGTGAATGATGCGTCGATGCGAGTGACCGCCTTCACGGGTGAGATGATACGGGTATTCTGAATGCTCGGGGTTGCTGGTGAAATTTATGCCAAGGTCGATCAGCCAGCGAATGCTTTCGGGAGCATTTTCAACGGTGAAGGCCACCGCGTCAGGGTCGCAGATGCCGGCACCGGCAACCAGGGTGTCGTGAATGTGGCCGGCAAAAGTATCGTCGCGTTCGAGAACGGCTGCGATGCCACCCTGAGCGTAACGGGTCGAATTTTCGACCAGCTCATCCTTGCAGATTACCGCGACCGATAGCCGCGGGTCGAGCCGGAGCGCCAGAGTTAACCCGGCCGCGCCGCTTCCGAGAATCAGAACATCAAACGAGTGCTGCATGGTGATTCGCCCTTATCTGATGCGCATGTCAAAGCGCATCGACAGGTTGATGGCCCTGACGTGTTTGGTCAGAGACCCGACCGAAACGAAATCAACGCCGGTGGCGCCGATCTGTGCTATGTTATCAAGATTTACATCGCCCGAAACCTCGAGTTTGACGCGGCCGGCATTGAGGGCAACTGCCTCAGAAATGGCCGCCAGCGAAAAATTGTCGAGCATGACGATATCGGCGCTGGCAGCGATTGCTTCCTGCAGGCCATCGAGATTTTCGACCTCGATTTCGATGCTCTTGCCGGGGGCAATGGCCCGGGCCGCGTGAATTGACTCGCTGATCGAGCCGCAGGCAGCTATGTGGTTTTCTTTGATCAGAAAAGCGTCGTAGAGGCCCATGCGATGATTGCAACCGCCGCCGCACCTGACCGCGTATTTTTCGGCCAGCCGCAACCCCGGAATCGTTTTGCGGGTATCGAGGAGGCGGGTGCCCGTGCCTTGCAGTTTGCCGGCATACGCTGCGGTAATGGTCGCCACGCCCGACAGGGTCTGCAGAAAATTCAGGGCAGTGCGCTCACCGGTCAGCAGGCTGCGTGCCCGGCCTTCGAGCGTGTAAAGAATGCAGTCGGCTTCGACCCGATCGCCATCCTGATAGTTCCAGGTGATGGTGGTATCAGGGTCAATCTGGCGAAAAACTTCTTTTACCCAGGCAGAACCGCACAAAACCATGTCTTCACGGGTAACGACCCGGGCTGCTGCGGTTCGGGTAACTGGAATAAGCTGGGCGGTAAGGTCTTTTTCGCCCTGCAGGTCTTCATAAAGCGCTTGTTTAACTGATTCGACAATGTTTTTTTCGAGGTTCACGGGCAGTTCCTCAACTGTTCTTTTTTTTGAATTCGAGCATGCGGGTCAGGGGGCGTAATGCTTTGCTGATGATTTCGGGGGCAAGAATGATCTCGCCGCTTGCCTTCTTCAGCGTATTATAAATTTTTTCGAGACTGTTCATTTTCATCCAGGGGCAGGTGGCGTTGCATCTAAAGTCAGACGCGGCCGCACTGGTCGGCGCCGCGATGAACTCTTTGTCGGGCGCCGCCTGCTGCATTTTATAGAAAATGCCGGTTTCGGTGGCGACGATGAAGCGGCG
>Ga0116170_10000956_pt1 | contig 29999 bp, 25 predicted proteins | sample AD_JPNHW1_MetaG_FD_89797 | JGI IMG/M metagenome (GOLD analysis project Ga0116170, IMG submission 89797) | Active sludge microbial communities of municipal wastewater-treating anaerobic digesters from Japan - AD_JPNHW1_MetaG | ecosystem: Engineered > Bioreactor > Anaerobic > Digestate | place... | reverse complement strand
TGCCGAAGATTGGTCGGTTTCCAGAGCCTATCTCAGCGAGGAATCCATTCGTACACTGTTGCCCCAAGCGGCTTAATTCATGAGCGGAGTACCTCGAAATTGCGAACATCGCTTGACACTATCATCTCTATTCATTCCAAATCATCGGATAATGATGAATCATTGTATGTTTTGATGGATTAGGCAGTAAACTGAGGAGGCTTATGCAACTGAGACCGTAAAGCAGTTTACGAGATCGTCGGGCCTACCGCATGCGGGCGGAATATGGTATAATACCTACGCATCAAAACAACCAAAGCCAAGGCGATACGGCAGGGTTTTTTACCCGGCCGTTGTGCTTCCGGGCTGCGGAGAAAGCGCGAACCGTTCCGCATGTAACGGGGAATCCCATCGATACGTCGCTTTAACGTTTTGCGGAACTCGCTGGTGGATAAAACCTGTCGGGACGGCATAACGAACACGTTTCCACAGAAATGATCGGCTTACAGGTGATGATTACCCAGTGCAACCTGGCATGGAAGAATTCGCTATTAACAGCAGGGAGATAGAGGAACAGACATGAGCAACCGTAAGGGGATTCTGCGCAACGAACGTTTTATGGCTTATCTACAGATCGCTGTGGGCTGCGTGCTCTCCGCAATGGCTTATCCCATGTTTTTAGTGCCGAACTCGATTGCGCCGGGCGGACTGACCGGTATCGCGACCATTCTGAATTATCTGTTCGGCACTCCGGTAGGCACGATCAGCCTTCTGTTGAACATACCGTTGTTCCTGATCGGTTATCGTTCGATGGGGCGGGTGTTTGCGTTCCGTTCGTTGGTAGCGACGATCCTTTTTTCGTTATTAATCGACTGGCTGCCCCTGCGCGCCGTAACAAACGATATGCTTTTGGGTTCTTTATTCGGCGGTGTTTTAATGGGCCTCGGGCTTGGGCTGATCCTGCGCGGCGGCGCTACGACCGGGGGAAGTGACATGGTGGCGCGGATGGTGCATGCCCGCTTCCAGCATATCACAGTGGGTGCGTTTCTGTTTTTTATTGATTTTTGCGTGGTGCTCGCTGCCGGATTCTTTATCCGCGTGGAGTATGCCCTGTACGCATTTATCAGCATATTTGCCGGGTCCCGTGTAATCGACATGGTCGTGCAGGGTTTTACGCGCCAGAAGGCTTGCTATGTTATCACTTCCCGTACGGAAACCGTGAAGGAACATTTGATGAATGGGTTGGGCCGGGGGCTGACGATTCTGGATGCGCATGGTGGATTCCGGGGTGAGGAAAGACCGGTGATCCTTTGTATTGTGGGTGCACAGGAGGTAACAAGGCTTAAAAATATCGTCCGTACGGATGATGAGCGCGCTTTTGTGTTTATCACCGACGCATATGAGGTGCTTGGCGAAGGTTTCCGCGACCTGAAAGACGCGGAAAATAAACTGTAATATTCGTAGGGACGGACTGCCGTTATCTACAGGGCAGGGCTGTCCGTACTTTTTTTGTGCGAGCGATTGTGAAAAAATGAATTTCATGATATGATAGCGACAAAATACGGGGTGTTCAGGATGTCCGACACGAACCGTACAGGGGGAGAAGCGTATGGAACCGAAGTACCAGTACGTCGCTGAAATCCTGCGGCATGATATAGCCAGCGGTCATTATAAAGACGGCGAAGCGCTGCTTACGGAAGCGGAATTGAAGCAAAAGTTTGGGGTCAGCCGGCAGACGGTGCGGCAGGCCATATCGCTACTGGAAAACGACGGACTCGTGATCCGCCGTCGCGGAAGCGGAACCTATGTTAACCACGGTGCGCGCAAGCACAGCGGAATGCTCAACGTGGGTGTAATCACCACATATATTACGGACTACATTTTCCCCAGTATCGTTCGTGGCATCGAGAGCGCGCTCTCTGCGGAAAGTTGTATTATGAGCCTGTCTGCCACCTACAATCGCACGGATCATGAACGTTCTCTGCTGCAAAGGGTTCTGGAAACCCCGCTGGACGGCCTGATTGTGGAAGGAACCAAAACGGCGCTGCCCAACCCGAATACCGCCCTGTATGAAAAACTGTGGGAGCGTAACATCCCCGTGGTCTTCATTAACGGATATTACCCCCAGCTGCCAAACGCGATTTCCGTTGTGACAGACGATCTGCAGGGCGGGCGGATGGCTGCCGCCTATCTGGCGGATCGCGGCTACACACGGATCGGCGGGATATTTAAGAGCGACGATATGCAGGGGCATCTGCGCTACCAGGGTTTTTCCGACGAACTGCAAAGCCGCGGCCTGCGTGTGCGTGATGAAGCGGTTTGCTGGTTTACTACCGAGAATAAACGGCGTTTTCTGTCTGACGAAACCGGCGCGGAGTTTGTGAGAAGCCTGGAAGAAAATGTAGAAGCCGTAGTTTGCTACAACGATGAGATCGCGCTGGAGTTGCTGAAACTACTGGATGAAAAGGGGATTCTGGTTCCCGCAGATCTTTCCATCGTGAGCTTCGACAACAGCGCGTATGCGGGCGTGTGTCACCCAAAACTTACGTCGCTTTCCCATCCCAAGGATGAGTTTGGTCGCATTGCCGCTGAAAAACTGATTCATATGATCAATGGCAAACGTGAAGCCAGTTCGATATTACCGTGGGTTATGGTAGAGCGGGACAGCGTAAAGTAAACTATCGTATTCGATATAGCCGCTTAAACAAGGCGTTTGAGTACGTGGCAAATGGCATGGTTCTGGTGGAAATATCATCAACAACGCTTGCCAGATACATGGTTTTATGGTATAGTAAAAACATTATTGGTACGTACAACTTCGGGGCATAGCCCCTGCAGTTCGAAGGAGGATGTTTAATATGAGTAAATATACCATTGGGGTCGATTACGGTACGCTCAGTGGCCGAGCTGTATTGGTTGAGGTCGGCACAGGGAAGGAAGTCGCGTCTGCTGTATACGAATATCCTCACGCGGTGATGGATACCCAGTTGCCCTGCGGAAAAAAGCTGGGGCAGGACTGGGCTTTGCAGTATCCACAGGATTATGTAGATGTTTTATACCATACCGTACCTGAAGTGATGAAACAGTCCGGCGTGAAACCGGATGATGTAATTGGCATGGGTACGGACTTTACCGCCTGTACAGTGCTGCCTGTGAAACACGACGGAACCCCGCTGTGCGACTTACCAGAGTTTGCGGAGAACCCGCACGCGTATGTGAAACTGTGGAAACATCACGCCGCGCAGGATAAGGCGAATCAACTGAACGAAATCGCGGCGGCACGCGGTGAAAAATGGCTGAAGAACTACGGCGGCAAAATCAGCAGCGAATGGCTCTTCCCCAAACTGTGGCAGATACTGGACGAAGCGCCGGAAGTATACGCCGCAATGGACGATTTTGTGGAAGCGGCGGACTGGATCGTATGGCAGTTGACCGGCGTACAGACTCGCAACTCCTGCTGTGCCGGATACAAGGCGATGTATAACAAAACCACCGGTTACCCGGACAAGGCGTTCTTTAAAGCGTTGGATCCGCGGATGGAAAACGTGATTGCTGAAAAACTCTCCTGCCCGGTAACACCTCTTGGGCAAAAAGCGGGCGGGTTAACGGAAGCGATGGCGGCCAAACTGGGATTGAAAGCGGGTACTGCCGTATCCATTGGCAATGTGGACGCACATGTATGCGTACCTGCCGTAGGGATCGACGCTCCAGGCAAAATGCTGGCTATTATCGGAACCTCTACCTGTCACATGATGATGGGCACCGCAGAACATCAGGTACCCGGAATGTGCGGTGTGGTACAGGATGGCATCATGCCCGGTTTCGCTGGCTACGAGGCGGGCCAGAGCTGTGTGGGCGACCACTTTGCGTGGTTCGTGGATAACTGCTGTCCGGCCAGCTATCTGGAAGCGGCGAAGGCAAAGGGATTGAATGCGCACCAATACCTGACGGAGCTTGCCGCTAAACAAAAGGTTGGAGAGCACGGTCTGGTTGCGCTGGACTGGTGGAATGGCAACCGGAGCGTTCTGGTCGATGTGGACCTGACCGGGATGATGCTGGGTATGACCCTGCAGACGAAGCCGGAAGATATGTATCGCGCATTGGTGGAGGCCACGGCTTACGGCACCCGGATGATCATCGAAAACTACCGTGAACACGGTGTGGCGGTCGAAGCTTTCTTCGCAAGCGGCGGCATCAGCCAGAAAAACCCTATGATGATGCAGATTTATGCGGATGTGCTGAACATGGAGATTAAGATCGCCGGAAGCGCGCAGGGCCCGGCACTGGGCAGCGCAATTTTCGGGGCAGTGGCCGCGGGCAAGGCTGCGGGTGGCTATAACGATGTGTTCACCGCTGCGCGCGATATGGGCAAGGTAAAAGACACGGTCTATCGTCCCATCGCCGAGAATGCGAAAATGTATGACAAACTGTTTGCGGAGTACCGTGTTCTGCACGATTACTTTGGTCGTGGTGCGAACGATGTGATGAAGCGCCTGAAGGCGATCAAGGCGCAGGCCTGAAAAAGAAACGGCGGAAAGCCCCAACGTTCAATCTGTTATAAAGGTTCATCTGTATTATCACTCGCGGGTAAGCAGGAAGCTCCATATCCGAACGGGTATGCTAAACATCTTGTTATCCTTGCTTACCGGCACCTGAACCTTTACATGAACTATCAGAAAGATTGTCAGTAGTCTGCTGTTTTCTGCTGAACAAAGGAGAAATTTCATGTTAAAATCCCTGAAAGAAGCCGTTTACGAAGCAAACATGCTGTTGCCCGCACATCAGCTGGTCACGTTCACATGGGGAAATGTGTCCGGCATCGATCGTGAAAAGGGTTTGTTCGTGATAAAGCCTTCCGGTGTACCCTACGAGGAACTGACCCCGGAAGACATGGTGGTAATGGATTTGCAGGGGAATAAGGTGGAGGGGAAGATGAACCCTTCCAGCGACACGCCTACCCATATGGAACTGTACAACCGTTTCTCAGGCGTGGGTGGCATCGTACATACGCACAGCCGTTGGGCAACCATCTGGGCGCAAGCCGGGCGGGAGATACCGCCGTACGGCACAACGCACGCGGATTATATTTACGGGCCTGTGCCGATTACCCGCTCGCTTACAAAGGATGAAGTGGAACGTGCTTACGAGCTGGAAACCGGCAAGGTGATCGCCGCGCATTTTGAACAGGATCATCTGGACCCCAAAGCGGTTCCCTGCGTGCTGGTTCGCAACCACGGTCCCTTTGCCTGGGGGAAGGATGCGATGGAAGCCGTTCATAACGCCGTAGTGCTGGAAGAAGTAGCCATGATGGCCTGGCATGTGGAGGCGCTGCCGATGAACCAGACGCACGAAGACATGCCGGACTATTTAAAAGAAAAGCATTATCAGCGTAAACATGGCCCCAGCGCTTATTACGGGCAGAAAAAGTAAAGCAATTCGCTCCGACTGTTCGTGACATCCGTCCAACTTTCGGAGCAAATTTTATAACCATGGAAGTGCAATAAAGAAAGGGGCGACCTGTTCATGCGGCTTGGCGCGACACTCTACATCCGTAACACAGCCGAAGCGGCGGGGTTTTATCAGGAGGCGTTTGGGTTGACGCTGGGGTATCACGAGAAGAACGAGGATGGCTCCTTTCTGCATGCGGCGCTGGAGAAAGATGGTCACGAGGTTTTCGCCATCAGTGAATGCACCAACGAGCCGTTTGTGAAAATGATGCTGGCTTCCAACCTGAAAACCGCGCGCCCGACAATGAGTTATGGGCTGGATTTTGATTCGCCGGAGGCGGTACGAAAAGCTTACGAAATACTTTCTGTGGACGGAACTGTGCTGCTTCCGATCGGCGCTCTGCCCTGGAGCGCGTGCTGCGCGGAGGTCATAGACCGCTATGGGGTCTACTGGTACCTGACGGTATAATTACTCGCAATACTTGTTTATTTAAAAAGCGAACCATTAACAGGTTCGCTTTTTTGATGAATTTGCCGATCAAAATCACTGCAGCTCATAGTGTTTGCTGCTCAGCCTTTTTCTGTTCGGTCAGTTCCCGTGCGTGGTTGTGCATCTTCGTAAGAAGGTCAATCCCCAGTGCCATTGCCGTTTCAGCAGACATATCCGCCTGACGAAGCAGCATTTCCGGCGGTTGGCGAAGGCTAAACACAAGTCTGGGGTCCGTGTCTGCGGCAGCGGTGTACAATACTATCGGATCGGGCATATATTGATTATCCAACCGCAGATGCAGTCCATCGGGCCGCAGGAACAGATGATTGACCCCGAGTTTTCGGGTTACGGCGCGTAACTGGGCAATGGAGATCAGGTTTTTCACCGGCTCGGGAATATCACCGAAACGGTCAATCAATTCTTCCTCAATGTTTATACGGGAAGTTTGATCCTCAATCATGGCGATCCGTTTATAGATTTCGATCCGCATCTTTTCATCCGGCACGAAATCTGCGGGCAGGAACGCGTTTACGGCAAGCTCCACGCGGGTATCCAGTTCCGGAATTTCTTCGCGTCCCTGCGCTTCGCCCACAGCCTGCTCAATCAGTTTCACGTACATGTCATAGCCTACCGTGCTCAGGTGGCCGTGCTGCTCCGGGCCTAACACGTCGCCCGCACCGCGGATTTCAAGATCTCGCATGGCGATACGGTATCCCGCGCCGAACTCCGTAAACTCCCGTATGGCCGACAGACGCTTCTCCGCGGTTTCGCTGAGCAGTTTGTCGCGCCGGATGGTGAAATAGGCGTATGCCTGTCGGTTGCTGCGACCCACACGCCCGCGAATCTGGTAAAGCTGGCTCAGCCCAAAACGATCCGCGTCAAAGACAATCAGGGTATTCGCCTCAGGCACGTCCAGACCGCTTTCAATGATGGTGGTACAAAGCAGAACGTCAAACGCGCCAGCGTAGAAATCCAGCATCACGTCTTCCAGCGCGTTCTCCCGCATCTGACCGTGCGCTACACCAATCCGCGCTTCCGGCACCAGCGTTTTCAGGCGGTCGAACATTTGTCCGATAGTGCGGACGCGGTTATACAGAAAATACACCTGACCACCACGGTTAATTTCACGGCGGATGGCCTCGGCAATCATCGCTTCATCGTACGGCGCAACATAGGTTTTTACGGGCATCCGTTCTTCCGGCGGGGTTTCCAGTATGCTCATGTCGCGAATGCCGACCATACTCATGTGCAGAGTGCGGGGGATCGGCGTGGCGGACAGCGTAAGCACATCCACTGTAGTTTTGATATGCTTAATGGCTTCCTTGTGATTTACGCCGAAACGCTGTTCCTCATCCACGATTAGCAGACCGAGATTGCGAAACTGTACATCCTTAGCCAGAATGCGGTGCGTGCCGATCAACAGATCAATCTTGCCGTCTTTCAACCTTTGGATAATTTCCTTCTGCTCTTTTGGGCTGCGGAAGCGGCTGAGCATATCAAAGGTAACGGGGAAGCCTGCGAAGCGTTTTTTTACCGTATTCAGATGCTGTTGAACCAGAATGGTCGTAGGCGCAAGAATGGCGACCTGTTTGCCGTCCAGCACAGCCTTGAATGCAGCCCGCAGGGCAACCTCGGTCTTTCCATAACCGACGTCTCCGCACAGCAGACGGTCCATGTTGCGGGGGCTTTCCATATCCGCGAAAATCTGCTCCACGCACTGTTGCTGGTCGGCGGTCAGTTCGTAGGGGAACATGTCCTCAAATTCCCGTTGCCATGGCGTTTCATGGCTGAAAGCGTACCCCGGCGTTCGCTGACGTGCCGCGTACAGTTCAGCCAGATCGAAGGCCAGCTTCTTAAGCCCGGCTTTTACTTTGCTCTTTTGCCGTTCCCATTCGCCGCCGCCTAAGCGATTCAGCTTTGGCGCGCTGTGCTCCGCGCCGATAAACTTCTGCACGCGGTCAAACTGGTCGGTGGGAACGTACAGTTTATCATTGCCAAGATAACGGATCAGCAGATAATCCCGCGTGACCCCTTCAGTGTTGAGCTGCACCACGCCGTCAAAAATGCCTACGCCATGGATATCATGTACCACGAAATCACCGGGTTTAAGGTCGGTAAAGGACGCGATGCGTTCTCCGGCGTTTTGCCGCTTCTTCGCCCGCTGATAACTGGTGCCGAAAAGATCGCTGTCCGCGACCAGACAAAGCCCTGCTTCGGTATTGCGGAAACCCTTGCTGAAGCTGACGGGCAGCAGGATCACTTCTCCGGCAATCAGATTGCCGTCCAGTGTCTCGGCATAGGTCGCGGGGGTTCCCTGTTCGGCCAACGAGCGTAAAAGCCGGCGGCCTCGCGCCTCGCCGCCGGTCAGCAGCACGATCGCCATGCCCTGTTCCTTCCAACCGGCTATATCTTTACACAGTGGCTCCAAACGGCTCTGATAGGGCATCACGGGTTCGCTCTGCCAGGTGAGCGCCGCTTCGGGGTTCAGGCGGCCAAGTCCGCGGGTGAGATCGCTCAGCGCGGTAACGGAACGGTGGGCAAACGAAGCAAGCAGATCATCGTAGGTATACAGCAGATTCCGTTGCGCGTCAAAGCCGTCGCCGCGGCGCGCCGCTTCCTGCCATTCTTCCAGAAAAGCGTCGCGTTTTGTTTTCACGCGAATCTGCAGTTGATCCGGCTGATCCACCAGAACGATGGGATCGGTCAGATAATCCGTCGCAAAACAGGCATCCGGGCAAAGCACATTCATCCACATAGGTGCGGTGCGGATCGGATGGCCGTCCCGCACGCGCTGCACATCGTCAAGATGGCGCTTCAACTGGGCCTCCCGCTCCTGTTCGGCGGACAGCGTATCCACAGGGCGCGGTGCGTGCGTCGGCTTACCTTTGGCTTTCGCGTCGGCATCCAGAATTGCGGTTGCGGCCATTTCTTTTACAGCTTCATTTTCTTCGTCCAGTTGATCCAGCGCAGCTAGAAAAGAATCCGTTGCCGACAGCTCTGTTGGTATCCCCGCTTCCGAAGAGGGACTGATCAGCACAGCGACGGATGCTACGGCACGATAAGCGGCTTCCAGACGATCTGCGGCAGCGGAAGCGTGATCGGGAATACACTCTGTAGCCGGACCGAGGCGAACCTCTTTCACCCGCGCAATGCTCCGCTGACTGATGCAATCGAAGCGTCGGATCGTATCAACTTCATCGCCGAAGAATTCAATACGGATGGCGTCGGTTTCGTTGGGAGGGAAAACGTCCAAAATGTCACCGCGTATCGCGCACTGACCTTTGCCTTCCACCATGGGAACGCGCTCATAACCGTTTTGCACAAGCCGATCCACAAGCCGGGTTGGGGAAATGGTTTGACTTTCGTTTAAAGACAGCGAAGCGCTGCGGAAACGTTCCACCGGACAGCAACGGTCCAATGCGCCTTCCGCGGATAAACAAAGTATGCGCAGGCGACCCGCGGCGGCTTCCTCAAGCACCCCAAGCCTTTGCCAGGTGCTTTCCTGGCTGGCGGCAGCGCGGCTGAACTGCACGTCCCGTGTGGGGAGCATGGCGGCGCTCTCGCCCGTTAAGCGGGTAATATCCTGCGCCTGTTTTTGGGCGGTCAGTTCCGTTGGAGAGATCAGCACCACCGGGCGACCTGTACGGTGCGCGACAGCAGCGGCGAAAAAGGGGCGTTCCCCTTCGGAAAGCCCGCCGACGGCTACACAGCTGCGGGCCTTTACCCGGGCAAGCAGTTCTTTCCATTGCGGCAGCGCGGAATAGGCGCTGAATAATCCTTCGTTCATTCCGTTGCTCCTGCGGGGTCGGCTGATTTTTCAACCTGCGGTTTAGGCAGCTTGGGCTTGCGGGTATTATAACGGTTCATGGCGGCAGCTGTGCCATTGCGCATCCATTCCAGCGCCGCGTCCGCCGCCTGCTGATACGCCTCATACGCGGCTTTGCGCTCATCCGGGGAATTATAATGGGAAAGTACCCAATCCGCCAGATCATATTCCGGCGGACAACCGCCCGTGCCTACGCGCAGACGGGGGAACCCCTCCGTGCCGATGCAGGAAACAATACTTCTCATGCCGTTGTGCGTACCCGCGCTTCCGTTGGGTCGAATGCGAATCCAACCGGGAGCCAGATCAATATCATCGTATATCACCAGAAAATTTTCCGGCGGCAGCTTATACCAGGCTAAGAGGTCCCGCACGGCTTCACCACTCAGGTTCATATAGGTTTGCGGTTTGCACAGAACTACTTTTTGCCCTTCGAACAGGCCTTCGCCGATCAGCGCATTGCTCTTTTTACGGTTGATCGGGATATTCAGTTTTTCAGACAACATGGTAAGAACATCGAAACCAACGTTATGCCTGGTGTGATCGTACTTGTCTCCGGGGTTTCCCAACCCGACGATTAAAAACATAAACCCTCCCAACGCGCCGTAACACGACGCAAGGCGAGGATGGACGATCCACCCCCGCTTGAATGCCGGAATATATTTCGACGCGTTTTATAACTTTCCCTGCTCCTTGCGGCGCTTTACCCAATCTTCCTTGATGACTCCGCGTGCGCGGGCCACAAACAGCGCGTCCTCCGGTACGTCCTCAACCACGGTGCTTCCGGCGGCGATATAGGCGTTTTTACCCACATGTACGGGTGCAATCATATTGCAGTTACAGCCGATAAATGCGTTGTCATCAATTGTGGAACGGCTTTTCACCTTGCCATCATAGTTTACAAAGACCACACCGCAGCCCAGATTGATATGCTTTCCCAGGTCACTGTCACCTACGTATGTCAGATGGCTTACTTTGGTACCGTCACCGATGCGGCTGTTCTTAATCTCCACAAAATCGCCGATACGGCAGCCCTCGCCGATGGCGGCTTCCGGTCGCAGGTAGGCGAAGGGGCCGACTGTTGTACGTGCCCCGACATGGCAATGGAGCAACACGCTGCTTTCCACCGTTACGCCGTCCCCCAGAACGGCACTGTCCATACGGTTGTTGGGGTAGAGGGTGCAGCCTGTGCCGATCACCGTAGCGCCCTGCAGCAGATTGCCCGGGTAAACCATCGTTCCCGCGCCGATCCGAACATCCGCTTCGATCACGGTACGGTCGGGGTCCGGGATAATTACGCCGCTCGTAATATGCTTCCGTACGATCTCCGTCTGCAGGTATCGGTAGGCGGCGCTGAACCCTTCGGCGTCGGTAACGGACACATAGGCTTCGGGGCTTTGCGCGTGCACGACTTTCACAGCTTCGCCGTGATCATCCAGCGCCGAGGTAAGGCTGTTCAGCGAAAGAGTGTCCTTCAGGGGCAACTGGTTCAGCAACACGGCTGGCAGAGCCATTGCAAGCGGCGTTTTCATATCGGCCAGCAAAACCGCGGCAGGCCGCTTATCCGCCTGCGCGATCAGCGCGCTGTATGTTGCGGCGTTCAGGCAGGGAGCAGATTCTTGCGTAATCAGTACGGTCGCCACGTCTTTTGCCAGCAGGGAGCGCAGGGCCTCCGGATCCGTGGGTTGTCCGGCAGCAGCAGACAGGCCTGCATCCGAAAGCGCCTGCTCCACATGCGCGCGGCATACGCGCCCTAAAAGCGGCATAGAGGAAAAAGGATTACCGGGATTGTTCAGGATAACGCAAAGAATACGTTTCATATCATTTCACCTCAAAAGGCAGATTGATCAGCCTGTGATCATTAAATGGAAAAGGGAGTAAGCATCCGATCAGCTGCTTAGCCAGGCGGCGGGACGGACAGTCAGGGTGGAGGGATCATCCGGGTTCACATCCATCACCATCAGAGCTTTTTCACCCTGAATCCGCTTCTGCGAAGGCGCGGCGGTTGCCATTACGAACGCCATCCCAACGACTTCCACGTTAAATTCACCCATCAGGTCAATCATCCCGCGGGCGGTTCCGCCACCCTTCAGAAAATCGTCAACGATCAAAGCCCGTTGTCCCGCGTGTACCGCGCGCCGACTGAGGCTCATGGTTTCAATCCGATCCGCGGAACCGGTGACATAATTGATATTGACGGCTGACCCTTCAAACACATTGCTGCTGCGCCTTGCGATGACCAGCGGCACCCCCAGCGCGTCCGCAGTCATCAGCGCGACGGGAATCCCTTTGGTTTCCATAGTCAGCACAAAATCCGGCGAGGCTTCGTAATACTGGTCGGCAATAATCACACCCATACCGCGCACTACGGAAGGCGCGCTGAGAATATCCGAGAGATACAGAAAACCGCCTGGTAAAAGACGGGAGGGCTGCATCAGCTCTCCGCAGAGGTCGGCAATCAGTTTCTGCGCGTCCAGCCGTCCCATACTGGGGCGGAAACGTACGCCGCCTGCGGCCCCGGTGACTGTTTCCAGCTTTCCAAGCTGAAAACGGGTCAGTACTTCCTGCAACAGGTCAATGTCTTCGCTCATCGTGGATTTGGCCGCGCCGAACAGGTCGCAAAAATGCGACAGGGTGAAGATCCGATTAGGCGATGCGGTCACGATTTTCATCAGCGCTGCCATGCGCTCGTTCCGTCGGGTTCTATCCAAGGCGGGTTCCTCCCCTTGTGATTCTTTGTAACGAGTATACCATAAAAATGTGAATATTACCAGCCTCTAAATCAGCGAACGTTCGGATGCTGTGCTCTTTGCGAAGGGCGATATGGCATGATATAATCACATCAGTACGGACGGGCGATGCCGCGTCGGGTTTTGGAGGAAGCAATATGCCGTCGGTCACATTGCAGGGTGTGGTACTCCGATATGCAGGATACCGGGAACGGGACCGGATGCTGACGCTGCTTACGCCAGACCATGGGCGCGTGGATGTGTTGTCCCGAGGATGCAAGAGCCCTAAAAGCGCGCTGATGACTGGAAGCGAGCTGTTTGTGCACGGGGAGTTTGTCGTATTCCAGAACCGGGATCGTTTCACCCTTACCTCCTGCGCACCAGCGGATACGTTTTATCCTCTTCGTATGGACCCATACCGCCTGACCTGCGCCACTTACCTGCTCAACCTTGCGCAGGCAGCCGCGCAGCCGGAACAACCAGCCGAAGGGTTGTTTTCGCTACTGCTGAAGGGACTGTATCGACTGGCTTACAGTGACGAGGATGCGCCGCTTGCTGTGGTGAGTGCGTTCTTATTGCTGTATGCCGACGAAATCGGGTACCGGCCAAGGCTGAACCATTGTGTACGTTGCGGCAAGCTGCTGCAGCCCGGGCAAAGTGCCCGGCTGGATATACTGGCGGGAGGCCTATGCTGTGATGCCTGCCAGGCGGAACAGGCATATCCGCTGTCTGCACAGCAGGCAGACTGGATGCGTAAAACGATCGGCGAGGGCTTGAATGGCAGTGTCGGAGACGCTGACAGTGGATTGTTTGCCGCTCTGCGGGCCTATGTGGAAAGCAGACTGGAGACATGCATTAAGTGCAGCCAATTTTTGCCATGAAGCCTGTTGATAATGATCATAATAAAAAACCGCGGCACATATTGTTTGGTGCCGCGGTTCTGCTGTGAATCAAAAAGTGGGTGGTTCAAGCACATTATTAGCAGAATAATCATACTGCCAGCGCGTGGAAAACACAAAGCAGTAAAAACTCAGGCCTGGCTGTCGGCCTGCACGCGATTGCGAATCGCCTGAAAAGTCTCGTCGCTCATATCGTGCTCCAGCTTACAGGCATCCTGCGCGGCTGTTTCCGCGTTCACACCCATCTGTACCAGAAAAGTTGTCAATGTTTTATGCCGGTCGTAAATACGATCCGCAATCGCCATCCCTTTTTCGGTCAGGGTAATCAGACCGTCCTTATCCATGGTGATATATCCGTTCTCACGAAGCCGCTTGGTAGCGTAGCTTACGCTGGGCTTGGTTACGGAAAGCTCTTCGGCGATATCGATGGAACGAATATAACCGTGCCGTTCTTTCATCACCAGCATGGCTTCCAGATAGTCTTCGGACGATTTCAGAATTTCCATATTCTCGCCTCGCTTTACTCGATCAACAGCGTATCACGTTTGCCAGAAAAAAGCAATCCGTTGCGTTGGATTAAGGCTTGCGGGCAACGCCATGCCGGGAAACGGATGCGGTCGAAAATACAGCCTAACGGTTTTGTATGCCGCATGCGGCGTGGCAGTGCGCGCAGTCCCCTCCGCAGGAGCCTTTGCCGTTACGATGATCCCGAATCATTTTCCATATGATACCGGCTACGGTTAAAACCAGCAGCCCGCCAATGATCCATGTTGCCATCCTGTTACACCTCATTCCAGAAAAGAGTCCGTTAAGTTAGATATATCTAACTAAACATGAAAAGTGTACCCCACAGGTTCTGATTTGTCAACAACATATTCGCAACTCCTTCTAAAATTGTGATGCGAAAGAGGAACCTGTCGACCAAGATAAAAAGGATTTATGACAACCAAGGCATTTGTCGATCATATTATTTTAACGATTATGATAGGAGAATCTTAATATTGTTATCGTACAATAAAGATAATCCCGGATCAATTCTTTGAGGAGGAAAAATCATGAAGAAACTTCTGGCACTGCTGCTGGCGGCCGTTCTGGTCGTTGGCTGCACTTCCGCGATGGCCGAAGCCGTCAAAATGGACAAGTTGACCCTCGAGTTCGTTCCCTCCAAGGATGCGGACGTTATTATCACCGGCACTAAAAACCTGCCCGACCTGCTGAAGGCGGAAATGCTCAAACAGGGGTATGATATCGGCGAAGTCGACATCAGCGTAGGCACATCCTACGAAGCGACCGGCGAAGCCATGGCGGCCGGTACCATTGATATCGGCTGGCTGCCCGGCGGTACCTACGCCCTGTACAGCGACGAGGTGGATGTCATCCTTACTGCCACCCGCGCTGGATTGAGCAACGACAGCACCGATCCGAAAACCTGGAACGGCGACGCCAACAAAACGACGCCGACCGACGATCAGGTTACCTTCTACCGTTCGCTGATCTACGCCACGCCTTCCGCTTACGGCAAAGAACTGGCCGCAAAAGTGAACGCGGGTGAAGCGCTGACCTGGGACGATCTCAACAAGGCCAACTGGGCAGTGCTGAAGACCTCCTCTTCCGCCGGATATATCTATCCCACCCTGTGGCTGATGGATAACTACGACGGTAAAAAGCTTTCTGATCTGTCCAACGTTGTTACGCTGAGCGGTTATGGCGAAGCGTTCGCGCAGGCTGCCGCCGAAAGCGTAGACATTATCGTGTGCTATGCCGATGGACGCCGCGATTATGAGGACGCGTGGCAGCTGGCGACCGATAAGCAGGATGCGACAGGCAAAGCCGGCATGGGCCGCACCGATTCCATCTGGAACGAACTGAACGTGATCGGCGTGACCGAGCCCATCTACAACGACACCGTATCCATCACCAAGGCCAATCCCGCGGTGTACAACCCCGAGTTTATCAAGGCGATGCAGACCGCTTTGATCAACATCATCGGCACCGACGAAGGCAAGGCTATCTTCTCCGTATACAGCCACACCGGATATGCTATGGCGACCGACGCTGACTACGATGGCGCTCGCAAGGCTTTGAAGGCTGTGGAATAACCCCTGCATCAGAAAAGAGCAGCTTGCTCAAAAAGGTTCGGATGCGAGGAAGCAAGGGCGGCAAGGGGTTGAGCTTACCGTTTGTAAGTGAACCCCCTTGCCGTCCCGCGGCTGACAACGCAGATGGGCCTTTGTAGGCAAGCTGGGGCGGTACGGTATCTGCCGTGCCGCCCTTTCTTTTGGGCGGAAGGCCTTGTGTTTGCACAGCGCAGATGGTATAGTGGAAGCGCTTATTTTCTGAGTAATGAGGCGCGTTTATGATCGAATTTGTACATGTCGGCAAAACCTACCCCAACGGCGTTCAGGGGCTGAAAGACGTTAATCTGAAAATTGAGCAGGGCGAGTTCGTCGCCATTATCGGGCTTTCCGGCGCCGGTAAATCCACCCTGATCCGCACTATCAACCGTATGATTGATGTGACCGCTGGCAAAGTGATAGTGGACGGCGTGGATGTGATGTCGCTGCATGGCAAGTCTTTGCGCCGCTTTCGCCGCCATATCGGAATGATTTTCCAATCCTTTAACCTTGTTACGCGTTCCACGGTCATTAAGAACGTGCTTACGTCCATGGTACCAGACATGGGCTTTTTTAAAGTTCTTTTCGGCATCTTTTCCAGGCAGCAGGAGTTGGCCGCGCTTGCGGCGCTGGATAAGGTGGGCATACTGGATAAGGCTTACACCCGCTGCGACCAGCTGTCCGGTGGGCAGCAGCAGCGTGTGGCGCTTGCGCGGACGCTGAACCAGAATCCTTCCATCATTCTGGCGGACGAGCCGGTGGCTGCGCTGGACCCCGTGACGGCCAATCAGGTAATGAGCGATTTTAAGCGCATTAACAAAGAAATGAACATCAGTATTCTGATTAATATACACCACGTGGATCTGGCACTGGAATTCGCGGACCGCGTGATTGGCATCCGCGCGGGCGAGATCGTTTACGACGGCCCGGTGGGCGATGTGACACAGGCAGTTCTGGATTCGATCTATAACGGCGCGCCGGTACCCAAGGCAGCCGATGAGGTAACCGCGAAGGATGCGGAGAAAATCGCTGCAGTCAAGGCGGCTCTTTCCAAAGAGGAGGAGATCGGCTGATGGCACAGGCAAATGGTAACGACGCGGTCAGGCCGGCGCTGTACGATCGGGTCTTCAAACCCCGCACGATGACGGTTGGCGGTCACAGCGTGCAAAAACCACGTTCGCGCGCATGGCTGATTTTTCTATTGCTGGTGATCGCCGTATGGGGATCACTGATCGTAACGGAATTTGACTTTGGCATTTTAATACGACGCGGATACCAGTTTACGGTCATTCTGGAGAAAATTTTCAACCCCAAATGGAGTTATTTTGCGAAGGTCTGGGGGCCGTTGCTGGATACGATTAAGATGTCCGTGATCGGCTCGGCGATCGGTTCGCTGTTGGCGTTGCCGTATGCGATTTTTGCGGCGGCCAATATCAACCATAATAAGATTACGGTTGTGGTACTGCGCGTCATCCTGAATATCATACGAACGTTACCGACGCTGGTCATCGCTTCGATCTGCGCGCTGATCTTCAGCCTCGGTACCTTTGCCGGTACGGTTGCGATTGTCATCTTCACCTTCGGCGTGGTGACCCGAATGCTGTATGAAAGCATCGAGACCATCGACATGGGCGCCTTTGAAGCTATGGAAGCGCTGGGCGCGACAAAGTTTCAGGCCTTCTGGAGCGCGTGCTTTCCCCAGATATTACCCACTTATTTGTCCCATTGCCTTTATTCTTTCGAAATTAACATTCGCGCCGCGTCCATCCTGGGTTACGTAGGCGCCGGCGGTCTTGGCATCCTGATTAACGAACGCATCGGCTGGCGGGACTACGAAGGCCTCGGCATGGTGCTGATCGCGCTGTTCGTAGTGGTGCTGATCATTGATAACACCAGCCAGTATCTGCGCCGTAAGCTGAGCTAGGAGGGCCAAGCCATGCAAAAAGTAATCAACCCCATTGAAGCCATGTACGAAACCCGGCCAAAGCACTGGTGGACCTACACGCTTGTTATCTTTCTGATGGTTGCGCTGCTGGGCTGGTCGTCGGGCGCGATCGAGTTTAAAGGGCTGGCCGCGAAAGGCAGCGAAGTTGCCTACGGCATTGTATACGGTCTTTTTCACCCGGATATGTCGCTGCTGTGGAACAGCACGGTGGACGGCGTACCGTATCTGCTGTTCCAGACAGTCGCCATTGCGGTATTGGGCACGCTCTTTGGCGGGGTGCTTGCGATACCGTTCAGCTTTCTTGGCAGCGAGAATCTGGTTCCCAAGTGGGTTGCTTTTATCTCCCGCGCGTTTATCCTGCTGATCCGTACGATTCCCAGTCTGGTGTGGGCATTGGTGTGGATTCGGGTGACTGGCCCCGGCCCGTTCTGCGGCGTGGTTACGCAAAGCATCTGCTCCATCGGCATGATCAGCAAAATGTACATCAACGCCATTGAGGATTTGGATACCCGCATATTGGAAAGCTTGGACGCGGCGGGCTGCACCACCTTCCAGAAAATCCGTTATGGCATTTTGCCGCAATTGTACGCTAATTTCGTTTCCACGTTAATTTACAGGTTTGATATCAATATCAAAGACGCGACTACGCTGGGTATCGTAGGGGCGGGCGGCATCGGCGCGGCGCTGATCCAGTGTATTAACAGCCGCCGCTGGAGCATGGTGGGCGCCTTCCTGTTTGGCATGATCGTATTGATGATCCTCATCGAACTGTTTTCCACCAAAGTGCGCAGCAAGCTGGCCAGAGGATGATATGACCGCAAAGCTTACAGTTTACTTTACTTCGGATACCCATGGGTATCTGTATCCCACCAACTTTGCGGATACGCAGCCGCAGCCGATGGGCGTACTTGCCATGTCGTTCCCGAAGGATGGGAATACGCTGGTGATCGACGGCGGCGATACCCTGCAGGGTTCGCCGCTTACCTATTACTGCCACGTTCGGGGTATTCCCATGCCGATGGCACGGGAGATGAACGAGGCGGGATATGACTACGTAACGCTTGGCAACCACGATTTTAATTATGGTTACGACACGATGGCGCAATACCTGAAAACGCTGCAGGCACGCTGTCTGTGCGCCAATGTGCATGACCGGAGCGGGCGGCTGCCGATTGCCGGATATACGGTGCATACGCTGCAAAACGGCCTGAGGGCTGGGCTTGTGGGCATCGTGACCGACTGGGTGAAACACTGGGAAACACCCGAAAACCTACAAAATTTTGAAATCACAGAACCATTCGAAGCCGCGTGGGATGCGGTGGAGGCGCTGAAAGGAAAGGCGGACGTACTGATTGGTATTTACCATGGCGGACTTGAGAAGGATCCGGACACCGGAAAAATACTGAGCACCACCAATGAAAATATCGCCTGCCGGTTGTGCGAGGAACTGCCTTTCGACCTGTTGCTGACGGGGCACCAGCATATCGCTATGGCGAACAAAACCTGCCACGGCGTTCATGTGGTGCAAACGCCCTGTAACGCCGCGGCGTATGCACGGATTACGATGGGGGAAGACGGGGGTTTCTTTTCGGAACTGATCACACCGCCACCGTATGCGATTTTAAAACCGTGGGAAGCGGAACTGTACGCTGATTTAAGCGACTGGCTGGATCGACCGATTGGGAAACTGTCCCGCGCGATATGGCCGGAAGACAAGCTTCCCATGGCGCTGCATGGTACGCCGATTGCGGATTTTATCAACCGGGTGCAGCTGGCGGCCAGCGGTGCGGACCTTTCCTGTACGGCGCTGGGAAACGAACTGCGCGGTTTTGACAGCAAAGTGACGGTTCGCGACGTAGTGGCGAGTTATGTGTATTCCAATACGCTGGTGATCCTTGAGGTAACCGGGAAGGTATTGCGGCTAGCGTTGGAACAGTGCGCCCGATATTTTACCGTAGATGATGTGGGACAGGTGGCAATCTCAGAACCGTTCCTTCAGCCCAAAGAGGCGCATTATAATTACGATTATTACCTTGGCGTCGAATATACGATAGACCTGCGGCAACCGGCAGGAAGCCGAATCACGCGGTTAGTGCGCAACGGAAATCCCGTTAAAGAAGATGACAGGTTGACGCTGGCAATGAATAATTACCGTGCGACGGGCGCGGGGGATTTTGACTTCTTTGCACAATGTACGCGCGTGAAAGAAATTCAGACGGAGATCAGCGAGTTGATCCTGAATTACCTGCGCGATCGGGACCTTGTGGAAATTCCGGATACGAAACCCTACACGGTGATTCTGCCGGACGGAACAACAGTATAATCCGAAGGAGCGGCGGCCGGTCAGGCTCCGCTCCTTCGTCTATTCCATCGTTCTTACGTTTACCATGCGCGTTTGCGTACCGCGTCTATGGCGTGCACCGGGCACATCTCCTGGCAGCAGAAGCAGGCAATACAGCCTTTGCGCACGATAACGGCTTTTCGGTCTACAACATCAATCAGGTGGCGGGGGCATGATTCGGCGCATCGACCACAGCCGATACACCGATCCGGACGAATGACCGGACAGGTACGCTTCCTGCCGAAAAAGTGATGGAACAGTCCGTTCACGGAGAAAAACCGTTCTCCTTTCGTGATCGCATCCGGCAGCAGAAAGGGAGGATCGGCTGGAATCAACGGATCGCCAATCTGTGTGATTGCAGCAGGATCAACCAGCCCTTGCCTGCGCGCCTGCCGAAGAACGGGGGCAAGCGTGGGACGGATTCCCATCAGGATCGCGGCTACCTCGTCCAGCGCATAGACGGAGCGGGAGGCCAGCGTATACCCCATCGGGCGCACCTTGCCGCCGCCCGGGCCGTTGCCTTCCATGCAATCCACAGCATCCAGAAAAGTGAAAGCGGGCCGAACGGCTTCCGCTAAATCCAGCAGACGGTTAGCGAAATCCTCCAGATTCGGGTTCAGATAATGCTGTTCGGGTTTCAGCAAGCCGGGAATGCAGCCGAACAGGTTTTTCACCCCGGCGCTCATTACTGTTAATCCGTGGGTTTTCAGCTTAGGACAGTTGATGATCAAATCCGCGTCCAGCACAGCCTTAATCAGGGTAAACCCGTCGCGATGAACGGTTTCAGTATTTTCGTTCAGCTCACCCAGTTCGGCAAGCGGCAGATACCCGCAGACTCCGTAAATTTTCCGCAGTGCGGCGGGCGTGTAAACCCCGCCGGGGCTGTCCGCAATTACTATGTGTTTTACACCAAGCTCCCGGAGACGGCGCAGGATCGCCGCCAGAAAAGCGGGATGGGTCGTGACCGCCAGCGTGGGATCACGCCCCGCCAGCAGGTTTGGTTTCAGTACTACCCGGGTATCCGGGGTCAGGTCCTTTTCAACATCCAGCGCCTCAAAGTGGGCACAAACGGCTGTATAAAGCGCGTCTGCGTCATATCCCGGTACATGGCGGACAGATACGGTTGGCATGATTGCTGCACCTCACGGTTTGATTAGGCTTTACCATCGGAACCGAACAGCCGGATTTTACTCTCTGTTGCGTTTTGGATGGCCTGCACCTGATAAGGGATCAGATCGGTCAGGGAATGTTTGCCTTCCGAAAACCCCTGCTGAGTACCGGCAGCGCCCGCAAGGTTGAGGTCGGTGAAAATATTGATTTTACTGATTCCGCTGCGGATGGCGTGGCGGAAATCCTCGTCGGTCAGGCCGCTACCGCCGTGTAATACCAGCGGTATGGGCACAAGCCCCGCGATCGTTTCAATACGAGTAAAATCTAGCTTTGGCGGAAAGCGATACGCTCCGTGAGCTGTGCCAACCGCGATAGCCAACGCATCCGCGCCAGTCTGGGCGACAAACTCGCCTGCCTGCGCGGGGTCGGTATAAAAAGCAGAGGGATCGTCGTTTTCGGTGCTGTCGTCTCCCTCAGCGTTCCCCACGTGGCCCAGTTCCGCTTCCACCGTCGCCCCGAACGCATGGGCGATGACGCACAGCTCCTTCACCCGGCGAAGGTTTTCCTCGCAGGGGAGTGTGGAACAGTCGTACATGACAGAGGAAAAACCGTATTTCAGCGCCAGCATACAATTTTCAAATGTAAGGCCATGGTCAAAATGCAGCACCACGGGGACCGAAGCGCGGCGCGCCATGGGTAGCAGCAGATCGGCCAGTTCCCGTAAAGGTCCGTACGGCAGCAAAACCTCCGCCGTGCCGATAATCACAGGGGAGCGCAGGGCTTCGGCAGCGGCCAGCACGCCCCGTGCCATCTCCAGATTGACTGTATTAAAAAGACCTACGCCGTAATGCCCTTTCCGGGCAGGCAGCAGAACATCGTTCAGGGTGGCAAGCATCTCGTTCTCTCCTTAAAACAAGTCTTTGGATTTTTATCCCTTTTTGGCTACAGTTGTCCAACCGTCGGCGATCCGTCTGTCCAATGCGGGAAAGGGAAGCAGACCGCTTAACGCGTCGCAGGCCTCCACACAGCAGGCGCCTTCGGCTGCCGCGCGGCGAAAGCAGGTTTCCGGTGCACAGCCGGACAGCAGTGAGGCAAGGAACGCCGCGATGCACGTATCGCCCGCCCCGGTAGCGGATACGACTTTTTCGGGACGGTAAGCGGGTTGAAAGCCTTTCCTGTCTGCCCAGAGAGACGCGTCCGCCAGAAGCGGAACGCCTTTCAACGCCTGTAGGTTCCCGGTCTGGTAGTACAATCCCTTTGCGCCGCATTTGATGATCACGATTCCAACTCCGAGTGCCATCAAGCGGGCTGCGAGGGGCGCAATGTCCTTACGGATATCCAGACTGTCGATGATTTCACGGCCTCGTGCCCGGGCGAGCCATTCCTCGTGCAGCGCAGGGTCGAGCATCTGGCAAAGCTCTTCTGCGCTGGGTAAAAAGCAATCCACGGTCGGCAGTACGTTTTGCAGGAGCACGGACCAGTCAATTCGTACGCTGCCGGGCGAAACATCCATCGCGGCCATGTCCAGCGAGGTGGTCAGGCCCAGCGCATGGGCACGTGTAAAGAGGCGTTTTAACGGCTCCCCACGGTCGCGGCACATCGCGGGCATCAGCGGAGGATAACCGAAGTGAAGCAGTTTCGCTCCGGCCATTGCGGTGTCCGGAACATCGGTTTCATAAAAACGCTCGTTCGCGCCTGCGTGATGCAGAAAAACGCGGTCAATTCCCGGAGGAGCAAGAACGATGGAATAGGAGGTGGCGGCATCCTGATCCCGGATCAGGGCGCAATCCGCGCCGGAAGTTTTAATAAGTTCATCAACCGTATCACCGAACTGATCCGAACCGACGCGCGCGATCAGGCGGGTCGGCACTCCGAGTTTTTGCAGCGCCATACCGGTGTTGGCGACACAACCGCCGGGATGAACGTCCGCAGGTCCGACGCGAAGAAGACTTCCGGGCTTTAACAGATCGGCAAGTCGATCCGACGTTCCCAGAGCAGGAGTAATGTCCAGGCAGATATGGCCGGCAACAACCGCCAGAGGAATCATACGATCCATCCTTTTCCATAAAACTGATGCCAGTTTCGCGTCAATGCTGAACATATCATTCGATAAAAAAGTTGCGTTTCCTTGCGGACACCCAAACGAATCCTGCTGTGAACCGAATGGTTTTCTGCGCTATGGGGATAAAAATGCCCGCGCGAAGGCTCGCGCGGGACGGCAAATGGGAACCGCAGGGGAAACCGTAAAACTGGGTAACGGATTGGGTACAGCAGCGACAAGGCGGATGCGTCGCCTGAAAACGCCACTGCGCCGGTTTACGTTCCCCAAGGATTCGCCCTGCGGGGGTGGTTAATCCTTGGGGTAATTACACTGCGACAGCGCGTCGCCGATCGTTTTTTCCAGCGCCAGATGGCCGTACTTATCCACTTCGCCCTTGTCTTTGGCGCCGTGGGTAAGGCAGCCCGCGCCGCCGATGCACCCGCCAACGCAGGCCATGCCTTCGATGAAATTCTCCGGCAGCAGGTTTTTACTCTTTTTAAGCAGAGCGATCCGGCATTGCTCAATCCCGTCGCAAACAGATGGCTTCAGGTCAAAATCCAACTTCTGTTCCTTCATCGCTTCCGCTACAGCGTCGGTCAAACCGCCGCTGCGGGCGAATATGCGGCCATAGAAGGATGCGTTGTCAAGCACGTCCTCCGGCAGAGCGGTCAGATCAAAATCACGGCTGTCGATCCACGCCTGCAGCTCCTCAAACGTCAGTACGCAATCCACATAGGGCGATACTTCCGGCTTTTGCTGCTCCAACTTTTTAGCGGTGCAGGGGCCGATGAATACGGTCTTGGCAGCTGGATCGGTCTTTTTAAGAAACTTCGCCAGTTCCGCCTTAGGAGAAAGGTTATGACTGACCATCGGCTGCAACTGCGGAAAATTCTTCTCCACATAGCTTACGAAAGCCGGGCAGCAGGAGGAAGTGAGAAAGCCCTTTTCCGCAAGCTCCGCCGCCTCGCGGCTGGCGACCATGTCTGCGCCGAGCGCTACTTCCACAACGCTGAAGAAACCGAGCTTTTTAAGCGCTGTGATGACCTGTCCCAGTTTCGCATAGCCGAACTGACTGCTGATGGAGGGGGCGACAATGGCGTAGACCTTGTATTTGCGGTTATCTTCACTGTCACGCAGAAGGTTGATCGCGTCCAGTAAATAGGATTTATCCTGAATCGCGCCGAACGGGCATTGATATACGCACGCGCCGCAGCCAATACACTTTTCCTGCTCGATGGTTGCGCACTGATCCTCGCCCATATGGATCGCTTTGACCTTGCAGGCGTTTTCACAGGGGCGTTTATGGTTGCTGATGGCGGTATAGGGGCAGGCGGCGGCGCATTTGCCGCAGCCGATGCACTTTGCGGGATCAATGTGAGCGCGCCGGTTTTCATCCAGCGAGATCGCATCCTTCGGGCAGGCGGCCATGCAGCGGTGCGCGATACAACCGCGGCAATCCGGCCCGACCTGATAGCCGCTGATGGGGCACTCGTCGCAGGCAATCCCGATCACTTCCACGATGTTCGGGTTTTCTTTGTTCCCGCCCATGGCCAGTTTGACCCGCTCGGCCAGAATGGCCCGTTCCTTGTAAATACAGCAGCGCATGGTCGGCTTGGGGCCCGGGGCAAGCTGTTTGGGGATATCCAGATAGCTGTCCGCAAGCCTGTTATCGTAGGCATGCCGGGCGACTTCGCGAAGCACCTCGTATTTCAGTTTCTGGACGTCCGTATCGAATAAACGCATGGTTACCTCCTAAAAGTAGGAAAGGCGGATGTGCTTGCCCATCTTTTCCAATTGTTCGGCAAGGTTCTGTATCAACTGTTGTTTGATGCCGAAAGTGATGGGCAGGTCGGGGTTCTGGTGTGCGGGGTTGATTGCCTGACCGACAAAAAAGTTGATATCGGTAGCATTTTCAAACAATTCCCGTGCGATGCAACTGGCGCCGTCCCGGCCGACAGCCCACACGGGGGCCAGACGTGCGCTTTGTAAAAAATCCTTCGCGTAGCAAAGCACCTTGGAAAGCGTAACCACGCCTTCGGTCACCAGATCGACCCCTTCAATTTCGCTCACCGGTGGCACGTCAGGGTCTGGATAATCCAGCGAAGGAACCAGCGGCTTGCGCAGGTAATCCGCCGCCAGTCGGCTGGTAGTGCCGCCGCAGACGATCTTGGCCCCTTCTTTGGCGAAGAACAGGTTCATCATCTTCATGTCCTGATCCTTGGATGCAGGCGGCCCGACAACCAGATTGACCGGGTGTCGCCTGCGCACCCGCAAAACTGCAATGGTGGCGTCATCACCGGGTTTTCCCTGATAGAGGCGGCTGCACTCATCCGCAATCAGTCCGGCGGTGCTTTTTGCCGAGTTTTCCGGCAGATAATTTGCGCTGGCGAACCGGGCGATACTGTCCCGCGTCCAACCGAAGTTGAATGCCTTGCCGACCCCCGCAAATTCCGCGCCGTCGCTCATAGCGATGAACATATCGCCGCACTGTACGGGAAAACTGCTTTCCCAGATGGTCTTTCCGGCGATCACGCGGGTGCTGACGGGGTAATCGAAAACTTCTCCGTCCCGAAGCACGATGGTCGCCGGATTGTCAAACTGGATAATTTGCGCCTGCCGGTTTTCCGTGATGCGCAGGATGGTGAAGGTGGAGTATGCAACCTGACGGACGCTGCATACCGGAAGTGTATTGGCGATGGTGGAAACGCATTCCTCAATGGGCATATTGCCGTTGATCAGCGTGCATACGATTTTGCTGGTCAGCGTAGCCAGAATGCTGGCTTTCACACCGCTGCCCAGCCCGTCCGCAAGAACCAGCGTCACGTCGTCCTCTCCGCCGCCCGCGATTTCCACGCGGTCGCCGCAGAGGGTTTCCCCCTGCTTGTTCAGGCTTACGAAGCCCGTTTCAGTCCAAAGATCATTCACGGTTCATCGCATCCTTCAGGTTGGACAGCGCAAGCTTCGTTTCGGCGGTGGTTTCGCCCAGCAGCGAAGCGATCTCCTGTACAACGCGCATTTGCTTGTCGATCACGCGATCGGCGGTTTCCACCGTCTGGCGGCGCAGCGTATCGTCCTTGCTGCGCATGGTTTCGCGTTCGGTTACGTCGCGAAGGATGGCGACCACTACGTGGTACTGGCGATCATACAGGATGGTTTCTTCCACATAAAGCTGATACTCGGCCAGGTAACGGCAGTTACCGATACTGTTGCGCGCGGAAACGACGACGTCGTGATAAGGTTCGGGATTCAGGATGCGGATCACGTTCTCGTGCAGAATATCGTTGGCGTCGGTCAGGCGGAACAGCTTTACCGCTGCGCGGTTAATCTGCTGCACTTCCAGATCCTCATTCAGTACAAAAATCGCGTTGGGGGTGTTGTTGATGATGGTGTCGCTGAAGCTTTCCGCTTTCTCCTTCAGGAAAGGCAGACACATTTCCAGCTCCGCTTTCCCCTCCAGAATCGCGACCGCCTTTTCCCGGCAGGTGGGGTAGCCGCAGGAACCGCAGTTCAGTTCCTTTTCCGGGCTGGTCTTTCCCATTTTCGTAAGCATGGCGTTGATGGCGTCATTTCCGAAGGTAATCGTTCTGCCTCCCTTGAAGACAAAGGCCCGAGACAGATTCTGCGGTGCGTCGGTCACCTCAAAACGACCGTCGCCCGCGAAAGCATCCACCCGAAGCGTGCCTTTCACGCGGCGTTCGCGGTGCTCCCGGATACAGGGGCCGTTGATACAGCTGCCCTCACAGGCGCTCATTTCGATAAACACATGGTCGATATTGCCGCGTTCCAGCTCGCTGAAGGCCATACGGCAGTTATCAACGCCATCAATAGCGACGCACCGATAACCGGGAACCGGTTCCGTAGCGCGCAAAATACCACCTGTTGAGGGATAAAGCCGCGAGCGTTTCCCGTCGGTTTCCTCCGGCATCACGTCGGGGATTTCCAGATGCTTTTCCGCCATCCATTCGCGCAGCTCATCGTAGGTGAGGGTCGCGTCGATATAGGGGCTGTCGTCCGCTTCCTGTTTCTTGGCGATGCAGGGGCCGATGAACACCGTATAACAGTCCGGGTCCGCCTGCTTCAACAACCGGCAGTGCGCCTGCGCAGGGGTAAGCACTTTCGCCAGATAGGGGAGCATGGTGGGGTAATACTTCTCGATTAACAGATTGATGGAAGGGCAGCAGCTGGAGATCAACACGCTTTGTTTGTTTTCCCGCAGGATGCGCGCGTATTCGTCGCTCACCAGCTGCGCGCCGATCGCGGTTTCCTGTACGGAACGAAAACCCAGCGCTTTCAGCGCGATTTCCATCCCGGAAATGTCGTGCGTGTGAAAGTCCGCGATAAAGGAGGGCGCAAGGCTGCAAACCACTTTTTTTCCGGCGGCGATTGCGTTTTTGACACGCTGAGTATCATTGCGGATCTGCTTTGCTTTCTGAGGGCAAACGACAAAACAGCTGCCGCACAGGATGCATTCGTCCGGCAGAATCTGCGCCTGATTATTCGCAAAGCTGATCGCCTTCACAGAACAGGTGCGGATGCACTTATAACAATCCTTGCAGTCGTTTTCCTTCAGGCTCAGAATATCGTCCGGCATAATGGTTCACACTCCTTTACCGGGTACCACGAGAAGAGGGCGTGGAACGGAACATTCCGTCCCTGCCGGCGTATGTGCGAGAGGCGTTGAAATGATTCGGGGCACGATCTGTTCTTCGAAGAACTGCTTCGTGCTTTCGGGCTTCAGCGAGAACTGTTCGCCGTCTACCGTAACGCAGACGCCGTTCTGGCAGTTGCCCATGCAAAACTGGCCCGCAAGCTCTACCTTGTCCTTCAGTTGATGATCGGCGACCAGACGTTGCAGCTCCTCCACAACCTGACGGGAACCCTTCAGGTGGCAGCTGCTTCCGATACAGATGGTTACCTTTACCATAACCGTTTCGCTCCTTATTTCCACGGTTCGGGAGTGCGAATCATCCGCCTGCGCCGCCGCCGGCTCCGGGTACGCCGGTATGAGCCGCAGCCCGGCGTATAGGCACGCGGGTGCCAACTCCGTGCCTGCGCGCTTGGCTGCGGTTCATATCGGCGTACGGGGGAGCAGACGACGGCTCAGGCCTCCTGATCGCATCCCGGACGGTGTTTATTCGTAGTCCATCACGTTGGCCCAGCGGAGAAGGAACTCCCGTTCTTCCGGCTTGCCCTTTACAATCTGGCTGGCCGCTACGATGGGAATCCATTTCTGCACATATTGCTTGGCCGTGTCGCTCTTCTTACAGAACAGGGTCAGGTATTCTTCGGCTCCGTTCATGTCCCCGTCCAGCCAGAAAAGCAGGTAGGTGCGGGCCGCGTCGGCGGAAGCGTTGCCCTGCGTGGCATGCGCCCAGTCCAGGATAAACGCGGTGCCGTCGTCACGGAGTATGATGTTCTTCGGGTTAAAATCGCCGTGGCACAGTTTGTTGTGCTTGGGCATCCCTTCCAGACGGGCATGCAGCTCGTAGCGGGTGGTGGCGTCCAGCCCGCTCTGGCTGATTTTACGGTTCATTTTATCCCGAAGAAGCGTCATCAGCGGGGAGGTCTGCGCGTGAACCTGCAGTTGCAGGCCCACGAACAGTTCCATATACTCCGATTTCTTCTCAGGATGTTCTTCCATCAGCTGCGCAAGCGTTTTTCCGGCGATAAAATCGCTTACGATCGCCCACTTGCCGTCCACCTTGGTGACTTCCTGCAGGGTGGGTACATTCAACCCCGTCAGCTCCGCGCGCGCCTGGTTCAGCGCTTCGTTAAGGACGTCCGCTTTGCTGTAATCGTTATCGAAAACCTTGATGGCAAGGTTTTCGTCGCGGTAAACGGTTTTATTGGTTCTGACCGCGATCACCTTTTCCAGCTTCATCGCAATCCCTCCCGATGTTTATTTTTGTTCGCCATAATAGGCGTTCAGGTACATTTGCTTGATTTCCTTCATCAGCGGATAGCGCGGGTTGGCGCCGGTGCACTGGTCGTCGAAGGCCAGCTCGGTCATCGCGTCGAGGCGGTTGAGGAAATCCTGCTCGTCGATGCCATACTCTCGGATGGTCTTTTTAATGCCGATCTTGGCTTTCAGCTCGTCAATCGCGGCGATCAGGCGCTCCAGCTTCTCTTCGTCGGTCTTGCCACCCAGCTTCAGTTCGTCGGCTACCATGGCGTAACGAGCCAGCGTATGCGGGTGATCGTACTGCGGGAAGGTACCCATCTTGGCGGGGACTTCGGCGGCGTTATAGCGCAGCACTTCGTCAATTAAGAGGGCGTTGGCGATACCATGGGGAATGTGGTGGAACGCGCCCAGCTTGTGCGCCATGCTGTGGCAAACCCCCAGGAAAGCGTTGGCGAAAGCCATACCGGCGATGGTAGCTGCGTTGGCCATCTTTTCGCGGGCGATTACGTCGTTGGGGCCGTCGTCGTAGGCACGGGGCAGATATTCAAAGATCATCTTGAGCGCCTGCAGCGCGAGGCCGTCGGTGTAATCGGTGGCCATCATGCTGGCGATGGCTTCCAGGCAATGGGTTACGGCGTCGATGCCGCTGGCGGAGGTGAGGCCCTTGGGGGCGTTCATCATCATATCCGCGTCCACGATCGCCATATTGGGCAGCAGTTCGTAATCCGCCAGCGCGTATTTCACGCTGCTGGTCTCATCGGTGATAATGGTGAACGGAGTCACCTCACTGCCGGTGCCGGCGGTGGTGGGCACGGCGATAAAGTAGGCTTTCTGGCCCATCTTGGGGAAGGTATAAATACGTTTGCGGATATCGCTGAAGCGCATGGCCATATCCATAAAGTCCGCTTCGGGATGCTCGTAGAGAACCCACATGATCTTACCGGCATCCATGGCGCTGCCGCCACCGATGGCGATGATGCAGTCCGGCTGGAAGTCGTTCATCGCCTTCACGCCGGCGCGAGCACAGGCCAGCGTGGGGTCAGGTGCGACGTCAAAGAAGCAGGTATGCTGAATCCCCATCTCGTCCAGACGATCGGTAACCGCCTTGGTATAGCCGTTCTTGTACAGGAAGGAGTCGGTGACGATAAAGACTTTCTTCTTGTCCATCACGTCCTTCAG
>Ga0116170_10000955_pt1 | contig 30011 bp, 30 predicted proteins | sample AD_JPNHW1_MetaG_FD_89797 | JGI IMG/M metagenome (GOLD analysis project Ga0116170, IMG submission 89797) | Active sludge microbial communities of municipal wastewater-treating anaerobic digesters from Japan - AD_JPNHW1_MetaG | ecosystem: Engineered > Bioreactor > Anaerobic > Digestate | place... | reverse complement strand
TTAAGCATGAACAGACTTGCCGATATGACGATTGTCGGAATAGGCTGTCTTGACGAGAATGCAACCGTCGTAAAGGAAGGGAAGCTCACATCGGCGGATCTTGTCGTCCTCGAAAAAAGCGGCGCAGTCGGCGACGTTATCGGACACTTTATCGACCGGAACGGAAATCAGGTTGAAGCGCCTGTTCATGAAAAGCTTATAAGCACCTCCCTTGAAAGCTTAAAGGAATTTAAAAACGTAGTCGGCGTTGCGGGCGGATATGAAAAGCGCTGTGCAATAAATGCCGCTTTAAAAACGAATATCATAAATACGCTTATCACCGATGAGGAAACGGCAAGGGCGTTATTGAAAATTAAAAATTAATTTCAGCATAGCCTCTTATGACAAAAATCGACACACTATTATTATGTAACATTATTCTTTAACAGGGAGGAAATACAAATGAAAAAATATCTTATGGCGATAGATGCGGGAACGGGAAGCGTAAGAGCGGTTCTTTTTGACCTTGACGGAAATCAGCTCGGCTGTTCGCAGAAGGAATGGGAGCATAAATCCGACCCGCGCTATCCCGGCTCGATGGACTTTGACTGGGTTTATAACTGGGAGCTTGCCTCAAACTGCATACGCTCGGTTTTAAAGGAAACAAACATTGATTCCTCCGAAATTGCGGCAATATCCACGACCTGTATGCGTGAGGGAATTGTGCTTTACGGTGAGGATAAAAAGGAAATCTGGGCTTGTGCAAACGTTGACGCAAGAGCGGGCGACGAGGTTGCCGAGCTTACAAACAAATCGGCAGAGCTTGAGCGTGAAATTTACGCCGAATCGGGACAAACCTTTGCTCTCGGTGCTCTCCCCCGCATTTTGTGGGTTAAAAACAAGCTCCCAAACGTATATGAAAAGGTATCGACGGTTTCGATGTTCAACGACTGGCTTATCTATAAGCTTTCGGGAACGCTTGTTTCCGAGCCGAGCAACGCCTGCACAACAGGCATATTCAATCTTGAAAAACGTGGCTGGAGTCCTGAAATTGCCGAAAAATGCGGACTTAAGGCTGATATATTCCCGCCCGTCGCCGAAAGCGGAACTGTTGCCGCTAAGGTGAACGCCGAATGCGCCGCAGAAACCGGACTTTTTGAGGGAACACCGATAGTTGCGGGCGGCGGCGACGCACAGCTTGGCTGTATCGGCGTGGGCGTAACTGAAAAAGGACAAGCCGCCGTATTCGGCGGGAGCTTCTGGCAGTATGAATTCAATACCGATTCGCCCCTTACCGACAAGGACTGCCGTGTAAGAGTGAACTGTCACGCACTTCCCGGACTGTGGCAGTACGAAGCGCTTGCATTTTACCCCGGGCTTATTATGAGATGGTACCGCGACGCCTTCTGTCAGCTTGAAAAGGCTGAGGGGGAAAAGCTTAACAAGGACCCATATTATCTTCTTGACAAAGAGGCGGAAAAAATCCCTGCCGGATGCTACGGAATGATGTGCACTTTTTCCGACATCATGAACTATATCTGCTGGAAGCACGCCGCCCCGACCTTCACAAATTTTTCGCTTGACGCTGAAAAATTCAACCGTTATACCTTTTACAGGGCAATAATGGAGAACAGCTGTCTTATCACCCGCGGAAACATTGAGCTGGTTAAAGAAGTTACGGGGAATATGCCCGAGCGCATTATTTTTGCATCGGGCGCCTCAAAAAGCCCGCTATGGTGCCAGATATTATCCAACGTTTTAGGGCTTCCCGTTGCGGTGCCCAAGGTTAAGGAGGCAACCGCACTCGGCGCTGCCGTCCTTGCCGGAACAGCCGTCGGAGTTTATAAGGACGCGGTCTCGGCAGTTTCCCGAATTGCAAAAATCGAAAGAGAATATCAGCCGAACTTTGAAAACAAGAAAATTTATGACGAGCTTTACGAAAAATGGCGTAAGGTTTATGAAGCGCAGCTTCTTCTTTCCGACAAAAAAATTACGGGGAATATGTGGATTGCCCCGGGACTTTAAGAATTTCAGACGGAGGGAAAATATTCTGCGTGAATCCCCCCGTTTTAACACGCTGACGCAGCGGCAGATAAGGAATATACCATGTTTTTAATTGATGAAAAGGATTATGAATACCGCTTCGGTGACAGCGGCCCTAAATATTTGATAAGAGGACCGCGTATTAATTTCGGACTTGTACGCTTAAAGGCGGGCGAAGATTTTGACCCGCATATCCATAAGGTTATGGAAGAAAACTTTTACTGTCTTGAGGGGACGGTTGAGGTTTATGTTGACGGAACCCCCCACACGCTCACACCGGGGAAATTCATTCACGTTGAGCCTAACGAGGCACACTATTTAATAAATATCTCTGACAAGCCTGTTTTATGCGCATTCTCACTCGGCCCCTCTATGGAGGACGACAAGTATGTTGTCGATAAGCCTGAAATGCTGAAATAACGGTACGGAGGTAAAAATGAAAACTTTAAATGCAAAACCGATTAATGTATCTGACTTTCTCCCTTACGGCTTTATTGCGGATATTTCCTCACCTGAAAATGCTTATGCGCTCGGCGAATACCCCTGCGCTTTCAGCAGAGATATGGTGACAATGCCGTTTACAGACTGCTCCGCCCCCGCTTTCGGCTCGCTTAAAACAGGAAAACGCCCTCTTATCATAGAGGACGTCGAGTATCATTCAAAGGGCTATGAGGCAATGCTTCCGCTTGACGATGACATGGTTATTCATGTCGGCCCCGCGAACGGCGGACAGGTTGAAACCGACAAGCTTGAGGCGTTCATTCTTCCCCGCGGAACAATGGTCGTATTAAAGCCCGGAACCTGGCACGGAGCACCCTATCCGATAAATAATGACGGAACGGTGCTGATATGCCTCCCCGAAAGAACTTATATAAACGACACGGTAAAATACATTCTAAAAGACAGCGACAAGCTTGAAATTACGCTTTGATAAACAATTCAACAATAACGGAGGCTTATGAACAAATTACTTTCAGTTGCTGAAATGGTGCTTCCTGTTCTCGTGATGATAGGAATAGGAAGTCTGGCAAGGAAAACAAAAATCATCGACAAGAGCGGGCTTGACGGGCTTAAGGCGGTAATATCGAGAATAACCATTCCCGTCGTGCTTTTTCTGGCTTTTTACAGCGTCGAATACAGCCTTAAATCTGTACTTCTTCTTTTCGTGATTTATTTAGCGAATGTTCTTGCATTAGGCTTAGGCTATTTAACACGGCGCTTTGTCGGGGAAAATCATAAGCTTATGCCCTATCTGATTTCGGGTTATGAGGCGGGAATGCTCGGATATGCGTTGTTCACGCTTTTATGCGGGGCGGAAAACCGCCATTACTTCGCCTCAGTCGATATTGGACAGACAATTTTTGTCTATACAATTTATCTCGCCGCACTAACCTCAGAAACGGGCGGGAAGCCGACCTTAAAAGGCATAACGGTGAATATGTTCACAAACCCCGCATTTCTGGGCGCAATCTTCGGTATGATTTTTGGAATTTTCGGGCTGGGTAAGCTAATAAACAGCAGTCCCTTTTCGGCAATATTCCGCTCCGTTCTGGATTTCATAACCACCCCGACTGCCGCGGTAATACTTATAATTATCGGCTATGAGCTTTCGCTTAAGGTAAAGCTTATAAAGCCTGTGCTTAAAACAATTATTTTGAGATTAGTCGTTATGGGCGCGCTTTTAGCTGTATGCGCGGGAATAGTGTTCCTTATTATCCCGTTTAACAAAACACTTTTAATGGCGATGATTCTGATGTTCTCTCTCCCCGCACCGTTTATTATTCCGCTTTATGCAAATGTCGAGAGCGAGGCGGATTATATTTCGACAACGCTTTCGCTTAACACGGTCGTGACAATTGCAATATTCACGATACTTGCGTTTATTGTGGTTTAAAAGATTTTTTCATATTCCTTAAAATATTAAAATCCGCCTGCTCCGTTTTTTACGGAACAGGCGGCTTTGTGTCATTTAAGCTTAAATTTATCTGTCGACGGAATTATTTGTCCGTTAGAGTTTTCATGATAAGTTGTGACAGAATATGTATCATCGCTTTCATCGTAATCAAATTTATAATCATAGTTATGGTCGAGAATGGCTGCCATTGCTACTTTTTTAGCAAAAACCCCATGTACATCACATACATATAAATATTCACCATAAGAATGCTCCTCCCATATCAGTGTTACATTTTTATCGTTCGGGAGATTAACATCCTCATAGGATGAACTGATGGGGATTGATGATATTGAAAAAGCGGCAGTGCCTATTAGCATTATTGAAGAAATAATAATCAATGCAATAAATTGTGAGGTGTATTTACTTTTATTTCTCTTGCAGGCAACAAGGTTTATAATTATGCCAATTAATGTGAGCATAAGAAATAAAAATATTATAAAGAAATGGTTGAGAATTTTTTCTCCGATAAGTATTTCCCAATCGTTACTTACCATTATCATCCATATTACAAACAATGTCATATATAAAAGGGAACTGATAATAAAAACCGCAGAGCCTCTTTTATAAAGCTTATCTGAAAATACCGGGTCTTTTTCCGTACCGTAGCCCATTTTGTCACCTCATAAAAAAGTTATTTTCATAATCATACCACTATATAATGAAAAAATCAACCAGAATTATGTAGCAGGCTGCTTTGTGTCAGCAATTAAAACATATGATGAATTTTGTCAGGAAAGCGCATTGTTCACAGAAAATTAGCAATTTTATCAAATTATTATGATATAATTTAACTGAAATATTAACTTGACAACAAATTAACATAAATTGAGGATATTTTATGAAAATCATGGCAATAAAAACAAAAATGTCGGTTTCTGTACTTGTTGTATCAATACTATGTTCACTTATGATAGGCTTTTTTATGTACATAAGCTATAAAAACAGCCTCACAGAATATACTGGAGAAAAGGCGCTCGGCATTGCAAGTACAGTCAGCGTAAATATCGACGGAGACCTTGTGAAAAAATATGACAAAACGGGCGAAAAGGACGAAAATTACGACGGCTTCAGAGATTATTTAAGCAAGGTCAAGGAAGAAACAGGCCTTACATACATTTATATAATGACAGATGCGGGCGAAAATTATAAATATATCGCTGAAGGTATTTTCGGCGAAGAAACTGCCTCCAAACTTAACGATACTGATTCTAAAGACACATACGGAAGTGAACCTGCAGCTGCTCTTTCCGAAGGAAAACCGGTCTACTCCGAAATATATTCAAACGGCGAATGGGGCGACCTTATTTCCGCATTTGCCCCGATTTATGACTCAAACGGTCAGATTGCCGGTGTTCTGGGGCTTGACATAAGTGCGGATTCCGTTAAAAAAAGCATGATGAATTATCTTCCCATACTTCTGGGGGGAATGCTTTTATCGTGCGCGGTTTATTTTGTTCTGATTAATATTCTTGTCAATAAAATGATTGTCCGCCCTATTAAGGAGCTTGAAAGCACGGCGATAAATCTTTCGGAGGGCAATTTTAACGTCAACCTTTCTTCCGAATATCTTGACAAAAATGACGAAATAGGCAACCTTTCAAGGGCGTATCATAAAATGTCCTCAAATATGAAAAGTATTACCGATGATATTTCCTATGTTCTGTCCGAAATGGCTGCATTTAATCTTGCGGCTGCGTCAGGGGTCGAATATTACGGCGATTTCAGACCTATCGAGGAATCTATAATCAAAATTTCTGATGAGCTTAACGCCGCACTTTCTTCAATAACAAAGGCTACGGAGCAGGTTAAAATCGGCTCGGGACAGGTTTCAGGCGGCGCACAGGTGCTGTCCTCGGGTGCGGCTGAGCAGGCGGCGGCGATAGAAGAACTTTCCGCAACAATTTCAGAGGTACATAAACAGGCAAACGACAATTCCGAAAATGTTTCGCTTGCAAAAGCTTATGTCGGAGAGGCGGAGAGCGGCGTTCTCGAAAGCAACGAGCAGATGAACAGAATGCTTTCGGCAATGAGCGATATTGAGCATTCGTCAAACGAAATTTCAAAGATAATAAAGGTTATCGACGATATAGCGTTCCAGACAAATATTCTTGCGCTTAATGCGGCTGTCGAGGCGGCGAGAGCGGGGGCGGCGGGAAAAGGCTTTGCCGTCGTTGCGGAGGAAGTGCGAAATCTTGCTTCAAAAAGCGCCGAGGCGGCAAAACAGACAACTGCGCTTATTGAGAATTCCATAAACCTTGTCAGGACAGGTTCCGAAATAGCCGAAAAGACTGCGGCGGCGTTAGCCGAAGTCGGTGAGAAAACTAATCTTGTTTCGGGAACGATGGAGGAAATTGCACAGTCGTCAACTGCACAGGCTTCTTCAATCGAGCAAATAAATATCGGTGTCGGACAGATTTCTGACGTCGTTCAGGCGAATTCCGCAACGGCAGAAGAAAGTGCGGCAATAAGCGAGGAGCTTTCCGGTCAGGCTAATATGCTGAGAGCCGAAATAGGTAAATTCAGGCTAAGATAAATAGTGTAAATTTAATCATAAGAGGTGACAAAAGTGAACGGTCAGCAATGTGATTTAGAGAACAGCGCTGTTCTTTTGTCCGGGATTTTATCCGAGAGTGAAGTCTTAAGGATTATCGACGAATTCCCCTACCCCATTCACATTTATACGCCCGACGGTACATCTGTTTTTATAAACCGCGCCTTTATAAAGGAATTTCATATTCCCGACCCGCAGAAAATTCAAGGGCATTATAATATTTTCAAAGATAAAATGATGGAAATCGGCGGAATAAACGAGGCAATTATTAAAGCCTTTTCGGGGGAAAGCATCTTTTTAAAAAATATAAAAGCACCTCTTGAATATATAAATGAAATGCACAATATTGTCGATTCCGATATTGAGGCTATGTATCAGGATATAACGGCGTTTTCGGTAAAAAATGAAGACCTGAGCCTGAAATATATCGTGGTTATGATGATAACTAAATACAGCTATTCGGGGAAAAATGAAATTTCAAAGGCAAAGGAATATATTTTAAATCATTGCCATGAAAAATTTGTTCTTTTGGATGTTGCGAAAAATTCGGGCTTTTCCTCTTCATATTTTTCAAGACTTTTTAAAAAGCACTGTGAGATTACTCCGCATGAATTTTATATGGACTGTAAAATCAAAAAAATCAGAGAACAGCTAATAAATTCGAAAATTTCGGTTTCGGAGGCGTTTTCAAGATGCGGGGCAGATTATAACGGGAGCATGGCTAAGGCGTTCAGAAAAATTACGGGAATGTCGCCGAGCGAATACAGAAAGAAATATTCAAAGTAAAAATATCGTTACCTCAACAAGTTTGTGTTTATCTCGACAGTTCAATTTGTGTTAAAATAATTCCCAAATAATTTTGAGGGAATTATTAGCAAATAACGGTTGTGTTTATACTGTTTATATGATATAATACATCAAATAATGGCATTGAGAGGAAAAGTATAATGAGTGATAATACTTTAGACAAAAAAGCTAACAAAAAGATTTTAAAAAGAATAATCATTGTTTTAATTCTTATTATTATAATAGCTCTAATCCTTTTGAATGCACTCAACGGTATGGTTGGGTTAACAGCTTACTCACGGCTTGAAGCCCTCAATTCCAAGGCAAAATATGTTTATCAATGCGCAGATAATTATATTTTATTCGAAAATATTAAAGACGATTTTACAATAACTGGCTATGATTTAAGCGAAAAAAGAATTACTTATTGGGCTGTTATTATTGAAAACAAAAAAATAAAGTATACACTTTTTAGTAATAATAAAATTGATAAAGATGAAATTAATATACCGGATAAGGAAACTCAAATAAAAAAGCTTTCTAATATTTTTACAGATAGTAATGCCATCGGTTATTATTGCCCTAACACAAAATAAAAAATAGAAATTGCTATTTAAAAGGAGCATTGCTCTAATATTGGATTATTGAAGAGATACGAAGCACTGTTTATCAGAGCAATATTTCTACTGAATATATCAATTTTTTAACTATGAAATTTCAAAAAATACGTTATCATTAATTAGTGATATCGTATTTTTTATTTGAGGAGGAAGATATATGAAATCAAAAAAAATCGCCATTGCATTGGCTGTGCTTTCACTTTCGCTTCTTTGCGCATGCGGAAATAATAATGGATCATCTGAGTCTAAAATTTCAGTATCAAACAGCGACGTATCGGCTGAAGCAGTAACCGGTGAAGGGCAAACCCTTGAATGGCCAAAGGAGCTTAAGGACGTCATTGACAGTCCCGATGGAAAAATCATTTACGTTGCAAAGGATAATGTCGAGGGCGGATATTCGGTTGTATTTTCAGAAATGGAGCTTGACACCGCAAAGAAATTCATTTCAGACCTTAAAGAAAAGGGATATAAAGCCGCATTGGACACAGAAGACATTGACGGACTATATTTCTTAGGGCAGGATGCTTCAAATAATTCGGTAACATTTTCATACAATCTGACAGCTAAGGAAGCGGCATTTGTTTATATGCCAAAAGGAGCCACAATAACCGATGAAAGCGGCGATGACACAACCTCTGCGCATACTGCGGCTGATGTTACGGGCATTCCTGCTGATGCCGACATGACGGACCTTATGCCGTGGGTACCGAATTTTATCAGCGACGTTCCCGAGCTTAACGGAAAAATCTATAACGTTATAAACGACAGCGACACTTATCTCACGGTATATTTTGATTATGTTAAAAAGGAAGATGTGATTGAATATATCAAAACTCTTAAAGCTAACGGCTATACAACCGATGCTCAGGAAACTACCGACATAGGTAGAATTTACTTTTGCGCATTAAATGCCAAAGGCGAAAGTGTTGAAGTGTCGTATGATATTGAAACCGCCCAGGCAGATGTTTATATGATAAAAGCCGAAGGATAAAAACTTTTAGGCGATATATAAGAAAGATACAGCAGTAAAAAGGGTACCGAGCTTAAAATGTTCGGTACCCTTGTTTATTTAATTGAAGCTTTTTTTGAAAAGCTCTGTGATGTCGTTTTTGTCGACGATGACAATACAATTGTGAATGTTTTTCGCCTTTGAGGAAATTTCGCTGAACTCCTTGATTTCCTCATCGCTGAGATTTTCTTTTTCTCCGAGTAAATCGGAAAGCTTTTTACACAATTCGTCCGTCGATTTCATTTTGCAGGCGTTTAAAATCATAGTGATTTTTTCGGGTGCGGATTTCTCAATAAGCTTTAAAAATCCCCCTAAGACAAGCCCGTTTGCGCGGCCGTGATCAATATGCCTGAAATATGTGAGCGGATACCCCATTGCGTGAACGGCGGTTGTTCCGGTATTTGCGATAACCATTCCAGCTAAAGTCGAGGCCTCAAGGAGATTTTCACGCTCCTCATCAGAGAGAGTGCCTGAACAAAGTGAATCAAAGCAGGATGAAACACGGCGAAGACTTTCTACTGCGACAGCATCGCTCACAAAGCCTGCCTTTACCGAAAGAATTCCCTCGGCAGCATGAGAAAAAGCATCAATCGCTGTATTTACCGCTGTTTTCGGCGAAAGGCTTTTTGTGTATGCGGCATCGAGAAATGCAATTTTAGGGAAGAAATGCGGTGAGGCAATGCTTGTCTTTGTCTTTAATTTGTCGTTTGTGAGGATAGAATACGGCGTAACCTCAGAGCCTGTTCCCGCCGTTGTTGGAACGAATATCATGGGGAGAACGTCATCGGAATATCCCCCTGAAAACAAATTCTCCTTTGGAATATCTTGTTTTGACAAAAGCGCAATTGCCTTTGCGGCATCCATCGGCGAGCCGCCGCCGATTGCAACGATAAAATCGACATTTTCCGACTTTGAAAATTCTGCGCCGTCATAACAGCAGTCTATTGTCGGATTTGCCGTAACTTTGTCGTAAATACACCATTCCTGTCCGTTTTCCTTTAATGCGGAAATTATGTCAGCCTCCGAGCCGTTCAGCTTTGCGGAATGCGTTCCCGTCACGATAAGTGCCTTTTTGCCGAAGCTTTTGAAAAGCGCAGCATTGGCTTTAATACAGTCTTTCCCCGAAATGATTTTTGTGGGCATAAAATAGCTGGTCATTGTTAAATCTCCTTATCAACCTCTGAAAGAACTTTGTCAACCTTTAAAAGCTCTTCTTTAATCTGCTCCTCCGTAATGATAAGCGGCGGAGCAATAAGAATCATGTTTTCGTGGGAATATGTCATAAATCCAAGCTTTGAAAGCCTTGAGATTATCGACTTCATTATTCCCTTAGGGTCGCCGCCGTATTCGACAATCGGCGCTTTTGTCGTCTTGTCCTTAACAATCTCTATTGCCGAAAACAATCCGATATAGCGTACATCACCGACACAGGCATGCTTTTCCTTAAGCTTTTCAAGCTCTTCTCCGAGGATTTTTCCTGATTTGTTTACATTATTAATTATATCCGCTTTTTTATAAAATTCAAGACATGAGGTTATCCTCTTAGCGAATTAAACAAGTTCTTGTAATCATCGGGAAAATTCCTTCTGTCGTTGAAAAATGCGAGGCGTCCTATAAAGAAGCATGGTCAAGAAAAACTGTTAAATATTACCCCGAATACATTGACAATGTTGAAAAAGCTGCTGTCGAGCTGGGCTATAAGAGCAAAAGAATGTACAGCGGTCCCGGTCACGATGCACAGTTCTTAGCCGACTGTGTTCCGACCACAATGATTTTTGTTCCGAGCGAAAAAAGACACAGCCACTGTGAAAAGGAATATACTTCAACAGAAGCCTGTCTTAAAGGCGCGGACGTTCTTTTGAATACCATCCTTGAAATTGATAAGAAATAAAAAAATAAAGAACAAAGCTCCGGATTAAGGTCAATTGCCTTAGTCCGGAGCTTGATTTTATTGTGTTCGAAAAATTAAAGTGCAGCTTCGCCTTTTTCGCCGGTTCGGATTTTTATACATTCTTCGACATTATATACGAATATTTTCCCGTCACCTATTTCGCCTGTCTGATTAACGGCGCATATTGTTTCAATAATGCTTTCAGCCCTATCGTCGTCAACGACGATTTCGACCTTTATTTTCGGAAGGGTATTCATTAATATTTCATTTCCGCGGTAATATTCTTTCCAGCCGAATTGTTTTCCGCAGCCCATAACCTGACTTATTGTAATGCCCTCGACGTTGATTTTATAAAGCGCTTCCTTTAAATCTTCAATCAAATTCGGACGGATAATTGCTTCTATTTTTTTCATCTTTAGTCCCCCTTACGACTTAGTCCATTCCGGTGAATGACGGATATGCCGATTCGCTGTGCTGTGAACGGTCAAGTCCATCGGTTTCTTCCTTAGGCGAAACGCGGAGCTTGAATATAAGATTAATAACAAACGCAATAGCAAGTGTCCCCACACCCGCATAGAGAATGGTAATGCCTATGCTTTCAAGCTGAGCGATAAACAGCCTTGTTTCACCGAACACAAGACCATCCCACTGAGCTGCGGAGTTTATTGAGGATTGTGCGAAAAGACCTGTTGCAATTCCGCCCCAGATTCCGCCGATCCCGTGACATCCAAAAGCATCGAGAGCATCGTCATAGCCGAATTTTGTTTTGACGAAGGAAACAAAGAAGAAACAAAGCGGGCTGACAACAGCACCGATTATAATTGACGCCCATATCGGAACAAAGCCCGCACCCGGAGTGATTGCAACAAGACCGATTACCGCACCAGTTGATGCGCCGAGAAGAGTAGGCTTTCCGTGAACGATTTTTTCAATTATCATCCATGAAATAAGCGCACATGCGGCGGAAGTATTTGTTGTCATAAATGCGTGAACGGCGAGATATGTTGACGAAAGAGCACTTCCCGCATTAAAGCCGAACCAGCCGAACCAGAGAACGGCGGCACCGATAAATACAAGCGGGATGTTATGCGGCTGATGTGAAATTATCCCCAGGCCGCGGCGCTTCCCCAAGAACAGCGAAAGAACCAAAGCGGACACGCCAGAGCTGATATGTACAACGTTTCCGCCCGCAAAGTCAACAGCGCCGAGTGCTCTTAAAAGACCGCCCGTTCCCCATACCATATGAGCAAGAGGATAATAAATAACAAGCGACCAGATGGTTACAAAAATAACGAGTGAAGAGAATTTCATTCTTTCGGCAACGGCGCCAGTAATAAGTGCGGGCGTAATAACGGCAAACATCATCTGATACGCCGCAAAAAGAAGATGAGGTATTGTCGGGGCATAATCTCCGTTAGGATCAGCTCCGACGCCGTTTAAAAAAAACCACCTGAGGTCGCCGATTACTCCGCCTATATCCTTCCCGAAAGAGAGGCTGTATCCGACAAGAACCCATAAAAGTGCGGCAATTCCGCATAAAACAAACGAAGAAAGAATAGTGTTAAGAACATTTTTGCGCTTTACCATTCCGCCGTAGAATAAAGCAAGTCCAGGCGTCATAAAAAATACGAGAGCAGAAGAAATAAGCATAAAAGCAGTATCACCTGTATTGACAGACATAATTTATCCTCCTAATAACTGATTTGGGTTTCATGCAGCTGCCGCACAAAAAAAGAGGCCATGCACTCAACTGTGCATAGCCTCTTTGCTAACAATAATAAATTATATAGTGTTTATTTGAAAAGTCAATATTTTTAATTAAAAAAAGTTTTTTTTGTAGAAACGTAAATATAATTATTGAAATGCCTCGTAAAGATTGTTATAATTGACAATATAATTATTTTTTTATTAAAATATACTAAATTAGTAGTTAATTAACTTATTATAAATAATTTGTTAATAAGGAAATGATACAATAAAGTAAATTATTATCGAAAGGGGAATTATTATGGCTTATCCATGGAAAACACAGTACGAAACGGGGAATACTACTATTGATACACAGCACAAACAGCTTATAGGTGCAATTAACGATTTACTTGAGGCATGCTCAACAGGGAAAGGCCGCCAGCAGATACAGACGACAAGCAAATTCCTTTCGGACTATACAAAAACGCATTTTTCGGACGAGGAAAAGCTTCAGATTAAAAGCAGATACCCCGACTATCAAAATCATAAAAAATACCACGACGGCTTTATAAAGGTTGTTGACGATATTGTCGCACAGCTGGATAAAGAAGGTCCGACAATGGCTATGGTTGCAAAAATTAACACGACGATTGCCGGCTGGCTTATAAACCACATAAGCAAAGAGGATGTAAAGGTTGCACAGCATATTAAAGGCGTGTCATAATGAATAGTTTAAAAGCATAGCAAGGGCAGTTAACCCCTGCTATGCTTTATTATTTTATATTTCACTTCTGCATATATCTGCAAAAAGATAAGTCTGGCTGTCAAGCTTTCTGGCGTATGTATAGATATGCTCTTTCGTGGAAATATCGCGGTAGGCTTTTGTGATGAAGCTCGGCTGGCTGTTTGTTATCATTCTCAGGGCATTTTTGAAATATCCGCGCCAAGCCCAGTTTTTATTGAAATTGTCGACAAGCTCAATGCTTTCTTCACCGTATTCAATGTTTGAGGAAATCTGGAAACCGTATTTGTTGCAAAGATAAATTCTCTGAACATATGACGGCATTCCGTCGGCGAGGCTGACAAAAAAATCGTCGAGGGCGCTTCTGTCAAACTCAAATATTTTCTGTTCGATACAATAATCGGTAATTTCGTCAAGGGCGCATTTAAGCTTTTCGCTTTTGTCCTTTGAAAGCTGTGCGTCGATTATGACTTTATATGAGCAGCTTTTAAATTCATTTTTTGAAAATGTGGCATTCTTAATTTTCGGCAAAGGCTTTGAAAGAAGAAAGCCCTGATAAAATCGTCCCTGTGAATTCATGCAATTTAAAAGCTGATCCTTGGTTTCTATTCCCTCATAAACCACTTCAATACCGAGATTGTCGCAGAAATTAGTTATATGCTTTAAATAATTGCGGTATTGATAAGACTGTTCGCTTTTATGAACAAGTCCCATATCAATTTTCACGATGTCGGGACAGACGTCGGCAATTCGCTGTATGCTGCTGCTTTTTGCACCGTAATCGTCAATCGCAATTCTTATCCCGAGGCTTTTATAATATGAAAGCGGAAGAATGTATTTGTCATAAGAGTCGTTAAAATCGTCCTCTAAAAGCTCGATCACTATATTTTTATAATCAATCCCGTATTTATCCGCCCATTTTATAGTGGGCATATCCTCGGGATTTTTTGAATACTCGGCAAGCCAATCAAGCCTCATGTTTATAAAAATATACTGACCGTCCATTGAGTTTTCACCGAATTCTTCAAGTCCTTTGTGGCGTATAATTCTGTCGACCTCAAGCGCTTCCGAACAGGAAACGGATTTATCCGAGAAAAATCCGCCCAGAGATTCGGCCGAGTTGTCTTTAAAATAGCGCCCCAGAATTTCATAGCCGTAAATTTCGCCGCTGTCGATTGAAATGATAGGCTGAAAATACGGAACAAGATTTTTTTCAATATAATTCATAAAAATTCCTCCCGAATAAAAAAATAAGCAGCGGTACAAAATGCACCGTTGCTTTTATAATAGTATATATTAAATCGTTTATGTTGTCAATAAAATAACAATCGTTATTTTAGACAAAACAGAACAAAATGAAAGTCTGTAATTTTAATCTTCAGTTTTCTTTTTTCTGAAAACTATAAGCTTGCTTAAAATATAATTGAGAATAACAACAATTACCGATGTAAAAATTTTAACAACGATGTCGTTTATTCCAAGTTTCGTGAAGAATATAAATATCATTGCCGAATTTAAAAGCCCCGAGGCTACTCTTGAGCCAAAAAAAGAAACAAGCTGATATAAAAATCCACGCTTGCTTGTCTTATCCGCGTTGAATACCCATTTCCTGTTTGTAAAAAAAGCAAACAAAACGGCGAAAAACCATGCGGACCATGTTGCTATTTGTTCATCAAGGTGAAAAATACGTGTACAGGTTAAATACACAATAAAGTCGGTTAAGGTTGTCAAACCGCCGAAAATACAATAAAGGATAATACTTTTGTATTTTGTCCACATTTTTATAAGCCATTTGCAAAATCCCTTCATTACGCAACCTCAAAACCAATTTCGCTGAGAAGTATAGCGACACTTTCTTTTGTAATATTGTCGCCGGAAACGATAATGTTTCTGTCAGCAATATTTACTGTAACTTTATTGATAAAATCCTTGCCCTCAAAAAAATTGACAATTCTCTGTTCGTCATCGTAATCGGAAAGATTGCTGACGCTTAAAGAAATTATTGTGGTATTCATATTACCCTCCGAATTCATGCTTTTTAACTACATTAGCATATAATACTCGTTTTTGTTAGCTTTGACAATAGATTGCAATCAAATTCGTGATTATCTACATATACTCACAGTGCGTTTTGACCGCTAGTACAACAGAATTTACAAAGGTTGCGATGCTGTAACTTTTTTATTATATATAAATAGAAACTTCCGCACGTTATGCCTTGTATAAACAAAATAATTATGGTATACTGTTTTCAGATTTTAAGGAGGATTTATGGACATTTTTTTGATTGCCGTCTTGCTTTTGATATCGGGATTTTTATCCGCATGCGAAATGGCTTTTTCATCCGTTAACAGAATAAGACTTAAAAATTATGCTCAGCAGGGGGACAAAAAAGCAAAGCTTGCTTTAAAAATATCCGACGGTTTTGACAAGACACTTACCGCAATATTAATAGGAAACAATCTTGTAAATATTGCTTCCGCTTCAATAGGGACAGTAATTTTTACCCGAATTTTTGGCGATAAGGGTATAGGAATCGCGACGGGGATAATGACGGTTGCGGTGCTTATTTTCGGCGAAATTCTTCCGAAGTCAATAGCTAAGGAAAATGCTGAAAGGGTTTGTCTTGCTTTTTCGGGAATGCTTAGAATTTTCATTATTATTCTTTCCCCGATCACATGGTTATTTATTCAGATAAAAAAGCTTGCATCTTTCCTTATAAAATCACCGGATAATCAGCCGAATGTTACCGAGGACGAGCTTAAATATATCATTGACGAGAGTGAGGAACAGGGCGTTCTCGAAGAACAGGAAAGCAATCTTGTCAAAAGTGCTCTTGAATTTGACGAAATAGAAGTAAATCAGATTATTGTTCCGCGCGTTAATGTTGTCGGAATAGAAATAAACGAATCAATTGAAGAAATTAAAATAGTTTTTGCCGATGAAATGTACACTAGGCTTCCCGTTTATGAAAAAAATCTCGATAACATTATCGGGATAATAAACGAGAAGGATTTTTTCAGAATGCTTGTGCGCGGCGGTGAAAACATAAAGGACATCATTCAGCCGCCCCTTTATATTCCGGAATTTGTCCCTATTTCCGAGGTCATGCACGAAATGCAGAAAACTAAGCAGCACATGGCGGTTATTCTGGATCAGTACGGCGGAACGATGGGAATTGTAACGCTTGAGGACATTATTGAAGAGCTTGTCGGTGAAATTTATGACGAAAATGACGAAGTAACCGTGTCGGTGCTTAAAACAGGAGCAGATACCTATGAAATTTCCGGTGAGCTTTCAATAAGCGATATGCTTGAAAAAATCGGGCTTTCGCCGCTTATGATAGAAAGCAGCAGCACGACGGTCGGCGGCTGGGTCATGGAGCTTTTCGGCGAAATCCCCGAAGAAAACGACACGATAACTTACGGGATTTTTACTGTCACCGTAAAAAATCTCGATGAACAGAAAATTGAAAAAATAATTCTGAAAGTCAGTATTTCAGATGATGAGGAATAAAACGCCTTTTAAGACGTTAAAGAACTAAAATAAGGGTACCGAGCCAAAAATGGACGGTACCCTTATTGTTATTACGAAATGCTAAAAGCGGATTTATATTAATACAATTCGTCGTACGCCGCAGACACAAGCTCGCCGCCGCGGTTTTGTGAAAGCTCCCAGAATCCCACGCCGTCCAGATTTTTTGAAACGGCATACTTTGCTTTTTCGGCAATTGAAACTCTGTCGTCATAGGAGATAAACTGGCTGTTGCCGTAAATATACGGAACCTTTGCTGTGACCTCAAAGAAATCACGGTATCCCGGCTTTCCGAGATGCTTTGAAACTACATTGTCAAAGCTGATTGACTTTGCCGATGTGAACGGGCTGTAAAGTCCGTTGTTTGCGGAACTTGTCACGTTATAGATATAACCGTACAAGGGCATTCCGAGAACAAGCTTTGAGGGAGAAATCCCCTTGTTAAGATATGCCATAACGCCGTCATTTACACTTGCCTTATATTGAGGAGATCTTCCTTCGGGGTTAAACAAAGGTGCATTGAAGTCAGAGTATTCATCCCACGGACCGTGGAGGTCGTATGCCATTATAAATATATAGTCTACAAGTTCTGCAACCTTTAGCGGCTCGATATTGTTAAGATAAGCTAATGTCGGTGCTCCCGCAATAGTGAGGTAATATTTCTTTGAATCCTTTGCCGATTGTGCGTCCAGCTTATCTCTTATCGCTTTAAGGAGAAGTGTGAAGTTTTGTTTATCCACTGGGCGCTGAATTATTCCGCCTACTCCGCCCGCAACAGGGTATTCCCAGTCTAAGTCTACGCCGTCAAAGCCGTGTTTAAGTATAAAATCCAGTGCGCTTTGTGCAAAGTTCTCTCGGTTCTGGGCGGTAAGTGCGGCATCTGAAAACAGCTTTGAATAATCCCAGCCGCCTATTGAAATAAGGGTTTTAAAATTCGGATATTTATTTTTTAGTTCCCTTAGCTTTTCAAAATTTTTAAGGTCAATATTAGGGTCGGACATTGCAACCCTTAAGCTATCGTCAATTTTTGCGAAAGCATAATTAAGCTCGGTTAATTTAGAGGCGGGAATTCTGTCAAGCGTATATCCCGAATAAGCCGAATAGCCTGTATAATATCCGACCATTTTTTTGCCGCCGGGGTTTGACACTGCTCTTTGTGCCGACATTGCCGGGACAACGGCAGGAACAACGGCGGGGGGCTTTGAAGAAGCAGAATCTTGATATGCTGATGTCGAAGCGTACCTCACCATTTCATTTCTGTACCTTGCAACCATGCTTTTAAAATCTTCTGTATACATAATTTATATATGATTTATTCAATGCGAATAAATCTCTCCTTTCATAAAAATAATATAACACGATAATTCATTATATTAATCTTATGAGGAAAATGTTAATAGGAATATATCTGTTTTATTATTCGTCATTTATGGTGTATTCTGTTATGGTGTATTGCGTAATTTTGCATTCTTTTGGAAGATAAGATTTAATTTCATCATATTCTTCAGGTGTAATATTACAATTCCCATCAATATCTCCGTCTGTTTTCCTGATTTTTAGTTCTTTAATATCAGGAAAATTTTTTAATATTGAAAAATCTGGTGTATACTCCTTATATTTATCTATTGCATAAGTAAAATTCACATTTTCAATAAATGGCGACTTAACGCTTCTTTCTAAAAATGAATGAGGATATTCAATATGCAAATATGTAAATTTATATTTGCCGTTTTTAAATGCTGTTGTATACTCCCAATATTCATAAAAACTAAGATCATATCTGGGAGAAATGTATAGTGTTACAGAACATTTTTTAGCTATCCAATAAGGTGTATTAAGCATATTTTCTATTTCCAACATAATCTTATCAGATTGCAAATACCTAGTAATATCCGCACTTATCCCAAGTTTATTAGTTTTTTTGGAATAGCTGACAAAAAAATAACTATTTCCATATTGATCAATCTCACCAAATTTATTACTTAACGATGAATAAATCTGTTTGCAATAATATGTCATTTCAATTGGACAATATATGTTTTTTCGATATTGGTTAAAGGCATTAATAATTACTACGGATAAAATACCAATGATTATAATAGCCGCACTTGCTATTACTATAATTTTCTTTTTCAAATCCATCCCCCTTTTCATATAAATATATACCTAATGTGAGATACGCCGTTGAATACTAATATCACCCAAAGAGATCCCGCTTCATATTATATAAGCTATTGCCTGTCAAAATATTCTTTTCCATCATCGGGATAAAAGTAAGTGCGTATGTATCCGTCAGTGGAAATGATTACAAATTCATTTGTGCTTTCATTATAATATATATCGTCCCCGTCCTCTTTTTCCGTTTTGTGAAGACTATCCGAAGAAGTTACTACATTGCCAGCCGCCTCTTCATATTCTTGTGCGGAAGAAAAACCCATAGCTATTCCGTGCTTTTGATAATGCTCATTAAGTGCCTGTTCATTTCTGAAAGTGAATTTAACTGCTTTATCAATACTTTGAGTGTCTGATGAAGAAATAGTATCAGAATAAGATGACTCTGAAAAAAATATTTCATTAAGCTTTAAATTCTGAGATGTGCCGATTATTAGTATAAATACAGCCAGCACTGCAAAAATTATTAAAGCGCCAATCCCTTTTGAAATTATTATGTTCTTAGGTTCAGTATCAGCTTGCCCGCCGCTGTATGTATCGCTATTACTCTGTTTATTCGCGTTTCTGCATTCCTTGCACCGTTTAGGAAGGGTTAAATTCTTTTTATTATAAAAATCAATTTCCGAGTCTGAAAGAAAAAACTCTTTTCCACACTGAGAACATTTTCTTTTAATCAATAAAATCACCTCATATAAAAATTCCATTTATTTTAATATATACCTAAATATGCCTTACGTCAATATAAGCTAATTTAAAATACGCCGTCGGTGATCTAAAAAATAAAATACCAAATAACCCTCCGCAGCAATATGCTGCGGAGGGCTAAAAATACTGCAATAATTTTCGCTTCATTTATAAAATTAATTTTTCAGTTAAGAGATTAACTGCTTACAATTCGTCAATAAAAGCTGTCAGCCTCTTTAAAATAATATCCCACTGATAACGGCTGTTCACATAAGAAAGCCCTTTTTTGCCCATTGCATCACGGAGGGATTTACTTGAATTAAGAAGAGAAAGGCATTCATTAAAATCCTCACAGCCGTAAAAATAAAGTCCGGCATTGCTCTTTGTGCAGTGTCCTTTTAAAACGGCACAATGACCGCTCACGAGGACAGGCTTTTCAAAAGCAAAGGCTTCAAGCACAACTATTGATAAGCTTTCAAAATGAGAGGGCAGAACAAGCGCATCACATTCCCTTAATACCGCATATTTTTCCTCCTCAGAAACAAAGCCGAGAGAGATTATGTCCTTATGCTTAGGCACGGGAATAAGCTCGTTCCCCATAAGTACAAGCTGAAGACCGTCGTTATGCTTTTTCTTATAGTCAAGGAAATATTCAAAAAGCTCTGAGCAGCCTTTCGCGGGGTCGATACGTCCCATATAAAGTATAAAAGGTTTATTGAGGTTAAAGCGCTTTCTCCCGTCGGGGAGGGTGTCAATCGGCGGAATATCAAGACCTATTCCCGTTAAAACAGACGGAATTTCGGCGTTGTCAAAGCGCTTGTGGACAAATTCCTCTTCCTCTTCGGTGTTGTAAATTATCGCTTTCGGTGCATTGAAAAGGTCGTCAAAGCATTTTAAATATACTGGCGGCTCATCGTGACAAAACGGAACAAGCACAGCCTTGTCCTTAACCGATTCAATTCCGAAAACCGACGGATAATAAAGATAAGTGAAGAAAAGGAAAAGGTCGTAATTATCTTTATTTTCCTCAATGAACTTCACAAGCCCCGAGCTTACCGGCCCCTGAGCCTTTACCCAGTCATAAGCCTGTTCCTTTGTGTGATTCGGGTTATTGAACATTTTTGCGGTAATGTCGCCGAATGTAGAATTGTCCCGCTGATAATCGACCTTAAAGCGATATACCTTAACGCCGTTAATTTCGGTCATTCCCTCGTCGTAATGGTTATTCCATTCCTGATAATCAAGTGCGCAGGTTGAAACTGCCGTCACGTCATAAATTTTCGCAAGCTTTTCAGCATAAATTCTCGTATATGCCTCAGCGCCGCCGTTAATTTCAACGCCGTATCGCTGAACAACAAAGCATAATTTCTTTTTCATTCTGTTCTCCTAATCAAGCCACGGCTTTATAAGCTCTTCAAAAAGTGTTTTTGTTTTTTCAATATTAAAATAATCAAGGCGTTCACGCTGTTTTTTTATGATTTTATCTTTAAGGGAAGAATTAGTTACTACCGTATCTATAAGCTCCGCAACGATTTTGTGATCCTTTTCGGTGAAAAGCACGCCGCTTTCGCCCATTGTATAGGGAATTGCCGTTGACGCATAAGCGATTATCGGAACGTCAAAGGTCATCGCCTCCAAAAGCGGAACACAAAAGCCCTCATGCTCGCTTTCACACAAAAAAACATCGGCAAGCTTATAGTACGAGAGAATTTCCGGGAAAGTGACATGCCCTGAAAAATAAACGCCGTCAATACCGTTATCGGCGATATATTCTTTGATTCCTCCCATATATCTCTCGGTTGTAACAACCGCGCCGACAAGGAAAAGCCGTGATTTCGGGTTTATATATTTGTGATAAAGGTGAAAGCTCTGAATAATATCCTCCTGCTTTTTGTTCGGGGCAATTCTCCCCACGAAGAGAATATTCACATAGCCGTCGCCGTTGTATTTTTCGAGTATTTTTTCCGACGGCTCGGTCGAAAGGTATTCCGTCTTGTCAAAAACTATCGGGAGAACGGCGGTGCTTTTATACCCAAGCTCGTCAAGCTCTTCTTTATTGTAATCACTGTCACAAAGCGCAAAATCGGTACATTCCGAAAGCTTTTTAAGCTCGTTTCTCCCCTGACGGCAGGGCGTGCTTAAAACGGAATTCCCCTCAAAAAATTCACACGGTGTGATGTTGTGATAAACCATGATTTTTCGCTTTGCCTTAGCCGAAATAACATACTGAGAAAGCTCGTTCCCTATCGACATATGATAAATGAAAATATCATCCGGCTTTGAAACGAATTTTTTAAAGCTTATCGCACGCCCCTGAACCTTTTTCGCTATGTTCGAGGCGACGATATAATTTTCATATTCCATTTTTGTCAGAACTTCCTGCATTGCAAAAACGTCGTTACTGACAGCGTCGCCGTATGAAAGTGTCGGCGTAAGCTGAATTACTCTGGATTTTTTCATAATCGCTCCTATTTTTCAGCAATAAGTGCATATTCTCTGTTCCCGAAAAGCAGACTGTTTATTGTCCTGAAGGAAGAATTTGATTTTTCATTTTCATCAACAGGCAAAAGCATCTTTTCATCTGATGGTGTCATATAAATAAGCTCGTTCTTTACAAAGCCCTCGCATTCGGCGATAAACTTCACGACATAAGGGTGAACAGGCTTTGTGTGTGACGGGTCCATATAAAAGCTTTCGGCATAAATCATAAGACATTGCGGGTTAAGCGTTTCAAGGACAAGCTTTGCACCGTCCTTGAGCTTTTTCCTTGAAAGGCGGATAAGCTCGACAAGCTGTTCATTTGAGATATGCTCAATAACCTGAGCAGAGAAAATTCCGCCGAGAGAATTGTCGGGGAGTGACGAAAGATATGCAATTCCGTCGCCAAGCTTAACGTCAAGATTTTTTTCCTTGCATAATGCTATATTTTCGGGTAGCATGTCAATACCCTCGGATTTTATTCCATTCTCTTTGAGAAGCTCAAGGAATTCCCCTCTTCCGCAGCCTAAATCAAGGATATTTTCCTGTCCCTTGAAATATTCGAGGTAATGAGCCTGACGAGCTTTTATTTCATCAGTAGTACCGCGGTATTTGCTTTCAAAAAGGAAATAATCAAAGCTGTGCGGCGTGTCGGTATCGGGAATAATATCCGGCGAAAGCTCTTTTGAAGCCTCAATCTGAACATTTTCAGGAGCTTTTGCGGAAGACATCCTCGAAAGTCTTGCACCTATCGCGGTATAAAGCGAATTTATTTCGTTTTGCCTTTGAGCATAAAGCGGCTCAATTTCTTTTATCTTCTGCTCATATTCCTTTGCCTTTTCAAGACATTCAATATTTATTTTCTCGACTTTTGCGGAAAGCGCTGCATTCTGATTATAAAGTGCCGAAAGCTTTAAATTAAGCTCCTCGTTATCTGTTTCAAGCTTTCTGACTATATCCTGCATGGACGTAAAAGCATTCGCAGTATACATATTGAAAATATTCTGCTGGTCAATAACGTGCTTCATATAAAAGAATGTGAGCTTTCTCATCACCTTGTTTACGAATACGCGTATTTTTCCCTTTAATCCGCCCTGTGCGGGAATCTGCCACCAATACTGCACCTGTGCCGACATATTGACATAAGCGACAGAACCGTCAAAGCCGCCTGCATCCGTACCTATACTCTGTGGAATTCTTATTCCGTTTGAAAGCTTTTTAAGCTCCTCGACGTCATATCCGCGCTGTTTCATATTTTCGTGAATCTGTGACATAATGTCGGTGATATTGACATCGTCAAGATTGAAGATTACTTTTTGTTCAGACATATCTGCACCCCTGATATTTTAAAATTGGATTTTCCATTCGTGCGGGAACCTTGTCATTCCGACATCCTTAATATTTGAAGCTGTATAAAATTCCGCCGATTTAAGAATATAATCATACGGAGTTCCCATTCTGTCGTGCGCGGCGGCATCAAGCCAATAGCTGCCCTCAATAAGTCCTAAACGGTCTATCGAGAATATGATTTTTCCGTTTTTGTCAATATCAAGCGGGAAATCGTCTATGAAAGTATTTGTTCCATACCGCTGAATTCCGTCTGTTCCGAAAATCCCTATGCCAAATCCTACTTCATCGACGGGCTTATTAAGCTTAAAGGAAATTTCAATATCCATCGCCGCCTCAACGTCAAAAACGCTTCGTTCCGCACCGTTTTTGTCAAGAAGTCTTACCGAGGCTATTTCGATATTTTTGTTGCCCCAGCGGCTTTTCTCTTCGGATTTTTCTTCTTTTGCCTCTGTTTCAAGCTTAATGTCGTCGTCCGAACCGACAATGTCAATTTCTCTGAATACCTTGTCGTTCTGATTTTCTGCCATCTGCGCAAGATAAGCGTTGACAACCTTTTTAGGTGCGCCCTGTGCCTTTATTACTCCGCCGTCAAGCCATACTGCCTTGTCACAAATTCTCTCAATCGTGCCGAGGTCGTGGCTGACAATGACTATCGTTACGCCGTTTTTCTTGAATTCGGTTATCTTGTCAAGGCATTTTTTCTGGAAATTCGAGTCGCCGACGGCAAGAATTTCGTCAATCAAAAGTATTTCGGGATTAACGTGTATCGCAACAGAAAACGCAAGCCGCATATACATTCCCGACGAATAGGTTCTTACGGGATTGTCGATAAATTCCCCAAGCTCGGAAAATCTTATAATATCTTCGGAAATTTTATCGATTTCGGATTTTTTAAGCCCGAAAATTGAAGCGTTTGTGTATATATTCTCTCTCCCCGTGAAATCAGGGTGAAAGCCCGCACCAAGCTCTAAAAGGCTTGAAACTTTTCCGTTGACGATAATTTCGCCCTTTTCGGGATAGATAATCCTTGTGAAAAGCTTTAAAAGCGTGGACTTTCCGCAGCCGTTATGCCCGATAAGTCCGACCGCCTCGCCCTTATAAATGTCAAGGGTAACGTCCTTTATCGCCCAGAATTCGTCATAGGACTTCTTCACGAACGAAAGCATACGGTCCTTTAAGGTCATAGGCTTGTCTTTGTATATTTTAAAATGCTTTCCGACATTTTTTGCGGAAAGGGCAACGGGACGATTTTGATCAGAATTGTTAATATTTATCACCCTCGAATATATTTATAAATTCAGGCTTTATTTATTTTTAACAGCATTCTTATTCCGAATGCAATGATAATTGCTCCGACAAGAATGTTTAAGATTTTCAGGACGATATCGGGGAGAAAAACTCCGAGTACGTTTCCGGCAAGTGCCGTAAAGGATAAAAATATTACGGTTGACAATACACAGCCAAGACCGAACAAAATAAGCTGATTTTTGTTAAGCTTATTGTCAAGAGCCTTTTCAGAAAAAACTCCGCCCCAGAATAATATTGTCAAAGGATTGGACGCTGTAAGTATTATTCCTTTTAAAAATATATTTGATGTATTTATATCAGCTGAAAATAAAGTGGGTATCAGAGAAATATTAAAAACGCTCAGCAGAATGTCTATGCCGAAAACAAAGAGGATAAGACTGCCGATTAGCTTTACGGCGTTTTGAATTTTAATATTGTTTAGAATTGACGTTACACCCAGAATAGCCAGCGCAATATATAAACCATCAACAATTGCGATTGAACTCACCAGAATAAGAGCGGGTAAAATTCCGGAATTGTTTGCGGTCGTGAAAACCATAAGGCATAAAGGACCTATCGAAAGCTGGAGTATCATTCCGAATTTTAGCCCTTTTATAATCATTATATCTCCTCCGCAAAAGTTCGCTGAAGTCTGCTGAAAATTAATGCCCCAAAGAAAAATACAGCAACGGAAAGGAGTGTCAGACAGGAAAATCCCGTGAATGACGGAAGTTTTCCGTACATAAGTACGTTTCGGTATGCGTTCACGAACTGCGTCATAGGGTTTAAAAGGAGCAGTCTTTGCGCATATTCGGGGAAGATTTTAAGGTTGTATACAACAGGGGTAAGATAAAACCACGCCATTGTGACAATTCCGACGATATGCTCTAAATCTCTGAAAAAAACATAAAGCGATGAAAGCGCAAGGCAAAAGCCCGTCGTAAAAAGGTAATTCACAAGCATGACAACGGGGAGGAAAAGAACGTAGGGAGTTATTTTCACGCCCGTAATAATAAGTGCAGGGAAAACTATGATAAGCCCGAAAATGTAATTCATAATGCCTGTCGTCGAAACGCCTATCGGCAAAATCATTCTCGGGAAATAAATTTTCTTTACAAGATTGCCGTTGCCCACAATACAGGTCGTCGAAATCTGGAGAGATGACGTGAAATATATCCAAGGGAGAAGTCCGACGAAAACGAACATCGAATAGTTTTCCTCCTGCATTTTTAAAAGGAAAGGAAACACTATCGAATAAATTATAAGCTGCATAAGCGGATTGACAAATGTCCATAAAAATCCGAGAAACGACCCGCGGTAACGAGACCGCAGATCCTTTTTGACGGACGAAACAAGCATTTCTTTATAAACAAAAACTTCTTTGAGCTGTTTAAACATTTTTATATTCCTTTAAATGTAATGAAAAATCAATGTGAACGCCAGTAGTCGAGCATTTCCTTTAAGGTTCGGTCGAGGGGATATTCGGGTTCCCAGTTTGTATCCGCCTTTAAAAGAGAGATATCGGCGGAAATTTCGGGAGCATCCAGCGGTCTTAGCTTATCTTTGTCGACGATAACGTCTATTTTCACATCGGAAAGACTTAAAAGTCTGTTCAGAAGTTCGGATATTTTACATACAGTACCGCCGCCGACGTTATAGGTTTTCCCCTTTATTCCTTTTGACATTATGAGAATATACGCCCTCACGACGTCGCGGACATCGGTGAAATCTCTTATTGCCTCTAAATTCCCGACATGAATTTCGGGCGCTTTAAGTTTCTTTTCAATATCGGCAGCCTGCTTTGAAAAGTCCGATGCAACAAAAGCGGGAGCCTGCATAGGTCCGATATGATTGAACGCACGGACGGAGATTATGTCCATATCATATGCCTTGACATAAAGCCCGCCGATAAGGTTCTGTGTCAGCTTGCTAACGGCGTAAATGTTAGCGGGGTGAACAGGGGTATCTTCCTTTATCGGAATATCCTCCGGTCTTACATACCCGTATTCCTCACCAGATCCGACAAGAAGAAGTCTTGTTTTAAGTCCGAGCGCACGGATTGTTTCAAGAATATTCAGCATGCCGATAACGTTGATGTTCATAGTCAGCTGAGGCTTTTTCCACGACAGTGCGGCGGAGCTTTGCGCGGCAAGGTGATAAACGCAGTCGGGGCGGACCTCCTCAAAAAGAGAAGAAACCGCCTCTGCATCAGTAATATCAAGGTCATAGATTTTAAAGCCGTCGGAATTTATTTTTTCCGACGCTAGCTTTGTCGCAAAAATATTATCATTGGTTTTTAAAAGAGCGTCAAGGAGATAATGCCCCACAAAGCCGCCCGCGCCGATGACAAGTACATTCATAGCTTATGACACCTTTTTATTTTATTTTGCTGCTGAAATTTTATCAAGGTCGGACTGAACCATCATTTCAATAAGCTGCTTAAAGGATACTGAAAGCTCCCAGCCGAGTGCTTTTTTAGCCTTTGTCGGGTCGCCGAGAAGAATTTCAACCTCAGCGGGGCGGAAGAAACGAGGGTCAATCTTTACATAATCCTCATAATTAAGACCTGCATAGTTGAACGCAACCTCACACATTTCACGGATTGTATGTGTTTCGCCTGTTGCGATAACGTAATCGTCAGGAGTTTCCTGCTGAAGCATAAGCCACATAGCCTTTACATAGTCGCCTGCAAAGCCCCAGTCACGCTTTGAATCAAGGTTGCCGAGGAACAAGTCGTTCTGTAAGCCGTTCTTTATTCTTGCAACAGCCATAGATACCTTTCTTGTTACGAATTCAAGTCCTCTTCTTGGGCTTTCGTGGTTGAAAAGGATACCTGAGCAAGCAAACATATCATAGCTTTCACGGTAGTTTGTTGTTATCCAGTGAGCATAAAGCTTTGCAACACCGTAAGGACTTCTCGGATAGAACGGGGTTGTTTCGCACTGAGGAATAGCCTGAACCTTTCCGAACATTTCAGAGGTTGAAGCCTGATAGAAATGAGACTCGGGCTTAACCATCTTGAGTGCCTCGAGAATGTTTGTTACGCCCATACCGTCAACCTCTCCCGTAAGAATAGGCTGTTCCCATGAGGTCTGAACAAAGCTCTGAGCGGCAAGATTATAAACCTCATCAGGCTGTGATTTTTTAACTGCTGTAATAAGCGACGGAATGTCTGTCATATCCGCATAAATAAATTCAATGTCGTTGATAAGATGGGATACGTTGCCGTAGTTCAGGTCTGAGGTACGTCTTTTAAGTCCGTAAACCTTGTATCCCTTTTCGAGAAGTAGCTCGGCGAGATAAGAGCCGTCCTGTCCTGTAATTCCTGTAATCAGTGCGTTTTTCATAATGTTACTCCTTATTTCAGATATTATAAATATTTATTCATTTCTCTTAAATGCAGCTCGTCAACAATTCTCTTTACGTCCTGCGCCTTGTTTTTAGGGCAGACTAAAAGTGCATCGCCCGTTGAAACAACAATCATATTGTTAAGCCCGATTGTCGTGACAAGCTGTTTTTCGCTGTATACCGTACAGTCTGTGCTGTCTAAAAGAATGCTTTCGGAAGCTCTTATGATATTTCCGTTCTCATCGGGAGGGAATATAGCGCCGAGTGCATCCCAGCTGCCAACATCGTTCCAGCCCATATCGGCGGGGAAAACCAAAACCTCGTCAGAACGTTCCATAATTCCGAAGTCTATGGATATTTTCTGTAATGTCGGATATATTTCATTTAAAAGCTTTGCTTCGTCGGGTGTGCCTATTGATTCCGCCCAGACAAGCATTTTATCGTATATTCTCGGGAGATAGCGCTTGAAGTTGTCTATGATGGTGGAAATCTTCCATATGAAAATTCCGCTGTTCCAAAGGTATGTTCCGCTTTTGACATACTGTGAGGCCTTGTCATAGCTTGGCTTTTCGACAAATTCGTTTACCGGGAATGCTCCCGATATTTCGGTGGTATTGTCAAAATTTATATACCCATAGCCCGTTGACGGGAAAGTCGGCTTAATTCCGAGGGTGATAAGCTTGTCCGATTTTTCGGCAAGATTAACCGCTTTTCTGATTATTCTTGAAAATTCCGCACCGTCGGTGATGTACTGGTCGGACGGGAATACGCACATTACTCCGTCACCATAGATTTTCTGGAGCTTAAGTGCGGCATAGAGTATGCACGGAGCGGTGTTTCTCTGTGACGGCTCGGTAAGAATATTTTCGCGGGGAACGTCCTTCAGCATAACGTCGTCAACCTTTTCAAGCTGGCTTTGAGCGGTTACGATAAAGTTGTTTTCAAAAGGGATTATGTCCTCACAGCGTTTGATTGTTTCGTTAATCATAACGTCGTTTCCGCTTATGTTGAGGACCTGCTTTGGAAGATCGATACGGCTCATCGGCCAGAAACGCGTTCCGCTTCCGCCTGCAAGGATAACGGCAATAGTTGACATTAGAAGCACTTCCTTATATAAGAAAAATAAATGTATATTATATTCAACAACATTATATTATAGCATATTATTTGCAAAAATCAATCTTTTATGATGAGTGAAATGAATAATAGTAGCTTTTAACATATAAAAAGCATTATTCGGCGGATAAACCGTAAATATTTCTGAAAACTGACAATTGTATATAACTGATTAATGTGCTATACTGATTTTTAATATGTATAAAGCATGAAGAGGAAAGCTATGAATCTTAAAAAAAGCATTGTTAATTTTATATGCACTTCGGGCGACAGGCTAAAGCCCGTTATTTTGAAAATACTTCCGCTTAATACCGCAAAAAAGCTGAAAGCGAAGCTCATTCATTCGGCATATAATGAGAATACATTAAAAAAGCCGTTTGAAAAAGATTTTTATCCGTTCGGGATAAATTATGTCGCATATATAAGGGCACAGATGGGCTTAGGACAGGGCGGACGGCTTATCGCAAAGGCAATAGAAAAATCGGGAATGCCGTTCCTTATTATTGACACAAAGGTCGGGAATCCGTTTAATCATAACGATATGTCGTGGGAGCATAGAATTAAAAAATCCCCTGAGTATTCAATAAATCTTTATCACATAAACCCCGAACAGATGCCGCCTTTACAGTTATCACTCCCGTCGGATATGTCTGATAAAAGATATAATATCGGGATATGGCTGTGGGAACTTCCCGATTTTCCCGACGAATGGTGCGGTGCATTTTCGCTTGTTGACGAGGTTTGGGCACCGTCGGTATTCAACTGCGAAAGCATA
>Ga0116170_10000952_pt1 | contig 30098 bp, 44 predicted proteins | sample AD_JPNHW1_MetaG_FD_89797 | JGI IMG/M metagenome (GOLD analysis project Ga0116170, IMG submission 89797) | Active sludge microbial communities of municipal wastewater-treating anaerobic digesters from Japan - AD_JPNHW1_MetaG | ecosystem: Engineered > Bioreactor > Anaerobic > Digestate | place... | reverse complement strand
TTATATCATTGATAAGGATCGGAAGTTTAGATTATTAGACGGCCGGTCCGAATTCGAAGCAATGATTGAAGGCTTAGAATTCGTAGTATTGGCATCAGGCACGCCGACAACTGGCATCCTGACTGATAAGTACCAAGAAGTTAGAATACAGCACCCAATACCAGTTGAGAACCGCTTGTGCATTTACGAACCAATTGGTTCAATGTCTTATCAGGAACGTAATAAGACTGCTCCAAAGATAGCTTCTAGGATCGCAGAACTCCACAATGCCCATCACAAGAAGACAATGGTTCACTGCGGTAGTTATGTTGTAGCTAGCATGATTTATGATAGCATGCCTGCTTCCGTAAAGGCCATTACTATCCTTCAGGAACAGAAAGATCGCGAAGGATCCAAAAACAAGTTCCTGAAAGCTTCAGAAGCAATATTCCTGTCAGTAAATTTCGAAGAGGGCTTAGACCTTAAAGGACCGGACTACCCAACTAACGTTATAGCAAAGATGACATTCGAAAACATTAAAGATGAGTTCGTAATGGCTAGAAACGAACGAGACCGCTACAAACGCTATAACATGAATACTGCAGTCTCAGTAATGCAAGCCGCTGGCAGGTGTACGAGAACCGTAACCGACTACTCCAGGACCTATATACTTGACAGCAGCTGGCAAGGGTTCTACGCCCGGTGCAATAAGTTATTCCAACCTTGGTTTAAGGCTGCCTTAAGAAATGGCAACGAACCAGAAATCCATCAAGCAGAATACGTCCAAGTAAATTCTCAGCCAGAACAAAAACCAGCCAATACATATAAGAATACTTCCAAACCCGTTGGAACTCCAATAAGGACTCCAGTAGAGCAAGCCATACTATACTTGGCAGGACAATGTGACGGAGCTGTAACCAAAGACGGAGTTGGCTTTAACGGCAGAGACACAGATTTCGGACATTCCTTGGCAGATTGGCTGACTTCCGGTAAGTACTGGAGTGCAAAACAAGCCGCAGCCGCAACTAAAATTGCTAAGACCTATACTAAGCAACTTGCTAAGGCAGGAATAAACATTTAAATTTTTAGAAGGTGAAATAATGAACGATCCAGTTAGGAATATGCAATTCGGATACGAATATGGATCCAGATTAAAGACTGCCCAAAAGGCACTATTAGCGGCACACGATACATTTAACGATTCATTAATGCACCAAGCCAAAGCCAGGATGGGCAAAAAACTAACAGACTTGAAAGACGGTAGAGTTTCTTATTTAATGGCAGAAAAGTATGGACTATCTAGGCAGACAGTACAATTTGGTCGAACAGTTCTAAAATATGGATGCCCAGAATTAATTAATAGAGTTCGAGAAGGCCACTTAGCAATATCAGTTGCCGCTAAAATTGCTAAGATGCCAACTGAACTACAAATTGAAGTACTTAAAGGATCCAAAAGAGAAATAACTCAACGCCTTAATATTGGTTTACCATAATGAAAAACATCATTTATGTTAAATCTAAAATCCAAAATAAGCCGCCACGCTTAGGCCAAGACATCAAAACCTATCATAGAAATGTTTCTGACTTAGCCAGGGCCAGTTACAAATACAATTCTTGGCAACATCCTGTAAAATCTGCTTACCAATTAGTTTGTTATTCCTATCAAGAAGATTCCTATAAGGATATTCATAATAAGATTCACTATGAACTATCTAAATTACCGAAATACCAATTGTATCCAGAAGATAACTATGTAATTGTAATATATTGTAATGGCGAAATAAGAAATTATTATTACTATGATGATTATAAATTCTTGGAATCGTTTGATCCCGGAATAAGACTGCATAAATGGTAACCTGATATTAAGCAATACCTTTAAATACTATCAAATTAATCAGTAATTGGCTAAAGGCAAAGAACAGTTAGTTGCCTCCTTTCCGATCTGCCTTTAGCCTACTCACCCCATAAACGTTTTAAAAGAAGGATGGTCAATAGAAACCATACGACCTGAATAATTATGAATAAAATTCTAAAAGCATTATTATATATAATATTATTACCAATACATATGTTTGGTAGTCTACTATTCACATTAAGCGGATTAGCATGCATTGCAGCAGGAATTGTATATGCATCTAATTCTGAATTCGTATATGCATTTATTGCTATAATAGGGTCGTTAATATGTCTTGGTCTTCAAAAAATTTGCATAATGTTGGATCCATCTTGGTTATATTATAAATATGACGAATGGTAACTTCTAACCAAAAACTACTTATATTCATAAGTAATAAGTAGTTTTAAGGTGAATAGATTTGAAACCAGAAGCAACAGACATTGGAATGTACGATGGTCATCACGTAATGGCAGTCACAGATTCGATGGGTGCGCAAGTCATACTAAAGTCTCCAGAAGGTAATAAACTTAGCCAAGACTTTATAACGCACGGAGAAGCTATTAGGCAAGCCAAATTACTCGTGGATGGATTACCAAATTCTATAAAGTGGCATGAAACACCAAAAACTATCTCAGAATTCTTCATGGCATTAGCAGTACGACCAAGAATATTTAACCAACCACTAGATTGAATATGACCAAAAGCTTTATATACTAGAACAACGTTTAGTAAAGTGCACCACAACCCTCAAAGGAGAAGGAAAGGAACTTAAAACCTGGTTTCTTTCTTTTTCAATGAGTAAAGCCGGCAAATTACTATTTTATAGGAATCCACTTACCATTTTTCCACATTTCTAACGACTTACTAGATACGTTAGACTTAGTCCTGAATTCGTACCCAACTCCTACTTCTTTCACGTTTGATACTTTTTCTCTTTTTACTCTTAATATAATTGGAATCCTAGCAAATTTGCCGTCCGTATATGAGTAGTCATCTGTAAAGATACGTTTACTCCAATATTCCATGCGGCTTATGTCACCGGAAAAGAAGTTAAGATCTGTATTAGGGTTAATTTCTTGGCTAAAGTTTGGATCTGACTTTTTTGGTACTAAACCATGTTCAGCAATTGATCCCATTTTATCAATAGTAGTAGAATGATAATAGTATGATGGATCGTTTTCTGGTAATTTTCCGCCGATAGCTTTTAACCAGATGTTGTTTATCGGTTCATTTTTGCTATCTACACTAGAGACATCAATAATATCTAGAGAATCCTTTAATCTATTAAAATACTTTTCCTTATTTTCAGATGCTTGCTTCTTTGTTTTTAATTCTTCTTCTCTACCAATATAATAATCTAAGACTTTTTTAGCTTCTGAAACCGAATTATTTTCTATTAAAAATGAATATTCTGCTTCTGATATACCAGGATAGTTAGTTGTTATGAAAGTTATTAAGTCTTTCTTATTTTTAATTCGGATAAATTCTTGCTTTAAGTCGTTGGATTGTCCATTACTGCACGGATGTTCGCCGCCTACCTTCTCGGATTCCTTGCAGTTGGCGTTGGACTTTATAAAATTAGTAACATCTTCTAAATACTGTTTTACAGGAGTTTCTGATGGATCGATACTTGACCTATTAACTTTCATGTCGCTTTCTGGTATAACTTCGACTATGGCTCTTCGTTCTTGCTCATTTGAACCTTTACGATTAATAACTTTATAACTGATCAATTTGACATTAATATTTTTATCAAGTAATACTTCATGTTCTGATTTAAATTTAGATACAGATTCTAATGACATAGCGCTAGCGTACTTAGGAATTCTATATTCTATTATTTCGCTATCAGAAAATTTTCTAGCACCCCGTTCCTCAACGGAAGTGGATGTAAATGTTTGTATTGGTATAATATCTCCAGGTTCTGCCCGTTCTAGTATGTCAATTAAATACGTATCTCCTCCTCGGTAAGTTGTTATGTCTTCATTAATCGAATATTTTTTTATGATATCACTTATATCATCTGATTGTTTGCTCAATAAAGATTCGTATGATTCTCCTTCAGGTAACTTCACTCCAACCTTTTTCGAAACTTCTGCTATATCTGTTTCGCCTCTGAGCATTCGCTGGATCATATATATATTTTCTTTTTGAGTATAATTGCGAAGAATTTTTTTATCATCTACTGAAATATTCTTTCCACTATTTACAATATATTTCTTTTTATCAGATGACATAACAAATTTTTTTCCTTCAATATCTATGTTATCAGATCTTCCCGTGAATGATCTTAAATTAGATATCGCAGTTTTTAAGTTATCATATAATTTTATTAAATCTCTTTTTTTAGACTCTTGGGCATCTTCTATACCGTGAGGTATATGAGCTATATTAGCTCTTCGTATATCTTCTATTCCTTTGAGTTTTCGATTTTCTATAGCCAATTGAGCCGATCTAAGTTCAGATACTGCGGTTGCATATTTATCTAACATATTGCTAGATCTGTCATCATTACTACACGATCCAGGACCACTACCAGTCTTTTCATCGTCTGGGCAGTTATAATTTAGTTTGATAAAATCATTTGCATCAGCTAAATATTGTTTTTTAGATAATTTAGGCACAATAACAATATTATCAAGAAAGAAACGATCTTCAGACATTTTATACTGTCTCCACGATGAGTTTTTTGAAGTTGCCATCTTGTTCTATACCAACGACCTTATAAGACTGACCTCTATTCATTATGAGTTCTTGCTGCGAGCCTTTTCCGCCAGGCACGCCACCTTCGCCTATTGTCCAACTTCCGCCCAAGTGTTGACGGATAGCAACTTGTTCTGTTGCAATAACGTGCGTCCCAGGCTTTGACCTAATTTCCAAGAAATATAGTTCATCCTTGTTAGGGTTTCGAAACGATGCAAAACCTTTTGCGACGTCTTTGTCTGCACTAGAACTGATGAAAGTTGGTACCGAAAATTCAGAATTTGCATCTTTAGGCAGTTTATCCCAGAGATCTTTGCTTAAGCCAGAATACGTTATAATTTTGTCAGACAATACGCTACTTTTCATAATTTTGTCCATGTTTGCTATGACGTTATTATACGTTAAACTAAAATTATCGTCTAATTTATGTTTAGTGATATATGAAGACTTTTCAGATGGCGATACAACCTCTCTAACCATATCAGGATCTCTAAGAAGTTCTCTTGTAATATAATGACTATCTTCTACATATGTTATCATTGATTTCTCATACTCTTTATTAGATGATAGTATTTTTTCGGTGGTTTTGACAACATTTTCGTAGGGGTTTCTATATGGGCCAGACGGTGGTTTAAACTCTAATTGAGCTTTTCTTATAAAGAGTGGATATTCATAATTGTCGTACAATGAAGATATTGAATTGTTTATATCAGTAATTTTTTTTGGGTCTTTGTTAATAGCTTTTCGTGCAAATAATTTCTGACGATAATTATCAATATTATTTAGTATTTTGTTAACTTTATTTATGTCATTTATTGATTGTATTTTGCGTTGTATATATCTGATTTTGAACCGCCGCAACTTCCAGGACCGGTTCCTACTTTTTCGTTTTCCGGGCAGTTATAATTCAGTTTAATGAAATTGGTTACTTCATCTAAGTAGGCTTCATTATGCTTAGTATGTCTCACTTTCGCTAGTTTAGATTTTTTATACGAATCTGATTTTTGCTCTTGATCAGATATTATTAACTTTCCTCTATTTAGTACGATTGTATTTCCATTAGAAAGTGTAATAGCATCATATCCTTTTAAGGTGGCAAATCTTCCGTTGTCTGTTGCTAAATGAATTAATAGGCTTATTTTTTCGTCTGCGTCTGCATATTCTGGCGTATATCGTTTTTGACTATCCAACGAATCCACGAAACTTTGTTGTTCTTGGATCAATTTTTCTTCTGATATTACTTTGGGATAGTTATCATGTACCATATGCGAAATATTTTCTCCATATAGTGTTGCAGAATCAGAATTATTAGTAGCATATGTACCATTTCCGTATAAACCTTTTCCAATATAATATTCTCCGTTTTTAAATTGTTCTATTGTTTGTTCATTTGAAAATCCTCGGTATAACTCAGTGTTACCGGATGATATAATTTGATTTAATTCGTTTTCTGATACTACTTTAGGCTTTTTATCAAATGCTTGTTCTTTTATTAATTCTTTTAATTCTAGATCTTCGTCTGTTGAAATGAAAGTACCGGTTTTCCAATCTGATAATAATTTAGAAAATGACTTAGTTTCCATCCAATTAATTGCTTGGTTGTTATTATTTAGTATGTTGCGGTTTGGATTAGTAACCACTTCTGCGTCTACGGTCCAGTATTTTTTGTCCTTTTGAATACTAGTTATCTTGAATTGGGTACCGTGCTGGACAAGAATTTCCTGTTCGCTTGTTGGGATTATAACGGCTTCAGTGCCTTCTGGCAACGTATAACGCATTATAATGCCTTTGGAGGGGCCGCCTTTTATTAATGCTCCAGCATTGCCTGAATTAGCATGTTGGGTAGCTATCTTGAGGTCAGTTGATGTCGAACAAAATCCGTTATCAGTGAATACTTTGCCGACTTCGGGCATGCCATATTCTTTAAAGGTTACTCTTGAAACGCCTTTAAAGACTGTAAGTGGTTTTGATAATTTGTTTTTGGCTATAATGGTTTCAAGTTTGGATACAGCTTGTTTAGTGGTTTCGAGTTCTTGCGGGGTGTTATTACCTTTGTGGTTTGTTTTGTCGCGAAGGTAGGAATTTATTTTGCCGTAGCCGTATGATGTATAATAGTTCAGGACGGACTTGTCGTCAGTACTTAGATTTTTGGAATCGTTATTTGTTGGTTCTGGTAGGTCGCACTTAAAATCTGTGCCATTAAATTCACATTTATAATTTTGTTTTATAAATTCTGAAACATCGTCTAAATATGCAACATTAGTATTCAGTTTTACAGGAGTCTCTAGTGGAATATCACCATACGAACGAATTTCTTTTAAGCCAAACGGATTATCCAAATCAAAGTCAGTTAGTAACTGGCCTTGATCCAGATTTTTCTTCGGGATAGTTACAACCTTTATATCGTTCGGATCAATTTTTGCCAATTCTGATGTCTCTGTATATATACGCGGATTTTTGAATTTGGCAGGTGTTTCTTTACCTTGTTCGCGATTACTTGATTCCCGAGAATGGAAATAACTACGGAGATGATCATCCGGTCCATAACTTTCTGGTACCATTAATGCGTCATTGTGCGGATCAAACTTACTAAATCCATCTTCTGTTGCTTTTTGTATTAACAAAGGAGCAACCACTGTATTAAACCATTCGGTTCGATCCCCTTCCCATACCTTCTTTTCCGAGTTCCATTCTCGTGGTGGCGGAGGATTTTCGGTAACCGCTTTGCCATATTTAGCAGCAAATATCATGTCGTTTTTGAGAGCATATGCTATCTCAGGATCAGTTGTCATAGATACGATTTGATCTCGTCTGTCGCCACCAAGTCCACCGACTCCACCAGCAAGAAGTTTACCACTGCGAGCTACTGCGTCGCCGTGCGTTGTAAAGTGATAGAGGGTATTTGGAATTCTTATGTCGTTTGCCGCAATTACAGTTCCACGAATTGGTGCACCATTTGGTTGAGTAAATTTTGTACCAATTTCAGCAGCTGTTGTTCCTGGTGGTACTATTCCTGCTGGTACAGTGACTTTTATATCTAATATTTTATCACTTTTTGAGGATTTTGCGGTTTCTGGACACTTATTACTACCATCAGGACTGTCTTCTTTTTTGCATTTATAATTTAATTTAATATAAGATGCCACGTCATTTAAATATGCTTGGTCTTGATTAGTTGGTGTCCAACGCCAGGTAACAGTAGACTGCTGTTGATATTTATTAAGTTCGTCCCAACTATCAAACATTTTATCAGGATGCATCCATTCATAGGTACGGGGCATCCTGCCGTAATAGCTATCAATTGGTTCTCCGTCAACGAATACCCAGGCGTGCCCCGGTGCTGGATTAACCTTATATGCGTATTTGACAGTATGTCCGGAATACCAATTACCAAGTATTTTTGTCCCATCTAAACACATACCCATCGCAATTACAGGAAACGTTGGATCTACAATCGATGATTGGTTGAAGTGCATGGCGACGTCATTTAGGTAGGCGGAATCTTGTTGTATTTCGTTGTTATTAGCTTCTATTACGACATAAGTATATCCGTCTTTTTTATATTCGTTTATAAATTTATATGAATTCTTTCTTCCTAATATGACTTCATGTTGACCATCAGGCGGATGAATGTCTTTATACCAATCTTCTAGTCTTATAGGATTTTCAGAATAATCTTCATTTATAACATACGTTCTGTTTGGATGTTCTGGATCGGAATATAATGTTTTTTCATTACCATACACATTTTTTGTCCAATTTTCTAATGCTATTGCTTGGGTTCCTGGTTTAGTATTTATTTCCAAGACGTATTTATCGTTGGTTGGTTGGTCTAAATTTCTTAATGATTGCCGATCTTCGGCTACGTTAGCAAATCGTTGGGATACTTCTTCACTTGGCGTAGATGAAATATAAGTCTTAATATTAAATGACTTATTGTTTTTTGGGATGAAGTCATATACTTCCTTAGATATACCACTAAATAATGTGATAGGAACTTCTGTTTTGCTTTGTTCAGCTAGTGAATCTAGTATATTTATATATTTGTTAAAATATTTAGTTTCTTCATTATATAAAGCAATAGATTTTCTATCTTGGTCGTTAGTACTCAATAGTAATCTATTTAAATCTCTACTATTATCAGAATAATATAATAACGCATCTTTATATTCGTTTTGTGGTATTCCATGAATTGTTTTTCCAGAAAGTATTAATGCATTGGTTTTTTCTAGTAGTTTATTATATTCGGGTATAATATTAAAAATAGTTGGTTTCGTAGGTACCAAACGATTCTTAAGTTTCTGCGCAACATCCTTTTTCATGTTATCTGATATTTCTAATTCTGCTTGACTACCTTTATATGGAACATCTTGAATGATTGACGCAGCCTTTGACACCTTGCTTATAGGAGTTTCTTGTTTATCTGGGCATGTGAAATTGTCAGATCCGGGAGGATTTTCAGGACACTTATAATTTAATTTAATGAAATCAGTAACGTCATTTAGGTAGGCGGAGTCCTGTTTAATATTATTAATAGATTTAAATATATAAGTTTTTGATTTAGAATCTTCTATTATGTCATCGCAAACAAAGTCTAAATTTCTATTGACTAGTAATTCATCTTCGTGTTTATATTTAGAAATAGTATCAATATATGCAGCTGGAGTACCTTTAGGCAAAATAAATTCAGCTAATATTTTTTTACCATTATTATTATATGTCGCAAATTGATCAGCAACATTCTTGCTAAATGTAGTACTAATAAATCCAGAATAGTTAAATTCGTTGCCTATTTCAAAAGCTCCTAATGAACTTAGAATATTTTTTGTTTCTTCGTTTAATCCTTTTAAAACTTTTGTTTGTTCTGGTAATTTAAACTTATTAATAATATTTTCTAGCTCGTTAGATTCTTGTATAAGTTCTTGTTCTTCTTCTTTAGTATATTTTGTTGGTAAATCAGAAGATAATTGATTATATGCTGTTGCTTTTGAAGATCCTGAATAGCCTGTTAATATTGAAAGTTCGCGTTCAGAAAGATCTATATTTTTTATACTATTTATTATTTGTTGTTTTGCAGTTGAATCTTTTTTCCTGTGTTGCAATATCTGATCATTCAAATCGCTATTAATATTAGATAACTTCTTATGAAGGTTTATAATTTTTTGAGTTTTTGGATTATTCTCTAATTTAGTTATTTCATTGTTTCGGATATTATCAAGAGTGGCTTTAAGTTTATTTAATTCGCTATATTCATTATGAAGTATTTCTTTATCTTTAACGTAATCTAAGTCTTGCTCATTTGGCAGGAAACCATATTTGTTTATTAAATTATTTTCTAATTGCTTAATTAATATTTTTTTATCAACAATATTTTTGTTTGATTGCTTGAAAGCGTCTGAACTTTCTATAATACTTTTATATGAGTTTCTTATTTGATTTAATTTATTTTTGATGATATTGCGTTTATTTCTATTTTTTTCTTCCAAAAGTGTTAATTTATTATATTCTATATTTTTAGAAGTATTATTATCGTTATTACAAGTAAAGTTACCAGATCCTGGAGGGTTTTCCGGGCACTTATAATTTAATTTAATAAAATCAGTAACGTCATTTAGGTAATCGGAGTCTTGTTTCAATGATTCGTTATCTCCTGGTACCCATACTTCACCTGACCCACTTAGGCTAGGTATTACATCTTGTATAGAAACTTCATACGAATCTATAGAGTGTATGCCCATGCGTTTCTGGTAACTTTCAGCAGATTCTTTATTAACGAAAAAACTATTTGTAGAATATGGTTTAATAGGTCCTACCCTATAAAGTTTCAACGATTTTGGTAATTCTAAACCAAACGATTCGTGTAATAAATACGATCGAAGAACTTTATTCTGTTCAACTATCTTAATAGCATCTTCCCGTGCTTCTGTATCAACGTTTCGTAACCATTTATCACTTAATGTACTAAATAAATTATAGTCTGAACTATCTTCTACTTTTTGTCGTATAACGTCATTAATATCAGAATCAATTTTATATAAACTAGAATAAAATTCTAATCCAGAATGTTTTTTTGGTAAGTCATACATAGAAATTGCTGATGATTTATTAGAACAACTGCCAGGACCTTCGCCTTGTTTTTCACTTGCCGGACAGTTATAATTCAGTTTGATAAAATCATTGACAACGTCTAAGTATGCAGTGTCTTGTTTTTGTAATCCTAATTTTTTCATGTTAATTAAAGTAACTTCATATTCTTCTGGATATCTAGCATCTTGTAAAACACCATTTAAAATCTGCCAGCCATCATTTTTTAGTTGTGACCATTCCATATGAAAATCGTTACCAGGTGGTTGATCATCAAACGTAGATGTAAATGCTCCAGATGGGTTGGTAGTATAACTTTCTATAATATCTTGGTTATATTTCCCTGCGCGGTACAATGTAACTGGCTTTTCTTCAAATGCACGAGTTTCTGCAATTATTTTATCTTGCAAATATTTACCGAGTTGTGTACCACTTATTATTTCTGTTTTAATTTGGTTCCTTGCTTCATCTTGTCTGTTATTATCACCTGTTCTGTGAACAAGTCTCATTCCAGATATCCTAATATTTTCAGAATAGTTTGAAATATTATTATTGTATTTTATAAGCTTCGAGTCTGCTACTTTTGCAGGATATTCATGGAATGAATCGTGACCATATTTAAAGCTATTGAAGGTTTCACCATTTTCTTGTACATTTTTATCACTATCACCGCATTTATTACTATCATCAACAGTACCAGATTTACATTTATAATTTAATTTTATAAAATTACTAGCACCATTTAAATAAGCAGCATCCTCTCGAACGCCTTCTTGGTCATAATCATCTTCTGTAAGGGATGTAATCACACAACGACAGTTTGGGTGTCGGGGCGGTCTCATTAAGCCACCTTCCTCGCTCGGAAACTCTTCGTCAAACGGAATAGAAGTGCCATGTAATGCTGAGCACTCAGGACACGATCTTTCATCCAAGGCACAGTTCCAGACTTTGAATTTATGGCCGGCATCTTTCGCCCTAGCCATCATACCTTCGTTTTGGGCAATAACGTATTCTGTCCTATAAATTGTGTCTAACCTAGCTTTAGAATCCGTGTAGTCTTCCTGGAAAGAATCTTTAAAAAAGTCTTCGCCCTTACCCCAATTTGCGACCATCTGTTGTTTAAGGTTTTTGAGATCGGTTTCGGATAATGTTTTGCAAAGTTCTAGGCCGTGATTTTGGAAATAGTCACGGGCATAGTCAGCAACTTTCTCCGGTTTTGGAGCTTGCGGCATCACACTGGGTTTTATTGCGTCAGGCGGTAATTCAACTTTGCCTGTAACCCCTTGCACGTAACTCGGCAAAATCAATGGCAAGAAAATAGCCGACCATAATGCCCAATTCTTTTCGGCTAACTTAGGCTTGATGTCTTCTTCGAAGTCGTACCAAACATCAAGCATGTCTTCCGGAATGTCACTATCATCAATTTCAATACCAGAGTCAATAAGGTCTTGCCAACGTTCCAGAAATTGTTCTTCGCGACTTAACTTTTCAGGACTCACCTCTGGAATTTCAGTACGCGATCCATCGGGCTTAATTAGAAATGTTTTGCCCTTTAGTTTGGAACGGTCAGACTTCTTGGCTTTTGCTTTTTTCTTAGTTAATTTTGATTTAAGTGACATTAATGGGTGACTCCATAATAAAAATATAATTGTTATATAAAAAGTTATAAATACGTTAAAAGCTATTCACTATATTTAAAATACTGCCTAGGAGGTGATTGAAAATGGTTAAATTGTTCTACCAAAATTTAAACGACGTACATCAACGAGCGGCTGCTCAAGACTACGAACACGATCGCCGATTCTTGCAGGACCATAAAATAAGTATGAAACGTTTAATGGAACGACTAAATAAAAGATAACGTTTCAAGACGTTTCATTAACTTTTTTTGCGAAGTATTTGGTTTTCTTGATTGAAGTCATTACGTCGTCCTTGATGCTAGTTAGGATGTCTTCGACTTCTGAGTCAAGTTTGGAAGGTGTTGCAAAGTCTTGGTAAGAGGCGTTTTGCTTGACCTTATCAAAGGCCTTCTTTAGTTGTTTGATCTCCTTTTCCAAACTTGATATTCTGTCTAGTACATCATCTAAATCGGACTTATCGCTATCCTTTGGTACTATTTCTATAGTATCTGGATCGAACGTGTACCTAGCATCCATTTATTTTTCCTCTAATTCCATTATTTTTATTTTTCGTATGTTGCCATTTGGGTCAACGTAGTCCTCGTCCCGTGTACCAACCACAATATATTTAGAATCTTTTGGTACAAGTACTTCGCTTAAGCCAGCAAATGAAATATTATCACTAATGTAAACACCGGACTTAGACTTCTTAATGTTGAAAACGATGCTATTGTTGTTTTTATTACCTTTTGAACCACTATCAACTGTACCAGTAGCATACTTCATTGCTATGTTTTTATCAGCTGTTGTGGCACTTAATGTATTCCAATTAAGTTCTTTTGAGTTCAATATATTACTGTATACATCGTCTGGTAAATTTCCAATGCCGCGAAATACTTCTCCATTAAATTTGGGCGCATCTCGAAGTATGCCTTCTATATTATCAGACATTTCTTTTATTCCAGGATCTTTGTTTTTACCCTTTTGGTAATCAAGTATTTTACCGTCGTAAGATGCCCAGTTCTGCAACTTTTGGTAGTTACCGTTTTTCGTATTGTTAAGCATCCAAACAGCGGTTTCAATTCTTGCCTTATCAGAATCTGATTTTGCATTCAGGTTAGCCATTTTGACTACTGAATCAAGATAGTCCTTACCTGATTTATCGAAAAATGCTAGGTTAATTAATACAGATGTTGTTTCTGGTTTTGATAGATCGGAAATATCAATTTGTGTGTTATCTAAGTATGTTTTCTTAGATGCCACAAATTCATCAAAATTTTTCTGTGTAGTTTTATCTGCTTTTGGTTCGATTTTGGTAGCTAATTCTTTTTTTGTGCCTTCTGAAATTGAAGCTTCATTAAGTACTTTAGTTTTTACAGGTAACGGTTTCTGAGGCTTTGAACTCCTTAATTTTTCGACTTCAGATTTTAGTGTTTGTTTACTTTCAGGAGTCACTTTGCCAGATTTTACTTCCTGCGCAATTTTGGCAATAGCTTTTTTGGTAGACGTAATAGAAGTAGCAACTTCCTTGGATATTTTTGGACCTTTAGTTGATGGACTTGTTCCTAATTTTTTGGAGAGTTGACTGACCTTTGATTTAATATCCATTATCGGACTGCCATCTGGCAGTGTAGTGGACTGTTTGCCCTTTGCAATTTCTGACTGTAAGAAAGCCAACTTGGATTCAGGGCTAGCTGATTTGTAGTCTTTGGACGTCTTAATTTCCGAAATTTGTGTACCAGAAACCTCAGTAGATTTCCCTGTAACTTTTTCAGCTTTTTTAGTTGGTTTGCTTTCCGGCTTTCCAAAACCCGGCGTATAACCTTTGCAACTTCCCTGGCCTTCCCCGTCCTTATAAGACTTTGGACAGTTAAAGTTAAGTTTCATGGCATCATCAAAATACATTTCGTAAAGATGACCTGCCTTTCCTGTAAACCTATACCGAACCATTTATTTATTCCTCCAAGGATGCTAGAAGGTCTTCGGCTTCCGTTAATGTATTATCAACGTCTTCCTGGGAATATTCTTCGTCGGTGGGAGATTCTTCATAAGATTCTTCAGGAGGAGTTTCTTCGCCTCCGCCGAACATTGATGCGAAGTCCATACCGCCGCCTTGCTGACCAGGAGGCTGCTGACCGCCGGTCCTCCAAATATTAAGTTCCTTTTCGAGTATTTCTCGTTCAGTAAGACCTTCCATCCAAGGAGCGGGGTCGAGTATTGGCAACCCAATTTCGGCCCTACATTCATTGAGGGTCGTAACATGCAAATTAAATTTTTGAATGGCTAATGACTCTATTTTCTGTTGGTCAGGCGGAATTAAGCTTGCCCAGTCCAATTCAATACGGTAGCCTTCGTAACCATTCAACTCAAGAAATTTATTCCAGACGTTGTTTTCGAACTGGAGTGAACATAATGATTGCCAACCCTGAACCATCATCTTTAAGAGTTCAAGTAAAGGACTCGAAGACGTCGAAATTGCCTGGGCAGCAACCTCTAAAATGTCTCTTGGGAATATATGATAAATGGCTTCTTTGATAAGATACTGGTCGACCTCAGTAGGGTTAAAAGGAATACTTGGCCGTTCGTAGTCAATTTTGATGCCTTCAGGTACTGCAATTGCTAGGTCGCTATTTTGGTTTTCGACTACAGTTCTTGCTAAATCCCACAAGTCAGTCATCATGGCGTCGTAGGGTGTTGTATTTGCTCCTGGTACAGCAGACGTAATTCCAACCGGTACTTGATTAGCCTCGATCATTTTAATATAAGAGGGAGGTATTCCCACCGTGGCAGTTTGTTTTGGCGTGCCTACTCTAGTCACAGTCTGCATGAGTTTTTTACGAACATACTCTAGTTGAGAAATAGTAGAAACTATGCCTGCTAAGTAAGGCTCTCCATCAATGTAGGCTGATCGAGCGTCCTTAATATGTATTATTTGTTCTGTCGGAATCTGAATGGGAATGCCTGTTGATCCATAACTATCCTGTAATTGCCAATATTGGTAAGATTTGTCTTTCTTGTCGAAAACAATGCCTTTTAATATGTTGCCGACTATGTATTGTTCTTTGTTGCCAGAGACTCCGGGAGGAGCTTGCCTGAAACTTTCGGCGGGCAATCGTTGTAAGACATCAGGTACATAATAGCCATCGTCGTCTTCTTTCCAAGTAACTTCGAAAAGTGCAGATCCAAACGTTACTATATCGTACATGGCTTGAGCGCACAATATATTGGTTTGTAGTGTTCGGTCAAGCCGCTCAAGTTTTGTAATCAAGGATTTGTTTTCGTCTTCTTCGAGGTCCTCTTCGGCTCCATCAGTTACTATCTTGAAATCGAACCAAGGAAATGCTATTAACTGAAGTTGCCAGAGGTTTCTGGATACTGGAGCTGACCTAGCCGTTTCCTTGAGCAGTTTGACGTCAAGTCTACGACCCGTAAACATTGAATTAATATTTGGAAATGGAGCTCCTATGGCCGTTGCTTTTGCAGGCTTTTTGCCAGCTGTAATTTCTGGACCAGACTTTCTTTTACCCTTCGCCATCAACTTAGGCATATCAAAAACAGAAGACATTATAATAGTTCCTATAAACGTTTAAATATAATCAAATAATAACAACTAAAGTCATTTTTACGACCTCAAACCAAAAACTATTTAAACTTGGTTTTTAAAACTACTATTATGAGAGCAAGGGATATAAAACCAGGTATGGGCCTAATATATAATGACCACGGAAGAACATGCCAAGCAATTGCATTAGATAGGCCAGTTAAGCACTACTATCACTGGACATTAGTGCCAATTTCATTATCATATTCTGATAGTAGCAATACTGATGTTTTGGGTGGCCAAGTATTCTATGCACTTGCTAAGAACCTTTCGAAAGTCAGTAAATAGAAATTTGGAAGTACCTTTCATGGAACTTAAAGATTGCAGACCGGGTCTACCAATTATAATAACAGCTCATGCAACATCTAGTGCATCAATACCGTCCCTTCACCATCTAGGAAGCAATATATTTTATACCTTTGAATTATATAATATGCAAGGAATTATATTAAATGACCGTTCCGAAACCTTCGAAGAATATCGAAAAACAATTAATCCTGTTACGGGAAAATTATATAATATAATGGTTACTAAGCATAAGGTAGCCATTATGCTTACGAGTGGTGATAAAGTGTATTTAAAGCCATCTGACATCAAGGTATTGAGGTTAAAATGAAAATAACGGAATATAAGCCCGGTATAGCAATTAACGTAGTAGTAGGTGATTCAATTACTATTGTAAGTGGTATATCGTTATCTGGAATCCGAATGTCTAATTTTATAAATGGCGATGGAAAGAAAATATATTATATAGTAGTTAAAATAATGCAATCAAATGGTATCATAAATTGGTGGGCATTATCATCGGTTCATAAAATTTGAGGCATTAAATGAAAGTCAGTGAATTTAAGCCAGGTCGAAGGGTATGTGCTGGTAATACAAAAAATAAAATATGTGATGGCATACTTTCTAAGGAAATTAAAATTGGTTCATACGATAAATCATATTATGTAAGAGGTTGTATAATAAAAAGAAATGGTAAGAAATCTTGGTGGCCTCTTTCTTGGATAACATATATTAAAAAGTGATTTCATGAAGCCTTCTGAATTTAAATCAGGTTCCGCAGTTTATGCTAGATTAACATCAACTGTTTACATGCATGGAATTTTATTACAGAATTTAACATTTTATAAATATAATAATATTAAAGAAGGTAAAATAAAATACCGTATTTATTGTTGGATAATGTCAACGAAAGGTCGAAATGAAGTAATTTCATTAAGAACACTTAATAGATTTCGTAATAAAAATTAAAAAAAAGTTTTATTAAGTACTATGCTATTCCTTATAACATTTACTTCACCTCAAATAGCGGCATTTCAATAAGTTCGCCTAATGCAAATGCTTTACATTCTTCTACACTAAAGAAGTTATGTGGATAGTAGCAATCTGTTATGTCTTGGCCCATCTTGATAATGTATTCTTCTGTGGTTATTAAAATGCCTACTTCGTTAGAATTATCGAAGTACTCGATGTCCTTGACAACGCTATTGATTTTCTTGATGCCCTTGGTTTGGCCCCGGTCCAATAATTTTCGCAAGGTTACTAGGTACCAGTCGCCACTTCTATATCCATCAGAATCATAGTCAACGAATACAAGACCTTGATTACCATCGAACAACAGCAACGACGCACTTTCGATGGAATTGTAGTCGTTGTTAGTCATATTAGCTAGGATCTTTCTGTTACTTTCATCTAAAGACAGATCAATGATATTAAGTAATCGTTGGCCTACGTACTTGGTCTTCATTTCATTGAACTTCATAATATACCTCCTTAAAGGTGTTTGGATACCTCCCACATCTGGGTGTTATTACAATGGACTATTGAATAACCGACGCCGTTTTCAAACGACACTATACCGGTAGTATTATTCAAGGAGCCGTTTGAAAACGTTAGGTTTGCATTTTCAACATCTATTGTGTGGTTACCTACTCCAACGGCGGGTCCGGAGTCCTCCAATGTTAGGCCATTAGCTAATAAGGTGAGACTAGCTATAAGGCCTACAATAAATAAAATTAGTTTTATAAGCGTTCCTCCTGTTCCTTGATCATACATAGTAAAACCTCAATATCACTTTGATTGAGACCTAAAAAGTCACTTTTTGCTAGTTCTTTGGCTCTATTAATAGCCTTTTGCATGTATTCGTCGCGCACAATGGGAAGTTCGTGATCCAATTCCTGAAATTTATGGGACGGATCTCTAAGGTAGAGTTGGTTTGCTAGGTCTTGAAGAGACATTTAAATACCTCTTACTAACCAATCATATCTGAATTTCGTTTCTCTAGCATCGTATAAAGCATGATGTTCTATGCAATTAGGCATATCAGGCAACTTTGGATTACCTATTTCATCAACGATTTGTTTCAGATCTCGACAATACATTGGCCATCCCTTTGGAAGGTGCATCATATCGCCAAAGATTTGGCAGAATACTACCCAATCATAGTCTGCATAATAACCCCAAAATTCAGGTTTGGGATCGTTTCCTATGAATGCCATGATTTCAGGGTTGATCAGCCGGAAGGGCATAACTCTACTCATTTCCCATGCCAACCTAGGAGATCCGCCGGATATCATATTAGCATCAGCATTAGTAGGCAACTTAGATAGGACATTCTCTTTTACCCAATCACTTGAGCTTGGTTTGTTGAACCAACTATACCATGCATCATTAATCGCATAGAATTCTCGACCATCTTCGGCTACAATTGCAATACTGATTAATGTTATGGGATGGTTTGATCCCATCTCACTAAATTCTGTATCAATGAAATATTTCATGTTAACGACCTTCCACCATAATGACTTTTCGGTCGCCTGCTTTCATTTTGTACATACAATTTAAGATTCGTGACATATAAGGTCGAAATTCCTCGGAACCCATTATAGGATGCCAACCAGTTACTTGGCCGTATTTGTTATAGAAGAATTCATCTTCAACGCTATAAAAATGGCCTTGAAAATTAAAGGTTACTCTAAGACCTTCACGTCTCGCTTCGACCCAATCACTAAGTGGTGAATATCTTCTAACGTATCCTCCGCAGAAGTACCTTTCCAAGACTAACTTGACATTTGGTCTATGTTCCTTGCGGTGTTTAAGTCTAATTTTTGGCATAAATCTACCTCTCCACGAATACCTTTTCTACAAATGCATACACCAATACTAATACCGCTAAAACCAAATACAAGTTCTCAATCGTAGTCATCTTATCACCAACTAAGTATTAACTTATGAGTTTAAATAATTTTTGGTCGAATCCCAACTAACCATTTTTTACTATATTTATTACTTACTTTCTTATATAATTATTAGTAACTACTAATATATATAATATATATACTACTATATATAGTATAATAAGTAATAGTAGTATTAAATATATAGTATATAGTAAGTATTTTAATTAATAAAAAAGCTTATAATAGTTTCTAGTATAGTAAAGGTAACCCTATTATAGGAGGAGTAGGTTACCAATAACGATTCGGTAAAAATGTATTATAGTAAAGTAGTCTATTAAAAAATTTAAAAAAAATAATTACTGCTCAGTTATTTCAATAGCATTCGGATAGTTACTGAACCAATGAGATCGGCGTCCGAACGTTTTAATATCGTACGTTTTGTTTTCTTGGATATTGGCAAATCTATCCGATGCATCAAACGTCCACTTCCAATAGCTATCTTCAATGCTAAAGACGTTACCATTCTGGTCAGAGAACAGATATTTTTGACCATTTTCTCCTTGACCCTTAATCCACTTTTCATGGACTGTTATTGTATAGTCCGCATCAGTTCCGGCTATTAAGTATATTTGTGACCCAACTGTGTATGAAAGGATAGCAATTACACTTAATAGAACGCATATTCCAATTGCGGTGTCTCCGTTCATTAAATCACCTTATTACTACTAGTAAACGCTATTATTATAAGTACCTTTTGCTTCATTATAACCAAAAAGTATTTAAATAGCCAAACTAACTGCTTACTATGAAAATAAGATTTAGCTATAAAGGACCAACCGGCGAAGTTTCAATTGACCATACTGAAATCGCTGGAATGACCGACTCCCAAATCGAAACGTATGTAGCGGCTAAAGTCCGAACGAATTATAATAGTAAATTTGAAAGGGATGGCATACAATTTTATATGAATTATAGCGAAGTCGATCATCATACCAAGGAGCCATCCAAGGAAATTAATGAGGTTTAAATGCACAATTTTCCATTTACGGAGCAAGCATGGTTATATGCCCTGGGCCAAATTGACCAGTATGGATCGAACGTCATTACCGAAGATCGGCAACGCATCAAAGAAATTTTGGGTTTAGAACTCTCTATTAATGAGCCGTTAGCCCATTTCCCAATAAAAGGCTCTAATTGGGACCTACCGGCCCTAGATCAATATGCTAACGACTTATGTAATTTTAGTTATGACTTGAAAGGCTTTGATTATAATTATTGCGAACGGATGGGTCGCCAGGTCTATTATGCCATTGAACATCTTAAAAAATATCCGACTACAAGGAGAGCCACACTATTCCTTTGGTTGCCAGAAAAAGACTTGGAAACAGATCAACACCATCCATGTCAGATAATGGCGGATTACAAATTAAGGGACGACCATTTACACGCTTTCCACGTATTCAGGAGTCACGACCTTCGAGATGCTTACGTTCCGAACGTGTATGGCCTTGCTAAACTCCAAGCTCAGATTGCCCAAGAACTTGAAGTTAAGACCGGTCCATTAACTACTTATAGTATAAGTGCCCACTATTACATTAGATAGGTGATTAAAATGGATCAATTTCCTTTACAATATGCGCCAGGGTATATTCATTTAACGTGTATTAAACCTCCTCACAGTAAATTCTTATATAGGGTCGAATATAATGGTTACCATAAATATTATTATAGTGACATTGCAAGTGTCCGGGATTTCATGATACACTGCAAGGATACTGCTGGTTCGACAAAAGTTGAATATATTGGTAGGGTGTTCTCAGATGATTGAAGTTACGTCAAATCCACATAGTGTCATCTTACCTATTAATGAACCAGCGGTTAATAAAACCATTTATATAGTTAATCGTTTATTTTCTATTTCTAGAAATTCTGATATCACCGCATTTGTCATTAATAGGAAAGTTGGTTGGACATGGCTATTCGCTTATCCGAATGACATATTAGGCAGGATATTTAATATTTCTACTGGATCACAACTTAATGAATTATTATCAAATGAATTTAGATGTGGAGGTAAAATAACAATTCTAGAAAATAGTCAAGAACTCCAAACCTATTTACGAACTTATAATATTGACGAGCATTTCCAACAACTCTTGGAAGTTCCATGGAGCTATCTATGAAGATAATTTCCAGGAATGTTAATGAATTTGTTCCTAACTTCAAAGAGAGTGACTACTTTAAAAGCATTGTCCTTTCAATTGTTAATGTTCATGGTAGTGAAAACAAAAATATAATATCCTACATTGTAAGGACTGGTGACAAATTTTACCTTACTGGAATAAGTCAGAAAAATTATAATGATAAAACAAGTTCTACTATATGGTGTAATACATTTAATCATGCTGATACTGTTTTGCAACTAATGCATAACGAAACTACGTTTTGTGTAAATGCTGATTGTCCCACACCAGTTTATTATATTATTGATAATTACAAAGACTTAAATAGTATTATAAGTAATTATAACATTACCGGAAAGTTCCAGCAAGAATTAATCAATCACTTAAAAACCAAACTGGAGGATCAACATGAAAGTCATTAGCCAAGATCCTAGAATTATTATACCAGACATTATAGAAAAGGACTTCCATAAATACCTTATTATTAGCATTACAAAGCATTATGCATCGTATATTGTTAAAGATATTCTTGGATATCGATTTAAAGGTATTCGGATCTTGTTTGACAATGATCCTGTTATATGGTGTGATTATTTTAATTTAGGTTCTGATACAATTTTAAACATATTATTGAAAGAGTACAATAATTCAGTTGATTTACCAATAATATATTTAATAGAAAATTGGGAAGAACTCATCGAAGTTAAACGAAAACACCACTTACCGAACAAGTTCTATAAAGAGCTTAAAAATGTTCTAATTACTATGAAGGACCTTATATGAAAGTCATTGACTATGACCCTACTAACAAGATTCCAGACTTCAAGGAACGAGATTTCAACACGTCAATCATATTAAGCATCTGGGAATCCACGTATAGTTTATTTGTCAGTTATGTAATTAAAAACAATTTTGGCTTCCAATTCCGAGGGTCATCGAAAAGCAAGACTAATAGCAATAGTTCATTTTATGGTAGAGTAATCACTTGGTCTGACAGCATAAATAATGGTCACACGTTACTACATTTAATTACCAGGGATTATGTAGGTCGGACACGCTCTAGATCATACGGAGGAGACTATCCCTGGAAAGTAAAGTATTATATAGTAGATCAACTAAGTGATTTAACGGAAATTATGAATATGTATGGCGTGAACGATATATTACTCGATGAAATATTAAAACGCTTCCAGGAAGTCAATAATAGTCCGAGGTGATTTTAATTGAAAATAATCGATAAAGACCCTAATATTATTATTCCGAACATCCATGAAAATATTTATAAAAGAGCTGTTATTATATCAAACTTCAATGCAACTCTTGGTAAATATTTAAATTATTGCATATATAAAGATGGTCTTTATAGATTTAAAGGCATTGATTATAACGGATCTAATAGAATTTGTATATGGTCTGATAATTACAATCATGCTGAATCAGTATTGCAACTCATTATAAATGAATATAATGAATTTAATAATACAGTAGGTTGGTCAGCACCAAAATACTACATACTAGAGTCCGAAGAAGACATCACAGAATTCTTTAAAGTGTTTACTGCAATTGGTAAAGATTTCCGAGATGAAATATATTCCCACTTCAGGAGATTGCATGATAGTCATTGACTATGATCCCAGGGATAAAATACCACCCATCCATGCTAATGACATTTATAAGAAGCTTTTTATTTCATTGGTTAGTTTGAACATTGATAATTTATATTATATTAGTTATGGCTATATATGTAATACTTCTAATAACAGAGTAGCGTTGCGTGGCATCTCAAACTTAGACAGGACATCTGTTAAATGGGATGACACCGAAACCAATAATATCCTAGATACTATTATAAGGGAACGTTCTTTCTATCAAGCAATATATTATATCGTGGAAAACAGACAAGATTTTCAAACGATCGTAGACATGCTTAGATTGAGAGATTGTCCAATATTCTTAGGAGAACTTATTCATTGTGCTCATGTGTTATTTGGCCCGGAGGTTCCATGAAAACCATAGTAGATCCAATAAATAAAGTTCCGCCTATCAGGAACAGTTACATTCATAATAAAATTATTATATCTAGGTCAGAACCAAGTTATACTCATTGGTATACAAGCTATGCAGTTAATAATGGTGCGCAAGTATATTTCCGAGGTTATTATAACGAGCAAAATGGAACTATTTCACCATTGCAAACATGGAATGACAATGCGTCAACAGGATATGACTTACTTGATCTCATTATTAATGAATCAACATACTATCCAAATACCACTTATTATATAATAGAAAACAAACAAGATTTAGAATTTGTAATAGACTATCTAGACATTAAGCAGAAATACTTCTTATATGAAGTTCGTGAAATCGCTAAAAAGATTTTCAAGGACCAGACCAACCGCCGCCAACCCTAATAAGCTTTTTAGGCACCTTAGGCAACGTTGCATTGAAGTTTCTGTTACTCAAGTAAAATATAGCCTGGGTGAGAGCGTCGACCTGGTCGTCATGAACGGCATTTGGAAAGCTTGCTAACTCTTCCAAGAAGTCATGGAGCCACGGAGCATACTTCGGAGACGGCAGCCAAACATTACCAGACTCTACATAGGGTGTTATTGCTTGAGCTCGGACTACTTTTCCGCCTTGAGGTTCAACTGGAATTAGTCCAGGAATCTCCCTCTTTAACATTGAAATTACTGCGGAGCCGTTAGCTTTATCTTCGATAAGTTTGGCAGAAGCACGATGCCACTTAGCAGATAACGTCCTAATATTTTGCATGGTATTTATTATGTCCATGCGGTCGCGTTTTTGGTCTAATAAGTAAAAGTCGCCACCTTTCCTGCCCCAGATTTGTATGACAACGTAGTCCGTGCCATCAGTGTCTTTAAATGTACAGTCTGCACTCAACACTATAACGTCCATGCGATCCTGTAAGTCTTCTGGCTTAAAGTTATAGAATTGGTTACGGCCTTCTGTTACAGTAGGATCGCCCCACCAACCCCTATTGAATATTGAGCCGCCTGCTGGAGCTGGTCGTTGCTGATAAAGACTTGACCATGTATATGTACCAGCTGATATTTTAACGGCTTCTAGGTCAGAAGCATTGCCGTATCTCCAAGGCCATAATGATTCTCCCAACTGACGAGGATCTTGCGGGTCTAATGGGTCTTCCGCGACCATTGGAAACTTCAAGACAGTCCATTGCTCTGCTTTAGGGTTAGACCGAGCCAACGCTAATAGTCTTCCAGCTAAATCATCTTCGTGCCAACGAGTCAACGTTATAAGAATTCGAGCATCAGTATTAAGGCGTCTAGTATAGAAATCGTTCACGTACCAATTATATGTTTTGTCCCGGATAGTTTTGGACTCAGCAAATTCTCGGCCCTTCATTGGGTCATCAATGATGCCATAAAAGAATCTTTTGCCCGTTATGGAGCCTTGAGTACCAGCACACTTATAATAACCTTTATGACCAATTATTTCGAAGACTTCACGATTTCTAGCTGCCGCCGAACCTACTAAACTATTCCTGGAATTTTTACCGCTTAGTGACGTATCAGGAAATAATTCTCGATAAAGTTCGGAATCTATAATGCGCTGGACGTCAATGTTCATGTCTTGTGCTAAGCTAGCAGCATACGACGTGGCTATTATGCCGATGTTAGGATTTCGGCCGAATATCCAGGCTGGTAGACGACGACTTACTAATTCCGATTTGCCACTTCCGGGCGGCATAAAGATCATTAGACGTCGGATGGCATCGTCTCCTTGGCCAAATGCCCATCTTTCCAAGTAACGGCAAATTATTTCATGATGCCAATTAACATTATATTCTGGTGATGTATAAGTCGTGAAATTTAGTAAGTGACGCCGGGCCTTAACTATTTCCAATTTATGAAGAGCTCGCTTATTATCAAGTAGCCAGGGAGCAATTTGACCATCCACCATCTCAGGAGATTTTATTACAGGTAACATAATTTAAACCATTGATGTTTTATAAAACACTTATAACCAAAAACTATTTAAACTGACGTTTTAATTACTTATTATGAGAGAACTTATAGCCGGATCGGATCGAGTACTCAAAATCGTTGCAAACCCTAAAAAGAAATTATATGTACTCAAATATTCAGGATCATATAAAGAATATTATGTTATTATTCCTCATATTGGTAAGTATTGCTTGAAGAGACTTAATAATAAATCTGATGTAATTCATCCAGAATTTCCGGAAAACCTAGTAGGATCATCATATCATGCATCAAAATCTATTCAGAGCGTACTTAACGAATTAGTGAAATATAATATCGATGGTCCTGAATATTACCACCTATATGAATTCGAAAGCAAGCAAGAATTCCTGGAAAGCATAATATAATGAGGTTCTTATGAAACAATTACATTTGGGTTCCGATGGCTATTTACCCATTCAAATAAAGCCTGAAAGCAAATACTACGTTATGGTGTATACTAATAGAAATTACAATCCACTGCGTCATAATTTCAAACACGCATACTATACAGTTATCAAACGCTATGATGGAAACTTTTGTTTAAGTCGTCACGAAAATAAAGAAGACGCGCCTACTAATGAAACATATTTTGAATATAATAATATCCAGGATACGTTACAACAAATGACTAGATTCAGTGACGAAAACTCAATAAATTATGCTGGTTATGAGTTCAAGGATCGTCAGGAATTCCTGGAAAGTGATCTATAATATTTTTATAAAGATTTTTTTTCACTTTTTCTTAGTTCCAATTCGCGTTTAAGGTTCTTGGAAATTTCCTCGGGTGTAGCATCAACCTTTATTGAGCTTTTATTTAGGGGTTGGGCTTCCTTTTCCCAGTCAAACTTTACAATGGTCATTAGAATCTTACCAAGGCCTGCTTTCAAGCAATTTGGACAATAGTTCGAAGACGTTTTAAAAACTTCTTGTAAACGTTTACCAGTCACGGCACCACTAACCGATTTTTCAGATATGGTTTTGCAGTTAGGACACTTCAAAAAAATTTTAGGCAATATTGTTCACCTTGCTTTTGACTATTACCATACTCTGAATGCTATTTTGTAGCCACGACCTGGTATGCGATGCTTGGAATAGTCTTTGACGCCAGGTCCTGTAGTCAATACATATAGACCAGGACTAAGCATTCCACTATAATGGAAAGGTCGGTTGCCTTTTTGACTACCCGTTTCGACTTCTATGCCATTTTCGTTAAAAAGTTGCCACGTTTTTTGCGGGCCTACAGCGACCCTAGCATACGTAGAATCACTAATGCCGCTTCGAATCTTGTCGATGGTTACTAGGCCGTTTGACATTTTATAAATGGTTACGTCCTCAAAATTTAATATTAGTATGGTTTCTAACTCGTCGGGCAACGGTTCTTGTAACGCTTGAATGTCTTCTTTTTCTTCCTTGTCTCTTTTAGTCATTATAATTCCTGTAGTCCTATATTCATTATATCATCATTATTATCTATTAGCATTATATGATCAATTGGCAAAACACCTAAACTATTTTTATTAACACGTTCCTTAAAGTATTCGCCACTTTTAGAACATAGTCCAAAAGACGTATTACTATAACGCTCAACATAACACGATCTGTAAGGTCCAGTAATTTTCAAGAACTCACGACCAGTGACTAAATTAATATCGCTAGTGATATGAGCGTTTCTAAAGCATAACATAAATTGTGGTTTTTTGTGATAGACGTCTAACCGGGTCACGCAATGTTCGCAATCTATACAAGACTTCATGGATCTAACCTTAATGTATAATTTAGATAACTAATTTTGTTATTATCATCTTCTTCTCGGATCAAGTTATTAGCCACTTTAAGTAATTCTAACATTTTATCTGGAGGTATTTCTTGATCACAAAATGTATTAGTTAACTTAATATAAATATTTTTATTTTTATGATATATATTAGTAGTTGGTAATACAACTTCCTTGATGATTAAAGACTTGATCATCTACTTCTCACCATTTTGCTTTTTTAAGCAACTTGGACACGTCGGCTTTTCCCAATTAGGAATTTTACGACCGCACTCTACGCATTTTTTAATGGTCAATACCTTCTATGTGATTTATGATGTTGTCTCGATCTTGAATTTCAGTTAGGAGCAAAGTAATAAGATCGTCAAAAGACACTTCTGTTGGATTACTACTCGATTCGGGACCAACAACTCTGCCATTTTGATAATAGCGAATATTACTAATATTATAATCTGATGTACGTTCTGATACATTATGATTTGTTGTTGCTTCGTACCTAACCGTAAACTTTGTCATGTCTTTCATAGTCAGAATTCCTTTTCTTGTACTTACGGGCTTCTACTTCGTCTCTGCAGGCAGGGCATAATACTTCTCCGGGCTGCCTAATACGACCATTACAATTTATACAATGTCTGATAAAAATCGACTCTTAAAATTAAATATCTGAAATAGCAACTACTTTATTATTATATGATACGATATATGCTACATTATCTGGAACGTCTGAAGAAATTTTTATTATTTTATCATTGATAGTATTAATAAAATATTCCTTAGACATATCACATCCTTCAATGATCTTATAACCAAATAACTCTGGGATATACTTTTCAAATTGCCTATAATTATAGTCTAATCTCTTTAAGCATTGTCTAGTACCATACGAAATTAGCAAGTAACTTGGTTCGTCTTTGAGAAAGGAAATAGCTTTAGATATATCACTATAAATGTCCATATAATGATCAGTTCCACGCCAATTTCCAATTGGTTTAAATGCACCTATTAAGGTTGGCTTAGCAAAGATTCCTATATCTACCATAATATAACGTTCCTAAAATTGCTTTATAAAGTCTTAGTTAGGATTCGAACCCAATTAAAAAACTACCAAAAAAGTACTAAGAACAAATAAAAAAAGTTTTTAGGCAACTACGCATTCTGCGTAGGTACCCACGCCATTAGTCAACTTAACTGTGTCGCCAGCGGTCAAGTTTGCAGCCACGAATGTCTTGTAGTTGTCGTTCTGGACACCCTTGGTAAAGATAAAAGGCTCCGGTCTAAGAATTACAGTCCAAGGCAGGTTAGCTACATTCTGGCCATCTACGGCAAGGAACAGTCCTCCAATGGAAGCGTCTGCAGTACCTACGTTCTCGATGGTTACTCCGGCAGAATTTGCAGTCATTACGAGAACTGCCTGTGCTCCGTCAGCAAATCCCTCTCCAGTGTCCTCCTGAGCCGCTACGATACCTACAATTCCCAACATGGCAACAAGTGCCACCAATCCAATTGTCTTCATACTCATATTTTACATCTCCTTGCTTAAGTTTTTAACAATAAATACTAAGTGTTACTGATATTTAAAGGTTTTGGTTCTAAGGTCGTATTTTTTACGACACAACTAGCAAACACTTCATACGAGTTGCTAGTTAACATTAGCGTGTTTCCAACTTCGAGATCGTTAACTGTCACATACGCACTAGATCCTTTATGTAATATGAATGGTCCTGTTGTGCCTACCAATTCTGAATTGTAATCTCCCCGGATAATATTTAAGTTACCGATGTCTAGACCGTCAGGACATACATTTTGAATGCGAACAGTCGTGGTATTCGCGGACATCCTGAGAACGTCTTCGCACAGGCCATTACCAACCAATACGCATATTACAAACAGGATTGCAAAGGTCGTTTTCATTATAGTATCACCAAACTATATTATAGCCTTTATGATATTTATAATTTTTGGTCGTAATTACTATCAATTATAGAAATGACGTTATTACGAACCAGGGCATATCGGAAACGGTCCTTACTATCAAAACTAGTCTGGGTATATGGATCAACGCTAATATCACGTAGACCATTAGCGGACGTTGGTGGTGTATGACCACAAATTTGTCTAAAATGGTTTACTAGTCTGTCGTAATTGTTGGATCGATACCAAACGGGACTATAATCGTTCCAAAAATCCCTTAAAGACATTGTGTTCAAGACTTCGCAGACATATTCGATGTCGTCGCGAGGCTTAAAATAACTGTTATAGAAACGTTCTCCTAAGCCAGCATGTGTTACCAGAATGTCATCTCCGACAATCGTGGCAACTTGGAAATCATACCTACTATTATATAATGATTCATATATGTCTGGGTCGTAGGAAGATTGCGGCCAAATAGGATGTCCTAAGTAGCGGGCTAAGTCGTGGTTACCCCATAAAAGTTCAGCGTTATGCCTTTCTAGGATGTCCAAGCAGTTTATTGGGTCATAGCCAATGTCAACTAGGTCTCCTGCGAAAATTAGTCGGTCTTGGCCATCAACGTAGCCAGAATGCCTAATAACATTCGTAAGGAGGTCTGGCCTTCCGTGACAATCGGAACAAATTATGGTCTTCATTAAATTGTTTGCTTGGGCTTCTTAGAACGCTTAGTCTTTGGCTTCAAGTCTTGGACAACTTCAGTAGATGTTGGAATGGATTTTATACTGTCACTTAGAAACTCTTCAATGTTGTCTTCCGCTATGTATGTCCAATTATCTTTGTTAAATTTCCAGGTCATTATTTTAATACTCCTAAATTGTTTGTTGAATTAATATTTCTTGTTTTGCATTATATAATGCCATATGAAAATCAACCATACTATGATGATTACTCTGCAACGACCTCATGATAGAATGTCCAAGTCGACTTGCGTTAATAGCAGTTCGAGCAAAGAATATTCCTAGTTTAAGTTGGTGAGTGGTTGGGTTACTTGATAATCGTTTTTCTAGAGATACAATTTCTCGATTAAAATCGCGTACCTTACTTTCAAGATGGAATTTTTCCGATCGAATATTGTGTTCATGTTGCCATGCT
>Ga0116170_10000951_pt1 | contig 30100 bp, 21 predicted proteins | sample AD_JPNHW1_MetaG_FD_89797 | JGI IMG/M metagenome (GOLD analysis project Ga0116170, IMG submission 89797) | Active sludge microbial communities of municipal wastewater-treating anaerobic digesters from Japan - AD_JPNHW1_MetaG | ecosystem: Engineered > Bioreactor > Anaerobic > Digestate | place... | reverse complement strand
CCCGCGCACGATGACGTTGGAACAGAGCACTGGGTGGATGACCCAGAAGGGGGAGTTACGGATCGTGACCCCCTCGACCAGGACGGTCCTGCAACGGTACACCTGCAGAAGTGGCGGCCGGAGGTAATGACCCGCGCCGTAGATTCGTTGGGAGGGCTCGACGCCCTCCTCCGCCTGCCGAAACAGCCGGTCGCGATCTGGCTTCTGGCTTTCGGCTCCGGTCTTCGCCTTCCACGGCCACCAGTGGGTCGCGTCCGCCTGGCCGTCGAGCGTGCCCTCGCCAGTCACGGCGACGTTGTCCTGCCCGAAGGCGGACACCAGTGGCGCGTAGTTCATCAGCTCGACGCCTTCCCAGCGGGTGAGGACGACGGGAAGGTACCTGGACGGATCGGTGCTGAAACGCAACGTCGCTCCGGCGGCGAGGTGGAGGTTGACGTTGGAGAGAAGGCGGACCGGCCCGGTGAGGAAGTCGCCGGGCGGTACGACGACGCGTCCTCCAACGGCGCGGTGACACGCCTCGACCGCAGCTCGCACCGCGTCGGTGGCGTCGGCCGCTCCGTCCCCGACAGCGCCGAAGGACGTGATCGGGAAGTCCCGAGGCAGGAAGGAAGGCGGATGGATTCGCGCCAGGATCCTGGGCAACCTCGTCCATGGGTCGACCGCGCTGCCCCTGTCGCCTGCCACGGCCAGGGCAGGCAGCACGGCCAGCAGCAGGAGAGCGGTCAACGTCGCAGTGGATCGACTCGTACGTGGCATTTCCCTACCTCAGCCGGTCGGTCTCGGCGACCTGCATGTCCTCGAAGACCTGATTCTCGCCGCCCATGCTCCACACGAAGGCATAGCGGCCCGTGGCCACCCCGAAGTGCATCGACCAGGAAGGTGCCAGAACCGCCTGCAGGTTGCGGACGATGAGGTGCCTCGTCTTGTCGGGCGGTCCCATGACGTGGAGCGCGAAGTCGCCTGGAGCGAGGTCGAAGTAGAGGTAAACCTCGGTGCGGCGATGGTGCGTATGAGGCGGCACCGAGTTCCAGACGCTGCCCTCCGCGAGGGTGGTCACGCCCATGACGAGCTGGCAGCTCGCGACACCCCGGGGGTGGATGTAGCGGCGCAAGACCCGAACGTTCGCACCCGCCTCCGAGCCGAGCCTCACTGTCTCGGCGTCGCTCTCCGGCACCACGGCCGGTGGCAGGGCGGCGTGGGCGGGGTGGCTCACGAGGTAGAACAACGCGGGATTGTGCGGGTCGACACTGGTAAACACGATGTCGCGTGCGCCCCGGCCGATGTAGAGCCCGTCTCGACGTCCGAGGCCGAGGACCTGCCCGTCGACAGCCACGGTTCCCGCCTCGCCGAGGTTCACCACGCCGAGCTCCCGGCGGGCCGCGAAGAACGGTGCGGCAAGCTCCTGGGGCGCCGGGAGTGAGAGTGGACGGCGGCGCGGCACCGCAGAGCCGAGGATCGTGCGGTCGGCCTCCCAGAAGACGAGGCGCACCTCGTCTGGCGCGAACAGCTCCTCGACGAGGAAGGTCGCCCGCAGCTCCTCTCCGGTCATCCTCTCGTAGTGGATCGGATCGACGAGGTACCGAGTCTGCATGCTGTGACCTCTCAGGGCGTGACGAGTTCGATCTTGAGTGGCGAGCGCCAGCGGTGCGCCTGATCCTCGATCATGTTGTCCCAGATGGCCACGCTCGAAACGTCGCCACCCCTGTCCCAGGCGGAACCGGCGAAGTAGGTGATGGGCCCCGGGCCATCCGGAGCCACGACGAACAGGACGTTACCGTCGACCTCGGCGAGCGAACGGATGTGGGCCGGGTCGATGACGATCGCGCACCCAAGGCTCCCGTTCGGCTCCTTCAGCGACTCCCACGTGCGCAGGATGCCCAGCTCCCGGGCACTTCGAATCTCGGCGCCCTTGGCCTTCTTGATGCCGACGGCCCACGTCGTGTCGTTGGAGCCATTCACCGTGACGACGCTCTCGATCCGGTTGAAGTGCGAGCTCGCGTCGAGGACGACGCGTTTCGTTTCGGAGACCTGGGCTGCCCCGGCTACCCATGGCGGGTACTGCAGCTCGAAGACGAGACGAATCGGGCCGTTCGCCAGGACCCTTGACGAGCGGAAGTTCCTCGACACGAACAGGTGGCCGTCCTTGAAAACGCCGGTTCCGCCGCAACCACGGCTCGGTCCGACCGAGTAGAAGTCGCCGCCCTCTCCGTGGTCCTGGTGGTAGTCGTCGACCATGTACCAGTCGTTGACGACGAGCGCCTGGGTGCGCTTGACCCAGACGTCGATACCGCTGCTGGTGAGCGGTTCCTTCTCCCAGGTCTCGAGGGCCAGACCGTAGACCCGGTGGGCGACCCGGTCGTTCTCCCACGCGAAGTCGTCGAACCGCTCCCGAACGAATCGGCCGTAGACGCGGAAGTCCTCCTTCCGGGGGGTGGTCCTGCCACCCAGGGTGAGGACGAAGGTCCTGGTCGCCCTGGGCTCGAACCCCGTCTGGAAGACGACCTGGTCGAATGCGCCGTCGCCGTCGAGGTCGACAGCCTGTGTGAGCTCTTCGTGGGCTCCTCCCGCTGCGGTGACGTGCACTCGCGGGAGGTCCTCGGCCCGGAACGCGGCCCGCAGCAGCGCCACGGGAAGCTCGACCGTCTCGGCTGGTCGTGCGCGGTCGAGTTGGTTGGTGACGTTGACCCGGAAGGAGGGTTCCCCAGCGAGCAGAAAGCTCGCGGCGGGGATGAGCACCGCCGCGAGGATGGAGGTGGATGGTATGTGCATCATCGGTTGCAGTCTAGAACGTCAGGCGTCCGCCGAGCTGAATGTCGCGAGGCGTGTTGCGCGTGGTGGTGAACGTGCCGAACGTCGAGTTTCGAGGGTTCAGGTCCGGCTGCCACCACACGGTGTAGTTGAGCGCGTTGATGAAGTCGGCGCGAATCTGGAACTTGACGGTGCGACCGAGGTCGAAGTTCTTCGAGAGGCCCATGTCGAGAAGGTGGAGGGCCGGCATCCGCATGTTGCTCAGGATGGACGGGAAGTAGCGCGCGCCGTTTCCCATGTTGATGCGCGGATCGGACCGCTGCTTCTTCGGATCGTCCACCCCGTTGGTCTGCACGGCGGCATCGTGGAAGTAGAAGCAGCTCGTGTCCCAGCCGGGCACTTCGACGCCGATGATCTTGCCGTTGGCGTCCCGCGATCCAATGGCCCGCGTCCTGAGCTTCTTCCAGTCGCACGAAGGATCGAAGTAGACGTTCCCCCAGCCCGTCGGGATGCCGTTCGAGGTCGCGTTCATGGGGAAGCCCTGCTGGTACTGGTAGGAAGCAGAGAGGCTCCAGCCGCCGAAGACGGCCTGCATGACCGAGCCCCACTTGTCACCCCACTTGCGGCCCTTGCCAACGGGGATCGGAACCGTGACGCCGATCGTGGCGCGGCGCGGCCGGTCATCCGGCGAGGTGCGGCTCTCCAGGCTGGTGTCGAACCCGTTGAGATAGCTCACTTTCTCCGTTGACTTGGACTGCGTGTAGGTGGCGATGACCGACAACCCCTTCTCAAACCGCTTGGAAATCGTGAGCTGGCCGGAGTCGTTGGCATCCGAGCCGTTGTACTGCATGACCGCGATGTTCAGGAACTGGGGGTACGGCCTGAGGAGCTGATACCTCGTGGTGGTCTTGCCGTTGAGGGTGGTGTTGGGGACGAGCCCGACGAACGGATTTGACACGCTGGCCGAGAGGTAGGCCTCGTGCGCCACGTCTCGGTAGCGCATGAACGACACGTACTCCGCGGGGAGGGCGTTGAGATCACGCCGGACCGGGAGGTTTCTGCCGCGCGATGAGACATAGTCGAGCTGGACCATCCAGCCGGCGCCCAGGTCGCGTTGCACGCCGAGCTGCCACCGGGTGTAGAGGGCAGCCTTGCGATCGTTCTGGTTGACGAGCATGGCCGTGGTGGCATTGGGCACCAGGTCGCGCCCGGCAAACGTGGCCAGCCCCAGCGACGAGCCCGGCGGAATGCCAAGGCCATTGGGGAAAGGGTTGTTGAGGTCGGCGATGAACGTCTTGCCGCTGTCGGTGGTGGAGACGAGGAGGGTCGACTGCGAGAAGCCGGGCTGGTTGATGGCGTCAAAGACGTAGGGGTAGGTGAAGAGGCCGGCCCCGCCTCGCACGACGGTGCGCTGGTCCAACTGGTACGAGAGGGAGGCACGTGGCAGCAGTGTCGTGATCGACTTGTAGATCGGGTTGCCGCCGAATCGGAGGCCACCGCGGACGTGGAACTGGTCGGCCGCAATTTCGGGGATCGGGTTGGCCGCGTAGGCGGCAATCGCCGCAGCCTCCAGCGGATTGGAGGTTGAGGTGTCGAAACCGGTGGTGTTGCGGTTGTGTGCCTCGCGAAGCCCGGCGTCTCTCTCGGCGCGCAGACCGATGTGCACCGTCAGCTTGGAGGTCAGCGACCAGGTGTCCTGAGCAAACAGCGAGTGGTTGGTGTTCGTGTACTCTCCGTACGTGTTGACATCGATGTAGCTGTTGCCGCCGGAGGTTGGAATGCCAAGGAGGAACTGGGCGAGAGCCTGTCCGCTCGAGGTGGAAGCACTGCTGCTCGCGCTCGTGTAGGCGCCGGTGAAGTTGTAGCGACCCGCTTCATACCCGTTGTCCGTCAGCGTCCACTTCTGCCAGCGCATCTCGTAGCCGGCGCGGAGCGTGTGGTCGCCGAGCGCCCAGGTGACCGTGGGAGCGAAGGAGAAGTTGATCAGGGGCTGATCGGTCCCCAGCTCGTAATTGGACCGTTGGGAGCCGAGAGTGGCGTAGGTCACTCCGCCACTCGCAATGTCGAAGCGGGGCAGGTAGTTGTAACCCTTGAAGAGATTGACGGTCGCTGCACTGAAGCCGAGACTCGCGGGATCGAAGTTCTGCGCGGGGGTTTGCCACGATCCCCACTTCGCGTAGCTGACCCGGAGGTCGCCGATGAGGTCGGGGGTGAGGACGTTCGTGTAGGTCGTCGTAACCCCGAAGTTGGTGCGGTAGTCGAAGCCCCGTGAGACCGCAAAGCCGTTCTGTACTCCGGCCCAGTTGTAGCGATCCTCTTGCCGCTTGTTCCAGTAGGCTGAGAGAGCCAGCTTCTGGTCCATGGTGAAGTTGTGGTCGAGCCGGAGCAGGGTCGCGTTGTACTTGTAGGGGCGGCTCTGGTCCGAGAAGTAGTTGTTTGACCCGTCGGACTTCGCCGTCTGGTTGGGCAGTGGGTAGTAGGAGAGGAGCTTGAGTGCGATGGAGTTGAGCCTGTCGGACGGGATGATGTTGCCGGCAAAGGGAGTGCGGTTGGTGGTTCCGGTCAGCGGGTCGTAGATCATGATGTTGGACGCCAGCAGCTCGGAGAAGTCGCCATGGCGCATCTTCTCCGTCGGCACCGTGTAGTTTGCCGGCTCGGTCTGCACGTCCTTCAGATACTCGTACGCCACCATGAAGAACGTCTTGTCCTTGAAGATCGGCCCCGACAGTGTCGCGCTGGCTCGGTCATAGGTGCGGGGGCTGGCCTTCTGTCCCGAGAGGTCTTGCAGGGTCGAGGTCGCCGAGCGTTTGTCCGAGCGGTTGAAGTACGCCACGGTGCCGTGGAACTCGCTGCCGCCGCTCTTCAGCGCCAGGTTGACGTTGGCGCCGGCGGTATGACCCTGCTGCGCATCGAAGTCGTTGGTGTTGATCCTGAACTCGGCGATCGAGTCGGCGGGAGGGGAGAAGCCAACGCGCGCCCCTCCATAGTTCACTTGCTGCCAGGACACGACGTTGGGGGCGCCGTCGATCGTGAAGTCGTTGCCGCCCTTGGCGCCGTTCGCGATGAAGCCGCCGAGGCCCGCGTTGTCCATCGGCCGCGCGAAGTGCAGGTCGGAGTTGTCCACGACGCCCGGGCTCAGACGGGTCAGCATGTATGCCGTGCCGTCGCCGAGGGGTAGCTCCTTGATCTGCTGGCGGTCGATCACCTGGGCAATCGTCGTCGAGGTGGTGTCGAGCCACGGGGTGCTCGCAGAAACGGTGATTGACTCGGACGCGCCTCCGACGGCGAGGACGAGGTCGACAGTCAAGTTGTCACCGACGCGAACCTGGATGCCGGACTTGATCATGGGCCGGAAGCCGTCGAGGCTGGCTTCCACCGAGTACATGCCGGAGATCAGGTAGCGGGCCTGAAAGACCCCGCGTTCGTTGGTGACGACCCTGGTGGCGACGTTCGTGTCGGTGTTCTTCACCGTCACGGTCACTCCCGGGAGGGCGCCGCCGGATTCGTCCTTCACCGTGCCCGAGATAGCACCGCGGAAATCCTGTGCGGCGAGGTTCGGGTGCACGCCTATGACCAGGATCACCAAGAGCAGGGCACGGACGACGTTGTACGTCTTCATGGTTTTCCCCTTCCTCCTCCACGCGGCTTGACCGTGGCATCAATCTTGAGGAAAGATAATACCTCTGTCAACAGCTTGTCAATAGTGGTCCTACCACTTCGTTTGAGGGTCGGGAGGGGCGGCGTCACCAACCAACACACAATATGATACAAGCAAAGAAGTTATGCGGAACGCCGTCGAATGAATGGCCTCGTTGTAACCTCAGAGTCGTGGCTCAAGACCAACCGGACCTGTCATCACAATGAGACTGGTCGGACCACTGCACTGGACGCCGCGGCCGTCGCAGGCGTCGCCGAAGTGCATGCTCTCTCATTCAGATAGAGTTCGAGGTTCGAGATTCCGGCGGGCCCGATGGTGGCTCCGTCGGACGGATTCCGCCCGTCGAGGTCGTGCGCGGCCTCCCAGGCGTCCGACATCCCGTCGCGGTCCGAGTCGGCGGGTGGAGGAGCGGTTTGAAGCTCCGGCCAGCCCCCGACCTCCTTCTGGGAGTTGACGAGGACGCCTGTCTTGGCCGCGACCGATCGGAGGATGGAGAGATCGACGCCGTCGCGGGCCAGGGATGCGCCTGCATCTGCCAGGACGTGGTGGTAGGCGGTCACGGCGTCGTCGGTTGCGACCGCTGGGAACGGGAAACGCTGGGCGCACGGCCGACAGCCGTTGGAAAACAGGCCCAGCTCCCCTGGAACGCTCGCCAGGGGTCCCCTGGCGGTCCCGTCGACCCGGTTGCCACGCTGGAATAGCTGCGTCTGATCACTGCCGCAGGTGAAAGCCAGCCCTCGTTTCCGGTCGTCGGTCGAGGGTCCTGCCACGAGCAGGTTCGCGACGTAGTTCAGACGCGGTGAGCCCTCGGCCGCCGGACCCGAGTAGCCGGCCTCGCGTCCCCAGTCGTAGATCACGTTGTTGACGAAGTCCAGGCCGACATCGTCCCCGAGACGGGGGTTGCGACTGGCGTGGTGAGCGTACAGGTTGTGGTGGAAGGTAAGGCCACCCTGTCCCCAGCGCAGGAGCGAGCCGTAGCCGTGGTGACCCTTGGCGTGGCAGGATGCGTTCAGGCTCTCGGCGATGATCGACCAACCAACCGTCACCCGGTCGGAGTGCGTGACCGAGAGGGCCTCGTCGATGCTCCACGAGGCGGAGACATGGTCGATGATCACGTCGTGGGACCGAGACACGGAGAGGGCGTCGCCCTGGAACGCGGGACAGTTGATGTCACCCGGGCGAAACCGCATGTACCGGACGATCACATCGTGGGTGCCCGAGATGCTGGTCTCGAACCCGGCCACGGTCACGCCTTCGCCAGGGGCGGTCTGACCTGCGAGGGTGAGGAAGGGCTTGTCGATCGTGAGGGCGGAGCGAAGGAAGATAGTCCCGGAGAGATCAAAGACGATCGTGCGTGGTCCCTTGGCCGTCTCGACTCCGGAGCGCAGGCTTCCCGGTCCGGCGTCCGAGAGGGTCGTGACGTGATAGACATCCCCACCGCGACCCCCGACGGCGAACGCCCCGAAGCCCTCGGCGCCGGGGAACGCTCGCACCGGCTCCTTCACGGTCGCCTCCACCCTTGGAGCGCCTGATCCCGCGGCCGACCACTCGATGGCGCTGGCGGCGAGCAGCATGCCGCAAAGCCCGTGCGCGGAGTCGGCGAGCCGCTTCCTGCCGAGGTAGCCTTCGAGGTCTTTCTGGACGCTCATTCCCTCAACGGAGCCCTCAACGACGGGTCGCCCTTCCTGATCCGTCGAGATCCGGCCTTGCAGGCCGCTCCATCCCTTCCGGGCCGTCTCGGCCGAGGCGGAATCCAGGAGGCCGGTGTCGGCACCGCGCTTGAGCGCATAGACGAACATGGCGCTGGCGGAGGTTTCCAGCCAGTTGTCCGGCCGCTCTCCCCGGTCCAGCACCTGGTACCACAGGCCGGTCTTCGGGTCCTGGGTCCGACTCACCCCATTCGCCGCCTCGCGCAGGAGCGCCCGAAGCCTGGGATACCCGGGGTGCTCCGGAGGAAGCTCGGCCAGGATGTCGACGAGGGCCATCAGGTACCAGCCCATCGCCCGGCCCCAGACCGTGGGAGAAGCCCCCGAGGTCGGATCGGCCCAGGCCGCGTTGCGGTCCGCATCCCAGGCATGACGGAACAGTCCCCCCCCGATGCCGGTCTTTTCGGCGACGAGGAGCGTCTGGGCGACGGCCGTGTCGAAGCAGAACCCGGGCTCGGAGAAGAGGCGCCCGTAGCGCACCAGGAACGGCTCCGCCATGTAGATTCCGTCGAGCCACATCTCGTCCGGGTACTTCTGCTTGTGCCAGAAGCCGCCTTGGGAGTTGCGGGGAAAGGTGTCGAACCGGGCGCGCAGCCAGCGAGCCGTCTTGGCGTACTTTGGATCTCCAGTCTCCTCGAAGAGGAAGAGCACGAGGTTACCGGGCTGGATGCGATCCAGGTTGTGCCCGGCCGCGTCATCGCCGAGATCCACGCTGCCGTCCTCGCGCAGGTAGCTGTCGACCCAGGTGCGGATGTAGCCCAGGTAGCGGGGGTCGCGGGTGTGGCGGTACACCTCGGCGATCCCCCAGAGGACGATACCGGTGTTGTACTCGAAACCCTTGTTACTGATCGACGCGGCGGCCGGCCAGCGCGACAGCACGCCGTCCGCGAGCCGGACCGCGAGCGGCTTCACTGGAGGTGGAGGCGCCGTCTGCGCGATCGCTTCCGTGGCGACCGCCATGAGGCCGGCCACCTGCAGGGCGAGGCCAGCAAGATGTCGCAGTCCCGTTCGGTGCAGCATGCCCAGCCCCCTTGGTGTGCTCAACGGCCCATCCAGCCGCCGTCGACGACGAGCACGTGCCCCTGCACGTAGTCGGACGCGCGGGAGGCGAGGAAGACGGCGGCGCCGACCAGGTCGTCGGGTTCACCCCAGCGACCGGCCGGGACCCTCTCCAGGATCTGGCGGCTGCGGTCCGGATCGGCGCGCAGGGCGGCCGTGTTGGCGGTCCGCATGTAACCGGGGGCGATCGCGTTGACGTTGACACCCCGCCCGGCCCACTCGTTGGCGAGCGCCCGGGTGATCGCCGCCACGCCCGACTTGGCGGCGGCGTAGGCGGGGACACGAATCCCGCCCTGGAACGACAGCAGCGAGGCGATGTTGATGATCTTCCCGTGACCGACCACCAGCATGTGTCGACCGACTTCCCGGCAGAGCCGGAAGACGCTCCCCAGGTTGACGTCGAGGACGTGGTCCCAGTCCTCGTCGGTGGTGTCCTCGGCGCTGGCGCGGCGGATCGTGCCGGCGTTGTTGACGAGGATGTCAAGGCCACCAAGCGCGGCCATGACCTCGTTCACGAGCCGACCCGGGGTCGCTGGATCGGCGAGATCTCCGGCGACAGCCGCGAACCTCACGCCGGCGGCGCGGATCGCGGCGGCCGTCGCATCGCAGTCGGAAGGCCGCGCCTCGCCGTGGACGGCGACGTCGGCGCCTGCCTGGGCGAGACCGATGGCGATCGCCGCGCCGAGGCCGCCCGAGGCGCCCGTCACGAACGCCGTCCGCCCGGCAAGAGAGAACAATGTGTCGGGATTCTTCTCCATGGTGCCCTCACTCGCTGGGCTCGAGCCCGCGGCCGAAGGTGCCGAGCTCGATCCCGAGGTACTGCCTGGCGTTGAAGAACGACACCGCCTCGACGACCCGACCGAGCATCGCCCGGTCGTCAGGAACCAACCCCCGCCTCACGTCGTGGCCGAGCAGGTTGCAGACGAGGCGTCGGAAGTAGTCGTGCCGCGAGTACGAGAGGAAGCTCCGGGAGTCGGTGACCATGCCGACGAACCGCGAGAACAGGCCCAGGTTGGAGAGCGCCCGAAGCTGGGCCTCCATCCCGTCCATCTGGTCGAGGAACCACCAAGCGGGACCGTACTGGAGCTTGCCAGGCACCGAGCCGTCCTGGAAGTTGCCGGCCATCGTGGCGAACAGCTCGTTGTCGGCCGGGTTCAGGTTGTACAGGATCGTCCTGGCGAGCTGATCGGTGCTGTCCAGGCGGTCGAGGAAGCGTGCCAGCGAGCGCGCCTGCGGGAAGTCACCGATCGAGTCGAGGCCGCTGTCGGAGCCCAGGGACCGGCGCAGCCGCGAGCTGTTGTTTCGCAGGGCGCCGAGGTGAAGCTGCTGCACCCAGCCACGGGTGTGGTCGAGAAGCGCCAGGTGGTGGAGGAGCGCCGACCGGAACCGTCGCGCCTCGCCGGCGTCGAGGGTTTCCCCGCGCCGCAAGAGGTCGAACGCCTTCCCGGTGTCGGCGTCGCTCCAGGGCTCCGCATCGATCGCCTCGAGCCCGTGGTCGGAGGCGCGGCAACCGGCCGCGTGGAACGCCGCGTGGCGCAAGTCGAGGGCCTCGATGAGCGCTTCGAAGCAGCCGATCGAGAGGCCTGCGACCTCTTCCAGCTTGCCGACCCAGGCGTTCCACGCCACGGGGTCCTGGGTTGCCATCACGCGGTCGGGCCGGAACGTCGGAACGACGCGAGTCTCGGGGTCGACCCGTTTCGCCAGGGTGGCGTGGGGCGTCAGGGAGTCCACCGGGTCGTCGGTGGTGCAGACGACGGCGACCCGGGACTGCCGGAGCAACCCCTGAGTCGAGAAGCCCGGCTCGCCGAGCCGCTCGTTGCACCGGTCAAAAACCGCCCGTGCCGAGCGCTCGTCAAGGAGATCCGTGATGCCAAAGGGGCGGTGCAGCTCCATGTGCGTCCAGTGGTACAGGGGGTTGCGCAGGGTGAAGGGAACGGTCCGTGCCCACGCTTCGAACTTCTCCCAGTCCGAGGCGTTCCCCGTGCACAGTCGTTCCGGCACGCCGTTGGTGCGCATCGCCCTCCACTTGTAGTGGTCGCCCTGCAGCCAGATCTCGGTGATGGAACGGAAGCGGTGGTCGGAAGCGATCTGGTCGGCCGGGAGGTGGCAGTGATAGTCGATGATCGGCAGCCGTTCGGCGTGACCGTGGTAGAGATCCACGGCGACGCTGGTCTCCAGAAGGAAGTCTTCGTGAATGAAGGGCCTCATGAGTGGTCTCTCCCCTCCGGACCGGGATGAGCCAGCGCGACGCCTGGCTCCCTTGCCTGGGCGTCGCGGGCTCTCTCCAGATGCTCCGCCATCTCGCGCCGGGCTCGGTCGGCGTCCCGCACCCGGATGGCGCGGTAGATCCGCCGGTGCATGTCTGCCGACTCCTTGAGGTCGGTGGCCTGAACGACACTCTCCCGCCGGGTCTCCCAGACGAGCTGAGCCAGGGTGTCGATCAACGTGGCCAGGACCGGGTTGCCCGAGGCCGCCGCCACGAGGCGGTGGAAGCAGACGTCATGAAGGAGATACTGCCTGGGATCCTCGATCGAGGCGAACATGCTCGCCACCTCGTCCGCCAGGGATGACGTCTGCTCGGGTGTGGCCTTGCTGGCGGCCAGGCCGCACGCGCCGACCTCGAGGACCATCCGAGCCTCGAACATCTCGTCCCGGGTGAAGCCATGAAGCGCGGCGAGGAAACGGAGAGGCCCCTCGCCGAGCCGGGGAGGGCCCGCCACGATGTAGGTTCCCGACCCCTGACGTGCGTGCATCACCCCCATCGCCTGGAGGGACCGAAGCCCGGCGCGAAGGGAAGACCGGCTCAAACCGACCTGAGCGGCCAGCTGGCGCTCGGGTGGCAGGCGATCCCCTGGCTTCAAGCGACCGTCCTCGATGAGCTTGAGGACGAGCTCGACCACCCTGCCCCCGGCGGTGGAGCTGGTCGAATGGTCGCTGGCGGTCTTACCTGTCATTCTCGCATTCCTGCAATTGGTCTACTCAGGAGTATCATCTCGTCGGCATGGATGTCAAGTGAGATGCTGCGTGACCTGAGCCAGGACCTACACTTGCATGACTTTCAGGGCTGCAGGCCTGCATTCCGCGATGCGTGGTATGATCTGGCAATGATGTCAAAGTGGTCGACCACTTTCTCGTGACCATGGAGTCAAGGTGATGCTCAAGCTCAAGGATGAGTTGGACTGCCGCTGGGACCTGATCAGCCTCGGTGAGGTGATGCTCAGGTTGGACCCGGGAGAGGCTCGCATCCACACGACGCGGCAATTCTCCGCCTGGGAGGGAGGCGGTGAGTACAACGTCGCCCGCGGGCTGCGGCGCTGCTTCGGCAAGCGCACGGCGATCCTGACGGCGCTCGTCGACAATCCGGTCGGACGGCTCGTCGAGGACCTGATGCTCCAGGGTGGGGTGGACCTTTCGCTTGTCCGCTGGGTTCCTCAAGACGGGGTGGGACGGAAAGCCCGAAACGGCTTGAACTTCACGGAACGGGGGTTCGGGCCGCGCGCCGCGGTGAGTTGCTCGGACCGGGGGCACACCGCCGTGTCGCGACTCCAGCCCGGCGACTTCGACTGGGAGGCGATCCTCGGCAAGGCCGGGGCGCGCTGGCTGCACTCGGGCGGGATTTTCTGCGCCCTCGGCGAGTCGACGCCGGCGGTGGCGCTGGCGGCCTTCGAGACGGCGAGGAGACATGGCACGATCGTGTCATACGACCTCAACTACCGGGAGTCCCTCTGGCGCTCCGGCGGAGGCCGCTCGCGAGCGCAGGAGGTCAACCGGTCCCTGCTGGGCTCGGTCGACGTGCTGCTCGGGAACGAGGAGGACTTCACCGCCGCGCTCGGGTTCGAGGTCGATGGAACCGACCCGGGCTTCGCAGACCTCCCGACGGCCGGTTTCCGCCGCATGATCGAGAGGGTCACGGGTGCCTTCCCGAACCTGACGGCCGTGGCGACAACCCTGCGCACCGCCGGCAGCGCGAGCCGGAACGGCTGGGGCGCTCTCTGCTGGGTCGCCGGCACGTTCTACGAGGTCCAGCAGGCCGACATCGAGATCCTCGACCGGGTGGGCGGCGGCGATTCCTTCGCATCCGGCCTGATCTGTGGGCTGATGGAAGACCGGGGTCCCCAGTGGGCGCTGCGATGCGGCGTGGCGCACGGTGCCCTCGCCATGTCCACGCCGGGCGACACCTCCATGGCGACAAGGGCGGAAGTCGAGCGGCGGATGACTGGCTCGACCGCGAGGATCGAGCGATGAGGCGGCAGGAGGCGGTCGAGAGGATCGAGAGGCTCGGCCTCGTCCCGGTCGTGCGGGCACCCTCGGCGCTGCTGGCGCGACGTGCGGCGTTCGCCGTGATGGCCGGCGGGATCGACGTTCTCGAGATCACCATGACCGTTCCCGACGCCCTCGAGGTCCTGCGCCAGCTCGTCGCCGACCTCGGGGACCGGGCCCTGGTCGGGGCCGGGACGGTCCTCGACGCCGACACTGCCCGGGCCTGCATTGCGGCCGGTGCCCGGTTCATTGTCGCGCCGGGCCTCGACCTGGAGACCGTGCGTGCGGCGCAGGCTCTCGACACGGCTGTGATGCCTGGTGCACTGACGCCAACCGAGGTCATGGCGGCGTGGAAGGCGGGCGCGGACATGGTCAAGATCTTCCCCTGCTCGGCGGTAGGAGGGCCGGAGTATGTGCGGGCTCTCAAGGCGCCGTTCCCTCGGGTGAAGCTCCTGCCCACTGGCGGCGTCGACCGGCAGATGGCGGCGGACTATATCCGCGCCGGTGCCTCGGCCCTGGGGGTCGGCACGGCGCTCGTCGACGTGAGGGTCATGCAGTCCCAGGGCGACGAGGTGCTGTCGGCTCGCGCTCGAGAGCTGGTCGAGCTCGTCGGCGCCACGCGTGCCCAGCTCGAAGGGCGGTAGGTGGTGCGCTGCGGAAACCACCGCTGGCGGGGCTGGCCACTGGTCGCCCTGGGTGTCACCGTGGCCTGTGTCGGCGGACGTGGGGCGCTGGTCGATCGTGGGGCAGCCGGCCCGGGTTCGGGAGAGACTGCCGATTGGGTGGTCGCGCAGGACGGGAGTGGAGACTTCCGAACCGTGCAGGCGGCACTCGACGCGCTTCCGTGCGATGCGGACAGGTATCGCGTCATCCTCCTGCGCCCGGGCGTATACCGGGAGAAGATCTTCGTGACGAAGAGCAAGGTGGCCCTGGTCGGGGAGGACCGGGACGCCACACGCCTCGTCTTCTCCGAGCTGCGCTCCGAGTGGCGGCAAAGCCATGCCGACGACTGGGGCGCCGCAGTCGTCAACGTCGGCAACGACGTCGAAGACCTCGTCCTCGCCAACCTCACGATTCGCAACGACTTCGGGAGCCGGGGCGGGAGTCACGACCATCAATTCGCGGTTCGCAGCGGGGGCGCCTCGACCCGCATCTCGGTCCTCCACGCCAACGTGATCGCGGACGGCGGCGATACGATCTCGCTCTGGAACAGCATGTCCGGGATGACTTACCACGCGGACTCGTCCTTCGAGGGCTGGGTGGACTTCTTCTGCCCGCGCGGCTGGAGCTACGTCAGGGACAGCCGGTTCTTCGGCCACAACGAGACCGCCGCCATCTGGCACGACGGCAGCAACGACGAGGACCAGAAGCTGGTGATCCAGAGTAGCCGTTTCGATGGCGTCCCCGGGTTCGCCCTCGGCCGGAACACCCGAGACGGCCAGTTCTACCTGCTCGACTGCACGTTCTCGGCGGCGATGGCCGATCGCCCGATCTACCTCGCCCGCGAGCCGGAGACGTTCCGTTGGGGTCTCCGGGCGTACTTCTGGGGTTGTCGGCGGGAAGGTGGTGATTTCCCGTGGCTCGCCGACAACTTGCACCAGGCGCCGGGCGCTCCGAGCCCAGGGGAGATCGATGCGCGCTGGACCTTCGGTGGCAGGTGGGACCCCGAAGCGACACTCCCGGCGGTCCTGCCGTTCGCCAGCATCCCGACCCCGCGCAACGGCGCTCGCGGGGTCCCAGCGACGCGGGCCCGGCTCCGGTGGATCGGTGCCCGCAACGCCGCCGCCTATGACGTTCACTTCGGTCAGACGGACCCGCCTCCGGTCGTCGCCCGGGTCAAGGTCGCCTGGTTCGATCCGGGTCTCCTGACGCCGGGTAGGATGTACGTGTGGCGTGTCGATGCGGTGACAGCACATGGGACCGTCGAGGGAGCCGTCTGGCGTTTCGGGACCACGCCGAGGGAGCCTGGACCAGCGACAGCGCCTCGAGGGAATGAGGTGAGCCAGCATGGACAGTGAGACCTTGATCGAGCAGCCTGCCAAGCCAGACGCAGCGGAAAGCGTCGTCGCCTATGTCCGTGATCTGCTCAGCAAGGGCGAGGTCAAACCCGGTGACCGACTGCCCGCCGAGAGGGACCTGGCCCTGGAGATTGGTGTCAGCCGACCGAGCGTCCGCGCCGGGCTCCAGGCGCTCGCGGCGATGGGAGTCGTGGACTCGAGGCGCGGCTCCGGGACCTACATCAGCACGGGCCCGCCGGTGCTGAGTAGTGGTCCTCTCCAGCTCCTCGCGATCCTCCATGGCATTCCCCGGGCCGAGATCTTCGAGGCCAGGCGCGTCCTCGAAGCCCGCACGGCGCGACTGGCCGTCGAGCGGGCCGCCGGGGAGTCACTGGCCGAGATCTCCGAGGAGGTGATGGGCATGTTCGCCTCCACCGGGGATCCGCAGGAGTTCCTCCTGCACGACATCCGATTCCACCGTGCCGTCGCTCGGGCTTCGGGGAACATGGTCCTTTCGGCTCTCGTGGAGATGGTGTCGGAGATCTTCTATGAGCAGCGCAAGGCGACGGCGGGTCTGGATCGCGACCTGCGCATCTCGGCCGAGGAGCACCGGCGGATCTACCAGGCGATCCGAGACCGCGATCCCGATGCCGCGGAGCGGGAGCTGGATGGACACCTGCGCGCCTCACTGGAGAGGCAGGAGCGGGAGAATCGGAACCACGCACAGGCGCTACAGAAGGACGGGAACCCGAAACGGAAGAAGGGAAGCTAGACACCGCGGTTGGGCGGGATGGGAGCACTGGAATGACCTCCAAGGGGTTTGGCGTCGTCGGATTGGGCGTCATGGGGCGCAACCTCGCCCTCAACCTGGCGCGGCATGGCTTCCCCGTCATGGGCTTCGACCTCGATGCCGAGCAGCGCCGGATCGCGCACGAGTTGCTGGCAAACGAAGGCTCCTCGACTGTCGAGTCGCTCGCGCGTCTCGTCCTCGGTCTTGAGCCACCGCGCCGCGTCATGCTGATGGTTCCGGCAGGACCGCCGGTCGATCGCGTGGTGGACGAGCTGACAGGGCTCCTTGCACCCGGGGACATCGTCATCGACGGTGGTAACTCCCATTTTCACGACACCCAGAGGCGTCAGGGCACGCTGCAACAGCACGGTCTGAATCTCCTCGGGACGGGAGTCAGCGGTGGAGAGGCCGGCGCTCTTGCCGGGCCTGCGATCATGCCGGGCGGCCCGAGGGATGCCTATCGCCTCGTCGAGGAGGCCTTGACGGCGATCGCGGCCCGCAGCGACGAGGGCCCGTGCTGCGCGTACATGGGATCGCGCGGCGCTGGGCACTTCGTCAAGATGGTCCACAACGGCATCGAGTACGCGATCATGCAGCTCATCGGGGAGGTCTACTCGCTGCTTGGCATCGCCGGGGGCCTGTCGGCTCCAGAGCAGGCGGAGGTATTCGCGACCTGGAAGGAAGGCGAGCTCGGATCGTATCTCGTCGAGATCACCGCCGCGGTCCTGGCCAAGGTGGACGACGTGACCGGTCTTCCCCTGGTCGACGTGATCCTCGACACGGCCGGCCAGAAGGGAACGGGCAAGTGGACCTCGCAGACGGCCTCGGACCTCGGCGTGGCCGTGCCGTCGATCGACGCGGCCCTCCACGGCCGGATGCTCTCCGCGCTCAAGAGTGAGCGGGTCGCTGCCGCCGGATTGCTCGGTCGGGGAGGGGACCGGAGCCGAGCCACCCAGCCGTCGCCTGGCAGCCTCGTCGAGCTGACCCGGGACGCCCTCCGCGTCGCGAGCGTGGCCGCCTACGCGCAGGGGTTCGCGCTCCTGCGCGAAGGCTCGCGCGAGTACGGCTTCGGCCTCGACCTGGCCGAGATCGCCCGGGTTTGGAAGGGCGGCTGCATCATCCGCGCCCGCGTGCTGAACGAGGTCCGGGCCGCCCTGCTCGCAGACCCGGACCTGACCAATCTCCTGGTCGCGCCCGTGCTCGTTCCCGTTGTGCGGGCCCTCGATGGCGCGTTGCGTGAGGTCGTGGTCGCGTGTGTCCGAGCCGGCGTTGCGTGTCCCGGGTTCTCCGCGACGCTCGCCTACCTCGACTCCGTGCGGACCGAGAGACTGCCCGCCAATCTCCTGCAGGCGCAGCGGGATTTCTTCGGCGCCCACACCTACCGGCGGATCGACAAGCCCGCCGATGTGGCGTTCCACACGATCTGGTGAGCAGGTCCTGCCACCGGACGGCGGGACGTCCGACTCAGGGGGCCGGCGCGAGCCAGCCGTGGGACCGCATCCACTCCTCGAGCCGCGTCGGCCATTCGGAGGTCGGGCCGAGGCCCGGGTTGGTACCGAAGCCGTGCGGACCTCTCTCGTAGAGGTGCATCTCGGCCGGGACACCGGCACGGCGCAGCGCCTGGAAGAAGAGCAGGCTGTTCTCGAGTGGCACCGAGCTGTCCTCGGCGGTATGGACGAGAAATGTGGGGGGGGTGTCCTTCGTCACCTGGTTCTCGAGCGAAAGCCGCTCGACCAGGGCCGGGGTCGGGTTCTCCCCGAGGAGATTCCGGCGGGACAGTACGTGGGTGAACGGCGTGGTCATCGTGATCACCGGGTAGAGGAGGGCGAGGAAGTCCGGCCGGGCGCTCGTGGTGTCCAGCGCCGCTCCGGTCCGTCCTTCGGGCGCATCGAACAGTGTCCCGGCGCAGGCCGCCAGATGGCCGCCGGCGGATGACCCCAGGACCCCGATCCGATCCGGCCGCACGCCCAGCTCGTGGGCCTGGGAGCGGACGAGCCGGATGGCCCGCAGGACATCGCGCAACGGTGCCGGGTGACCGAACTCCACGAGCCGGTACTTGAGGACGTACGCCGAGACCCCGAGCGTATTGAGCCGCTTGACGAGGTCGCTGCCCTCCCGCGAGACCGCGAGGCGCCCGTAGCTCCCGCCCGGACAGACGATGACCGCGGTTCCCACGGTGGTCTGCGCCGGCGCCGGGAAGGCGGTCAGGGTGGGAACCTGGACGTTGTAGACGCGCCCGTCCTCGAGGCGTTCCGCGCCGCCCTCGGGTCGAGCCCCGGGAACGCCTTCGGGCCAGAGCGGCATCACTCTGGGCGCCTGCGCGAGGGCCGCCGGAGCGGAGATCCCGAGCGCGAGCAGGAGCCATCGAGCCCCGCGCCGGGACCGGCGACTCTCACCCGATCTTCGCGAGCCGGTCAGTTGCCTGACGACGACCTGCGCCGGCGCCATCAGGGCCTCGTGTCCTGACTCTCATGCAGCGGCGCCAGGCTCGGAGCGAGGAGGTGGTGGATTGCGAACGCGATCAGATAGGCCGAGGCGCAGATGGCGAAGAGGATCCCGTAACCCTGGTTGGCTGGAAGGCGGTCCAGGAGCCAGCCCGAGAACCAGGGGAACAGGATGCCCCCGATCGAGCCCGCCATGCCTCCGATGCCGACGATGGTCCCCACGTCCTTCTTGGCGAACATGTCGGAGACGGTCGTGAAGAGGTTCGCGGACCACGCCTGGTGCGCCGAGCCGGCGAGGCCGATGAGCATGACGGCCGGCCAGTCGCCAACGTGTGTGGCGCCGAGGATGGGCAGGACGCAAAGGGCATAGAGAAACATCCCGGCCTTGCGGGCGCGCGTCACGCTCCAGCCGCGCTGACTGAGGTGGCCGGTCAGCCACCCGCCGGCGATGCTGAGCACCGTGACGATGGCGTAGATCGTCACGAGGTGAACCCAACTGTGCTTGATGCCGAGGCCGCGGGTCTTCCTGAAGTAGTCGGGGAGCCAGATGAGAAAGAACCACCAGACCGGGTCGGTCATGAACTTGGCGACGACGAACGACCAGGTCTGGCGGCAACGCAGCGCCTTGAGCCAGCCCATCGGCTGGCCCCCGGAGCCGGACTCGTCGCGATCGCTCTGGATGAGGGCCAGCTCTGAGGTTGAGAGCCGCTTCTGTTTCTCGGGGACCTCGTAGAACGGGAGCCAGAGCAACAGCCAGAGGAACCCCGCCGCCCCAGCGAACAGGAACGCCGAGCGCCAGCCCAGGGCCAGCGCGAGGGCCGGGATGACGGCCGGAGCGACGATCGCACCGACGTTGGTCCCGGAGTTGAACAGCGCGGTGGCGAAGGCGCGCTCCCGCCGGGGGAACCAGATCGCCACCGCCTTGATCGCGGCCGGGAAGTTCCCGCCTTCGCTGCAACCAAGGCCGATTCGGGCGGCGAAGAAGCCCCGCACCGAGCCGACCGCCGCGTGGCTCATCGCCGCGAGGCTCCAGCAGACAAGGGAGACGGCATAACCGATCTTGGTGCCAAAGCGGTCGACGAACCAGCCGAACGCCAGCAGGCCGACGGCATACGCACCCTGGAACGCCGAGTTGACCATGCCGAACTGCTCGTTGGTCCAGCCCAGCTCCTGGTCGAGCAGCTCCTTGATCAGCGCCAGGATCTGCCGGTCGACGTAGTTGACCGTGGTGGCGAGAAAGAGCAGCGCACAGATGACCCAGCGGTAGCGGCCCACGCTGGAGCTCACGGAGGCTTTCAACCCGGATGGGGACATCGAGCACCCCTTTCATGTGGTCGGAGACGGTTCATGCGACGAGGTCCCGCTCGAAAGCGGCGAAGTCCTCCAGAGTGGCCAGCCGTGCCCTCGCCCTGGCCACTCGTGCGGAGTCCGCCAGACCTGTGGTTTCGGCGAGGAAGAGGATGTAGCTCGCCACGCCCCGGGCGAAGGCCAGCCGCGCCTCGTCGCTGACGGCGTAGAAGCGGGCTCTCTGGGCGTATCCGTCCGGGCCATGGTCGCCGAGACGGTCCGGGCGGCCGCCAGCGGCCAGGACGAACAGGAAGTTGTACTCGAACCAGAACATGTGGTCGGGCGAGGCCGGGAGCGCGGCAAGCGTCTCGCGGAGTGTCGCCGGGCTCTCGAAAGTACCTGTGGCGTCGCGGTTCTCGTGGGCGAGCGCATGGGCGATGAACTCGCGGGCCATGCGTCGCCGGGTCGGGTCGTCGGCGAACGCCCCGGCGATTGCAAGGTCGCGTGTGAACCCATACCAGTCGCGCCAGAGCGCCTGGTCATTCGCGTCGCGCGAGCCGGCGAGGGCGACCCCCATCGCGTAGGTGTAGCGACCCGAGGTCTTGATCTCCAGGTTTTGCCTCGTCACCTCGCCGACGACCCTGTAGTTCTCGGCGGACTTGCCGCTGCCGGAGTGAAACCCGATCGAAGCTCCGAAGCTGCGTGCCACCCGAGAGAGGGCTTCGACCGTGTGCTGCAGCTCGGCGTTGTCGGGGAACGGGAAGTTCTTCTGGAAGCCGATGGCGGGTGCCACGAAGTGGATCTCGACGCCGAGCGCTTCGGCCATTGCCAGGCAGAGCGCCAGAGTCTCCGGCGTCGTGCGGCCGGGCAGCTCGTCGACCGAAAGCTCGCGGAAGTACCGGCGGCCCACCTCCTCCGTGAAGAGCTCCTGGCGCACCCGGGCGTACGCCTCATCGCGCCGCTTGAGCTTGCGCATCGCCGGCAGGAGGGTGGTGAAGAGTCGCCGAGCCTCGGCCGCGTCGAGCCCCAGGCCGAGGGGGGTGAGCCGGGCCAGCACCCTTCCGAGCAGGCCCTGGTCGTCGAGCTCGACCACGCCCTCGGAGAGGGGTCGAAGGACCAACTCCGGCGAGAGATCGAAGGTGATGTAGCTCGCAAAGGCACAACCCTGGGCGAGCTCCTCCTCGATGGCGTCGAAGCGGCCGCCGATCGGCTGGTGATCGGCGTTGAACCCCCACGGGATGCGCCGGCGGTGGAATCCGAGCTTGAGGAGCTCGACGATGCCGGCGTGGGACATTCCCTCCACCGACTGTCCCTGATGCCCTTCGGGCACCGATCCGCCGATGAACGGGAATGGCACCAGCGCGAGACGGCCATCGAGCATGGCGTCGACGTCGTACACGAGCTCGCGGGGGATGGAGTTCTGGTTCGCCGTCAGGGAGAGCCCAAGCTCCTTCATGACCCAGACCACGGCCGGCCAGTGGAGCGTCGTGAAGCGTGCACCGATCCCCAGGCTCGAGCGGCCGAGAGTCCCTCGAGCCACCGGGAAGACCGTGCTGGCCGGGTCATGCCTCTGGACGAGGTTCTTGAGGGCGGCGAGCCGATCCCATCGCAAAGGGAGTAGCTGGAGGCCGTCTCCCAGGGAGGTGACACCTGCAATCGGCAGCGGCTCCTCGCCCGCGACGAGGAAACCGGCGTCGCCGGTTTCGCGCACCTCGACCACGAAGAGGCGCCAGGAGCCGACCTCGAGCGCGGAGGCGGGATAGAAGTCGATGTCATTGACCTCGATCCGGACCGCCTTTCCGGGAGTCTCACCGGCCCCTGCGAGCACGAGGCCTCCGAGAGCCGGCAGCATGGCCCGAACGGCTTGCTCGAGGGCTGGCGGGTCGAGGCAGAGATCCGGGGAGACCGCCGGGTTGGTCCTGATGCGAATGCCGTGCGCCACCAGGAAGTCGTTGATCGCTGCCGTCGTGTGCATGCTGCCCCTCCCGGTCGTCGTCTGTCGCCGCCAGAACCCGTGGGGCTGGAGACTGCCCGGCCCTGCAGATTGCGTGGTCGGTCCACCTTTATTCTAGTCTGTCAACCGTCCTTACCACTTCATGCTCGCACGCCGGGTTCTTCGGGCCCCAGCCAGGTCCAGTCGCATCAGATGCTCATGGCATTGAAGCCACCGTCGACCACGAGCTCGGTACCCGTAATGAACGCCCCGGCCCGGTCGGAGGCAAGCAGCAGGGTTGCACCGACAAGGTTCTCCGCCTCCCCGAACCGTCCCATGGGCGTGTGGGCCATGATCGACGCGACACGCTCCGGAGTGAGCACCTTGCGGTTCTGCTCGGCCGGGAAGAAGCCCGGAACCATGACGTTGACGCGGATCCCCAGAGCCGCCCACTCGCGGGCCAGGTTCTTCGATAGGTTGTGGACGGCGGCCTTCGAGATCGAGTAGGTAAACACCCGCGAGAGCGGCGTCAGGCCGGCCATGGAGCCCATGTTGATGATACTGGCGCCCACGCCATCTCGCCGCGCTCGCTCGACGAAGTAGCGGCCGAACACCTGACAGGCGAGGAAGACCGTCTTGACGTTGACCGTCATGATCTGGTCGTACTCGGCCTCCGGGATCTCGAGGAACGGACATGCCGAGTTGATCCCGGCGCCGTTGATCAGGATGTCCACCTGCCCGCAGCGGCGCCGCGTCTCGGCGAGCAGGGCCTCCAGGTCATCCTTGCTGGTGGCATCGCACATGAGCGACGACGCCTTGCCTCCGGCCGCGGCAATCCGTTCCAGGCGGCTCCGCGCCTTCTCGGGCTCCCGGTCGGCCAGGAAGACCTCGGCGCCGGCCGTGGCCAACCCTTCCCCCATGGCACCGCAGAGCTCTCCGGCGCCTCCCACGACAACCGCCACCTTGCCTCGCAGCTCGAAAAGGTCGCTCATGATCGCCACTCCTGTCCTGGTCTCGTTATCCCACCCGGGACGTTGCCCGTCAAGCCGAAGGTCCATCTTCTTCGCACCACTCTCCACTTGACTCGACAAGTGGTCTAACCACCTGCTAGACTTGTATCAGAAAATCCGAGGCGGGGCAACCCAGCCTGCCCGACGTGGAGCGGGAACGTGGTCATTGGACGTGGGGTGACGGATCGCTTGCTGTCGCCGCCCGAGGTTCGCGAGATCGTGGAGCAGTCCATGGCAACCCTGGACCCGGCCTGGCGGCGCGTCCTGGTGTTGATCCCGGACGGCACGCGAAGCATGCCGCTCCCGTGGCTCGTCGACCTTCTGGACGAGACACTCGGCCCGCGGGTCGAAGCCCTCGACTACCTTGTGGCGCTCGGCACCCACAGGCCCATGAGTGACGAGCAGCTAGGACGCCTGATCGGCCGGACGGTCGTGAAGGGACGCGCGGGATCGAGCCGGGTCTTCAACCACCACGCCTCCCAGTCGGGCGAGCTGGTGCAGCTCGGAACGATCCCGGCGGCGGAGATCGCGGCCATCACGGGTGGCCTACTGGACGAGGAGCTTCCGGTCAGGCTCAACCGTCTCGTGCTCGAGTACGACGCCCTGCTCGTGTGCGGCCCGGTTTTCCCCCACGAGGTGGTCGGGTTCTCGGGCGGGAACAAGTACTTCTTCCCCGGCATCGCAGGACCAGAGGTCATCAACCTGACTCATTGGCTCGGCGCTCTCATTTCCAGCTTCGAGGTGATCGGTGCAGGCTACACGGCGGTGCGGGCCGTGGTCGACCGGGCCGCCGCGCTGATCGGCTGCCCGAAGAGGTGCCTCGCCGCGGTCGTCACCGGGTCCGGGCTCGCCGGGCTGTTCTTCGGGGAGCCGCACGAGGCGTGGCAGGCGGCTGCCAAGCTGTCCGCGCGCGTGCATGTCGTGTGGGTCGAGAAGCCTTTCCGCCGTGTGCTCTCCGTGATGCCTGCGATGTACGAGGACCTGTGGACGGCCGCCAAGGGGATGTACAAGGCAGAGCCCGCGGTGGCCGACGGTGGCGAGGTGGTCATCTACGCCCCGCACCTCACGGAGGTCAGCTTCACGCATGGACCGGCCATCGAGGCGATCGGCTACCACTGCCGGGACTACTTCCTGGGTCAGTGGGAGCGTTTCAGAACGGTCCCGGGCGGCGTGCTCGCCCATTCGACCCACCTCAAGGGTCTCGGCCGCTGGGACGCCGCCACGTGCGTGGAGACTCCCCGCATCAGGGTGACGCTGGCCACCGGCATCTCCGAGCCACGGTGCCGCCATCTGAACCTCGGCTACCTCGACCCCGCCGAGGTTGATGTCGACGCGTGGAAGGGGCGCGAGGACGAGGGTGTCCTCGTGGTGCCGCGAGCCGGAGAGATGCTGTATCGGGTGCGAGCAAGCCTACAAAACGCGGACCCCCTGGCCGGGCCGAAGGAGGAACCATGGACCACGGACTGACGATCCCCAAGGACGGCGCCCTCGACTTCCTGGCACTAGGAGCGCTCGTGCATCGCCTGGACCCGGGCGTGGTGCCGTTCCGGAAGGCCGCGAGCTGCCAGATCCACGTCAGTGGGGGAGAGTTCAACTGTGCCGCCAACCTCGCGGACTGCTTCGGTCTCTCCACGGGGGTCGTCACTGCGATGGTCGACTACCCGATCGGCGACCTCATCGCCGAGCGGGTGCGGGCCATGGGCGTCAGGCCCTTTTACAAGCACTTCACCCATGATGGCGTGAGCGGCCCGAACATGGCCACCGTCTACAGCGACCGGGGCTTCGGGGTGCGGGCACCGGTCGTCTTCTACAACCGCTCGAACGAGGCGGCAGCTCAGCTTGCGCCTGGCGACGTCGACTGGTCGAGCCTTTTCTCGCGTGGTGTTCGCTGGTTTCACAGCGGCGGGATCTTCGCGTCGCTTTCACCCACCACGGCGGACCTGATCGTCGAAGGCATGACGGCTGCCAGGGCCGCCGGCGCGGTGGTCTCCTTCGACCTCAACTTCCGAGAGAAGCTCTGGAGGAGCTCGGGCGGACGCAACCGTGCCGTGGAGGTGCTCGGCCGCATCGTGAGGCATGTGGACGTGCTCGTCGGCAACGAGGAGGATCTTCAGCAGGGGCTCGGCATCCCAGGCCCCGAGGTCGCGGCGCGGTCCAGGCTCGACCCGCGCGCCTTCATCGAGATGATCGGGCGGGTGATCGAGGCCTTTCCCCGGGTCAAGGTCGTGGCCACAACCCTGCGCGAGGTCCACACGTCCAGCCGGCACTCGTGGGGAGCCGTCGCCTGGTTCGGCGGCAGGACGGTCGTCACACCCACGCTGGAGCTCGAGGTCCTGGATCGAGTGGGTGGCGGCGACGGGTTCGCCTCGGGGTTCTTCTACGGGTTGCTGGCCGGGGAACCTCCCGAGGCGGCGCTCCGGCTCGGCTGGGCTCACGGCGCGCTCGTCGCGACGTTTCCGGGCGACACGACGATGGCCACCCTCGATCAGGTCCAGGCGCTTGCCAGAGGTGCCTCCTCCCGCATCCAGCGCTGACACCCAGAGCCCGTCCCGGCGCGGCGTTGGCGGCGCCGCACCCGTCGTGAGCCACGACGAGAGCGACCCTTCTCTTGCCCGCCGGGCTGGGAGGCGCATCTTCACCGGCGGCGGTGGTGGCGGCGGGAGTTGGTAGAGTGCGGCGATGAACCTGCTGCTCCTCGGACCAGAGGATCTCGTCGCTCCGGGGCGGGCACGACTCGGCGGAAGGCGCTGCGTCCATGTCCGGGAGATCCACCGCGCCGAGGTCGGTGACACCCTCAAGGTGGGTCTGCTCGACGGTGGCATCGGGTCGGCCCGGGTCGTCCGCACCGACCCCGAGGCGCTCGATCTGGTCCTGGGGGAGCTCGACCAGCCACCTCCGGCCAAGCTACCCTTGACGCTGGTCCTGGCGCTCCCCCGCCCCAAGGTGCTCAACCGCGTGCTGGCCTCGGCGACCAGCCTCGGGGTCGCGCGCATCGTCCTGCTCAACGCCTGGCGCGTCGAGAAGGCGTACTGGAAGAGCCCGCGCCTCGACGTCGAGAACCTGCGGCAGCAGCGGCTGCTGGGCCTCGAGCAGGCCGGAGACACGGTGCTGCCGGAGCTCGTCCTGGCCCGGCTCTTCCGCCCGTTCGTGGAGCAGGCGCTGCCCGCCCTCGCCGCGGGGACGCGGTGCCTGGTGGCCCATCCCGGGGCGGGCACGCCCTGTCCCCGTTCCCTTGCTGAGCCGGTCACGCTCGCCATTGGCCCCGAAGGTGGTTGGATCGAGCCCGAGGTCGAGAGCCTGCGCGGTGCGGGCTTCACGCCCGTGGAAATTGGTCCCCGCATCCTCCGCACCGAGACCGCCCTCGCCGCTCTGGTGGGGAGGTTGTACTAGGAGCCTGTCGGAGAAATCGGAAGGCCCGCGCGCAGGGGGGTCACTCGTGCTGGCGGGCTTCCAGCTCGGCCCAACGGGCGTAGAGCCGCTCGACCTCGGCCTGAGCCGCGTTCATCTGCAGCACCGCCTCGTGTAGGACCGGCGCGTTGCTGGCGATGGCGGGATCGTGGGCGGTGGTGGTGGCCGCCGCGAGCGTCGCCTCGGCCGCCAGGACCGCGGCCTCCATGCGCTCCCACTCGAGCCGTTCCCGGTAGGGCAGCCGCCGCAGCCCGGTCTGCCGGTCCTCACTCCGCGTCTGGCGCGGGTCTGGCGAGACAACGGCCCGGTCGGCCAGGGCCGATGCTGCCGCGGCTCGCGCCGCCTCCCACTGGGCGTAGTCGGCGTAGAGCAGGGCGGAGCCGGCGCCGTCCAGCGCCAGGATGCGGTTGGAGACGCGGTCGAGCAGGTAGCGGTCGTGGGTGACCAGGACCAGTGCGCCCGGGAACTCCAGCAGGCTCTCCTCGAGCACCTCGAGGGTCGGGATGTCGAGGTCATTCGTGGGCTCGTCGAGGAGCAGGACGTCCGCGGGCTCGAGCATCAGCCGGGCGAGCAGCACGCGGGCCTGCTCGCCGCCCGAGAGTCTCCCCACCGGTTGCTCGAGCTGCTCCGAGGTGAACAGGAACCGCTTCGCCCAGCCCGCGACGTGAATGGCCTTGCCGCCGAAGAGCACCGAGTCGGACTGGGAGGCGAGGCTCTCCCGCAGGGTTCGCAAGGGGTCGAGGGCCGAGCGCTCCTGCTCGAACTGCACGACCTTGAGCTCGAGCGCCCGGTCGATCCGCCCGGCGTCAGGCTCCAACCGACCCGCCAGCAGGCGCAGCACGGTGCTCTTGCCGCTGCCGTTGGGCCCGACCAGGCCGAGCCGCAGCCCGGGCGAGAGCACGAGCGAGAGATCCCGAACGACCGGGGACCCGCCGTAGCCCTTCGCGACGCCCCGGACGACGACCAGCTCGCGGGTGCGACGCCCCGAGGCGGTGAACTCGATGTCGGCGCTGGGACGCGTCGAACGCGAGCGCAGGCCTTCGAGCTCGGAGCTCAGACGGCCCGCCTCGTCCACCCGTGCCTGGCCCTTTCGGGTGCGCGCCCGGGCCTTGTGGGCGAGCCAGTCCATCTCGCGCCGGACCTTGTTGGCGAGCGACTCCTGGTAGCTCTGCTGCCCCGCCAGGGCGGCGTCCTTCTCGGCCAGGAACTTGAGGTAGCCGGCCTTGACCTCGAAGAGGCCCTGCGGCCAGACGCGGGCCAGCTCGATCATGCGGCCGGTGACGTTCTGGAGGAAGTAGCGGTCATGGCTGACCACCAGGAAGGCGAGCGCCGAGGTGGTGAGCAACCCTTCGAGCCAGGCGATGCCCTCGAGGTCGAGGTGGTTGGTTGGCTCGTCCATGAGCAGCAGCTCGGGCTGCCGGGCGAGCTCGCGGGCGATGGCGAGGCGCTTGCGCCAGCCGCCCGACAGCGTGGCCACGCGCTGCTGCGGATCCTCGAATCCGGCCCGCGACAGCGCCACGGCGGCGCGGGTCGCCTTCTCGTAGTCCTCGCCCCGCTCTCCCGCCAGGGCGTCGAGGACCACAGCCTCGGCCGTGCCTGCGCCGTCGAAGGCCGGGTCCTGGGGGACGTAGCCGATGGTCAGGTCCCGGCGGGCCACCACGGACCCCGAGTCCGGTGTCTCGGCCCCGGCGAGGATGCGCAGCAGGGTCGTCTTTCCGGACCCGTTCGGCCCGACCAGACCGACCCGCTCACCTTCCGTGATGGAAAGCGACAAGTCCTCGAACAACGGCCGGACGCCAAACGCCTTGCCGATCCCCTGGCAGCTCAGCAGCAGCTCGGCCACGGGTCTCTCACCTCTCCGCGGTTTCCGACTCGGACGGCTCGCACGCGGGCGATGGTATCAGGGTGGATGAGGGCGTCTTGACCGTCCCTCGAACCCGGTCGCCCAGGTCCACGTCCACGTCGAGATCCAAGTCCGGGCCTTGCGAGACCTTGAGCCCTTCTCGCGCCCTTCGCACCCTACTACCGCGTCAGCAGGAGCAGGGTCTCGAGGTTGGCGGTGCCGGCGAAGAGGTCGAGGGGGACGGCCTGGCGGAGCCGGTAGCCAACCCGTGCCCAGGCCTCGACCTCGCGCGGGATCTCGTCGGTGCCGCAACAGATGTGGACGACCCGTTGCGGCTGACGAGCGGCGAGGGCCGCCGCGACGTCAGGCGCCGTGCCCTGCCGCGGGGGATCGAGGAGCACGGCTTCGGGCAGCCGACATGGGCGCAAACGACCGCCGAGGAACTCGCCGTCGATGCGGCCGGCCAGGAAGCGGACACGGTCGGCGCATCGCAGGTACGCGGCGCTGGCGCGCGCCGCCTCGATGGCCGGACCGTCGAAGTCCACCCCCAGCACCGCCGCGGCCGGGCGGCCGACGGTGAGCGAGAAGAGCCCGTACCCGCAGTAGAGGTCAAGCAGGGTGTGACCTTCGAGCGGCGCCAGGAGGGCGCCGGTGGTGGCCGTCATGACACCGACCATGGCGCCGTTGACCTGGGAGAAGACGGTGGGGGGGAACCGCAGCCGCACCCCTTCGGCCTCGACCTGCAGCCAGTCTGGGCCGAAGAGACGCTTGAACGAGAGTGTCCTGGTCGGGCGCCGCGCCTCGAGGTAGTAGTCCGAGCCGCTCGGGTCGAGGTAGAGGAAGCCGGCGCGGACGCCAAGGGGGGTCTGTTGCAGCGCCTCGGCGAGGTGCTTGCCGGCGCGCACCACGCGGGCGTCGAAGACGTTGACGTTGAGGATCACGGCGAGCGCCCCGGGTCCGCCCCGCACGATCACCCAGTTGAGAACCGACGCCATCGCGCGCCCCGGGGGCCGTCCCAGTCGTTCGAGGAGGAAGGCGTACACCGCCAGGTGCTCGGGGAGGTCGAGTGCCGAGGGCGCGAGGCCGCCTCCGGAGGGCACGGCTCCGGGGAACGTCAGGGCGAGGCCCTTTGGATCCAGGATCGCCCGGCGCTTGGTGGTCGTGCGGTAGCCGCGCGGCATCGGCGCGGGCACCACTGGCTGCGGCCGCCCGGGCAGGTGCTGGGCTTGCCAGAACGCGGCCAGCGCCTCGTCCTTGAGCTCGAGCTCGAGGGGGTAGGAGAGCGCTGCCAGCGGCTCTGGGTGTTGCACGGGCGGCAAAGCGAGGCCCCGCTGTGCGGCATACGTGCGGACGGCGTCGGAGAAGCTCACAATGTCACCCTAGCAGAGAGGAACGCGCCAGGTTCCTACAATGGTGTACCGTCTGAATGAGATCGCGGGGGGAAAATGGACGAGACAGATCGCAAGACGGGAGACGAGTTCATCGCCCTGGGGCTGGATTCCAGGCTGGCCGAGACGCTCGCGGCGCTCGGGTACGAGGAGCCGACCCCGATCCAGCGGGCGGCCATCCCGCCCCTGCTCGCTGGTCGCGACCTCATGGGTCAGGCAGCGACGGGCACCGGCAAGACCGCCGCTTTCGCCCTGCCGCTCCTCCACCGGCTGGAGGCGCTCGGCCGCGCCCGGTCGAAGCCCTCGGCCCTGGTCCTCGTGCCTACCAGGGAGCTGGCCGTGCAGGTCGCTGAAGCGGTGCATCGCTACGGCCGGCTCGTCGAGGGCAGCGTGCTGCCGCTTTACGGCGGGCAGAGCTTCGGTCAGCAGGCGCGGGTCCTGGAGCGCGGCGTCGACATCGTGGTCGCGACGCCCGGCCGGGCGCTGGACCATCTCAAGCGCGGCACCCTCGTCCTCGCCGGCCTGGTGACTGTGGTCCTCGACGAGGCCGACGAAATGCTCGACATGGG
>Ga0116170_10000949_pt1 | contig 30113 bp, 21 predicted proteins | sample AD_JPNHW1_MetaG_FD_89797 | JGI IMG/M metagenome (GOLD analysis project Ga0116170, IMG submission 89797) | Active sludge microbial communities of municipal wastewater-treating anaerobic digesters from Japan - AD_JPNHW1_MetaG | ecosystem: Engineered > Bioreactor > Anaerobic > Digestate | place... | reverse complement strand
GGAGCCGAGCCCCTCCTCCGATCCGGCCGAAATGGTGCTGACGGCCATTGTGTGGCGTAAAGCTGACCATTACAGCGAATGCGAGGCGCTTCTCAAGAAAACAATTCTTGATCATCCAGATGCTGAAGCCGCGGTGGCTGCCATGTGGGAATTGGCCAAGACCTATTACATAGCTCCGGTTAATAAGATGGATGTGCAGCTTGAAGGGGATTTACCTGATTTCTTGCTCCGCACAAGCCAGAAACATGCTCCGGGCCAGGAGAATGCCAGGGAAACCTTATATCGCACGGCTCTCCGGTTGCTGGCAGGCGCTTATGTGCGATCGAATCAATACGATCACGCCATTGAAATATGCAACCGGATTTGTGCCGAAAGCCCGAATTCAATTTATGAAGAAGAGTCGCTTTATGACCTTTTCACCATTTACCTTGATCTCTTGCATAGCCGGAAATCCGCTCAAGAGGTCTATGGCCGATTAGTCAGCAAGTACCCCGAAAGTCCTTTCAATAGTCATGCTCAGATCTCTCTGGGATTGGTTGAATCACTGCCGATTTCCATTCCGGTACAAAAGATCGGAGCGGCATCAGACGGTGCGGTCATGGCTGGCATCTATCCCAATCCTTTTAACCCGGAGACCAACATCATCTACACCTTGCGGCAAGCAAGCCCGGTGCGGATTGAGATTTATAACCTCCTCGGCCAAAAGGTAATAATTCTGGCGGATCAGCAAATGCCAGCAGGGAACCATACCGTGCGCTGGAATGGCCGGAACAGTCTGAACGAGAAGGTGGCCGCAGGCCTTTACCTATGCCGTATCCAGAGCGGTGCAATGATCAATACACAAAGAATTACTCTATTGCCTTGACGTTTCTCTTACTTCAGGTGGATCCTATGCCACAAGTCATCGAAGGCCAACTCTCGGCGAGCGGCAAAACGTTCGCCATCGTCGTCAGCCGCTTCAACGAGCTGATCTGCAAAAAGCTCCTCGAGGGCGCGCTTGACTGCCTCAAGCGCCACGGCGGCGACCTCGACCAGGTCACCATTGTCTGGGTGCCCGGGGCGTTCGAGATCCCGATCGCGGCCAAGCGCCTCGCCCGCAGCAAGGCGTACGATGCGGTGATCTGCCTCGGCGCCGTCATCCGCGGCGCAACCCCGCACTTTGAATACATCGCCGCCGAGGTCACCAAGGGCATCGCCCAGGCCGGCATGGAGCTGGAGGTGCCGATCAGCTATGGCGTTATCACCCCGGACAACCTCGAGCAGGCCCTCGAGCGCGCCGGCACCAAGGCCGGCAACAAGGGCTGGGATGCCGCGATGAGCGCGATCGAGATGGCCGACCTCTTTGCCCATCTCAAAGGATAAGGCATGAATCAATTCTCCCGCGCTCTGCGCGTTTTGTTAGTTCTGCTGCCCGGTGCCTGGAGCGTCGCACTCGCGGCGGAGTGGGAGTGGCAGACCTTCACCAATGCGACCGACGTCCGCCAGATCCTCGCCGCCGATACGCTCATCTGGGCTGCCACCAACGGCGGCCTGCTCCGCTTCAGCCCCGCCACCGGCCGCTTCACACCCTTTGTGAACACCGACGGCCTGGCTAGCAACGACATCAGGGCGGTCGAACGCGACCGCAGCGGCCGCATCTGGATCGCCGGCGCCAACGGGGTGGTCAATGTCTACACACCCTCTTCACACCACCTCCAGACCATCACCGATTATCAGGGCCAGAGTATCAGCGACCTGACCGCCTATGGCGACTCGATCTTTGTCTCCCTCGCCATCGGGGTCAGCCTCTTTGACATCCGCCGCTGGGAGGTCAAGGAGACCTACAAGATCGGCGAGGTGACGCGCACCCTCCTGGATGGCCGCCGCATCTGGACAGCCTGTCCGGATGGCGTGCGCACCTCCCATCTCGATCTCCCTAATCTGATGGCCCCGAGCGCCTGGACCCTCTATACCATGGCCGACGGCCTGCCCCACAATCAGGCTCTGGCCCTGGCCTCCTTTGGCGGCCAGCTTTTCGTCGGGACCGCCAAGGGGCTGGGCATCTTTGACGGGACTGCCTGGCTCCCCGGCGAGCTCAAGGATAACAGCATCGCCGACCTGGCGGTGTGGAACGGCAAGCTGGCGGTCGATGCCGGATGGGCCATCGTGCAGCGCAACGGCGCCAACTCGTTTACCACCATCGGCAATGCCCTCTCCCGCGCCACCTCGCTCAGCGTGGACGGCAGCGGCCGCCTCTGGGCCGGCGTTGCCGCCGGCGGCCTCGCCTGGTTCGATCCGAGCGGCACCGCCTGGCGGCCCGAGATCCCCGACGGCCCGGCCGATAACAAGTTCACCGCCCTCACCTTCGACCAAAGCGGCAACCTCTGGACCGCCTCCTCCAGCAGCGGTATCTCCCGCTTCGATGGCACCTCCTGGCGGATCTTTAACAAAAGCAACAGCGCGCTGCCCAGCAACGACTTTCGCACCCTCGCTGTCGATGCCCGCAACCGGGTCTGGGCCGGCAGCTGGGGCGGCGGCATCGCCATTTTTACCACCCGCGGCGATAGCATCACCCTCACCACCCTTGGCTCCAAAGACGGCCTGGCGGGGATCTCGGTGAACCCGGACTATGTGGTCATCACCAACCTGATGAACGATACCAAAGGCAACATCTGGCTGCTCAACTATCAGGCCGACAACCTCCAGATCCTCGACGTCGCCGACACGCTCGGCAACTGGCAGTACTTCACCACCCGCGACGGTATCAAGTCCAAACTGACGACCGCCCTCGCCGCCGACCACAACGGCCGCATCTGGGTCGGCACCCAGGACCGCGGTATCAGCGTCCTCGACCATAACGAGACCCCCTTCGATAAGTCCGACGACGACCTCAGCCAGGGCCTGGGCACGGAGGATGGTTTGACCAGCCTTACCATCCGCTCCCTCGCCCGTGACAGCGACGGCGTGATGTGGATCGGCACCCCCGAGGGACTCAATTACTGGTACGAAGGGACGGTCAGCCAGCGCTATCAGGTGATCAATGATGACATCAATGTCATCTCGGTCGATGTCCGCAACAATAAATGGATCGGCACCAGCGGCGGCATGAGCATGTTCGAAGCGGACGGCTACACCTGGCGCCATTTTTCCACCTCGACCAGCGCCCTGGTGAGCGACAATGTCACCTGCTTTGCCTTCAATGAAAGAACCGGGCAGGTCTACATCGGCACCACCAACGGCCTCTCGCGGCTGCAGACGCCCTTCACGCGGCCGGCGGCGAATCTGAGCAACCTCTCGGGGTACCCCAATCCCTTTGTCCTCGGCAACGGCAGCGCACTTTTTTATATCCAGAACCTGGCGGACAAAGCCACGGTTCGTATCTATACCCCGGATGGCCGGCTCGTGCGCCATCTGCCGGCGAGCCAGATCTTCGGCTCGCGCACAACCTGGGATGGCCGCAACGACCGCGGGGAGCTGGTCGCCAGCGGCATCTATCTCTATCTGGTCACCACCGAATCGGGCCTGGCCGGATCCGGCAAGGTGGCGGTGATTCATCCCTGACGAATATCCGGGAATGTTGTTGGGTATAACATTTTTACAAAAATCCGCTTGAAAATGACTCGCCAATTCCGTTAATTAAAGAGAATCTGTACGTTCGTAACCGGGTGGTGAGGTGGAGGCCTGCGCCGCCGTCGCGGACAACCGGCGGAATCCATTCAGAGACCAGACCAAGACCATGCTCACTTTTTTGTTCGCGAAAAACTACCTCCTCATCGACGAGATCAAGGTCGATTTCCAGGCGGGTCTCAACATCATCACCGGCGAGACCGGCGCGGGCAAATCCATCCTGATCGGCGCCCTCGGCGCCCTGCTGGGCGAGCGGCTCGGCAAGGAGGCGATTCGCGCCGGCGCGGACAAGGCGGTCATTGAAGGCGAATTCCTGACCGGCCGGCTGCCGGCGGCTGCCGACCTGTTGCGCGAACATGAGATCGAGGAGCAGGGCGGCACGGTTCTGGTGCGGCGCGAGGTCCACAGCAGCGGCAAGAGCCGCTGTTTCATCAACGATACCCCGGTGCCTCTGGCGGTATTGTCGGAACTGGGTGATCTCCTCGTCGATCTCCACGGCCAGCATGAGCACCAGCTCCTCCTCAAGAGCGCCAATCATGGCCCCTATCTTGATGCCTTCGCCGGGCTGGAGAGCGAGTTGGAGGCCTGCCGCAGCAGCTATCAGGAGCTGACAGCGGCCGTACGAGCGCTGCGCAGCGCCGAAGAACAGGCGGCCGAACTGGCCCGCTCGCGCGATTACAAGGCCTTTCAGCTCCAGGAGATCAGGGCCGTAGCCCCGGCGGCGGGCGAAGAGGAGCAGCTTCTCGCCGACGAGCAGATCCTCAAGAATGCCGAACTGCTTTACGAGCATACCGCCCGCCTCTTCGCCCGGCTCTACGAATCGGAGGGCTCGGCAGCGGAAGTCCTCACCGCAACGGCCGCCGAGCTCGGCCAGCTGGCGGCGATCGATCCCGGCTTCAGCACCATGGAGAATGATGCCCGGAGCGCCCTGATTCTCGTCGAGGAACTGGCCAAAAGCGTCCAGCATTACCATCAGGCGATCTCCTTCGATCCGGAGCGGCTCGAAAAAGTGCGGCAGCGCCTTTCGGCCTTGACCGCCCTGAAGCGCAAACACGGCGGCACCCTCGAAGCGGTGATCGCACTGGGCCAGCAGCTGGAGGGGGAGCTGGCGCTGGTCGATAATCTCGATGCCAGGCTGGCGCAGCTGACCCGTCAGCGCGAGGAGGCCCGCTCCCGGCTTGCGGAGCTCTGTGCTGCCCTGTCGGAGCGGCGTCAGACCGCCGCAACAGTGTTTGCGGCCAAGGTCGCTGCGGCGCTGGCGCAGCTCGGCATGCCGCGGGCGCAGTTCGCGGTCGCCCGCCAGGTCACGCCCGCCACTGCGGAACCCTGGATCCTTCTGGCGGGCGAAAAGGTTCATATCGGGCCGCGCGGCGCCGACCATCTCGAGTTCCTCCTCTCCGCCAATCCGGGCGAAGAAGCCCGGCCGCTGGCCGCCGTCGCCTCCGGCGGGGAGATTTCGCGCGTGATGCTCGCGCTCAAGACCCTCCTGGCCGAAGCCGACCGCATTCCGGTCCTGATCTTTGACGAGATCGATATCGGCATCAGCGGGCGCATCGCCCAGGCGGTCGGCCGCAGCCTCAAGGAGCTGGCCATGAGCCACCAGGTCATTTGCATCACCCATCTGCCGCAGATCGCGAGTATGGCCGATCATCACCTCCTTGTCGAGAAGGGCGGAGACGAGCGCTCGACGCGCACGACCATCCGCCCGCTGACGGCCGAAGAGCGCGTGGCCCAGGTCGCGGCCCTGATCGGCGGTGACGTCGTCACCCAGGCCCATTTGCAGAGCGCCAGCGAGCTCATCGCCGCCGGCGCCGCCGGAGTTTAGCCACCCGCAGGGGCGCGGTGGTCATGATACAAGGGTTGAGGTCGGGATTCGGAGCATCCACAGTTCGCAGCGCGACACAGGGTAAAGAGATCAGGCAGCCGATCTACCTTAACTGACAGGCATCCAAGCAGCGAGGTTCGCATGAAAAGTTATCCCCGTTCCGTCTGGGCGGTCGTACTCGCCCTGGTGATCATTTTCGTCGGTCTTTTCCTGGTCTGCGCCCAGCGCCGGGGCACGGTGGCCGGAGGCGAAGACATGGCCAATAACGACGACCAGTTCCGTCAGGAGCTTCTGCAGCTGCTCGATCTGACTGAAGGCGAGGGCGGCAAGGATTCGACCAGCGACGAGCTGAAGCTCAGCGATGCCGACAGCACCGCGGACACCACCAACCTTGCCCTTTCCGATGATGAGATGCTGGCGTTGCTCGGTGCCGAAAACGAGACCGGCAACGAGGCCGCCGCAGCCAACCGCGAGACAGTGACACCGCAGAAAGAGCCCGCGGCGGGCACCAAAAAACCAGCCCGCAGTGAGCAGCTCGAGACCACGCCGACCACCACGGCGGGTACGATGGGCCTGACGCCCGAGATGTTTACGAAAATGCGCACGGACATCAATCGCCTCGAGTCCGCTCTTGAACAGCGCAGCGCCACGGTCGACAGCCTGCAGAACATCATCACCAACCGCAGCGCGCGCCTCCAGGAACTCGAAGCGCAAAAGAGCAAACGCGCAGCCGTGACGCCGGTGGTGACGGCCAACACCATCAAGAAACCCGCCCGCGCCGCCGCCAGCAGCGGCAGCTCCGCTTTCGATGCGGCTTATGAAAGCGCCCGGGGCAAATTCGAGGCCCACCAGTATCAGGGGGCGATCGATGAATTCTCCCGCCTTCTTGCCGAGTATCCCGACCATACCATGGCGGATAACTGCCAGTACTGGCTCGGAGAGTGCTACTTTGGCATGCGGGAGTATCAGAAGGCCATCGTCGAATTCCAGAAGGTCTTCGCCTATTCCGAAACGGACAAGCACGATGACGCCCAGCTGATGATCGGGCTCTCCTATGTGCGCAGCAACCAGGCGGAGCTGGCCCAGAAGGCCTTTGGCACCTTTCTCGATACCTATGCCGGAAGTGAGTATACTTCGGTTGCAAAACGCTATTACCGTTCCATTTAACGACGAGTCAGTGCGTGAGCCGGTTTGTCCATCTCCATAACCATTCCCATTACAGCCTCCTCGACGGGGCATGCCGCATCGATGATCTCGTCGAACGAGCGGACAAATTCGGCATGCCGGCCATCGCCCTGACCGACCACGGCTGCATGCATGGCGCCATCAGTTTTTACAAGAAATGCGGCAAGCACAAGATCAAGCCGCTGATCGGCTCCGAAGCCTATCTCGCCCCGGGCAGCCGGACGGACAAGCAGCCGGATCCCGGCACCGGCGGCACCGCCTTTCATCTCGTTCTTCTCTGCAAGGACATGACCGGCTACCGCAACCTGATGAAGCTGGTCTCCGCCGGCTATCTCGAAGGATTCTACTACAAGCCCCGCATTGATCGCGCCCTCCTGCGCCAGCACCATGAGGGCCTGATCGCTCTCAGCGCCTGCCTCAAGGGGGAGGTCAGCCAGCGGCTGCTGCGTGAAAACGAGGAGCGCAGCCGCGCCACGGTGGCCGAATACCGCGACATTTTCGGCGAGGATTTCTATCTTGAGGTCCAGAACCACGGCATCCCCGAAGAAGAGACCGCTCGTACCGCTATTTATGCCATGGCCCGGGAGATGAATATCAAGGTGGTCGCCACCAATGATATCCATTATCTCAAGAAGGAACACGCCGAGGCCCACGACATCCTCCTTTGCCTGCAGACCGGCAAGGATTTCGAAGATACCACCCGTATGCGCTACAACACCCGGGAGCTCTATTTCAAGAGCGAGGAGGAGATGGCCGAGGCTTTTCCCGGACATCCGGAGGTGCTGCTCAACACCCTGGAGGTGGCGGACAAGTGCGACTTTCACCTCGATTCCCGGACCTTCCATCTGCCGGTCTTTCAGCTACCGCCGGAGCACGCCGGCGAGAGTCTCGATGACTTTCTCGCCCGCGAGGCCTGGGCGGGCCTGCGCGAGCGCTATGCCACGATCACCCCGGAGCTGGAGAAGCGGCTGAGCTATGAGCTGGACATGATCCGGCAGATGGGCTATGCCGGCTATTTCCTGATCACCGCCGATTTCATCCGTTACGCGCGCAGCCAGCGTATCCCGGTCGGACCCGGCCGCGGCTCGGCCGCCGGCAGCCTCGTGGCCTATGTCCTCAAGATCACCAATCTCGATCCGATCCGCTACGACCTCATCTTCGAGCGCTTCCTCAATCCCGAGCGCATTTCGATGCCGGATATCGACATCGATTTTTGCTACGAGCGCCGCGAGGAGGTGATCCGCTACGTCAAGGAGAAATACGGCTACAGCAACGTCTGTCAGATCATCACCTTCGGGACCATGGCGGCGCGTGCCGTGATCCGGGATGTCGGCCGTGTTCTCAAGATGAATTATTCGGAGGTGGATCGTATCGCCAAGCTGGTGCCGGAGCAGCTCAAGATCAAGCTGGAGGAGGCGATCAAGAACGTCGCCGAGCTGCGGCAGATCATCGATAAGGATGAGACCAGCCGCCGGCTGATGGAGCATGCCCTGGTGCTCGAAGGGCTGGCGCGGCACGCCTCCACCCATGCCGCCGGCGTCCTGATCACCCCCGAAGAGCTCACCAATTACGTCCCCCTCTACAAGACCAAAGAGGGGGACATCACCACCCAGTACGACATGAAGTCGCTGGAGGAGGTGGGGCTGCTCAAGATGGATTTTCTCGGCCTGCGCACCCTGACGGTCATTCAGAAGGCTGTGGACGCGGTGGCGGCGCGGGGGATCCCGCTCGATATCGACACCATCCCCCTGGAGGATCCCCAGGTCTATGCGGTCTTTGCCCGCGGCGAGACCATCGGCCTCTTCCAGTTTGAAAGCTCGGGGATGCAGGAGTATCTAAAGAAATTAAAGCCGACCTGCCTCGAAGATCTTATCGCCATGAATGCCCTCTATCGTCCGGGGCCCATGGATTATATCGACGACTTTATCCGCGGCAAGCGCAACACCCAGGCGGTGAGCTATCTCCATCCCCTGCTCCGGCCGCTGATCGAGGAGACCTACGGCATCGCGGTTTATCAGGAGCAGGTGATCAAGATGGCGACGGAGGTCGGCGGCTTTTCGCTCGGCAATGCCGATCTGCTGCGCCGCGCCATGGGCAAGAAGGACGAAAAGATCATGGCGGAGGAGCGCATCCACTTCGTTGCCGGGGCGAGCGAACGCGGCGTCGAAGGCAAGACCGCGAACGAAATCTATGACATGATGGCCAAATTCGCCGGCTATGGGTTCAACAAGTCGCATGCGGCCTGTTACTCCCTGGTCGCCTACCAGACCGGCTATCTAAAGGTCTACTACCCGGCCGAATTCATGGCGGCGAACCTCAGCAGCGAGATGAGCAGCACGGCTCGTGTCGTGGTGCTGCTGGAAGAGTGCCGCCGCATGGGGCTGGAGGTGCTGCCGCCGGATGTCAACGAAAGCCTTGCCGATTTTGTCGTCACCGCAGGGCGCATCCGCTTCGGCCTTGGCGCGGTCAAGAATGTCGGCCGCGGCGCCATCGAGGCCATCGTCGCCGGCCGCAACAAGAACGGGCTTTTCCGCAACCTGGTCGATCTCGCCTGCGCCATCGACCTCCAGGCGGTGAATAAAAAGGTCTTTGAGAGCCTGATTCAGGCCGGCGCCATGGATTCTCTGGAAGGGACGCGCGCGCAAAAAATGGCCGGGCTCGAAGAGGCGATCCTCTATGCCCAGGGCCGGAATCAGCGTGCCGCCACCGGCCAGTTCTCGATGTTCGACGGCGGCGACTCCCTGGCGGAGGAGCAAGACCAGCTCCGGCCCGCCCTGCCGCGCGTCGAGGAGTGGCCCGCGGGTGATGCCCTCAACCGCGAAAAGGCCATGCTCGGGTTCTTCCTGTCCGGCCATCCGCTTGACGGTTTCCGCGAGGACATTGGCGCGCTTTCCAGCGTCCCGCTCGCCAATGCCGGAGAGTGCCGGGATAACAGCAAGGTGCGCCTCTGCGGCCTCATCAGCGAGATCAAGACCCTGCTCGACCGCCAAAAGCGCCCCATGGCCTTTTTCAAGCTGGAGGATTTTACCGGCACCCTCGAGGGGCTGACCTTTGCCGATGTCTATGACCGCTGCCGCAACGCTATTGCCGTCGACCGTATCGTCATGGCCCTGGGCAAGATCAGCACCCGCGAAGGCGAAGCACCCAAGCTGATCGTCGAGGAGGTCATCCCGCTCGAGGAGGCGCGAACGCGCTATACCCGTAGCCTCTTCCTCTCTCTCGACGCCGGCGCGGTCGACCCGGCACAGCTCAATGATCTGCTCCAGACCCTGAGCGAATTCCGCGGCAGCGTGCCCCTCTATCTGCGCATCCACGGCGCCAATGCCCATGATTTTTTCCTGCGCTCGCGCACGATCGCCGTCACCCCCAGTCTGGCGCTGCTCGACCGCTTGCGCGCGCGCGTCGGCCGGGAAAATGTCTGGGTGGGGGCCTGATCTGAGCGCTGCCCGTAAAATGAGCGATGCCGAGATCTGCCGCCGCCTCGCGGCCTGCGTGCGCGCCGAGCAGCTCGGACTCGAGGAGCCCGAGTGGCGCGCCTTTTGCGCCCGCACCGAACAGGCCCTGACGCCCGCTGCGGCGGCCGGCGGGGAGAGCTGGACCATCCATATCGACGGCGCCGCCCGTGGTAATCCCGGCCCGGCGGCCATCGGCCTGGTCATCAGCGACAGCACCGGCCTGACCGTGCGCGAGGAGGGAGGCCGCCTCGGCCGGACTACCAACAATGTCGCCGAATACCGCGCCCTGCTCCGCGCCCTGGAGATCGCGCAGGAACTCGGCGCCCCGTCGCTGCGGATCCGCAGCGACAGCGAATTGCTGGTCCGGCAGATGAACGGCCTCTACCGGGTCAAACACGAACAGCTGTTGCCGCTCTACCTCCAAGCGCGCGAACTGTGCCGGAATTTTGCCAGCGTCGAATTCGTGCACGTGCCGCGCAGTCAAAACCGCCGCGCTGATCAGCTGGCCAATCTGGCGCTCGATACCCCGGAAAACAGCCGGTGATCCACACCACCGCGGCCGCCGCCACAGCACAGCCGTGCTCCTGACGCGCCCGCTCTGCGCCTGCTTTTTTTGTGCCGCATCGGCTGGCAGTGTCGGCCTGCGCACAGCCGTGCTCCTGACGCACCCGCTCTGCGCATACCCCATGCCGATCGGCCATCACGGCTTGTAGCATGTCCCGTTGTACTATTTATCTGGATCGCAAGAATGGAACTTAAAAAACTCAAGGCAAGACTGGAACTGGAAGACGGCTCGGTCTTTCACGGCTTTTCCTTCGCCGCGCAGCGCTCCATCGCCGGCGAAGTGGTCTTCAACACCAGCATGGTCGGCTATCCCGAAAGCCTCACCGATCCCTCGTACCACGGCCAGATTCTCGTCCTGACCTATCCCCTGATCGGCAATTATGGTGTGCCCGGCCATGCGGTGGTCGACGGCCTCGAACAGAACTTTGAATCGGACCGCATCCACATTCAGGGGCTGATCGTCTCCGAATACTCGTTCGATTACAGCCACTGGAATGCCCGGCGCAGCCTGGGCGACTGGCTCAACGAGAGCCAGATTCCGGCCCTCTATGGCATCGACACCCGCGCCCTCACCAAGCGGCTGCGCGACGAGGGGACCATGCTCGGCCGTATCGTTTTTTTCGCCGAAGAGCAGAACTTTTACGACCCCAACAAGACCAACCTGGTCGCCGAGGTGAGCACCACCGCTCCGGCCGAATACGGCAGCGGCGATAAAACCGTCATCCTCGTCGATTGCGGTGCCAAGTACAATATTATCCGCAGCCTCACCCGGCTCGGTCTCAAGGTGCGCGTCGTGCCCTGGAATTATGATTTCAGCGATGAGCCCTTTGCCGGCGTGATGATCTCCAACGGGCCCGGGGATCCGAAAATGTGCAGCGAAACCGTGCAGATCATTCGCAAGGTCATGGAACGCAACCGCCCCATCTTCGGCATTTGCATGGGCAACCAGATCCTCGCCCTGGCCGCCGGCGCCGACACCTACAAGCTCAAGTTCGGCCACCGCAGCCAGAATCAGCCCTGCGTCGAGGTGGGGACCAAACGCTGCTACATTACCTCGCAGAACCACGGCTTTGCCGTCGACGGCCGTACCCTGCCGCCCGGCTGGGAACCCTGGTTCATCAACGCCAACGACGGCACCAATGAGGGGATACGTCACACCTCCAAACCATTCATGAGCGTGCAGTTCCATCCCGAGGCGGCGCCCGGGCCGGTCGACACGATGCTGCTGTTTGAAGATTTCGGCAGGATGTTATAATGGCAGAAAACATATCCAAAGTGATCATTCTGGGGAGTTCCGCGCTCAAGATCGGCGAGGCGGGCGAGTTCGATTATTCCGGCAGCCAGGCTATCAAGGCGCTGAAGGAAGAGGGGATCCGCACCATTCTGGTCAATCCCAACATCGCCACCATCCAGACCTCTGAACACCTCGCCGACGAGGTCTACTTTTTACCGGTGACCCCCTATTTTGTCGAGCAGGTGATCAAGAAGGAAAAACCGGACGGCATCCTCCTCAGTTTCGGCGGCCAGACCGCCCTCAACTGCGGCGTCGCGCTCGAACGCGAGGGGGTGCTGCGCCGCTACGGCGTGGCGGTACTCGGGACCCCGGTCGAAGCGATCATGAACACCGAGGACCGCGATCTCTTCACCGCCAAACTGCGCCAGATCGACGTCCGTACCCCGCGCAGCCAGGCGGTCACCTCGGTCGAGGAGGCAGAACGTGTCGCCGCCGAGATCGGCTATCCGGTGATGATCCGCATCGCTTACGCCCTCGGCGGCCTCGGCTCGGGGATCTGCCGCAGCGTCGATGAGGTGCGCGAGCGCGCCCACAAGGCCTTCTCTTATACCCGGCAGATCCTGGTGGAGGAGTATCTGCTCGGCTGGAAAGAGATCGAATACGAGATCGTCCGCGACCAATACGACAATTGCCTTTCGGTCTGCAATATGGAAAATTTCGATCCCATGGGTATCCATACCGGCGAAAGCATCGTCGTCGCCCCGAGCCAGACCCTGACCAGCCGCGAATACCATATGCTGCGCGAGATCGCCATCCGCACCGTGCGCCATCTCGGCATCATCGGCGAATGCAACATCCAGTACGCTCTCAAGCCCGATTCCGAGGAGTACCGGGTCATCGAGATCAATGCCCGGTTATCACGCAGCTCCGCCCTGGCCTCCAAGGCGACCGGCTACCCGCTGGCCGCCGTCGCCGCCAAACTGGCGCTCGGCCACAGCCTGATCGAGCTGCCCAACTCGGTCACCCGCGTCACCAAATCGAGCTTTGAGCCGGCCCTCGACTATGTGGTCGTCAAGATCCCGCGCTGGGACCTCAAGAAATTCCGCCAAGTCTCGAAAAAGCTCGGCTCGGCGATGAAATCGGTCGGCGAGATCATGGCCATCGGCCGCAAGTTCGAGGAGGCGCTGCAAAAGGGACTGCGCATGCTCGAGATCGGCTTCGACGGGGTGGTGCTCAACCGCCCCTTCGATCTCGATGACCTGCGCGAGGAATTGGCCGCGCCGACCGACCTGCGCATCTTCGCCATCCCCCAGGCCATGGAAGAGGGGATGAGCATCGACGAGATCCATGCCCTCACCCATATTGATCGCTGGTTTCTCTTCAAGATCGCCAACATCGTGGCGATGAAGAAACGCCTGGCGGAGGTGGGCGAACAGCGCTGCCCGCGCGATATCCTGCTCGAGGCCAAGCAGCTCGGTTTCTCCGATTCCCAGATCGGCCGCGCCCTGAGCCGGAGCGAGGAGGAGACGCGGACGCTGCGCAAGGCCTACGGCCTCACCCCCTGCGTCAAACAGATCGACACCCTCGCCGCGGAATACCCCGCGCAAACCAACTATCTCTACCTGACCTACAACGGCCAGGAGGATGATGTCACCTTCAACGCCCGCAACGCGGTGATAGTGCTGGGCAGCGGCGCCTACCGCATCGGCAGCTCGGTGGAGTTTGACTGGTGCTGTGTCAATTCGGTCATGACCCTCAAGCAGCTCAATTACCAGACCATCATGGTCAATTACAATCCCGAGACCGTCAGTACCGATTATGATGTCTGCGACAAGCTCTATTTTGACGAGCTCAGTTTTGAGGCGGTCAGCGACATTTACGAGAAGGAAAAGCCGCTGGGGATCATCATCTCGATGGGCGGGCAGATCCCCAACACGCTCGCGCTGCGGCTGCACAAAGCGGGGGTGCGGGTGCTCGGCACCTCGGCGATGAGCATTGACAGTGCCGAGGACCGTCACAAGTTCTCCAAACTTCTCGATACGCTGCACATCGATCAGCCGGCCTGGGCCGAGCTGACCTCGATCGACCGGGCGATCGCCTTCGCCGCGGAGGTCGGTTACCCGGTGCTGGTGCGGCCCTCCTATGTGCTCAGTGGCGCGGCCATGAGCGTCGCCTCAACCGACATCGAACTCGAGCGTTTTCTCAACAAGGCTGCGGATATCTCCTCCGACCATCCCGTGGTCATTTCCAAGTTCATCGAGAACGCCAAGGAGATCGAGATCGACGCAGTGGGGCAGGAGGGTGAGCTGCTCGTCTATGCCATCAGCGAACACGTCGAGAATGCCGGCGTGCATTCCGGCGATGCCACCATCGTCTTGCCGCCGCAGCGCACCTTTCTCGAGACGACGCGCCGTGTCAAAAAGATCGCCCGCGAGATCGCGGCGGCGCTCAAGATCAACGGCCCCTTCAACATCCAGTTCGTCGCCAAGGATAATGAGGTCAAGGTGATCGAGTGCAACCTGCGCGCCTCGCGCAGCTTTCCCTTTGTCTCGAAAATTTTCGATATCAATTTCATCGACATGGCGACCCGGGTGATCATGGGGCATCATCCGCCGCGCATCGACCGCTCCGCCTTCGATCTCGAATATGTCGGCGTCAAGGCCCCGCAGTTCTCCTTCACCCGTCTCAGCGGCGCCGACCCGACCGTCGGCGTCGAAATGGCCTCCACCGGCGAGGTCGCCTGCCTCGGCGATGACTTTGACGAGGCCTTTCTTCTCTCCCTGCTCTCGGTGGGCTACCGCCTGCCCATCCGTAATGTCCTCCTTTCTACGGGGCCGATCGAAAGCAAGGTGGAGTTTCTCGCCGCCACGCGCAAGCTCCAGGAGATGGGGATCCAGTTCTACGCCACCGGCGGCACAGCGCGCTTTATGCAGGAAAACGGCATCCCCGCCATGACCCTGCACTGGCCGCTCTCGGAGAAAAAGCCGGGCGTCCTTGATTACATCAGCGAGCGCAAGATCGATCTGGTCATCAACATCCCCAAGAATTTCCAGGAGGAGGAGCTGACCAACGACTATATGATCCGCCGCGCGGCGGTCGATTTTGCCATCCCCCTTTTCACCAACATGCAACTGGCGCGGCGTTTCGTCGAAGCCCTGAGCCGCAAGTCGCTCAAGGAGCTGCAGATCAAGAGCTGGCGGGAGTATCTGCACTAGCTGTGCCTGCTGGCACAAGTCATTGAAAAAAGTCTTGCGCTTGTGCTGAAATTTGTCTAAAATTCGCAGAAAAATATCTCATGCGGAGGGAAAGGCTATGGGCCATGTGCGGCGGATGCTGGTGGTGCTCCTCGTCGGGTTGACGGTGAGTGGCTGGGCGGTTCAGGAAAGCCCGGGCAAACGGACTCTGGCGGTACTCGATTTCGAGAATAACAGTCTCAAGGACAAGGCGGAGATGGATCCGCTTTGCAAGGGCCTCTCCGACATGTTGATCACCGAACTGAGCAAGGTGCAGGCCTTCCAGATCGTCGAACGCGCCAATCTCCAGCAGATCCTCGAGGAGATGAAACTGGGCCAATCCGGTATGATCGAGACCTCGGCCGCTCAGGAGGTGGGAAAGATGCTCGGGGCGCAAAATCTCATCCTCGGCTCCTTCATGAAGATGCTCGACGGCAAACTCCGCATCGATGCCCGCCTCGTCGAGGTCGAGTCGGGCAAGACCCTCATGGCGGAGGAGGAGACCGGCTCCCCCAACGACCTCGCCAAAATGGTGACCAATCTGGTCAACAAGAATATCAAAAGCATGAATGTCTCCCTGTCTGGTGAGGAGCGCAAGGCCCTGCGCGAACCGGACAACAACTCGTTCGACGCCGCGCTGCTCTTCGCCCGCGGTATCGATTTTGAGGAGAAGGGCAACCTGACCGAAGCCCGCAGATGCTACCTGCAGGCGCTCAAGCTTAATCCCAAATTCCGTCGCGCCCGTGCCCGTCTGCTGGCCCTGCGCAAAGGCAACTAGCTCGCCCCTTGCGGCGTACCCTTTGTGAGGCATCTATGGTTCGACATCCTTTCCCGGCCGCCTGCGCTCTCGGCCTGCTGCTTGCCCTCTTTTACCAGGGGTGCGCCCCCTCCCGGCAGAATCTCGGCCACGAGCTGATCGAGCGCGGCGAGTATGCCAGGGCGGTGCGGCCTCTTAAAATGGCTATTGCCGAGAATTACACCGACATCGAGTCGATCCGCGACATGGGCATCGCCATGTACCATGCCGGCAAGCTCAAGCTCGCCCGCGGTTTCCTTCGCCTCGCCCTCAGCCGCTCTCCCCGCGATCTCCCCGCCATCTATTATCTCGGCCTGGTGTACGAAGCCGGCGGCGAGACCAGCTCGGCCATCCAGCAGTACACCCTTTACACCCAGATCAATCCGGCCGGCAAGATGAGCGCCACGGTGCGCGGCCGGCTGCAGGTGCTGGTCCGCCAGCAGATGGCCGAGCAGATCAAGGCCCTGCTCGCCCAGGAGAACGCCCTGGAGGCCGGACCCGCCCCCGAGAATTCCATCGCTGTGCTCTATTTCTCCAATCTTTCCAACAACCCCGACTATACGCCCTTGCAAAAGGGGCTGGCGGAGATGATCATCACCGATCTGGCCCAGGTCCGGAGCCTTCAGGTGGTCGAGCGCGCACGCATGCAGCTGCTCATGGATGAGATGGGGCTGGGCATGACCGGGCTGGTCAAGGAGGAAACGGCGCCGCGCATGGGCAAGCTCCTGAGCGTGCACCGGGTGGTACAGGGGACGTTTGCCGGGGCCGAGCAGAACCAGCTGCAGATCGATGCCGCGCTGGCGACGCTGGGCGTAGCCGCGCCGGCGCCGGCCGACAAGATCGCCGGCCCCCTCGAGGAATTCTATCAGCTGCAGAAGAGCCTGGTCTTCAACCTCATCGACGTCATGGGCCTACGGCTGTCGCGCCAGGAACGGGAGGCCATCCAGCGCATCCCGACGAAAAACCTGGCGGCCTTTATGGCCTGGTGCCGCGGCCTCGATGACGAGGACCGGGGACAGTGGCAAAAGGCGGAGCAGGAGTACCGCAGCGCCCTTGATGCCGACCCCGGATTCAGGGCGGCGGAAAAGGCGGTGGAACGCTCGCAAGCCTTCGCGGCATTTTCTCCGCGCCCGGAAATGATCCGCCCCTCGCTGCTCGCCGTGGTGACCGACCGCAAGACGGCGGATAGATCCGAAAACCGGCGGACCAGCGCGCCGGCCGCCGCGGTGTCGCAGCCGGCGGCGGCCACAGAACTGGTCACCGTCGACCTGCTCAACCGCAGCGCCGCCCAGGTCACCCCCGGCTTCCTCCCGGGCCTGGAATCGCGCAAACCCACGACCGAAACCGGAACCATCGGCATCGGCACCGGCTACCCGATCGAGGTCCACATCCAACTGCCCGTCAAAAAGTGAACCGCATCCATGCCTTGCAGCAAGGAACGCCTATGATCCCGCAACGACGCGTGCACCTCTCACTCCTGGTTTTTGCCCTGCTCTGCGCCGCCTCCTTCAGGTTGACTGCCCAGCCTGCCATGCTGCAGCGCGCCCGGGAAGGGACCGCCTCGGCCGGAGCCGCCTTACACTTCTGGAAGGTCGAAGAGGACCAGGCTCGCCAGATCGCCGTGCCGGTCACCTTTCTCTATCCGGTGAGCGAGCAAATGCAGCTCTCCATGGCCATGGGACCCGCCTTCAGCACCGTCTCCAGCTCCGGCAGCGCCGCGCTCAATGGCTTTTCGGATACCCGCATCGCCGGCAGCTATCTCTTCAGGAACGAGAAACTCCTCGCCACCTTCGGTCTCAATCTGCCCAGCGGCAAGTCCGCCCTCAACAACGAAGAACTGGGTGTGGCCAATATCCTGGCCCTGCACGCCTTCGATTTTAGCTCACCGATCCTCGGCCAGGGATTCGACGTCAGCGCCGGCATGGTCAGCGCCTTTCCCCTCTCCGGCATGGTGGCCGGTGTGGGTGCCGGATTTCTCCTGCGCGGGGCCTTCGAGCCCTACGAGCAGGGCGGCAGCAGCTATAATCCCGGTGAGGAAATCACCCTCTCCGCCTCGCTCGACTATCCCCTCAGCCGCGGGCAGAAACTCATGTTTGACGCCGGCTATACCCTCTACACGGCCGACAAGGTGGGCAGCGATCAGGTCTACCAGGCCGGCAACCGGCTCACCCTCCAGGCGATGGCCTGGTTCCCCGGCCAGAGCGCGGGACTGCTCCTCCTCCTGCGCGACCGCGTCCGTGCCAAAAACAGCCTGAGCAGCGGCGATGAACTTATCCCCGAGCGCCAGAACAGCAACGGCAACGAGCTTGAACTTGCAGCGACCGTCACCCTGCCGCGCGGCGCCTATACCACCTTGCGCGGCGTCGTCGAGGGCAAGCTTTACAGCAACAACGCCTACGATGTCGGTGGCGCCACCATCGGCGGCTTTGGCGCCGGCCTGAGCAAGACCTTTTCGCCGCACCTCTCGTTCGAACTGGATGCCCGGCTCTACTTTGGTTCGCTCAAGACCGAAATCAATTCGGTCCAACTCACCGGCTTGAAGTGCAACGGCGGCTTGAAATTTCGGCTTTGAGCCCGTCAAGGAGTGACATCCCATGCCCAGATCCTGCACCGCAAAATCACTGCGCCCCCTCTTCGCCGCCGCCCTCATCGCCGCCTTCGGTGGCTGCGGCCGGCAGAGCAACCAGCCCGAGGCCTGGCATACCCTGCACCTGCACCTGCGCTACGGCCAGGCGCCCGGCACCCCCGCCTTCGTCGCGCCCGGTAGCCTCAGGCGGGCCGAATTGAGCAAAACCGCGCGCCTGGTCGAGGATCAAGTGCTCCTGCTGCATTGCGATGATGCCACGGTGTCACTGGCGCAGGATGCCAGCGACTATCACAATGATTTCTCGCTCTACAACATCAAACGCGACTCCTCCGCCACGGCGGCCCTCAAGGAGGCCCTGATCCTGGACGGCACTTCCGGCTACGGCCTCTCCAATGGCTACGGCAGCGAGGCCGCCGAACTCGATGCGACGCAGGGCTTCGAACTCTCGGTCCGGCTGCGCATGACCGGCCCGGTCCTCTCCCGCGAGCAGCGCATCTTCGACCGTCACGATCCTCTCGGCGGTTTTACCGTCGGAACCATCATCCCCGCCGGCACGGCCGGCTACACGCCCCGTCCCTACGTCCGCTTCAAGCAGGACGGCATCGAGACGACCCTGGTGGGCCGCACCAGCCTCGCCTTCGACCGCTGGTACAAGGTGACCGCCCGCTATGATCTGAGCAAGCTGACTTTGCTGATCGATGACAAGAGCGATACCTCCCGCAACGCCAGCGGCGCCATCACCGCTTCGAGCCGGGCCACGGTGCTCGGTGCCGGCTGGAACGGCGATGTCATCGGCTACTATTTCAACGGCCGCCTCGATGAAATTTCGCTCACCACCCGCGTCGAGTACGAGGACCTGGATATGGTCCGCCTCGCCGTCTTTGATTTCTCCGACTTCGCCAGCGAAGAGGCCTTTTACCGCTCCGAGACCTGGCAGCAATATCACGCGGCGCTGGAAAACATGACCGCGGATTCTACCTTCGTTCCGACCTGGGACAAATATATCCGCCTCTGGGAAAAATATTTCAAGGTGGTTTCCGAGCAAAATCTCAGTGTCAACGGGGCGTTTGCGACCGGAACGGTCCGGGGCGTGGAGGGGATGAATGCCCTGGTGATCTCGGGCATCAGGAATGGCGTGATGACCTACTATGGCGAGGCCCTGGTGCTGGCGACGGGCGAGGGCGCGACCGAGGTCTGGGTGCCCTTTTACGGCTATGGCGGTGGAATCGATTGACCCGGAGCCGATGGCGCTGGCCGGTATGCCGCGGCATCTGGAACAAGCTCCGCAAGCTTCCGTCTATCGGTCAGGAGGTTTTTTTTGATGCCGCTGGGCCGGCCTGCTCCCGCAGGATCCGTGCCAGTTCCACGGCGGCGCGGCTGCGCCGCATCTCTTCGAATTTGCCGGAGGCTTGCGCCTTCCCCAGACGTTCATCCTCCGGTACCTCTCCCCACTCTGTCAGCGTAATTCCCATTATCACCTTGACCACCTCCGCCAGGGCCCGCACCCGGCGCCGCTCCAGGTCGGGACGGACGCGATTGATGATCAGCCGCGGCTGGAAGGCGCCCCAGCCCTCCTCGATCACCGCGCGGAGATGCGGCTGGGCATCATGCAGAGTTGCGGCGAAGGCAGGGAGCGTCGCCAGTGTCTCCGGATGCGCCAGGTCGCCCAGGCCGCTGATCCGGGCAAAGTGCTCCGGCCAGTGGCGGGCCTTGTGCTGGATCTTGCGCAAATAACCGTAACGGATGAACTGGTAACATTCAAGCAGGGAAGAATTGGGGATGCGCGCGAGCACGATGGGGATATCGGCGGCGAGAAACAGATCGAGATGGCGGTAGCTGGCGCCCTGACCGCAGTCGATGATCAACTCGTCCGCCTGAAGCTGGCGCAGATGGAGCAGGAGTTTTTGCTTGGCGGCGAGCGAGAGCTGGGGATGATCGCAGATCGCGGGCGAGCCGGTGATGTAACTGAGGTTCCGCGGCCCGGCCGGTTGCGGTAACAGGTTGATATCGGCGCCCCGCTCCTGCAGGAACTGCCGCATCCGCTGGTCGCTTGCCGACAGGGTAGCCCGGCCGTAAAAGCCGGCGGCCGCCAGGTCGCTGTCGAGCAGAACCGTGCGACGGCCCGATTCCGCCAGGATCAGGGCGAGCAGCCAGCTTATGGTGGTGATGCCGCTGCCACGATGGCCGGAGCCGACCGCAAGGAGCCGCGGACCCGGCCGCACCGCGGGCGCAGCGCCGGCGAGGAGGAGATCGATATCAATGGCAGCGAAATCGGCAGACATGGCAGCCCCCGGCCCGTCCGGATTACGGCTGTGCCGTTGTTGCGGATCTTAAATGGTCGACCTCTGTCCCCATCACGCTGTGCGGGATGGCAAAGGCAACCAGGGTGACCACCGCCGCGATCAGCACCCAGGTGCGCACCCGGTCGGGACGGCGCAGGTGCAGTGCAGCGATCAGCCAGACCACCAGAGCGATCAGGGTCTTGTTATCGGTAAGGTCGGTGCCGAAGGGGATGCCGGTCCACCACTCACCGAAGGCCGCATGCTGCACCAGAGGGCCGAGCACCATGCCGCCGGTACAGAGGAGGCCGAGGGTCCACCACACCCAGCGGTTGAGCACCGTGCCCCGGTTGAGGGCTTCCAGACCGGCGCGGGTCGAGAGGAGCATGCCGAAAAACATGATGAGGATATGCGGGATGAGCACACTGGCGGGGACGGCATAACGGAAGCGCGTAACCACGACCCCCGGCGCGGGAAGACGCTGCGTCTGCCCGTCACGGGTATATTCGATATAATATTGCATCTTGCCGCCGGTGGGCTGCTGCGGCAGGACGGCCGCGAACCGGCCATTGCCGGATGGCATCGGCAGGGTGCTCCAGGCGTCGCCGGAGTTGTGGCGGCGGTAAAAGAGTATCGCCTGACCCGAACCGCTGCCTGCGGGGATGCTGACGACAGCGCTCTCACCGATGATATGGGCGCGGGGCAGCTTGCAGGTCGTCGTCCGCCCATCGAGGGTGATGGTGCTGCGCATCGGGTGGGTCGGACCCGTCAGCCGCTGGTAGACGGCGGAGATCAGCGTGATCAGAACGGCCAGAATCCAGAGCAGAGCAGATCGTTTCATGTGAACCTCACAGGCGTAAAGTGCAAAGGAATTCGCACTTTAACAAACATGCTGTGCCTGCATCTTATTCCAGCGCCGCTGCAAAAGGGTTGAAAATGAACATCGAAAGCTGTACATTAAAGCCAGTAAACCCGCACACACGGGTCCAAACGATCGCTTTCCATCTTGAGGAACGGCCATGATGATCAAACGATGCTCCCTGCTTTTACTGTTACTGGCCGGGCTGCTGGCCTCCTGCCGGGTCCGGAAGTCCTTCGAGACCGGCATCGACTATGTCAAGATTCCCGGCGGCGAGTACGCCATGGGCGACACCTTTGGCGACGGCGACAGCGACGAACAACCGGTCTACACCGTCCGGGTGGGCGCTTTTTATCTGGGCAAGAGCGAGGTTACCGTCGCCCAGTTCCGCCGCTTCGTCGAGGCGACCGGCTATCAGACGGTGGCGGAAAAAGAGGGCAGCGGCTGGGCCTGGGACGGTCATAAGATCGACAAACGCCCCGGCGCCAGCTGGCGCGATCCCGGGTTCGCGCAGACCGACGACCACCCCGTCGTCAATGTCAGCTGGAGCGACGCCCAGGCTTTTTGCGAATGGGCCGGCTGCCGCCTGCCCACCGAGGCCGAGTGGGAGTATGCGGCGCGCAACGGCGGGCAGAAGATCCGTTACAGCTGGGGCAATGAGCCGCCGCGAGGCGCACAGGGAGGCAATGTCGGCGACGAGACCGGTGCCGCCGGCTATCCCCTGAAAAGCTGGTTCAAGGGCTACACAGACGGCTATGTTTTCACCGCGCCGGTGGGGCAATTCGCGCCCAATGGACTCGGACTGGTGGATATGACCGGGAATGTCCTAGAGTGGTGCTTCGACGCCTATGAGGAGTATATCGGTCCGATGCCACCGAACCGCGAGTTCAACGCCATGCCGATGGAACGCTCACGGGTGCTGCGCGGCGGCTCCTGGGCGGACGATCCCAACTATAGCCGCTGCAGCGAACGTGCGGGCCAGGACCCCGCGTTCGCCTTTCCCTATATTGGCTTCCGCGTCGCCTCCTCCCGCAAACCCTGACGCTGCGCAAATGAAAGGAAAAATCATGAAACGACCGGCGCTGCTGCTTCCCCTCCGCACCCTCCTGGTTTTTACACTCTTTCTGCTCTCCTCGGGCGCATTTGCCCTGCTCTTTGGTGCCGAAACAGCTGGCGAGACCCGCCGGCAGGCGAGCTTCTTTTCGGTCTGGGCGCTGCCGCGTGTCTGGGCAGGGGCGATCCTGGGCTTTCTCGGCGTCGTCCTGCTGATGACCCGCCGGGCTTCGGCCTGGATGCGCTTCGCTGCCCTCCTGGTGATCTTTTTCGCCTTCAGCATTATCTCCCTCCTGCCCTGGGGACGCTTTGCCGAGGGCATGGGGCTGCATCCGAGCCCGATGTGTACCATTGAAAAGCCTCTGATGTTCGTGCAAATGGGACGGAGCGTCCCCATCGTCTTTTTCTCCATCCTTGGTTTCATCCTCCTGATGACGCTCGTCGCCAACAAGCTCTTTTGCGGTTGGAACTGCCCCATCGGCGCCCTGCAGGAACTCCTCCACCGCATCCCGCTGCCGCGCGGCTGGAAAGGCAAACTGCCCTTCCGCGTCACCAATGCGATCCGCATCGCGATTCTGCTTCTCTTCACCGGCCTGCTTTTCGGTACAGGATTCAGCCTCTACAGCTGGCTCAATCCCTTTGAGTTCCTCCACTGGCGCCTGGAATGGGCGATCATCCCGGCCTTCGCGGTCACCTTCATCGGCGCCCTTTTTTTCTATCGCCCCTTTTGTTATCTGGTCTGCCCCGTCGGGCTCGTGACCTGGCTGGCCGAGCATTTCTCCATTTTGCGCGTGCGCCTCGACAAAAAGGCCTGCACCGACTGCATGATCTGCGTTAAAAAGAGCCCCTGCCCGACAGTCCCGGCCATCCTCGCCGGCAAACGCTCCCGGCCCGACTGCCACGCCTGCGGCGCCTGCATCGAGGCGTGTCCGGAAAAGGCCCTCCGGTTCAAATAAACCGGCGGGAGGTCATAAAAATCAACCGCTGCAAGGCCCATGGCGCCCCGCCTGCAGCCTTGCAGCATCCCTTCCCCAGTGCCAGATGATGAATACCCTGCTCGCTTTTTATCATCAGCTCCTTGCCCGCTATGGCCCTCAGGGCTGGTGGCCGCTGCTCAGCCATCCGGGTGCATCCTCCACCCCGAACAGCATCCGGGGCATCTACCACCCCGGCCACTATGACCTGCCTTCCACCCGCGAACAACGCTTCGAGATCTGCATCGGCGCCATCCTGACCCAGAATACAGCCTGGCGCTCCGTCGAAAAAGCTCTGATCAACCTGCTGCAGATCAAGGCCCTCCACCCGGAAGGCCTGGACGCCCTCAACGAGACGCAGCTCAAGGAGGCCATCCGGCCCTCCGGATATTTCAATCAGAAGGCAATAAAAATCCGCAGCTTTACCGCTTTTTTCCTCGCCCTTGAGGAGCGCACACCCTCACGGGAGGAACTCCTCGCCCTCTGGGGGATCGGCCCCGAGACCGCCGACTCGATGCTCCTCTACGCCTTCAAGGTGCCCACTTTTGTAGTGGATGCCTACACCCGCCGGGTCCTGAGTTCCACCGGATGGATCAGCGGCACTGAATCCTATGACAGCATCAAGAATCTGTTCGAAAAACAGCTGCCGCACGACCTGGCCCTCTTCCAGGAGTATCATGCCCTCTTCGTCGAACACGCCAAGCAAGAGTGTACCTCGCACGACCGCAGATAAGCCCGCCTCCCGACTGTCCCTTTTTTAGTTCCACCAAACAGTGACATCTGTTCCTGAAAGCTTACAGGATGCTGCCCTCTTTCATGCTGCTTCGTGATGACGGAATAATTATAAACTATAGTAAATTAATGAATAATGAAAAACCAGTACTTGTGTTGCTTTTTCAAGTACTTGGCACACCGTTTGCTCAAGCGGGTGAAGAATCTGACGTTTCGTCTGCGGGAAGTAGCGAAGGGAACCGGAGAGCGAAAAAACTCTGACAAAGTCTTATTGCAGGAGGAGAAGGTAAGAAAGGAGGTGGCGCGGCGTAGATACCCTTTTTGTCGCAGCCAGGCCGGTGCTCGGATTTGGCTGGTAATTCTCTAACTCACCGTTTTACAAATTACCCAATCGAGGAATCCATGTTCGACAAAAAAGTTGTGCTCAGCGTGGCTTTGCTTGTGCTCGGTCTGGCGACATTCGGCTCAGCCCAGATCCGCAGTGAAAGCCACAACATCAATTTCACCATCGGCAACATCTTTGTTCTCGATGTGGACAACGCCGGCACCAACACGGATGTCAATTTCACCGTCAGCGATCCCGTCAATCCGGGCGCCCAGCCGGCAGTAGCGGTCACCAATAACGTCAACTATCTGAATTACACCTCGGTCGTTCAGAACACCAAAACCCACAAGATCAGCGCCAAGCTGACCGACACCCTGCCCGGGGTCAATATTCATATCACCGCAACTGCGCCGGCGACGGGATATGGCTCCAAGGGCACCAGTAACGGCTCGTTAACCCTCACCAAGACCGACCAGGCCGTTATAAGCGGCATCGGCTCCTGCTGGACCGGCACGGGCGGCACCGAAGGGGCGCTGCTTACCTACAGCATCACCTTTGACGATAACAATTTCGCCAGCCTGCTTTCGGCGACCCCGGTCGAAGTCGTTACCTATACGATTTCTGACTGATCACGGAGATTTCCGGGTGCGGGCAGGCGCTCCGGCTCCTCCCCGCGCCCGGTTTACCATGAAATTCAGGGCTAATATCACACTGCTGCTACTGGTGATGTGCGCCAGCCGCCTCTCGAGTCAGACCATCTCGGTGACCGGCGCCTGGGACCTCACGCTGAGCGCCTCCAACCTGGTTTCCGGTGCGGGCAGCAATCTGGCCGATACCTATACCAGCGCGACCGATGCGGCCTACATCGACATCTCGGTCTTTCCCTATGTCTGGAATTGGCAGGTCTCGGTCAACATGACCGTGACCAGCTGGAACTCCAACCTGCAACTATGGGCGCGGCGGACCGGTAATGGCTCGTCCTGGTTTGGCACCATTTCGGGCGGCACCGCCTATCAGCAAGTGACCACGGCGGCTCAGCCCTTCTTTGCCGGTTTCCTCAACCGTTCGAGTGTGCCCATTCAGTACCAGATCCGCAATGTATCGGCCCTCATCCCGGCGGCCACCTATACCGTCAGTATCGTTTATACCCTGGAAGAAAGATAGCGGGGTGATTCCCATGGTTCTGCACAAGACAGCCCTTGTCCTCTTGCTCGCACTGGTGCCGCTTCAGGCTGCCATCGTTTTGCGCAGCGAACTGACCCTGGAAAGGGCGGCTGCGCCCGGCGAGCAGTATGCCGGTTCGATCGAGATCAGCAACAGTGCGGCCGCACCCCAGCGGGTGCATATTTACAAAACCGACTTTCGTTCCACGGCAGAGGGCGAGAGCATTTATAACACCCCAAACGGCACGGGCCGCTCCAACGCCGGCTGGATCGATTACAGTCCCGAGCATGCCACCCTGCCCGCTCATGGCGTTCTGACGATTCCCTACACCGTGCAGGTGCCGCCGCAGGACTCGCTGGACGGCTCGTACTGGTGCGTCCTGATGATCGAGCCGGAGGATGATATCATTCCCCTGCAACAGGTGAACACCCTGCAGATCCACTCGCGGATCCGCTATGCGGTCAAGGTGGTGACGAACGTCCATACGGGACGCCGCCAGCTCGATTTTCTTGAGTCCCGGGTGCTCGAACGGGACGGGGAAACCCTGCTCCAGGTGGATGCCGGCAATAGCGGCACTGCAGCCTTCAAGGCCGTGCTCACCCTGCAGCTATTCGACAGCGCGGGGCAGAATGCCGGCACCTTCACTGCTCCCTATCAAAGCCTTTATCCCGGCTCGGCGCGGCGCTTTGAAATCGGCTTGCCGCATGAGCTCTCCGGAAAATTCAAAGCGCTGCTGACCGCCGACTGCGGTGAAGAGGCCCTTTTCGGCATCACCTTTACTCTGGATATGGACGAACCAGTCCATCCGGACAGGCCAAACGGCAGCGTGACCTCCACACATGAATCGCACGGGAAATGATGAGAGGCTTTGACTACAAAGCTTTCATCCTGCTGCTTCTTTTCGCGGCGGGTGGGCTGGCAGCCCAGGAGCATCTGGCAGTACGCACCAATGAGCGGGAGGTCATCACGGTGCAGCCGGGGCAGATCGTCACTACCACCTTCCGCATCGAGAACCGGGATCTGAACGATGCCGAATTCATCGCCCACTGCCCTTTGCCTGACGGCTGGAAGTCCATCACCGACAATCTGTCGTTCTTTATCCCCATGGGGCAAACCGAAATCCGCATTCTCAGTTTTGTCGTCCCTGCCCTCGCCCCGGCTGGTGATTACACCCTCCACTATCGCGTCAGCAGCCGGCCGTATCCGGAGATCAGTGACAGCCGGACTTTCACGGTCCGGGTGCAAAGCTCGTCGCGCCTCGAGCTTGAGCGGGTACAGGCGCCCGACTATGCCTTCGCGGGTGACACGGTGCGGGCCGCCTTTCGCCTGGTCAACCGCAGCAACCGCGAACAGTGGATCGCACTCTCGAGCATGAATGCTTTCCTTGCCGGTGACAGCCTGATCAGGGTCGCCGCCGGTGCTGCAGCGGTCGTCGAGGCCCTCTACCGGGTGCCCATGCAGCTGACGCAGATGATCGACTGGACCATCACCCTCAGCGCCCGTTTCCCGGAGGAACCGCAATCCGCTCTGAAGCGGAGCGTGCGTCTCACCTTGATGCCGCGCCGGGCGATTCGCCACCATGACCTGGTGCTGCCCGGATCAGCCCGGCTCTCCTATTATCATTACCAGAACGGCCGTCTTCGCCGCGACGGCCTCCAGGGCGATCTCGGCCTCAAGGGCTGGCTCGACCGCAACCGGGTACACCAGATCGATGTGCGCCTGCGCGGTCCGGACCAGTACCGCGTCTCGACTGTTGGCCAACACGACGAGTATTATGCTGCCTATACCCACCCCGCCCTTTCCTTCGCGGCTGGAGATCAGGGCTATGCACTTTCTGAACTCACGGAACTCTATAAATACGGGCGCGGTGTGCAGGCGGCCGTGACGCGGGCGCAGATCAGCGCCGGCGCCTTTTCGTTCACGTCGCGCTTTTACCATCCGGCCTTCGCCGAGCAGGGCGCCTTTCTCCAGTATCAGTTCAATCCGGCAAGCCGCCTCCGTCTCCATTACCTGCACAAACAAAAGGGCGAGCTGCGCAAGGCGGACGTGGTCAGCGCTGAACTGGGCTTCTCGCCGCGAGCCCAAACCGCCCTGACCGTGGAAGCGGCTCTCGGCCGCAACGCCGGCCACACTGGCGCCGCTGGCCGCGTCGATGTGCGCAGCGCCATCCGCCGCCTTCTGGTGAACGGCTATTACCTCCTCGCCGGAGAGCGCTTTCCCGGCTATTATCAGAACTCGAATATGGCCAATCTTGCTCTCAATATGGATTTGGGCCGGAACCTCCTCTTTGATTTCAATGTTCACCAGGATTATCAGAATGCCGATCTCGATACCACCCTCTACAGCGCGCCTTTTACCCGCACCCTGCAGAGCGGCCTGAGCTTCCGGCCCGAAGGCGGGACCACACTGCGCCTCTATCTCTGCGATAGTTACCAGCAGGACCGTTTGCCGGCGCCCAAATTCGACTACAGTCAGCAAAGCGTGCGTCTCCAGGCCGACCGGGCCTGGTCCCGGTTAACCCTGCAACTCACCGCCGAGAGCGGTGTGACCCAGAATCACCTCCCGGGCCATTCCGCCGAGGATCAGCGGATGTTCTCCACCCTCGCCGCAGCGCGGGTGCGCTTGAACCAGCAGAGTGGCGTGGGCGGATATCTGCGCTACTCCGATAACAACCGCTACAGTGGCTCCCGCGTCCGCGAGCTGCTGGCCGGCTTGAACGGCGAGGTCACGATCCAGCGCCGCACGAGCCTGAATTTTTCCTGGCGCAGCGGCTACACCCTCGAAGAATACTATCTGGACCGTAACATATTCGAACTGGGGCTACTTCAGGACCTGGAAGCCGGCCGCAGCGTTGACCTGCGCGCGCGTTATACCCTGCTGCGCAACAGCCTCGATCGCCGCGAGCTGGCCGCCGCTCTTCATGCCACGCTGCCGTTCAATCTCCCGCTGCCGGTCCGGCAGAAGAGCGGTGCCCTGCATGGACGGATCCTGCGCCTCGATGGCCGCAGCAGCGCCGGCCTCATCCTCCGCCTTGGTGAGGCGGCCACTGTGACCCAGGAGGACGGAAGTTTTCGTTTCAGCGGTGTCACGCCGGGCCGTTATCCCCTGCTCATCGATCCCCACAGCCTGGCCCTCCATGAGGTGATTCTCGAAAAACAGCCCGCCGTCACCATCACCGCGGGCGGCGATGAAATGATGAATCTGTCCCTGTGCCGTTCAGCACAGCTTGAGGGACGGATCGTGGCCGAACTTGCGGATGCGTCAACGGGCGCGCCGGATTTCTCCGGGATCATCGTCGAGCTGCAGGAGGGCAGCGAAACCACCCGTGTCTACTGCGACCGTGAGGGTCGCTATCGCTTCACCGATCTCCGGCCCGGCCGCTATACGCTGACCCTCTACGATCAGGGGCTTGATAGCTGGAAGGTCCGTGACAAAATGCAGACGCTCACCCTGGCCCCCGGCGAGTCCCGGCAGACCGGATTCACCGCTGCGGTCAAGCTCCGGACGGTCCTCTTCCAGCAGGGTTGGAAAAACGCCGCCGAGCCATAAAAAAAGGCAGCCGCGCACCGGGCGGGCTGCCTTTTTTTGAGGGATGGACGGGCTACTTTTCCTTGCGCTGCTTGCGGGTGCCGAGGTCATCGAGAATCGAATAAACCACCGGTACCACAAAAAGAGTGAGCAGGGTGGAGGTGATCAATCCGCCGATCACCGCCTGGCCCATGGGCGCACGGAACTCGCTGCCCTCGCCGAGGGCAAAGGCCACGGGAATCATGCCGAAGATCATGGCAAAGGTGGTCATCAGAATCGGCCGCAGCCGGATGGCGCCCGCCTGGATGAGCGCCTGGGTGCGCGCCACGCCCTGGCGGCGCAGCTGATTGGCATAGTCCACTAGCAAAATGCCGTTCTTGGTCACCAGGCCCATGAGCATGATGATGCCGATCATCGACATCATCGAAAGCGAGCTGCCCCACGCCAGCAAGGCCAGCACCGCGCCGATCAGCGACATCGGCAGCGCCAGCATGATCGAGAAGGGATGGATAAAACTTTCAAACTGGGCAGCGAGTACGATATAGACAAAGATGATCGCCAGGGCCAGGGCCATAAGCATGTTGGCAAAGGTTTCCGACTGCATCTGCCCCATACCGACCACGTCGATCGCATAACCGGGCGGCACCTCCATCCGGCGGGTCTGCTGCAAGGCACCTCCCATCACTTGGCCCAGCGTCTTGACATAGGTATTGG
>Ga0116170_10000948_pt1 | contig 30143 bp, 23 predicted proteins | sample AD_JPNHW1_MetaG_FD_89797 | JGI IMG/M metagenome (GOLD analysis project Ga0116170, IMG submission 89797) | Active sludge microbial communities of municipal wastewater-treating anaerobic digesters from Japan - AD_JPNHW1_MetaG | ecosystem: Engineered > Bioreactor > Anaerobic > Digestate | place... | reverse complement strand
TCTCAAACTAACTAATCTAACTAAACCTAAAACTTATGAAAAATAAACCTGTAACAAATATAGGCCTTTTTGATATTAAAATGAAAAAAAAGAGTGTTAATACTTGTTAATGTCGAAATTTTTTACTTTAAGTTAATGTCCGGATTTATCGTTGTGGAACGAAGTTGTAGGTTATGTATCCGTTTTGAAGTGCCGGGGCATTGTTGTCAGGGTTAAATTCGGTTCGTAATGCAGCGGTTTTTGCGTAGGAAAGTAATTGTTCACTGAGGTTGGGCGTTACTACTGGTTCAGCTTTGATAACATTCCCTGATCGGTCAACCGCGATATTGACCCTTACTTTTCCTCCTCCCTCTGCCAGATATACGGGAATCGGCAGTCTGATATGATATCGTTTCTCCAGATAGTATTCAATATTGCTCTCTCCGGTATAAACCTTATCCGAAAATTTTTCGGGATTTACTTTTGAAGCTTCAGGCATTTTAATGTCATCGACAGTTGGAATATCTTTTTTCAGTTGCGAACTTACATTTTTAACCAATTCTCTGGCTTTTTCTATTTCCTCCTGAAATTGATTATCGACGGATTGATTTTGCCTGGTGGCAGATTTGTTGGATGCAACATTGGTCGTCATTTGTCCGCTTGACCCTTTTTTAACAGATGTGCCGGCATCTCCATTTTCTTTTGCTTGAGAAAGCTTTTGTTCGATAATTTTAGTGGATGAAAAATCGATAATAATTTCGGGCTCCTTGTATTCTTTCCTGATTTTTATCTGGGATAAATTCAATCCAGAAAAAACAAGGATGTGAAATACAAGCGTTAGAATAATCCCATTGAGATTGTTTTTGTATATTCTCGATAACGCTGACATGTGGCAAATATATAAAAAGAGATGGTCGAAAAACGAAAAAAGCGAATACTCCACGACGAAATGTTCGCTTTTTTGCGAAAACGATACCAACTGATTTTCGAGCCAGTTAGTTTATGTAATTTTCTTGCATTCGTTTGATTTCTTTTATTTTATTGTTTCGGGAACGATAAATTCCATAAGCAACGATCAGGAAAATGGGTAATAGTAAATTAAGATATTTTAAGAATGCCTTTTTGTTGTCATCAATCTGATCAAGAGGACGGCTCGTTACCCCCTTTGTTCGGAGCTCTATTAGTCCGGTATCGTCCGAAAGCCAGTCGATCGAATTTACCATCAGATTGACATTATCCGGGTTTAATTGCCTTGCCTGTTGCCCTGTTCCATTGACGGCAAAATCTCCATCTCCAATAATGACCATTTTCGAATTGGAAGAACCCGCAAGAGTCCCTTCAAATGCCGCAGCAACAACCAGTTTGGAGAATGGAAAATCCGAATTGGACCATTTCTTTTGAATGTCGAAATACAATGGAGGAGTTACAGTGCCCGATTTTTCAGAAGAAAAGGCCATAGGGGTATATTGGATGGTGGTATCACCCGTGTATGAAATCGGGCTTGCGAACTGAAGAAAGACTGTTTCAAGACCCGTACTGGCCGGATGATTTGAGAACTTATTGATCAGAGGCAGGTAAGGAAAGGAAAGCTGTGAAGAAATTGAAAATGCCCCTTGTTGCTGCCTGATGGTAATTTTGCCACAGGAGGCATCAACCAGAAATTTGTTTTCAATATGAATTCCTTTTTTATCCAGCCATGTTTCAAGTCCGGTTGTTAAATCCTTTCCGGATGCCGTATTGAGATCACCATCTACACGATTGATTGCCAAAAACAAATTGCCGCCTCTTTTTAAATAACTATCCAGCAGTTGCAGCTCATTTTCTTTGAATGAATCAACCGGTGCAACAATCATAAGCGATTTATACTTTTCGGGAGAGATTGCTTCTGAAAGATTCACATTTTCAATGTTATAAAGAACGTTGAGTGAGCCAATGGCCTGTTGCATTGCATAGACAGATGGCTCTCCCTGACCCTGCACATACCCTAATGTTGGTTTATTGGTAGCCGTTAATTTCTTGATGGCCGATGATAATGAATACTCCATGGCTGCTCCCGGAACAATCATTGGGATAATTTCTTTTTTATCACCAGATTTTAGCAATGCCGACAGATAGACTTTTTTTTCTACTGACTGATCTTTTTCCCGAACATTAATTATTTGAGGTGAAATTCCTTCTTTCGCTATTTTCTTCTCAATTTCATCCTTTTCATTGGGACTGACAAATTCAAAAATGATATTTCCTTTTGAAAAATTGGAATATTCAACCAGCATATCTTTAAAATCATTTCTGGTCTGCATCAGGGCAGGAGGTAAGTCCTTGGTAAAATAAGCCGTGATTGTGATCGGATGATCGACCTCGCGAATGATTTTCCTGGTTGCTTTACTCAAGGTGTAGCGCTGGTCGGCTGTAAAATCAATACGGAAAAAATATCGGCTCGACAGGATATTCACCACCAATAGTATCCCCACCGTCAGAAGGATATATAATGAGATTGTTTTTTTATTTTTCATTTTTCCAGTCATTGTTTAATCTTTTTTTGATAAAAACAGTTCAGAACTTCCCAATCCAAGAGCAATTATTGAGAGGAAATAGATCAGATCTTTTGAATCCAAAACGCCACGGGAGATTGATTCGAAATGGGTCGACATGCTCAGGTAATGAAAAGCTTTGCTTAGAAAACCGGGAATTCCATAGGAAAAGACATCAAACAGGATGTGGAAAAAAACACCAATGCACAGTGCCAATAAAAAAGCGACTATTTGATTGTTTGTCAGACAACTGGTGAAAATGCCAATGCTAATGTAGGCTGCACTCATCAGAAGCAATCCGAGATATCCAAAGAGAATGGCACTGTGATCAACTTTTCCAAGGCCAGCGAGTGTAATATAATAGGGAAGAGTGAGAGCCAATGCAACGACAATTAGTAATAAGATAGCCAGGAATTTACCAAAAACAAATTGTCTTTCAGAAATTGGTTTGGTAAGTATCATTTCGATGGTTCCTGTTTTTTTCTCTTCAGCAATCGATCGCATGGTTAGTGCCGGAATGAAAAAGAAAAGAGTCCAGTATGCGATGGAGAAAAAGGACTGGAGAGTTGCCTGGTTTATAAAGAAAACATCGGATCCCTGGATCCAGGTAAAAAAGCCGCTGAATCCCAGAAAGACTACAATTAAAATGTAGGCCATCAGCGAGTCGAAGAAAGAGTTTAACTCTCTTTTTGTGATAATCCAAACCGATTTCATCATCTCTTTTAATTTATTGTCATTGATTTGATTTGTTTCGTTATCAGAATTTGAATTTGTGGCAGTTGTTTCCGTTAATTGGATGTAACTTCCCTGAATACATCTTCCAGTTTTGTCTCGACGGGTGTTAACTGACCAATATACCAATTTCGTTCAGCGCATAAATTGAATATATTCTTTGCCGACTGCATTCCTTTTTTGCTCTCGACTTCAAAGATGTTTTCTTCTTGATCAGAAAAATCGACAAGCCTCACCGTGTCAAGGGCCTGCAGCGACCGATAGATCTCATTCCGATCACCACCCAGAATTTCAATTTTGAGTATCTCTTCGCCTTGTGCCTGTTTTCTCAATTCCTCGGAAGTTCCATCGGCAACAATTTTCCCCTTGTTTATGATCAGAATACGGTCGCAGGTAGCTTCAACTTCTGCCAAAATATGAGAACTTAAAATAACGGTCTTTTCTTTTCCAATTTTTTTGATCAATTCACGTATTTCGACAATCTGGTTCGGATCAAGACCGGTTGTTGGCTCATCCAGGATAAGTACTTCCGGGTCGTGAATGAGGGCTTGTGCCAACCCAACACGCTGTTTATATCCTTTCGATAATTCGCGTATTTTTTTGTGCTTTTCTCCTTTTAAGCCACAAACCTGAATCATCTCATAAATCCGGTTATTGACCATAGGGGCAGGAATGCCTTGTAGTTGAGCCACAAATCTCAAATAATCGATTATGGTCATGTCAATATAGAGCGGATTATTCTCGGGAAGGTATCCGATATGGCGTTTCACCTTTTCTGGGTTTTTCGTTACCGACATGTCTCCAACTTTAATCTCTCCATGGTTCAGGTCAAGGTAACATGAAATCGCTTTCATGGTCGTTGTTTTTCCTGCTCCGTTGGGTCCTAAAAAGCCCAGAATTTCACCGGTCTTTACTTCAAAGGATAGGTTATCAACCGCTTTTTGGATGCCATAGATTTTTGTTACATTTTCAAGTTTGATATCCATGTACAATGATTTTTTTGTGGACTCGAAATTATATATTTGACAATTCCGGTTAAATACAATCAGTTACTTTTAACACAATTTAACGGCGCCTTATTGGCAAACTTGCAAGGATCGATTGCCTGACTTTCGTAAAAAAAAGATTTATTTTTCACTTAATTTGGAGGAGAATACGATGCAGAATTGTTATTTGATAAAAAAAAACATCGTTGGTGTATCTATAAAATTTAAAATGTTTTAATTTAGGGTAATTAAAGGATTGTGTTATTTGCGGAATTTTTACAAATCATTGTTCGGTGTTCATTTATAGTGTATTGTTGTTTTGGTTGGTAATGCTTGGGAAAAAGGGCTTATTTAATTCTTTTTGCAAATGTTAAAATATACCTTTAAATTGTTCAGGTTAAAAGGGCTTAAGGGAAAAGTAATGGAAAAGATGAAGAGACTTATATATGTTATTATAATTTTTTTGGGAATGTATGGTTGTAGCCAAAAGACAATCGTCCAATCTGATCTTGTTCCCAAAAAACAGTCGTCAGCAGGAACAAGTTTCCGGATTGATGCGCTTTCGATTTCAGGCGATGTACAACCTTTCAAAGCAGAGATCAGGATTGATACGCTGGATGTGAGCCTTTATTTGATTAATCTGACGTTGTATACCGATTTTCCATCACCTCTTCCACCGTTTAAGTTCAATATCAAATACCCACAAAATCAGATTGATGCTTTGTGGAGTTCACGGTCCTGGTCAAGCAATTCATTTATCAATATTCCCAACTATTCCCGGTTACAGTCTGATTATAGTGTTGTTTCTGGCCTAACAAACGATAGTAAAAATAAAATAACCATTTCGGCCTGGGATCTTTTCAAAAGCCGTTATACCGGGATTGACATAAAAAAAGAATCTGATTCACTGGTTTTCTCCTTTAATTTCTTTAATACTTCCGTTCCTGATGCCGAATTGCTGGAATATAAGGTGCAAATATTGATGGATTTAAGGGATAATACCTATTCCAAGACCGTGAGGGAATGTATTCAGTGGAGATTGAATCAGGAAGATACAACGACCGTTACCCGAATAGATCCTTCGCTTTTGCCGGTTTATTCGCTATGGTATCCAATGGACCGGAACATTCCGTTGGAGAATATTACCCATTATTTTGACTCGATATCTGCCATGGGGTTCCGTTCCGTTCTGTTCGACGACGGCTGGCAGAATGTTGTCCGATTCGATGTGGATAAGGAAGGCCGTTGGGATCCATCCGAAACATCGGTGGTAAAAGAGTTTATGGATAAGGCGAGAGAAAAGAAGATGAAAATCGCTTTGTGGTATTCCAAACCCTTTATCGGAGCCCATAATTACGTGTTTAAAAAGTTTGATGGAAAATACTTGCAGTATATTACTTCAAGTCAGCCTATTCTGGATATTCGCTATCCTGAAGTGAGGAAATATATTTCGTCTCTTTATGGCGATGTGGTTACCAACTGGGGTATTGATGGTATTTGGTTTAATTATCTGAACGGATATTACCCCGATGAAAACATTATTATGACAAAGGATCTTGGCCGCGATTTTGTCTCGGTAAGAAAATCGCTCGATTCTTTGCGTCTCTTGATGAAAGAAGATCTTTTAAAAGTCAATCCTGAGTTATCCATTAACCAAAGTTATCCGGCTGTTGGCCCGTTGCATACGTCGAATACAAAAACCATTAATGGCTTTTTAGGGAAGACTGTGTTAAACGACGTAAGAGAGAAATTGGTCAATAATCGGTTAATGTATGGTGATTATTCTCCTTTTATGGAAGTGATGGGCATACACCCGAAAGATCCGGCGGTGGATGTAGCATTGAAGTTTCAGTCGATTTTGTTTGGCGCTCCTTACATTTCCTATTTCTCCTATACCTTGCCGGAAGATATCCGTCAGACACTTAGTTTTTGGGTAAAGTATTGGAAGTCAAATTCGCAATATCTTTTGTCGGACGATTTCGATGCATACGATCCGGTTCATCATTATACCGTCCTGCGGGCAGGTAATGAAACCAAACAAATTATTGACTTCTATGCTCGTACGGCGCCTTTTGATCTTGGCTACTTTAACTTTGAAACAGCCGATCTGATCAATTCATCCGATTATCCGTATTTGGCCATTACCGGTACCCCTACGGGAAAAGTCGATTATATTACCTATGATTATACTGGAAAATACACCAACCGGGGTTCTTTGAAATTCAAAAAGAATGTTGCGATTCTGGATGTACCTGTTGGTGGTTTTGTCCGATTAATAGTTAAATAAGTACTCTTCGCGGAAATTATGTCGAACCGGTTTCACTGTTATGTGAAAAGCTTTTCTATTCTGCTTTCCATACTGCTTTCCATCCCCGTGGTTGGTGTTGGTGTGGTTACATTTGATAGCAAACAAAGAAAGTGTGAGAAAATAATTCAGGAAGCAGTTGATGCAATCAAGAGTGACCAGTATTTAGCCGCCGAGGATTTAATCTTGAAGGCAATAGAGACCGATTCAACGAATATCAGGGCCTATCTTATTCTTTCGGATGTTAGCGATGAGCTTAAAAACAGCCAACAAAAACAAAAAGCACTTGAAAAGATTGTCTCCCTCGATTCGGTGAATTATCCTCTGGCGTATAAATTGCTGGCGACGAATTCTCTCGAAAAAGGGAACTATTCCGATGCGTTGCATTACCTGACCCATTATCGACAATTTCATGTTTCAAAAGATTCGTTATGGATCGAAGCAAAGATAAAATCCTGTTTTTTCTCAATCAATTCCATTTTAGAAAGTCAGAAGGTTCCTATTACACATCTCGACTCGACTATAAATACCCCTAATCAGGAATATTGGCCGTTTGTTTTGGCTAATGATTCATTTCTCTATTTTACCAGGCTGATTGAAAATGAACGGAAAATGCCGTTGGAACGAATTTTTGTGTCGGAAAAAGAGGATTCTTGCTGGGCAGAATCGACTCCGGTGAATTTTTCGAATGATGATGAGGAGAATATCGGGACGATTTGCTTTTCTGCCGATGGAAACCTCCTTTTTTTTACCTCTTGTGGCCGATATGACAGCCGGGGTAGTTGTGATATTTACTATTCCCGAAAGATTGATGGACTTTGGACCCGGCCAGTCAATGCCGGGGATGTTAATTCAGGTAATTGGGACGCACAACCATCGGTCTCTTCCGACAACCGATACCTCTATTTCGCCTCCAATCGTCCCGGAGGGAAAGGCGGAATGGATATCTGGCGCAGTGAGATGTCGGAGGGGCGCTTGGGAGTCTTAACGTTTAAAACACCCGTGAATCTGGGGCTTGCAATTAATTCTCCCGAGGACGATTTTTCCCCGTTTATTCATGCCGATGGAACGACACTCTATTTTTCTTCCAAAGGGCGGATCGGAATGGGCGGATCTGATATTTTTTTATCCAGGTTGAAAGATTCGGTCTGGTCCGAAGCCATTAATCCCGGAGCACCAATTAATACGTGTTTTAATGAAGATGGACTGACTATTTCACCAACTTCCGCAGTGGCGGTATTCTCTTCGAATCGCGATGGTTCTGTTTGTGGTTCAAAAGATTTATACCAAATTAATTTACCTGAAAGATATCGTCCAGAGAAAGTTGGTTACCTCTGCGGTTCTGTTTATGATTCTGAAACCCGGCTAAAAATTGATGCCACTATTAAGCTCACACAACTTGAAACAAACAATTCACAGAGCATTCATTCAGGCACCGATGGTTATATGGTAACTATGAAAGCAGAGTCCATGTATGCTTTTGAGGTTGAGTCGAAAGGTTATCTTTTCTATTCGAGGAACTTTGATTTGGGAAGAAATAAGAGTTTCAATCAGGCCGAACGATTGGATATCTTCCTTGATCCGATTAAGCCCGGAAAAACAATCGTTTTGTCGAATGTCTTTTTTGATTTTGATTCGGATTCTTTAACGAAAGAGTCCTTTCCGGAGTTGAATCATTTGTCTGGTTTTCTGATGAAAAACCCCAAGTTGGTTGTTGAAATATCTGGCCATACCGACAATGTGGGAAGTGCGGTTTATAATCAAAAGCTGTCGGAAGACCGGGCCAGAGCAATCGCCGATTTTTTGAAACGAACGATTCGTCCTGATCGCTTGGTTTACCGGGGATATGGATCAACAAAGCCTGTGGCAACCAATGAGACCGAAGAGGGTAGGGCTTTAAACCGGCGTAGTGAGATCACCGTTTTATCCAATTAGGATTTTTACGTTACGGTTAGTCCTGTTATCTTATTAAAATTCAATTTGATCTGGTCTTTTAGGTCCGTTGAATCGATTTTGGTCAGTTGAATGTATTCATCGTACAACTGCTTGATTCTTAAATCAGAGTCATCCGTCTCAAAGAGTAGCCGGTCGACGGGAAGGTGCCAATACGCTTTTCGAATCGTTGAATTCGGATTCATAAACTGTCTACCCAATGAAAAGTAGGAGTCAAAATTTAAAAGTTTCTCAATCTGAAACTGGTTTCCATTAAAATCATGAAATACTATTTTCCCTTGATAATTAACTGATTTCAGCAGGTTTTCGATGTCTGAATAGGCTTTTACGCAATGAATCATTAATGCTTTCTGGTGTTTGATCGCCGTTTTGAAATGCAACATCAATACGTCCAGTTGCTTTTCAACGGAGGTATGGATGGTTCTGTCAATACCACATTCTCCAACCAACAGGACATTGGGCTCACCGGCCTTTTTTTCGAGGCTCTGTTCTATTTCGGGAAGATCGATGTTTTCAATATCCCAGGGATGCCAGCCGACCGACACCATTACTCCTTTGCCTGGATTTTCAGACGGGAGCTGGATATTTACAATTGAAAATGTATCATCCTCTTTTATAGGGTGGTGTGTGTGTACATTAATGAATTCAATCATCCTTTTTTTGATCAAAATTAATCATTGACTTTAACTCTTTTTTTAATAATTGGGTTTGTTTTAATTATCGCCGTATAAAGTTTCCAAAAAATGCGAGAAACTGATAAAAATCGGTTGTTAATTCATCTGAAATTGGCTAATTTATCTTAAAAATGAGTTATGGCTATTACAACGTATCCGCAAATATTTGATTCATTACGACAAAAGCCCATGCGACAGCTGGTTATTGCCAATGGTGTTGATGCTCATTCAATAGAAGCTGGCTACCGGGCACAGAGCGAAGGGTTTGCAAAAGTTATTATTACCGGCAATCAATCGACCTTTGAAAAGGAATGTGTTTCTGCCGGCATTTCACCTTCAAGTATTCAACTCATTCATTGTTCCACCGAAGATGAGGCGGTAAAGGTTGCCGTTGGCCTGGTTCGTCAAAACAGGGCCAACGCGATTATGAAAGGGCTTGTAAATACCGATCAATTTTTAAAAGGAGTTCTTGATAAGCAAAACGGTATTTTGAATCAAGGAGCTCTTCTGTCTCATATCACCATGATCGTTCATGATAAATACAAAAAGCCAATTCTAATCAGTGACGTAGCGATTATTCCGCAGCCAACCTTTGAACAGAAAATCAGGATGACCGAATATCTGATTAACGTGGCTCATAAACTGGAGATAGAAGAACCCAAAATTGCTTTTATTGCTGCATCCGAGAAGGTTATTGCGGGTATGCCGGCAACGGTCGATGCCGATAAACTGAAAAAGATGTGGCAGGACGGATGGTTTGATGGCTCCGTTTGCGATGGTCCCATGGCCCTTGATTTGGCAATCGATGAGGAATCGGCCCGAATTAAGAACTTTCAATCGCCGGTTGCCGGTGATGCCGACTGCCTGCTTTTCCCGAACATTGAGTCGGGGAATGTGTTTTATAAGACCAGTACGAAATTGTGTAATGCCCAAACAGCGGCAATTGTCATTGGTACGATGGTTCCGGCCATCTTATCTTCGCGGGGTGATAGCATGGAAACCAAATTGAACTCGATTGCGCTGGCTTTGTTGATTGGTTAAAAAGATGAACATGGATTCTCCAAAAATATTGATTATCAATCCGGGATCTACTTCAACAAAAATTGCAGTATATCAGGATGGTACCTGTCTGATGCAACATGTCATCCGGCATTATCTCGACGAGTTGATTCATTATCCAACCATTTTTTCTCAATTCGAATTCCGAAAAGATATGATTTTGGGAACCCTCGAAATGGAAGGGATCCCGTTGAATGATATCCGGATCATTATGGGAAGGGGAGGATTGACCTATCCGTTGGAATCGGGAGTCTATGAGGTGGATGACCGGATGCTGACCCATGTGCGGAAGGGGGTGTTGGGTCAACATGCATCCAATTTGGGCCCGATGTTGAGTTTCTCGATTGCCAAAGAGATTCCGGGAGCCAGGGCATTCATCGCCGACCCGGTAGTAACCGATGAATTAGAACCCATTGCAAGGGTATCCGGCCATCCCCGGTTTGAGCGAAGATCTATTTTTCATGCGCTGAACCATAAGGCGATTGCCCGTTTATATGCCAAAAAGATCTCGAAGAATTACCGTGATTTAAACCTGATTGTTGTACACATGGGGGGAGGCGTTTCTGTTGGTGCACATTGCAAGGGACGTGTGATTGATGTGAACAATGCCCTTGACGGGGAAGGCCCGTTTAGCCCAGAGCGAAGTGGCACCTTGCCCGTTGGTCAGCTTATTGAAGCTTGTTTCTGTGGAAATTTTACCGAAGAAGAGATGAAACGAATGGTGAATGGCGAGGGCGGAATGGTTGCCTACCTGAATACCAATAGCATGATTGAAATTACGGATTATGCCGAAGAGGGTGATCAGGAATCGTTGTTTTACATCGATGCATTCATTTACCAGGTTGCAAAAGCGGTTGGAGAGATGGCCACGGTATTGAAAGGTGAGGTTGATGCCATTTTGTTGACCGGTGGGATTGCTTATAGTCCGATGATTATTCAGAAGTTGAGCGAACGGGTTGGTTTTATTGCAGCGATTGAAGTCTTTGAAGGTGAAGATGAAATTGCGGCAATGGCCATGAATGCCGAAATGATGATCAAAGGTGAATTGGTGCCGAAGAAGTATCCCCACTAGGAATGATCGGGATTTTATCCACCAAATGAAGTCAAATTCTCTTAAAATATATGGGGCAGGAGTAGTAAAATTCGGTTTGATTTGAACGGTTTCGTTCGGATTAATCAATCAGGTACTCGCGGATCAGATCGGGATTAATCTCGGTATAAGAGGCAAACTCGTCGATGGGTTCATCGTTTAATTTACACTCCCATATGTTGTCAATGAGCTGTTCCTATATAGTTCATGTCTTGTCCCTGCGCTGTCCATGCTTTGTCTAAGTCTTGTCTAAGTCTTGTCTAAGTTGTCTGACTCGTCCTAAGAAAAGTTTACACTTTTGATTTATAAATCCTGTTTCAAATTTACACTTTTACTTTAATCCTAAAATAGCTTTACTTTTGTTTTACCGGAAGAAGCGGAAGCGGGCTCTGCTGAGGAGCAACTCGCCAGGAATAATCCGGTCAGATAGCGTAAGAGTCCGTTAATAGGTTTACACTTGGTAACGGATTTTTCTTTTATTACGCATTCTGGTCATGCCTTATAAAAACCTAATCCACAATAACCTCCTTTTCTGGTTTGGTTTGATAATAATAATTTTTCCATCTTCTTTTTAAGTTTCCGCATTGTAGATGTGCTACTGCGGGTTTAAGATTATCAATGCTCCCGTGTGGTCGCAAGTGGTTGTATGTACTGCAAGCAATGGCTATATCACGCTGTGCTATCTCAAAAGTAGGGAACACTTCCTCCAGTAGTTCTGTTTTCAAAATACCGTTAACCCTTTCTGCAATGGCATTTTCAAGTGGATCCCCATTTTCGGTCATGCTTATCCTGATGTTGTTCTTTTTATCCTGCAATAGGCTTACATAGGCATCGCAGCAATATTGGACGCCCCTGTCGCTGTGGTGCATCAACCCAATTCTGTTTGGATTGCTTGCCAGTGCCATCTTTAGTGCTTTTAATGGGCCTTGTGCCGATAAATCTTTGCTCAAATAAAATCCCACTATCTTCCTGCTGTAAGCATCGGTAATCAAAGATAAATATGCAAACCCTGTACTCAGGTGGATATACGTAATGTCGCTAACCCAAAGCTGATTGGGTGCTGTTGGGATAAAATCACGGATAATATTCGGATACTTTTTAAACCGATGTTTTGAGAATGTAGTTATTGGCCCCCTGCGCTTTCGTTTGGTGACCAATAAACCCCGCTCCGACAATAAATCGAACAGGGCATCCCTGCCAATCTTAAAGCTTTGCGACGCTAAAAAATCATGCATCTCGCCCAGTAACTTTCTTGTGCCCATGCGCTTTTGATGTTTCCTATATCGCAATACTTCTTCAATGATAATATCAGATTCATAAGCCTTTTGATGAATATATTTGATGCCTTGATAGTAGGATTGCCTACTATGACCAAGAAGTAAACAAAGCTCGTTTATACAACGAGGCGTGCTTTGCCCTACCGTTTCTACCGCTTGGTGCCAGACTTTTTTCTAATATCGACATTAAGCTGCTCTTCTGCAATATCGATCATTGCATTTAGCAACTTATTATGCAACCTGGCTTTTCTGAGTTCTTCCTGAAGTTGTTCAACATCGGCAGGGAGTGGTTCTACATTTGTTTGCTTTTCAGATTTTTGTGGCTTCTTTTTGCTCATCGTTTTACCTTGAAATTTCCTAACCCACGAATGTATGATCCTGAAATCAACCCCGTATTTGTCACCTAATTTACGGTAAGTGGTATTGCCAAGCAAATATTCTGAAATTATCGACTCTCGATCTTGAATGCTTTTATTCATTTTGATTACACTTTTATGTGTAAACCTATTTTAGGACGAGACAGTCCCTATGTTGTCCAAGTCTTGTCCATAGTTTGTCCCCAAGTTTTCCTTGCCCTGTCCATGCTTTGTCCATATGAAGTTCATACTCTGTCTATTTCTTGTCCATACCTTGTCCAAGTGCTGTCCATGCTTGGTATAGAGTTGTAACTCAAAAAATGGTTGGGAACAGGTTGCTCTTTTTTAGAAGAACACTATTCTCAACCATTTACCTTTCTAAAAAAAACGACAAAACTTGTTGCTCTTCTAGTCGTTATTGTTTTCTTCGTTATCCTCCTTTTCTTCTTCCTGTTTCAAAAGTTTGCCGTTTGCATCGAAAACCAACTCGAACTCCTTTTTCTCTTTTTTGGCTTCCATTTCGTAAGTAACAACCCCCTTAGCTTCTGCCTTTACAGCGTCATCAATTTTGTAACCGGCAAAATCTTTGGCCAATGTTGCCTTTATGGCTTGGGGCAGTTCCGATTCCTCTATTTCGGTTTCGGTTTCGATAAGGTTACCGGCAGCATCGAATACTACCGACATTTCGGTTTTGCTTAGCTTAAATTCAGCTTCGAATTCGCCCTCTTTCTCAAGTTCCCATTCTACTTTTGTGGCATTGGCATATTGCGCCGCGAAAGCTTTTTTTACCACTTCGGGTACGGTTACTTTTTTCTCTTCGGCAAAGCTGACTACCACAAGAAGCGACAGTACGGCTGTAATAACAGTTTTCTTCATTTTTATTGATTTTAATGATTATTGGTCAAAGGTAGAACCCGACTTTGTAGAGATTTGGGAATCTCACAGCTGATTGTCGTATTTCAACTGGATATCTTTTTCCTTAATTGCTTTATCGCTGTTTAATACACTTGATAGCATAAGCACACCATGTTCGGTAAAAACGAAAGGTGGTTTTCGCCTTCCGCCCCAACTTGTGGTCGCAATTTGCGGCTTCAAGTTTTTAAACTCTGCTTCTGTTAGCTCAAACATAAAGTCATTGGGGAAACGATTTGCATTACGTTTAACCTGTTTATTTAGCCTTTTCGTTTCTACTCCGTATAAATCAGCAAGGTCGCTGTCAATCATTACCTTTTGTCTTCGAATAAATAGATCTTGTTCAAGATGACTTCATCGGGGATAACCAAATCATGTTCAGTATTGCTCATTTTTTCTGTTCAAGATCGGAATTATCTTTATTAAATTCAATTTTGCCTACTTTGAATACGACAAGTTTTGTCGAGTGCACTATCCTCACCTCTTTATTACCCTTATCATCGTAGGTAGCACAATCAGCAACAGCGGTAAAGCAATTAAGAAACCTCCTATGATAGCAATGGCCAACGGCTGGTGCATTTGTGCGCCGGTGCCAATTCCCAGGGCAATAGGCATCAGGGCAACAATGGCACCGAGGGCGGTCATCAACTTAGGGCGCAACCGGGTGGATATGGCAAACACAATAGCCTCGTCGACACTCATCGTTTTTCTGGCTTCGTTGAATTGAAGGAACGTGAAAATGGCATTCTCGCCAATGATCCCCACAATCATGATCAGCCCGGTGTAGCTGCCAATGTTGAGCGGCGTGCCCGTGATGTAAAGCGCCAGGTAACTGCCAGCTACGCCCAGAACCGAAATGAACAGGATCGTAATCGAAATGGCAAACTCGCGGAAAAGCACAAGGATGACGCAGAAAACCAGCAGACTTGCCGTAATCAGAATGGCCAGCAACTCGCGGAACGACTGCTGCTGTTCTTTGAATTCACCACCATACACAATGCTGTACCCTTGCGGCAGGGTAATCTGAGCTTTCACTTTCTTTTGAATATCGGTAATCACACTGCCCAGGTCGCGCGAGTTGAGCCGGGCCGTTACCACCCCCATATTCTGAAGGTTTTCGCGCTGTATTTCGGCATCGCCGGGCACAAACGAAATGGTAGCCAGCGACGAAAGAGGTTTCAGCTTACCATCGGGCAGAAAAACCTGCGAGTTTCGTATCTGATCAACGCTTTGGCTGTTGCTACCCGGATAGATCAGCCGAATGTTGGTGAACTGCTCCTTTTCCTTCACAGATCCTTCGACATTCCCTTCGAGCGAAGTTTGTAATTGATACTGAAGGTTAGCAGGGGTAATGCCATACTGGGCCAACGCAGCGGCATCGGGCTTCACGCTCACATACGGGCCTGTCATGATCAAGCCGTCCGACACATCGGCGGTACCATCGACCGACTCAACAATTGATGCAACTTCTTTCGAAAGTTTATCGAGCGCATGCTGGTCGGCCCCGAAGATTTTCACCTCGATGGGTTGTACCGATTCCATCAAATCGCCCAGCATGTCGCCAATTACTTGTCCAAAGTCGATTTGCAATGCGGGCTGTGTGGCTTCGATCCGGATGCGTATATCGTCGATCACCTCTTCGGTGGTGCGGTTTCTCTTCTTTTTAAGTTGAATGAGGTAATCGCCATCGTTGGGTTCGGTAATGAAGAAGCCCATCTGCGTTCCCGTACGGCGCGAATACGATTCCACCTCCGGCACCTGAAGTATCAGCTTTTCCACTTCGCGTAATATGCGGTCGGTCTCTTCCAGTGAAGTGCCGTTGGGCGATTTATAGTCGAGAACGATACTACCTTCGTCCATTTCGGGCAGGAAGCCGGTTTCGAGTTTTGGGAAAATGTAGAAAATAGAAACGATGAGCAACGCCACAAAAACTAAGCTCAAAGCTGGACGGCGGATGAAAAAAGTTACCCACTTCTGGTTTTTCACCGTATGGGCTTCAATCTGTTTCTTTCTTTTATGCTTTCGTTCTCTTGGCGACAACAAAAGGTAGATGATTGGCAGCGCAATCCAGGTTACAAAAAACGAACAAGTAAGGGTAATGATCATGGCATTGGTCATCACCTTGAAATAAGCCCCCGCCACGCCGGTCATTAAAATGAAAGGCAGAAAAATGACGATGGTACTGAGTGACGACCCAATCATAGCTGGCAACAGGTAATGAATTGCTTTCTGAATGAGTTTTCGCGTCGGTTCTTCGGGATGCTCCTCGTGCGTTCGGTGAAGTTGCTCCACCACCACAATGGCATCGTCGATGATGAGGCCGATGGCTGCGGCCATGGCACCAAAGGTCATGATGTTCAGCGTTTGGCCGGTAGCGTACAGGGCAACAATGGTTAGAAGAAGTGTGATGGGAATGGTGATCAGTATGGTGGCACTTGCTCTCAGCGAACGCAGAAAAAGAATGGCCACCAGAATGGCCAGTATCAACCCAGCCCAAATACTGTCGGACACGCTTTTGATGGTGTCGTCCACAAAGTTCGCCTGCACATAGTATGGTTCAATCTGCACATCCTTTGGAAGAATTTGCCGCAGGTCGGCAAGTTTGGCTTCCATCTTATCCGACAGGTCGATCAGGTTGGCAGCAGGTTGTTTCACCACTGCCACCAGAATTGCCTCGTCGCCATTGGCATTGATTTTCACATATTCTTTGGCATCCTTGATTTCAATGGTAGCAATGTCGGCCAATGTTACGGTGCGTTTGCCGTCGTTGCTTACCACCAGTTTTTCGAGCATTTCTTTGGTGCTGATTGTGGCATCGGTCACCGTAAGGTAGAGCAACCGGTAATCGGTAAGGTAGCCGTTCGATTTTACAAAACCGGTTTCGTTTAGCGCGGTGCGGATTTTGTCAGGCGTAATTCCCAGCGAACTCATCCGCGCCTGGTTGAGCTCTACCCAATATTCTTTTTCTTTTCCGCCAATGATGCGGATTTCAGAAACCCCGTCGACTTGTGAAAGGAACGGTTTGATGGTGTAGTTTGCCAAATATTTCAGGTCGATGGGCGTGCGGTTTTTGCTTTTCAGCGTGTAGTGGATCACCGGGAGAATCGACGGGTTCATCGGCTCCACTGTAATGTCGACACCGGGTGGCAGCGTGTTCCTAATTTTGTTGATTTTCGACTCGATGTGCTGCTGGCTCACGTTTATGTCGGCCTTCCAGTTGATAAACGCTGAAATTTCGCAACTGCCACGGCTGGTTGAGCTGCGGATGTTCTGCAACTCGGGCACTTCCTTAATGGCCAATTCCAACGGACGTGTTACCGAAAGCATCATCTGGTCAACCGGCAACTGGCCTGCATCGGCAATGACTTTCACCTTTGGAAATGTAATTTCGGGGAAAAGCGAAGTTTGTAACTTGCTGTAAGCAAACAGTCCGCCAAGGATCACAATGACAATGGCAACTGTGATCGGGTTTTTATAGGTCAGATAGAAATTTTTCTTCATTCTTCACCCGTTGAAATGGAAACCAGCGCCGTGTCGGGCAAACCGTAATTGCCGGTGAGTAAAACCTGTTCCGATGGCAAAAGTTGCGGCGAAAGCACCTCGACTTTGTCGGATGTTTCGATGCCTTTGGTGACGGGCACTTTCACTGCGGTTATGCTGTCGATCATTTTCATGATCCAGAATTCGCTTTGGGTTTCGTTGGTTACGATGGCTTCTTTGGGAAGGATGACCGTTGCACTATGGATGGCTTTCACAAAACGGGCTTTGGCAATCAGGTTTTCAGGAATAGATTGTTTAGCTGAAACATTCACCACATATTGTTGCGTTTGAGATACCGGATCAATCGACGGCATGGCTTTCGAAAGCGTTCCTTTAAGTTGTTCTCCGTCGGGTAGATTCAATTCGATGTTCTTATTGAGCTGAAGGAAGGGTTTCAGTTCGTATGGCAGGTTCAGCAGGAAAACAAGGCTCGATGCATCGCTGATTTCGGCAAGGGTTTCGCCCTCCTGCACATAGTCGCCAACCCGGTAACCAAGCTGGGTGATGTACCCCGAGCCCGATGCAGAAATAGCCACCATTCCGCTGAAACGGATCGACGAGTCAGGCATTGAAACACTGCTGCCCAGCGACGCTGCTTCCTTCGATTGAATGGTAAAAAGCTTTGCCCCTTTGTTGATGGATGCTCCAAGCTGCACGTTCACTTCCTTTAAATATCCAGCAACCGGGGCTTTCACCGTTGTTTTTAACAGAAAAGCTGAAGTAGCGCTCAATTCTAACACATCGGCCAGATCACCGGTTTCGGGATGCGTGATGGTCACGGGCACACGCCCTTGGGCGGTTTCATCTTCACTGGTCGAATTTGAGTGTGTTTTGCAGGAAAAGAAGAGGCTTCCCGCCAAAAAAATAAGTATGATTGTATTTCGCATAGCCATTATTTTGAGCAATTCCAGTAATTCAGTTCTACTATGATGCGGTATTTTTCGAGGGTGTTTTCGGTAAGCATTTTCCGGGCATTCATGTAATTTTCGATCGCCATCAGGTATTCGGTTATCTGCACTTCTCCTTTTTCGAGCTGGGCATGGTACGCTTCCACCAGCGTGTGTGCATACTCAATCTGCTTTTCGATTTTCGTTTCGAGCTGCTGTTTGGCATCAAGCTGTTGCCACAGATTGCGGGTTTGTTGCCGGTACTGTGCTGTGTAGAAGTTGCGGTAATCAATCCGGGTTAGTTGGTCGATGGCAACCTGTTCGTGCTGCATTTTTCGCTGCCCGCCATCGTACAACGGGATCGAAAACGATACCCCGGCACTGACCCCAAAATTTTTGTAAGGCTGAACCACCAACGATGAAAGGTAACCTCCATCTGCCGTCAGACAAACTTTGGGTTGGTATGAAAGGTCGATTTGCTGGTCGGCGTTCACCAACTTCAAACTGTCGATTTCGAACTGACGGTAAAACGGCGACTGCATGAAATCGGCATCAACGACAGTTTTCAGCAAAGGATCGGAAAGTTCGACCAGCGAAGTGTCGTCGATCCCACAGGTATATTGAAGCAACGCCAGGTTGTTGCGGTATTGGTTTTTGGCCCCGTCGGTCTGAAGTTCCTGCTGCTGAAGGCCAATCATGAACGACAAAAAATCGGTTTGCCGGGCATTGCCTGTCTGGGTAAGCCGTTGAAGAACTTCTTTTTGTTTGACCATAAACTGCAGCATTTCGTTTTCGAAAAGGTACTGCTGCCAGCTTCCATAGGCTTCGACATACAACGACGAAACCTCCTTTTTCAATTCCTGCTGACTGATTTTACCGGCATTACGCACCGACTGGCTTTGCAGTGATATGGCATCGAACTGGTTTTGCCGGTTGCGTGCCCCGGTGATTTCTTTCGAAACCGAAACGGTGGCGCTCAGGTTGGCGCCATTGGTCACGGCATTGTCGTAGCCCCAGCCTTTCACCACGGGCGCATACGTGTCGGTACTGTTGGCCGAAACCTGCCACCCAAAACCAGCTTTCAACCGCAAACTGTCGAGGCGGTTTCGGGCTTGCTGGTTCTGGTATTCCTTCAGGAGCGGGCTGTTCTGGATGGCCTTGCCTATGTACGAACCAAGGTCGGTTTGAGCGCCTGCATCCATGGCAAGTACCAGAAAAATGAAAATGATTAGATTGCGCATTCCATGTCAAATAATGATTCTCGTTTTTAATGTTTATGAACTATTATTTTTCGAAACGGGCAACTGCCAGTTTCGCGTCTGTCTTTAAATTGTTTTCTTATTTTCCCTTTTGTTGAAAGTGAGTTTAATGCAGTGGAGCTTGTCCCGGTATTCGTACCCAATGCCAATCCGATAGTTTTTGCAAATTTCGGCCACGATAGCCAGGCCAAGCCCGGTTGATTCACTCCCGGCTCCCTGCTTTACAAACCGATGGAATAACTTATTGGGTTCAATAGTAAGCGGGTTTCCCGAATTGGAAAAAACGATCTGGTTTTTCTCCGACTGAATGTTGATGATGCCTCCCTCAATGTTATGCTTCAGTGCATTGCCCAGCAAGTTGTTCACAAGGATTTCTGCCAGATAAAGATTGATATTGATTCGTACCGGAGCCTCAAAACGCCTTGTCACCTTTACTTTTTTCAATTCGATCAGTTCTTCGATAAAGTCCAGCCGCTCTTCGATCAATGCACTAAGGTCTACTTCGGTTTCTTCGGCAAACTGCTGGTTCTCGATTTTTGAAAGCAACAACAATGCTTCATTTAGTTTAGAAAGCCTGGTGGCCGCTTTATAAACTACCTGCAACTGTTGATGTTGTCCGGAAGTTAAATTCTCTCCTGTTAGTAATGATTCTGTTTTTGAACGTATGATGGCAAGAGGTGTCTGAATTTCATGTGAGGCATTCTCGGTAAATTCTTTAAGATTCTTAAAATCGGTCTGTGCTTTTTGGAACAACCCGGCTACTGCATTATTTAACTGTTGAAACTCAAGAACCGAAGTTTCTTCAAATCTGACCGGTTCTTTCTGTTCGATTCTAAAAATTTTTAATTGAAAAAGAGTATTGAAAAACGGATGCCATAGCGATGATGACAGTAGACGGTTCAATATAAAAAGAGTGAGAATAATCAGGAGAAAAAGTCCAACCATAAAATAAAAAATCAGTTGAACCATATCTTCGGTCTCGAGGCGTGAAAGGGTGATACATATTTTATAGTAAGTCGAGCCAGCAGATGTTGTAAACGTAACTTTTCGGCAATCAATAAACTCGTTGTCACTGGAATCGAAGACGATCGTGTCGGAATAAATTCGATACGATTCGGTGGGTGGAATTTTATAAATATCGATGGATTGATCAAGCGAAATGGAAGAATCAATCGCTTCAGGATATATCTTTAATGTCCGGATAATTTTATCAGCCCGGTTTCTAAGAACTTCATCCAAATTAACATCGACCACATACCCCAAAACAAAATACAAAACAACCCCAGCCAGAGAGAAAACCACAAGCAATAAGAATAAAAACCGCCGATTGATTTTGTTTTGTAACTTCATCTATTTTTCGTCGTTAGTATTAAACGCATAGCCCGATCCATAAACATTTTTAAAGTAATCGACTCCGGTTTTTTCAAGCAATTTATGGCGAAGGTTCTTGATTTGCGAATAAACAAAATCGAACGAGTCGGAAGTGTCAGCGAAATCGCCCCAAAGATGTTCTGCAATAGACTCTTTGGTCAGTACCCGATGTAAATTTGAGGTGAAAAATATCAACAAATCGAACTCTTTTTTGGTAAGGATTACCGGTTGATCTAACGCAAAAACCTCGTGTGAATCGGGTAGTATCCGGAGTTTGCCCACTTCAATCTCTTTTTTTCCCGAAAATCGTAACCGCCTCATCAATGATTTGATGCGCAAACTTAGTTCGGTCAGGTGAAAAGGTTTGGAAAGATAGTCATCCGCACCAAGATCGAATCCTTCAATTTTATCGTCAATCGAATTACGGGCCGAAATAATGATAATCCCCGTTTCGGGGTGAAGCCTCTTAAGTTCGCTAACCAAATTGAATCCGCTGCCATCGGGCAAGCCTATATCCACGAGCAGGCAATCATATTCGTAAATTTCAAGCTTTTCCAACCCTGAATCCAGGGTATTACAAGCTTCACAAACATGCCCTTCTTCCTGAAGAAAACTTGAAATGGTTTCCTGTAAGTCAATTTCGTCTTCAACAATTAAAATCTTCATTCCGTCTCTTTTTCGTCAAAGTTAAAGCTAAATACAACCAATGAAAAGACGATGAAATCAATCCTTAGTTGATAAGGATAACTTGCCGGGTTTGCCCCGACGTTTTCAGTATATATACCCCTTTCTGCAGTTTGTCCAAATTGAGCATTTGTTGATTGCAGGTTGCCTTTTCTTGGTATACTTTTAATCCACTCAGGTTGTAAACTTCAATCATTGCAGAGGTTAACCCGTCGCCTTCAACCGTAATCCATCCTTTTGCCGGATTTGGGTAAATTTTTAGCTTTCCTTTTTTAGTCAAATTTTTTATACTAACCATTTCATTTGTTGTCAAGATTTTCCAATATTCCCCAAAATGATTGTCCACATCGAAACGGGTTAGTGTGATACCTTCGCTGGTTTTTGTTGGTACAGGCCAGGGCGCTTTGTTGTTGTATATAACCTGATCGATTACCTTTCCATATTTATTGACGAACCGGATTGATTCCCCTTCATCGGCAAGGCGTCCACTTTCCCATTGATAGACAACAGCGCCTTTCCCTTGCCAAAACGACGAAGTTGAATTTGATGTGATGTAAATTTTCTCTTTGGGACCGATTGAAGCTCCTGCCGGAAACATAAATGTAAAACCTTGTTTAAAAGAACAACTATCCAAGTTCATTCTTGAATCACCCGGGTTATATAATCCAATAAATTCAAGATTATCAGTACCAGGTTCTGTAACGTAAGCAATATCCGTGATCATCACAGAAACAGGGAGTGTTGGTAACTTAAGGTTCGCGCCAATGGTTGTCCCATCGGTTCCTGCATCAATGAGAGGTGAACCAGACTGTAAGGAAAAGTCGTAAAAAGTAGGATTTGTAAACAATGGATTTTTATGCAGGTTGTTGTTCCCCGAAGGCAATTTCTCTGTATCGTCCAACGAATTAGATATGTGAATGGCCGAATATTCATCATTAAAATATCCCAGTTCATAAGAGTTTGACAATATTGAATTTGTTACAACCAAATTGGATCCAGCATCGCCCGGGTGTTTCTGATAATTGGCCAGGGCATAAAAGTTTCCGTAATAGGTACAATGGTCGATTTTTACACTGCTTGAATCTTTCATGCCAGCACCCATACCGCAGTTCATAAAAATGGAATTTGAAATTTTCGCGGAGGATTGTTGACCGATAGAAACCCCTTTATCTTGAAAATTATAGACCACAATACTGTCTACAATTATGTTTTTAGCGTGGTCGCCCAAATCGACCGCATCTGAATTATAGCCGTCCATATCGTGAAAATAACTGTTTTTTACAACGGCATTACCCGACGACATTTCTCCAAAATCGAGTGCATCAGAATCGAGGCCGGTATTCCCCCTAAATTCACAGTGATTGATTAAAATTTTGCCCCGCTTGATATTGATTTCGTCACACCCGGCATAATCGGAGTGTATCCGGCTATTGGTAATCGAAGTTTGACAATTATAAACGTTCAATGGATTTTTATGAATGTTTTCAATGTAAATGCTGTCAAGAATAATGGTAGAATTCTCGATTGCAAGCGCAGCAATATCACGTACAGGATTTGGGCCTTCAGAAGCATTTTCAATAATTACATTCTTAAAACGGATTGTATCGTTCGCATTTTTTATGCTGATAATTCCCCACTTCTGATCCTTACTCTCCGGGTTGCTCCTGAAAATGATTGGCTCCGATTCGGTTCCTTTGGCAAGAATGGTTGCTGATGAAAAAATGTTTACTCCATCCGACATCCAGATTTCAACCCCTGGTTCAATGATCAGTTTACCTGTTGAGGTTATTTTCACGTCGTCGGGGACAATATATGGCGAACAGTCTTTATGAAGGGTCATTTCCGTAGAAATTTCACCTGGCAGTATGCATTTCCCTTCGCTTTCAAAAACGGCTGCAATATTCAATGCCGATTGGGGGATCACAACATATTCTTTATTCGATGTAAGAATCGTACCCGAACCCGTCAACTGCGCCGCCAATTCCAGATCAAAGCTAACATCCGAGCTGTTTGACGATGATTGATGAACTTCAACAGCTACGATATTATTTCCATTTATCAGAGATTCTGAACCAATGGAAAAAGTATGGAAGTCGGATTCATTGTTGCCTGATATAGCTGAAGAAGCCAATGTTTCATATTCAATTGCCCCTGAAGGCATATTATAACGATGAATCTCATTTCCGTTCAAATAAATTACTGTACCATCGTCGCATTTCAGCGATAAAGTCAACCCGGTTACTTTATCCGTGTTGCTTAAGACAAAGCTTTTCCTGAAGTAAGAGGTTATATATTTATTTTGATCATCGCCACCATAACCGATTAACGTTTTTTCGTCACCATCGCCATAACCCAATTCGGCTTGTCCTGTTTTCCAAACGCTATCATTGAAATCGGCGTTTTTCCATGAACTTCCGGGGTTAGCTCCAGTATCTGAATATTTCCAATTACTTTCCCTGGCAAGGAGTATGGAATCTTTGCTGGAGATATTCTCCCAATCTTTGAATTTATAGCCCTCTTTTGCTTCTGCAGCGAACTTAATCTCTTCACCTTTCGGATAACCACCGCTACAAACATCGACAGGTATTTTCAATCCATTAAAAGTCAGATTTCCCGCTTTGGACGGAATAGTTGAAACTGTAACGGAAACAGGGCTTTGAAAGCCGTAGTTGGTTAAATCGTTTAAAATTACACCCGGACGCTCTTTGGCAAAAGTTTTTAATTTTTCAACTTCTGAAAGCCAATATTCCATTGAAGAAATGGCATAGATATAACTATAATTGCCAGTTCCGTGTGTTCCCGACCATCGCTCAATGTGGTTTGGCATTTCGTCTTCGATTGTTTTTTTATGTTCTTCGATTTGAGAGACTATTCTATTGGCATTGAAGGTGGTAAAAAGAAGATTGGCCAGTTTTACACCAAACTGTTTTTTAAAATTGGTATTATTCATCAAATTCTGAAGTGGCCAATCGTTACTTGAGACATTGTTTACATAGAAATTGATCAAATTGCTATTTACGTCCTCAAAACCTCTGTCAAAGTCCATGAGTATCCATTTCCATTTGCCTGAATCTTTAGGTTTATATTTCATTAAATTATGGCTTATTGAACTATTTCCACTGTATACTTCGGAACAGACCATATCTGTAAAATTATTCAGATCCATCTCAGCAGCTAAGGCGTCAAAGTTCGACTGGATTGTCAAATCTTTTTTGTAGAGACTAACGAAACGATCATTCGCTGTATAATCACCGGTTTCAGCGTAATGCCCGCTATCCGTTTCTTCGATCATATCGAAGGAGCCTGGTTTAAGCCCGTGGTTTCCCACAATATAATCTTCGTCGATTTTCTCACGAATGTTGTGTATGCCCATGTACTCCCCGTTTATATAAACCACACAAGCCCTGAAACCCGAATCATCATTTTGGGTATTCAGGATAGCCGAAGTTTGTATCATCCCGTCGCGAAACATGGTATTACCCCAGTCGCTGCCCGATGCCCTGAGCGAGAAGGTGTCGTAAACTTTTCGTGATTTATCGAATATAAGCGGATATTCGAGTTTACCTGCCCCGTATTCTTTTCGAAAAGAGACACCTAACATTTTTTCGGGTAACTGCCACGAATACAAACCCGTTGATTTGATCCCGGCCTTTAAGTTAAAGGCTGCCCCAGTTCTGCCATCATTTTCATAAAGTTCGATGTTGACAGGGATTTCCCATTTAGGTTTTTCACTATGAACGGTATAGATACCTTTCACCGGATCCCAGAAATTTGCGGGGTCGGATGATAAACAGACAATCGGAAGGTTCGAAATTTTGTTTTCGGTATCGATTAGGTAGGTATATGTAGTTATTGGTCCTGGAATCTGACCAGTTTTAAAAATCCTTGCTCTAACAACCGTATTTTTAGTAATATTTATTGCCGATGAAGTTACATTTGACTTTTCATCCGGTTCTGTTCCATCCAGCGTATAGCGGACATCACCTCCAAATATTGATTTAATTTCAAGCGAAATGGCATTCGGATAAACACCGCCGGGAAGAGAAAAACCCGGATCACTCTTTACGATATCCTTATAACCTACACTTGTGTTGGATGCACCGGGAGTGGGTGTGGTAAATAATACCCAGTCACTGCTTCCGTCGGGTTTTCTTCCCATCGAAATATTCGGATCGGGAACTCCAAGCAACGTTGAATCAAGCGCTACAATTGAACCAGCACCATAGGTAAAAAGAGCATTATCCTGTACACCGTATTCAACAGAATCAATCAACACCCCCGATTTATCTGAAAGCCCAATCTGTTCACCTGAAGCCGAAAGTGCAAAATTGGTATGAAATCCATGATTGGTTGTATCCGCCCAGAACAATAAGTATCCATTTGCAGCTATCTGAATTCCGGCAGGAATTTTCCATTTTTTTGTTTTCTTTAAATTATCGGTAAGATAATAGCCTCCAAGATCTACCGGGCTATTTCCTTTGTTATAAAGTTCAATCCAGTCGGCGCTTTGTTCATTATCCGGATCAAGAACTACCCCAGTATTTGAGGCCATGAATTCATTAATGTACAATTGAGCTGAAGATTGATGATAAAAACTGACCAATAGTAATGACACGATCAATGGCAGGTGAAATTTTCTCTTCATGAACCCGGAATTTTAATGAGAATGATACTTAACATCAAAATTTTTAAAGATAAAGGTCAATTTTGTAGAAAATTGGGAATAAACAAAAGACAATACAAATTTTTATTCATAAATGTACTGAAAGAGTCTTATTCTTGTTCTTCGATTTTTTTATTAAATGCAACAGGTTGGTGGTGAGGTGGGAGGGAGTTCTCCGGTAATGAATAGGTTCTAATGGAAAAGCCTGCAAATTTTATGACTTGCAGGCTTTTGATTTTGATTAAATCATTGTTTGTCGGGGCGACAAGATTATAATCACCCGCTGCAAATCATTATTTATCAGTTCGATAATATTTCAAATTTCAACCGGTTCACCGTTTGGTTCTCATTTTTATTGAACCCGTTTGAGTGTTGTTGGTGAACCTTGAAAACTATTGCAAATATACAAATTATCAGACTATTGTCCACCAAACAGAATTAAATAGTTTCAAATTTTATGGGATTTTGGTAGTAAATTTTGGTTTGATTTGAACGGCTTCGTTCGGACTAATCAACTATGTACTGACGGACCAGATCGGGATTGATTCCGGTGTAAGTTGCGAACTCTTCAATGGTCACAAACTGGTGCTCCTGTTTGCCCATCTCCCCTTTTATCTTCTGAAGTAATCTTCTGCCAGAACGTTCGCTTTTCCCGGTGATCCGTTGTACATCCTTCGGATATATACAACTTCGCTTTAAACTCATCGTGCATACTCTATCTATGCTGTATCTATGCTTTTGGGTTACTAAAGCCATACCAAAAGTACGGACAAATTTGGACATAACAGCCGCTTTAAACGAACCCGGAAGCAAGGTTTTGTACATAACGAATAGGCGGCCTAAATTGGTATCAATCAAAAATTTTTAGTTATGGCAAAACAATCATCAATTATTAAACTGGAAGGGACTATCGGGGATATTTCCTTCTACAAGTCGAAAGACGGCTACCTTGCCCGGGGAAAAGGTGGTGTGGACAAAAGCAGGATACAAAGTGATCCCGCTTTTCAGCGTACCCGGGAAAATGGTTCTGAATTTGGACGTGCTGGCAGTGCCGGGCGAACTTTGAGGACGGCTTTCCGACCGATGTTACTCAAAACATCTGACAGCAGGGTTACATCACGGTTAACCCAGGAGATGACAAAGGTAATCCAGGCCGATGCCACCAATGGCAGGGGCGAACGGAATGTTCTGGACGGAGAACTTGAACTGTTGACCGGTTTCGAATTCAACAGTAGCTCAGGATTGGGGAGCACATTGTATGTGACTTATACTGCAACCCTCTCAAGGGAAACCGGGAATGCTCTTGTAGAAATCCCATCGTTTGTTCCACAGAACAGTGTTGCAGCACCTCAAGGGGCTACCCATCTCAAATTTATCTCAGCAGCAGCCGAAATAAATTTTGAAAATGGGTCTTTCAACTTGGAAACATCGGATAGCCCTGAAATTGTTATAGGTGGCCAAACCGAGGATGCAATTTCTTTGACAAGTACCCTACCTGCTGCAAGTACACAGCCGCTATTCCTTGTGTTTGGTATCGAGTTCTATCAGGAGGTAAACGGGACTTTTTATCCACTGAAAAGTGGATCGTACAATGCACTGGCAATTGTAGCCGTTGATGGTGGTGGTGCTGAACCAACACCATAATCAGAGTTCTGAAGACGGATTATTAATCGTTAAAAAGTTTTAGTATGAACATCATTGAAAGGGCAAAAGCCCCAACGTCGAAATTCTTCAGGACGCTACGCAATGTAGGTTTGGCATTAGCTGCTACAGGTGCTGCACTCCTTGCTTCACCGGTTGCATTACCTGCTGCAATTGTAACCATTGGCGGTTATCTGACAGTTGGCGGAGCTGTTTTGAGTGCAGTCAGCCAGATTACCGTTGAAGGTGACACTAGTTCTGAAACCATTCAAAGCAATGGCAAATCTTCTTAACGAAACCGGGACCAGGTTCGGAACAGTCGTAGGAACAATACTCAGTATTTTACCAACGATCAGTTCAGGTGAGATCATCCGAACGGCAATACTGGCGGCCGTTGGAGCGATGGTCAGTTTCATGGTTTCCGTGCTTTTGAAAATATTGGTGCAGCGCATCAAAAAGAAACGACCTTTCCGAAGGTAGTGTGTGTTTGTGATTCTCTCAATGAAGGCCTCTTAACCGGGGCCTTTTATTTTTGTAGCTGACATACAAGTTAGTGACGTTATTTTTTTCGTAAATTGTCGAATCACTAAATTTAATCACCATGAAACAATACACCCACGCATGGCTGGCATTTATGGCAATGAAACGGTTGCAAAAAGCCAGTATCGCAAAAAATGAACAGAAGTCGGTAGTAAGTTTATTAAAATGGTTTATGAACAACCGGGATTCTGTGATCAAAGGATCGTGGTACCCCGATGCAGTAATCAAGGATATGGCAACGAGCCATGTGTTGAAATACAAACCGGGGGAAGCCAATCAAACAGGAACATTTCGACAACTCCCCAATGAATACCATCTCTATCAGATCGGAAAGAAAAATGAACTCTATAAGAAAGCCTATTCTGTTGAAAAGGGGAATTTGCCAGACCGTTGCGAATCTTTAGCCCATAGCATCATCGACAACCTGAAAATGCAGGAGAGTGAGGAGAAGGGATCGCCGATCAGCCCAACGGACAACCATGTTGCCACAATTTTTTTTATGCTGAGCCACTATATTGCCGATTCGCACATGCCGTTGCATTGTGATGTTAGGCAGTTTTCAGAGGGTGAAGACCTTCACGCACATATTGAAAAAGAGTGGGACGAATTGATTCGGGATTGCTATTCAATTGACTTTGACAATGAACGGTTCTTTTACGACCCAGAGGGATTCCCCTTAAAAAAACAAGGATAACGAACTGTTCACCTGGATTGAAGGCCAGCTCTCTGCTCGTGTATTCAGTTCAAAATATGGGACAGGCAACGACAATACCTGGGACTTTCTTTCTGCAATCACCCAATATTCTTATTTGACGGCTTACCAAATGATACCGGTCAACTATGATGAAACACTCAAGTGGAATGAATTTATGGCCCTTCAAACAGGATATAAATTTGAAGAATACAGCAAGTTTATTCTTATGGATGCCATTGATTCCATTGCCCGGGTGTGGTTGAGGGTCTGGCAACGATATCTTGATTGGATGAAACTTTGATCACATCCTTATTCTATTTGACTTTCAATAAAGCAGGGGATAAATTAAACCGATAAACACCCGAAAAATGACGAGAACGGGTGATGTCAAGGTTTTTTGGAAAAATACAATTCGAGCCCAATTCAGGATGATGTATAGAGGGAAAAGTATTAAAAGGGCGAGATTGGAGATTTTTTCAAAAACCCGCAGGGCATGACCTTTACATCATCCGGGCGAGGAATTACCTTTTTTATCGGTTTGATTTATTATACGCACGCCACCGCCCTTATCTTTAGGGTGAGGGGGAATGTTGATGCGAGGTAGAATGATTCCGGGGGGGTGGGTATGGCTTGAGTTGTTGGTACGGAGCGGGGCAAGGGCTTAGGGAGAGATCCAGCGTAAGGAAAGCGTTTGCTTTGGTAGAAACCTTCAACCTGAAAGAGAAGGCTCTAAAGACAGCGCAAACGGAATGAGCAAAATGGAACGGAATGGAACGGAATTGAACGAGGTCGTCGAGGAACGAGACGGGCGAAGTGAAATGAAGTGGAATGTCGCGAAATGAAGCGATATGGAGTGACGCGATGGCTTTTGTGCCTGGCATTGTTATGGATGGAACTGATGGCGTGCGTTTCCAATGGGTTGACGAATTTACCCTTAAAAGCCAGTTGCGGGGCGCATTGGAAAAACTGAGCTTTTAAGGGTGAATGAGGAAAGCCAGGGTGTGTGGGGT
>Ga0116170_10000947_pt1 | contig 30146 bp, 26 predicted proteins | sample AD_JPNHW1_MetaG_FD_89797 | JGI IMG/M metagenome (GOLD analysis project Ga0116170, IMG submission 89797) | Active sludge microbial communities of municipal wastewater-treating anaerobic digesters from Japan - AD_JPNHW1_MetaG | ecosystem: Engineered > Bioreactor > Anaerobic > Digestate | place... | reverse complement strand
GCGGAGGAAGTGGGATTCGAACCCACGATAGGTTTCCCTATACCTGTTTTCAAGACAGGCGCCTTGAGCCGCTCGGCCATCCCTCCGTAGAGCACGTATTCTATCATACTAAAGAGGCTTGGGCAAGCTTCCAACCCCGCCAGCTTTCCCGCCTTCCGCGGGCATGAACAACCCGCGCCTAAGTCCGTTTGGTTGGTGGCGTTTTCTTGTTCGCCACACCGGCCAGCGTGCGGGTACTCGAGCTAAAACGATACCCCAGCTTCCCAAAATGGATAATATCCCCATGCGACAGCGCGCTTCCCCGCGTGTCCACCGGCACAAAGTTCACCTGTGTGCCTGCCCGGGTATTGAAGTCCGTCAGCCGGGCTGTGCCATCGGCCTCAATCCGCAGTTGGGCGTGCAAGGGCTCAAGGCTGGCATCCACCAATAACAGGTTCGCGAGCGCGGGGTCATTCCCAATCAGCGTAAGCTCTTCCTGGATTAGGATGGGTTTCTCCGCCGCAGGCAGCAAATCCGGATCGAGCCTCACCAGGCTTGCCAGGCTTTTCACCGGAATTGGGCTGGGTGGTGTTGAAAGCGGGGCGGGTGCCACTGGTCGGGCGAAGGCTTTGCGCAGGCCCGGCAGTAAAACCAGCCCAAGGAACGCGAGCACTCCCAGCCCCACGCCCGCCAGCACCCAGGTATTCTTGAACCAGGCGCTTTTAGTGGCGTCCGCCTCCCGGGTGACTTGCAGGGGGATGCTGAGCGTCTCTGTGCTTGCTTCCAGGCCCAGCTCATCCAACATCCGCACCTCCACGTTGAGTATAGCCACTTGCGTATAGCCTTCAAGGGCTAAAACGTAGCTGCCATACGGGGCCTCGTCCTTGCGCTGCGTCTGCACGCCGTTGACCCACAGGCTGGCGTATTGAATACCGCGCGGATGGTTATCCGGGAAGGTGATGGAAACCTCGAGGGGCAGCTCCGTGGGCTCCAGTGTCTCCGCACTGGCAACCTCCCTGATTACCAGGGCCAGCGTCTCCGGTGGGTTGATGAAAACCAGGCTCGGCGGGAGAACCGTGATATCAAAATTTGCTGGCGCGGACCGCGTGAACCCCTGCGCCGTGCGCGCCTCGATGACCAGCGTCTGCGTACCGCTTTTGCGCGCGTTCGAGTTAAAAATCACGCTGAAGGTCTTGCCCAACCCCGCCAGGTAATACCGGGGGGAGGGCACGCTTTGGGTGCCGGTCAGGGCGGTCAGGCTGCCACCGGTTGCCCCAATCTCGGCCTCCATCTGGCTGTATCGCGCGGTTTGTGTCCCGCTTTGGTCCAGCACCATCCAAACATGCACGGGGATGGCATTCTGGGCGGCCAGCCTCAGCAGGCCTGAGAAACGCTCAGCCTCGGGCAGGCTAATGTTTTCCGTCAGGTAAATTAGCACCCGGTCTTTGTTGTCTTTGGTTTCCATTAGCGAATTAATCGCTGCCTCCAGGCTGTCCAGGCTGCCTGTCATGGCGCGCATATTCTCCTGGTAGGCATCCAGCTCGCTCAAAAAGCCATCAAAATTGGTCAGCCCCACCGACTGCCGGTCCGGGTTGATGAACAGGTCAAAGCTGTCGCCAGCATCGGCGTTAAAAAAAAGGCGCAGGCCTCTGATTTGCTCCACCATCTTCTGGTAATTCGAAATTCCCTGTTGGTCGCGCAAGGCCAGCGAATAACAGGGATTGACAGCCAGGGCGAAGTGGATGCCGGTGTATTCCTCGCGCAAATCACCTGGCTGGATGATTTCATCGTTTTCCAGCACCTGCACATTATCTGCCCCACCGCCGTACCCCGTTCCAGGCGTGCTCCCTGGCACACGGAACACCGCCCTGATTTGGGGGAATTCCCGTGTGTCCACCTCCAGGATGACAGGCACAGCTTCAGGCGAGTTGGTCTGGGGCGTGGCTTGTTGGGCCTGGGCCGAAAAACCAGGCACCAGGGCTGCCAAAAACAATAACCCAACGCAAAACAGCCTTGCTTTTAGGGGCAAGGGGCTGTTTTGTTTCCCGCCTGGTACCTGGTGTTTATCAGTCGGTCGTGTGTTGTTCCGCATTTGGAGCGTTGGTTTGGATATCCTCGGGGGCAGGATTGAGGGGAGTGACCTGGATGGCCTGCGTCACAGCGGCCTTGGGTTTGCGTGCGTTTTTTAGGGCGCGGAATGTTAACGTCTGCGTGGTGACCTCAAACGCGCTGGCGATGGCGAAAACCAGGGCCATGCCCAGTATCCACAGCACGCCAAGCACAATGGCGATCACGATTCCAGCGGTTTGCCACTGGGCCGCTTTCGCGGAATAGGCTAACATGACGGGCATTGCCACCAGGATGAGTGGCAGCATCATCACGAGCATCACCACCAGCCGGATGATTCCCAGTAGCAGCGTTACGGCCAGCATGTGCCCAAAGTTATCCAGCGTTACCTGCCACGCCCGGGAGACCGCGTCAATCAGTTTCAGGCTTTCATCAATCACCGCGATGGAAATGTTGTTCAAAAAGGCTTGAACTACCAGCATCACGGGGATGAGCAGGATTAAGAATGGCACCAGGCACAAAAGCCCCAATCCCAGCGTGCCGATGGTGAACAGGATGAGCGGCAGCGCCACAATCAGCGCCACCAAAAATCCCGCGACCCAGGTCAGCATGCGCAAAAGTACCAATTTCCAGAAATGTGGCTTAAAGCCCTGGTAAATTTGTTTGAATTTCAGGCGTTCCGTGGTCCCTTCAGCCTCAGCCAGCACCGCGCCCTGGATGACCCCAGCCCGCCCAAACGTGGACGCGAACAGGCGGATAACCACCAGCAGCGTGACCAGTGCCACCACGCCGGCCGCGAACAGCACCCACGTCCAGCCGGGAACCTGCTCAAAAAATTGGCGCATTTGGTTGCCCCACGCGTGGGGGAAGGTCCAATTTGGAAAATTCATGTCGTGGCTGCCAAAGCGATACTGAAAACCTCGGTCAGGGGCCCCCATCATTGCGGAGCCGGCCAGCAGGCCAAACAGCCATAGTATCTTGTGCCTGCGCACATAAGCCCAGGCTCTTGAAAACACTTCTGAGTAGTTCATTTTTTCCTCTATTTCACGGGCGACACTCTGATTTTACCTGACAATCGACTATTCACGCCAACTTTTCCTGCCCGCAAGTCCTCACCCATCACACAGGGATGTTCCGGCTGGGCTTTCATCGCACTAACCACAAATACTCATTGATTATGCGTCATTTACGTTAGAAATTTGTTTACCTGGCATAAGAACTTATCAATTTGGCAAGCTTGCCTATGATATTCCCACGGACCCCTAGCGTGCGAACGAGCCCGCCTTATCCCCTGGGAATTCCAGCGTATGGAAAAATGCGGTGTAAAACCACGCCTGCCAGGATGAGCACGCCCACAGCGCGGTGGGCCTTCGCCAGCTTCTGCCGCTTTTCGCCCTTCTGCCGTGCCATAAACAACCCCAGGCCGCCTTGGACTGCCAGCAGGGCGGCCGCCAGCGCGCCCGTCAGGCTAATGGAAACAAACAGCAGTTGCAGCAGAAAATGCAAAAACACCGAGAGGACGGCCACGATGCCGATCATGCGATGATTTTTAATAAGCCAGCGATAAACGCGCAGGTAACCCTCCGAAAGTGTTTTTCCCTTTTTCCTCATATCCTGGTTGTATTGCGTTAAGGCAGGCCGTGCCACAAGCCCCAACAAACAAACAATCGTCACAACTCCGAACAATCCACCAACTAAATGTATCATTGCTCATTTTCCTTTCCAGGCAACTCTGTCTAAAAAAAACAAAGTCCCAGCATTATTCCCATTCAATGGTTGCCGGCGGCTTGGTTGTTATGTCATAAACCACGCGGTTCACCTTCGGCACCTCGTTAACAATCCGGTTCGAAACCCTGGCCAGCAGCTCCATCGGCAGCCGTGCCCAGTCCGCGGTCATAAAATCGTGCGTGGTCACCGCCCTCAGCGCCACCGTTTCACCATATGTCCGTTGGTCTCCCATCACTCCCACGCTGCGAATGGGCAGCAGCACCGCGAAGGCCTGTGAGGACCCGCTCAGCGCTTCGTCATCCTGGTGCAGCCGCAGGAAGTCCGCTTTGCCCAACTCCTGGGTGAAGATGGCATCGGCCCTTTGCAGGATGCCCACGCGTTCCGGTGTCACTTCGCCAAGGCAGCGTACCGCCAGCCCAGGCCCCGGGAAGGGTTGCCGCCACACCAGCTCTGGGGCCAGCCCCAGAGCGGTCCCAACCGCCCGCACCTCGTCCTTGAACAGGAAACGCAAGGGTTCAATCAGCTGGAATCTCAAATCCGGGGGGAGTCCGCCAACGTTGTGATGCGATTTAATGCGCTGCGCCTGGCTGGCCCCCGACCCGCTGGACTCAACCACGTCCGGGTAGATGGTGCCCTGGGCCAGGAAGTCGACTTGTCCAATCTTCTTTGCCGCGGCTTCAAATTCCCGAATGAAGGTCTCGCCGATGATGCGGCGCTTGCTCTCCGGGTCGGTTACCCCAGCTAACTTTTCAAAAAACCGCTCCGAGGCATCCACCACCATCAGCTGCTCGCCCAAAAGCGGCCTGAAGGTTTCCTCCACCTGCCTGGCCTCGTCCAGCCGCAGCAGCCCGGTGTTGATAAAAATGGTGCGCACCTGCTCTGGCACCGCCTGGCGCACCAGTGCCGTCGTGACCGAGGAATCCACCCCGCCCGAAACCGCCGAAAGCACCAATCCATCCCGCACGGTTTCCCGGATGCGTGTCACGCTCTCCTGGATGATGGACTCGGCCGACCAGTCCTGTTGGCAATCGCACACATCCAGTAAAAATCGTCTAAGGATAGCACTACCGTTGCGCGTGTGCGACACTTCCGGGTGGAATTGCAGCCCAAACAACCTGTGTGTCTCGTCCATGATGCCGGCAACCGGGCAATAGGCAGACGAAGCAATCACCTGCCACTGCTCTGGGGGCCGTGTAATCTGGTCCCCATGGGACATCCACACGGTCTGCGGGCTTTCGGTCAGCAGCGGATTCACACCCAAAACCTGGATTTCTGCCAGCCCATATTCCTGCAATGAGGCGCGTTCCACCAACCCGCCGGTCCCAGCCGCGAGTATCTGCATCCCATAGCAAATCCCCAAAACGGGCAGCCCGCTCTTCAACACGTACCCGGGCAACGTGGGTGCCCCGAAGTCGTAAACCGACTGCGGCCCACCTGAGAGGATAATCCCACGCGTTGTCTCTGTCAGCGCTTCGACTTCTGGCGTGTTCCAGGGCAGCAGCTCGCAGAAAACCTGCAGTTCGCGCACCCGCCGCGCGATGAGCTGGGTGTACTGTGAACCAAAATCGAGGATGAGAATTCGTTCAGCCATGGGCAGGAACTCAGGCCTCGTATTCGTCGGTGAAGATGATTTGGCCATCATCCATGTTGCAGATGGAAACCAGTGAATGGATTGGCACGCCAAGGTAGGTCAGCAATTGGCGTCCTTTTTCAAATGTCTTTTCCACCAGGGTGCCAATACCCACCACGCGCGCGCCGGCTGTCTGTGCCAGCCTTACCAACCCCGCGATGGTCGCACCGGAGGCCAGAAAGTCGTCGATGATGAGTATTTTCTCGTCCCTGCCCAGGTACTCCGGAGAAACGATGAGCTCCGTCATAATGCCCTTGGTATGAGAGGGAGCCACCGTCAGGTACACCTCACTGGGCATGGTGACGGGTTTGCTCTTGCGCGCGTAGACCACCGGTATGCCAAGGTACTTGCCTGCCATGATGGCCGGCGCGATGCCCGAGATTTCTGCCGTCAGGATTTTTTCCGCGCCAAGTGTAGCAAACAGCCGCGCGAATTCCAGGCCGCAGGCATCCATCAGGTTCGGATCAACCTGGTGATTGATAAACCGGTCCACTTTTAAAATTCCGTTCCCCAGGTTTTGCCCCTGCTTTAATATCCTGTCTTTTAGAAGCTGCATGCTGTTCTCCTTTGCCTTCCATCCTTTTGGCTGGTTGTGCTTATCTCATGTGGCGGATTGTTTCGCCAGGGCGCTTTTGCCTGAAAAAACGACAACCCCGGCGTCAAACAAATCACCGAGGTTGCCAGGTCGAACGATGTTTTCTTAATCCCGTTGATGCAGCAGTTCGCCGGCAGCCACTGTAATGGCCTTGCCGCCGACGTACGTGCGGTCCGTTCCAAGCCTCACCCAAACCTCTCCACCGCGTTTGGATGCCTGGTACGCGTGGAACTTGGTTTTCTCAAGCTTCGTTGCCCAGTAGGGTCCCAAAACGCAATGCGCCATCCCGGTCACCGGGTCTTCGTTGATGCCAGTCTTAGGCGAGAAAAAGCGCGAAATGAAATCGTACTTCACACAGTCACACGCGGCGGTAAGGATGAGGTCAGGGTACGCCAGTTGTTTAATTTTTGCGAAATCGGGCACAAAATTTTCCACGTCTTCTGGCGTGGGCAATTCAACCAACAGTTGCTTGTGCTCGTAGCCCATCACCTGCACGGGCTGAATGCCAACCACGTCGAGCAGTCCCTCCACTATGGTAACCGGCGTGGGGTCCCGGCGTGGCATGTCCAGCTCAATCGTACCCCGGCTAAAGCTGGAGGTGATTAGGCCGCTCTTGGTGTAAAACTTGATGACTTCATCAGGCTCATAAAAGCCAAATTCATACAGGATGTGTGCGCTGGCCAGGGTGGCATGTCCACAGAGCTCAACTTCCATCTCGGGAGTGAACCAGCGTAAGTTGTAGCCTTCGCCCTTGGCGGTCAGGAAAGCCGTCTCTGAAAGCCGCATTTCCGCAGCTACAGACTGCATCCAGGCGGGGTCGCGTTCCTTTTCCAACAGGCAAACCGCGGCGGGATTGCCCTTGAATGGCTGTACGGCAAAAGCGTCGACATGATAAATCGGATACTTCATGCTGGCCTCCAGAAACAGTTAACAATTACGTTGATTCTACTCGGATTCTTTCTTTCCATGCGGCACAATGCAGCATTTACAGGAATATTCCATCTCCTGACCGGCCGGCCTGAGGTTGTATCCAGGAAAACCGCTTCGAAAACTGCGGCTATAATGGAAATCATGAAAAAGACCCGTTTGTTCACCCTCATCGCGCTAGTTTTCCTGCTTTCGCAGGGCGGCGTGACCCTTCCCGTGCAGGCCGGCACCTCCACCGGGGACGGGGGGTATTACGATTTGCCGATTTGCCTGCCCGGCCTTTACCAGTCAACACCTGCCACATGTGTTCCTTTGGGCTCCTCCCAGTCCATCAAGGCGCTGAGCGAGCTCGGTTTTCCCTACCCAATCCGGGATTTACCAGCTGCTTCGCCGGACCCCTCGCTTTCTGAGCTCCCCGAATACCTCGCCCGCATCACCTCGAACGGAGAAGTGCCTGTTTATGCCAGCCTGGAAGCTGCCACATCCGATGGGACCATCATCAACACCATCCCAGGTGGTGGCTCCCGCTACGTGACCATGTACAGCTCCCGTGAGGTCAATGGCCGCACCTTTGTCCAAACCGAGGGCGGCGGCTGGGTGGAAGCCACACCTTTCTATTCCTGGCCGCGCTCGCAGGGGCTGGAATTCTCAGCCACCCCAAAGAATGATTTCGGTTGGACCATCGTTGAGACCCCCAGCTACAGCTCGCCTTCATTCTCTGCCCCCACGGTCGCGCAGTACGCCAAGTATGACGTCATCCAAATCTACCAAACCCGCGCGGCCGAAGGTTACGATTGGTTTGAAATTGGACCGCAGGAGTGGGTGCCCGCGGTAAAAGCTCGTGTCGTTGTTGTGGATACCCAAAAACCTGCCGGCGTGGAAAGAGACCGCTGGATAAACATTGACCTGTATAACCAGACCATGGCTGTCTACGAAAAGGGCCGGCTCATTTTCGCCGCCCTCATCGCCACGGGCTCCGGTGAACTTTACTCAGACCCCGGTGTTTACCAGGTTTACGAAAAGTTTGAAACCCACACCATGCAGGGCTCCTACAAGAGCGACCGCTCCGATTTTTACTTCCTGCAAAGCGTCCCATGGTCGTTGTATTACAACAACGCTCAGGCCATTCACGGCATCTACTGGCCGACCACCCTTGGTTTCAAGCAGTCGCACGGTTGCGTCAACATGTTCCCTGGCGATGCCCATTGGGTCTACAACTGGGCGGATGTGGGCGACTACGTCTACGTGCATGACCCCTCTGGCCAAACCCCCATGCCCACGCCAACACCCGCGCCAACCGCGACCCCCGCGGTGACGCCCACCCCCAGCGCCAACCAGCCTTAAAAACAAGCGCCCTGCCGTTCAGCAGGGCGCGTTCGTTTAAGCCTAGAACCGGTAGATTTCTTTATACTTCCCGGTCAGGTATTCGATGTAATAATCCGCGTTCAAACGTTCCCCGGTCACCCGTTGGACCAAATCCATCGAGTCGTACCGGCTGCCATGCTGGTGGATATTCTCGCGCAACCACCCCAAAATGGTCTCAAAATGCCCCGTGGCCATTTGCTCCGGGATCCCCGGGTGGTCGCTGGTCATCTTGTGCCAAAGTTGGGCGGAGATGAGATTGCCAAGTGCGTAGGTCGGGAAGTAGCCAATCATGCCGCCAGACCAGTGCACATCCTGCAGCACGCCAACGCTGTCATTTTCAGGCGTGATGCCCAGGTATTCCTTCATCTTGCTGTTCCAGACTTCAGGTAAATCGCGTGTGGCCAGTGAGCCTTCAATCAGGCCGATTTCCAATTCCATCCTCAGGATGATGTGCATGTTGTAGGTGGCTTCGTCGGCCTCCACGCGGATGAAACTGGGCTCCACCCGGTTAATCCCGCGGTAGAAATGCTCAAGGTCCACGTTTCCCAGTTGGGCAGGGAATAACATGCCCATGGTGGGGTAGGCAAACCGCCAAAATTCGCGGGACCTGCCCACCAGGTTCTCCCAGAGCCGGCTTTGCGATTCATGGGTTCCCGAAGAAACTGCATGGCCCAGGCTCGTACCTTGGTATTTGGGGCTGATTCCCTGGTCATACAAGGCGTGGCCAGTTTCGTGCATCGTGCTAAACAGGGATGACATGCCATCATCATCCAGGAACCGAGTGGTCATGCGTACATCGCCATGCCCAAAGTTTGTGGTAAACGGGTGGGGTGCCAGGTCGATTCGGCCGTGGTCCATGTCATAACCAAAAAGCCGGCTAACGTACTCGCTCATCTTGCGCTGCAGGTCAAAATCGTACAGCTGCTTGATGAATTGGTTATCCACTTGCTCAGAATTCGCGATTTTGTTGAGCAGCTCCACCTGTCTCGGGCGCAGCGCGCTAAAAATCGCTTGCACCTCGGCCGTTTTCATCCCAGGCTCATACTGGTCCAACAGTGCGTCATACGGGTGGTCGTAGGGCTTGAAAAGCTCAGCAATCTCCCGCAGTAATTCCACGATGTGCTCAAGGTGCGGTTGGAAGAAGGGGAAATCGTTCTCCCTTCTGGCTTTCACCCAGGCCTCGTGTGCCGCACTGGTGGTCATGATGAACGCAATCATCTTTTCCTTGGGGATGCGCGTAGCGTGGTCGTAATCGCGCTTGGCCACCTTCACTTCCCGCGCGATGGGGTCATCAGCCTCCAGGTCGGGGATGTCGGCTGCCACATCAGCTATCAACTGCCCCAGCTCCGGCGAGGTCGAGCGGTCGTGCAAAATACTGCCAATTATTGCCATGTGGTTGGCGCGGTCTTCCGCGCCTCCAACCGGCATGTTCACCTGCTGGTCCCAGTCAAGCAGAGCCTGGACCCCCCCCAGGGTGGCTATTTCTTGTTCGCGTAAACGTAACTCTTGAAGTTTCTGCTCGGTTCCCATTGACCGCGAGTCCTATATACCTTAGCAAATCTTCCAGCGCAGTGGCTGGTCGTTAAGCGCGTTCAGCACTTCGGTTGAAATGTCCACGGCGGCGCGTAATTGGGCTTCCTCGGTTTGGGCGCCGACATGTGGCGTCGCGATGACTTTCGGGTGTTTGATGAGCGTCCAGTCCACGGGGGGCTCTTTTTCAAACACGTCCAGGGCGGCTCCGGCTACCTTGCCCGATTCCAAGGCGCGCAGCAGGGCAGCTTCTTCAATAATTCCACCCCGCGCGGCATCAACAATGCGGACCCCATCCTTCATCTTGGCAAACGCGGCGTCACTAATCATGTACTTGGACTCAGGAGTCAAAGGCAGATGGAAGCTGATGAAGTCAGAGGTCGCGAGCAGCTCGTCCAGGGTCGCAGGTTCCGCGCCGGCATTGTGGATGTAGGCCGCGTCCCGGTACTCATCGTAGGCCAGAATCTTCATGCCCATCGCGGCGGCATATTTACCCAACAACCGGCCGATATTCCCAAAGCCCACGATGCCAAGCGTTTTACCCATCAGCTCAATGCCACTCAGTTCTTTCTTGGAGAACTTTTCGGTTTTCATGGTTTCGTCCCCGCGCGGTATCTCACGCGCCAGTCCAAAGAGGAAACCCATCGCCAGTTCTGCCACCGCTTCCGAAGTCGCGACAGCGCAGTTCACCACGGTGATTCCCAGCTCCTTCGCCGCGGTCACATCGATATTGTCAATCCCAACACCCATCCGGCCGACGACCTTGAGTTTTTTACCGGCCTCAAGCACGGCTCGGTTGACCTTGGTGCGTCCACGCACGATGATGGCATGATACTCCGGGATAATCTCCAGCAATTCCGGGGCCTCAATCCCTTTTTTGTCAGCAACTTCCGCCACCTCTTCGAGGATGCTTTTCCCTTCCTTCTCAAGTCCGTCTGTGACTAAAATCTTCCAGGTCATTTCTTCTCCTTTTTCTCTGGTGAGTTCTTCCCTATCATTTTACTATCCTTAACACGCGGATGTCACCCCTGCGTGCCGTAAATCCAATTTCATCCAGGTATTCGAGCAGCGCCGCGGCATATTTCCGGCTCGTCTCATAGTGATCACGCACCTCCGCCAGGCTTACGCTGCCACTCGTGTTGATTTTTTCCGCCACCCAGTTTTTCATGGCATCAAAAGCAGCCATTGAGAGCAGCACCTGGTCGTTCAGGCGCACCAGCTGCCCTGACCCAACCAGCCCTTCCAACAGGTCCTCGCCCAGGCTGGCTTCCACTTCGGCATTTGACGGTGGCGCGTAGGGAGCTTGGCTGAATTGCAGTAAAACAGGGTCTGCCTTGGCTTGCTCCGCCTCGCTCAACCGTACCTGGTGGTTTGACAGCCAGGCCAAAACGCCCTCTGTGCTTATCTCCCCGTCTTTCTCCATGCGGGTTAAAAGAGATTCAAATAGATCCTGGTTGAGCTTGGTCAGTGCCCTCAGTTGTTCCCTGGGCATCCCCTTTTTGAATGGGAAGTCCGCGTGGTGCTGCTGCAGTGCCCTCAAGAGGCTCTCACGCAGCTTTGCCCAGCTTCCACTATCCATCCAGGTTTTCTTGTCAGGGTTTTTGTCATCCCTAACCAGCGTCACCGCGTGCTCCAACCTGAGCTGCTCCAGGATTTCCAAAACTTGCGCCTGCGGAAGGCTCACCCGGGCCAGCAAGGCTTTCTGCGAGGCCATTCCAATCGCGCCCAGGGCCTGCAGCACCAGGTCAGCGGATTTACCCGCGCGGCGTGTTTCAAGCTGCTTCAGCGCGCGCTCATCAAAGCGCCGGTAGACCTTCGTGGGATGGGCGTCCAGCACAACCCCACCGCCCAGCGTTGCCGATGGTGAAGGCAGGCGCAGGATGAGATGATCTCCCTGTTCGGCCACCACCGGTTCCTCCGTCCGCAACTGCACGAAGCCGCTTTGGCCTGGTTCCAACAGGTTCGTCCCCAACAGCCGCAAACGCGCGGGCACTTCCGCCGCGCTGATAAACAGGCTCACCGCCATATTATGTTTAAGGCTGATGCCCGCGTCCGCCAGCACGCGGATGTGCGCGTCAAGCAGGTGGGTCGGCGTATACATGTTGGGCAGGGCAACCACATCCCCGCGGTGAATATCATCCTTGTCGATGCCATTGATGTTCATCGCCGTGCGGAACCCCGGTTGAATTTTCTGCAATTTGTGCTTGTGGTTCTGCAAGCCGCGCACCCTGCCCCCCAGCCCGGCCGGCAGGCACACCACTTCATCCCCCACCGTGAAGCTGCCATCCAGCAACGTACCCGTCACCACTGTCCCAAAGCCTGTCAACGTGAACACTCGGTCCACGGGCAGCCGCGGCCTGCCCAGGTCGCGTTTGGGCGGTGTTTGCGCCAAAATGCCCTGGAGCGTGCTCACCAGTTCTGGTAATCCAGCGCCCGTTTTGGCTGAAACGCGCGCCACCGGGGCCTCAGCCAGCGAGGTGCCCTGCAGTATTTCCCTGGCTTCCATTTCCACCAGGTCCAGCCAGTCAGGGTCCGGGGCGAGGTCGGTCTTGGTCAAAACCACCACGCCGCGTTCGATTTCAAGCAAATCGATGATGGCCAGGTGTTCCCTGGTCTGCGCTGAAACCCCCTCGTCCGCCGCGATGACCAGCAGCACGGCGTCTATCCCTCCAATGCCTGAAAGCATGTTGCCGATGAAATCGCGGTGGCCGGGTACGTCGATGATGCCGACCGTCTCGCCGTTTGGCAGGGTCATCGAAGCAAAACCGAGGTCAATGGTCATCTCCCGGTCGATTTCTTCCTTCAACCGGTCTGGGTGCGTGCCGGTCAGCGCGGCGACGAGGGTGGATTTGCCGTGGTCAACGTGCCCGGCAGTGCCGACAATGTGCATGGCGTCAGTTACGCCTTTTTGTCCAGCAGGGGAGCAATGCTTTGGATGGACTCCTGGTAGGCCACCAGGATGGACTGCACATGCTTAACGGTCTCCCTGCGCAGCCTCTCCAGCTCGTCCCGCGTACGCAGAGTCACGTCATTCAAAGCTTCCAGCTGTTGTTTGGCCGCGGACATCTCCTGGTGGGAGTCCCGCGCCAGTTCTTCCTGCGAAAGCATGTAATTGGTCCAGCGCTTCAGGTCGTCGGCTTTGAAAACCGTCCATTCCTGGCGGAAGCGCTCGTCATTCAGCCGTTGCACTTCGCTGATTTCGTTGATGCGCCGTTCAAACTTCTGGGTGACTTCATCCACACCGCCCAAAGACTTGGAAACGCTCTGCCGGATTTGTTCGAGGTCCTGCATTTGGGTGCTGAGGTCCACATTCACCTTTTGGATGTCATCAAAGCGTTTTTCCCAGGTTTTGAAGGTTTTTTCCTTGTCCATCAGGGCATTATTCACTTTTTCAGTAAATTCCAGTTGGGCTTCCTTGCGGTCGCGTTCGTAGGTCTGCAGCTCGGCAATGCGCATATCCAACGTCCGGAAGCTGTCCGTGAAGCTGTCAAACCGATTGCGGGTTTCCTCCACGCGCTTGCGAACAGCGGCCACTTCACCCTGCAAGTCTGTCAGCCGTTTGGCTTCCTGGCGCCGGTTTTCTTCCAACAGGTGCAACGAGCGGCGGTAATCCTCGTCAAAGCGACCTACGTCCTGGATTTTGACCTTGAGTTCTTCAATTAAACGCGCCAGCCTGGAATCCTCCAACTTGTATGCCTTCAATTCGTTGCGAATCGGGTCAAACTGTTCCGTAAAGGGGAATATGTCTGCCACGGATTTCTTGATTGCTTCCACATCCAGTTTCAGGCGCTTGACGCTCTCACCCAGGTTTTGGTCAGCCCGTTCGTTCACTTCGCGAATTTGCTTGGTGAGGTCGATATTCAGCCGATCAATCCGGTTGTCATATTTGTCCAGCCCGCTAACCTGGCTAGTGAGCTTTGAAATGACCACGTCCTGGTCCTTGATTTGTTTACGCAGGGTCATGTTGTCGCTTTCCAGCGTGGTCAGGCGGTTTTGTAAGGAAGCAAGGTTGGTCTTGTCATTACGGCGTTCGTTATCGAGCCACTCTACGCGCTTCTCAAGTTGTTCCAATCCAGCAAGTTCGTCCATGTTTCACCTTTTAGGGGGATATTATTGTAAAAATTCGTGCTTGTGATTATACCTATAAACCAGTTCGGCCGGGTTTGATGTACTTTTTCACTATGGGAGGGGTAACAATTGCGTGAATTGACTAAAGATTTGAGTAAAGTATGGCAACACCAGGAAGGGGAAGGTGCCCAGTAACGCCATGAGGGCCATCATGGCAATCAGCAGAACGCGTGTGCCCACGGATTCTGGCCCTTTGTCAGCGTACGTCTCCTCGTCCGGAACCTGGATTAACACCCGGATGAGCCGGAGGATGAACACCACCATTCCACCCACACCCATCGCGAATCCAACCAGCAGGGATAATCCCTGGGTGGGCGTCAAAAACCACAACAAGCGTTTACCGGGGAAACTCGCCAGCAATGGTGTGCCACTCAGGCTGAGCAGGCTGAAAACGAGGGCGGCGCTGATCCATGGATTGCGCAGGTATTCCCCGGCGAGCGCCGGCCATTCGACCAGGTTGCCCTGCCCCTTTTCCTGCAGGTTTGAGAGCGCGTATCCCCACAGCCAGTAGCCCAACGCGCGCGGCATCATCAGCAGCGCGAGGTCATTCAGCCCGCCCTTTTGGCTCAACCCCACGGCTAAAACGGCGTAACCGGTCTCCGCCAGGAAAACATACCCAAACACCCGTCGCAGGTCTTTTTGGAACGCCGCGAATACCCCGCCAACGGCAATCATGATAACGCCAGTCAGGCTCAATGATTGGAACATCCCCGGCAGCCCCCTCAGCCACGCGTAGCGGTCCAGGAAAACCAGCAGAAAGACCACCAGGATGGTCTGAGACATCCCCAAGAGGAATGTGTATACCCAGGGGTGGCTTTCCTTGCCCAGCATGGGAATCCACATATGCAGCGGGAAAATCGCCATGGCAATGGCCAATCCGAAAACAATCAGCATCGACGCGCGCAGGATGAGTGGGCTTGCGCTTGGCGCGGTCTCAATCCCGGAGAGCATCAAACCACTCAGCAAAATCATGCTCATGCCCAGCGTCTCAAAAATCAGGTAACGCAATAATCCCGGTCCAGCCCGCGCGCCTCGGGGGGAAAGCAGTGGCACGCTCAAGAGCGCGATAATTTCGATGATGAGCGCCGCGTACAGGAAGGGCTCTACCGCCAGCACGGCAATCCAGAGGCTGGTGAGGATGAGCGAGAGCGCGTTGAACCACATGCTGATTTTGAAACTGCGTGATGGCAGGTTCCACAGCGTATTCAAAACGAACAGCCACGCCACCAGGGTCAGGTCTTCAGGCCCAACGGTAAGCTGCCGCCCAAGCACGCTTAGCGTTTCCGAAAAAACAAAGCGTCTCCCCGCGAACTGGATGACGAGGTCATCTGGCATGAAGAGGGCTAGCGCGGCCAGCAGCATGGATGCCACGCACACAATCGCCACGGAGGCCTTGGGTTTCCGCGCCAATGGCATTAGCGCCACGCCCACCGCCAGCGGGAACAGGATGAACAGCACGGGCGTTATCATCTTGTCTCCGGTTCCTCGTCCTTGACGATGATATACGCGCCAACCAGCGCCAACCCCAGGTTGACAGCCGCAAAAAGCGCTTCAAGCACTGTGGAAAACTCCATCGAGCCATACAAGAGCTCAAAGCCGGAAAGAAAAGTCAGTAATCCAATAATCACATACAGGGGTTCGGTAATCATCCCCAGCTGCAGCAGGCCTAGGATGACCAGGCCCAGGCTCGCGGTGAGCACCGGCAAGCTGGTCAGTGGGAAGACCTCCGTCCGTAATCCCGGTGTGAAGAGGGTGACCGCGATAATCATGAATATCCCGGCCAGACCTCTGAAAATCTCTCCCAGGCTGAACCGAAAAATGTACTGCAATGGCTGGAGCGTCCCCAGGGAGACCAGGGTCAGGTAAAGGACAAGCGTCACCATCAACCCCACCAGCAGCTTGATAATCCCCAGGCTGGGGTTTCGGAATGTGATGAGCAGCAGGAAGACCATCCCGTACTGCAGCGCGAGCGCGCCCATGTTCACCAGCCACTGCCTCCGCACGAGGTTGATGAGCGCCATGAGCAGGCACGTGTAGACAATCACCATTTGCAGGCTTGTGCTCATGGAACGGCCACCCGGGCCAGGAAGAGCATAATCATCGCGATGAGCAACACAACGGACCACAGCACCCCGCCGGCTCCCTCCAGGATGTTCGTCAGGTATCCCGCGCCCTTCTCTACTCGCTCAAATATCCACCCAAACATGCTGAACAGCCAGCGCATGCTGAGCAGACTGCTCATGCCGGTCAAAAACGCGCTCACTGCCCGATATCCGGGCATGGTCTCTGCCAGGCTCGCAAATGACCGCCGCGCGCCCAGCTTGAGGAACGCGAACCCTCCCAACAAAACCACGGCCAGGCTGGCCACGCCGGCCCACCAACGCCCCAGAGTCAATATTCCCTGCCAGGCCATCAATCCCAAAACCACGATGGTCTGGCCCACCAGGATTAATCCCAGCGGATAGGTCACCCGCGCGTGCTTTTCCAACCCCGTGATGGTGCTGTTTCCTTCGTAAATGAAGCGGAGGTAGCCCAGCACCAGCATCGCGTGGGAAATAATCATGAAAAACCCTGCCGCCGATATCCCTTGACCAACCAGGCCGTCCCAACCGCCGGCCGCGGGCGTGAAAGGCAACGCCACCAATCCCCACAAACCAAAGGCCATCAAAAAACGGATTCTGCGGATGGGCGGGTCAAACAGGAAAAGCAAGCCCCCTGAAAGTATCAGCGCCAACCCCCAAACCCGGCTGGCCCCCGCCTGGTTGTTCAGCGCGCACTGCACCGCGAACGCGGAAAGCGCGGCAATCCAATACGGCCGCCCTTCGTACGCGTCTTTCCTCGTCAACCACATGCCGGAGGTGTACACGGCGGCAATAACGGCCAGCACCTGGATGATGGTAATCCAATATTGGCGCAACACCAGGAAGTCCGCCGGCAGCCACGCGATGAGCACCAGCGCCGAAGCCACCGGCGCGAACCGGAATACCAACCCGCTGCTCCGCCGCAATTCCGGTGTATCCAAAAACGGGAGGTGCAGGGGTAAAACACCCAAGCGCAAGCCGGCGGCCGCCAAAAAGTACAACCCCGCGTTGGCTGGGATTTCGTTCAGCAAAAATTGCGGCTTCACCTGCCACCCAATTACCGTGGCAGCCACCAGGGCGAAGGTGCTCGCCAGGCGCAAGCCATACACTGAGACGATGTGTGTATTATCCAAAGAGACGCTGCGGACGCGCAGCAGGTGGACTAACTCCACCAGGTCAACCAATCCCCAGGCCAGCGCCATCGTGAAGGGATTGCCAGCCAGGATGGCGGCAAGGTTGATGGCGGTAATGGCCAGGGTGCCCGCCCATCCCAACGGCGCTTCTGCCAGTTGGGCGCGGGTGGAATCAGTAAACAGCACCGCCATGCAGATGGTCAGCATGGCCACCGCGTAAGGCCAGTTGGAATAATCCAACACCAGCGCGGGGAAAGCGAAAAACAGGTTTTCTGGCTTCCACACCAACAACGGGACGTCTGTCGGCAGGTACAGCCGCATGAAAAATAGGATGAGCCATGCCAGCAACGAACCAGCCAGCGCAGTGAACCACGCCCGGCCAACCTTCATTCTCGTGGCCTGGCTAGATGTGATTGCGATTGCGGCAGCAATCAACACACCGAAAACGGCGAGTACTGCCATGCTTTAGAACACCATCCTGGTTATAGTATCTCTCCGGTTTTGCGGTAAAGGAAGCGTCCCTGTCCGGCAGAACCGAACCACTCACCATTCCGCACGATTGTCTTGCCACGCAGGAGTACCTGCACGGGATAACCGCGCAATTTCCAGCCTTCATAAAGGTTGTAATCGGTGCGGTGCTGGGCTTGGGCTACGCCATAGGTCACTTCTCTTTTGGGATCCCACAGCGCCAGATCCGCGTCAGACCCAACCTCGACGCATCCTTTTTGAGGATACAACCCAAAGATTTTGGCCGGATTGGTGGAAGTTAATTCCACGAATTGATTGGGTGTCATCATGCCGCCACTGACGGCGTGGTTCCAAAAAACCACCAACCGGTCACCCAAACCCGGCAGTCCGTTGGGAATCTTGGTAAAGTCGCCCATCCCCAGCTCCTTGCCAGGGATGCGCACGGGCTCGCCTTCGTAGAGAATGCTTTTTGTCCCATCATAGAAGAACGGGCAGTGATCTGTCGAAAGCACCTGGATGGTTCCATTTTCCAGTCCATTTAGCAATCCTTGCTGGTCCTGCGCCTTCCGCAATGGTGGCGAGCAAATCCATTTCGCCCCATCCGGCCGTTTCAGGTCATCCTCGGTGAAAAACAGGTATTGCGGGCAGGTTTCACCCATCACGGGCAGTCCTTTGGACCGCGCGTACGCCAACTGGTCAACTTCCTCCGCTACGTTCATGTGCACCAGGTATACCGGCGAATCAGCCTGAGCGCCAATCGCGAACGCCCGCAGGCTGGCTTCCACTTCGCCCCATGCCGGCCGGGTCCGCGCATGCCAGATGGGTTCCTTGTGCTCGGCCGAAAGCGCTTCGCTGACCAGTAAATCGATGATGTCGCCATTTTCCGCGTGCACCATCGTCAGCAACCCCGCTTTTCCGCCAATGCGCATCACCTTGAAAATATTGCCGTCATCCAACCGCAGCCGGCCGTTGTACGCGGTGAACACTTTCACGCTCGTGATGCCAAACCCCGGCAAGTCCTTCAACTGGCTTTCAACAGCATCGTCAAACCGCGTGATGTTCATGTGCGCGCTGTAATCAATGCTTGTCTTTGGGTCTGCCATGGCCCTGTGACGGACGATGTTATCCTCCAGACTACCTTTTTCCAGCGAGACAAAATCAATCATCGTGGTGGTGCCCCCAAACGCGGCCGCCTTGCCGCCGGTGTAGTGGTCATCACTCGAGACGGTGCTAAACATGGGCAGTTCGAGGTGCACGTGTGGGTCAACCCCACCGGGCAAAACCAGCAGATTTGTGGCGTCAATCACCTCGCAATCCTCGCTCGGCAAATCCACCCCAATCCACGCAATCTTTTCCCCATCAATCAGAATGTCGGCCTTGTACGTTTTCTGCGCGGTTACGATGGTGCCGTTTTTAATGAGTCTTTTCATGTTTCCTCTCACGCAGTCAATAACCCAATTATCCCTGCCGCTTTAGGCCGCTCAACAGGGCCAGGATGGCGGGGTCGAGCGCCGCTTGGGGCAGTTCTGTCGCCCGGTACTCGTTGGCCAGCAGCGCCCTTTCGCGCAACGCGTGCCAGAGTACGTCCCTCTCCTCGTCATGCACAGGCAGGTCTGCCAGTTCCTCCGCCGAACACAATCGGCCGGCCGTCGTGTAAAAGAACAACACCCTGCGCCAATTCCCGGCCGGGATAGGGTGGTCCAGTTCAATCAATGGTCCGAGCACGATTTTGAAATACTCTTCCGACGCGCGTGGATGGTCAGGCTGGTCCTGTAACAGCTCCGCGCGGGTTCTCAATTCGTGCCCAAGCACCGGCGCGATGTACCTGATTTGCCAGCGTTGGTCCACCGGGTAGGCCCCGCCCTGGTAAAAAGCAATGTAATCCACGGAAATAACCTTGGGCGAGCTTTTCAGCGGCACCCGGTACCAACCCAGCAGCCGGGCGATATCCAGGTCGCGCTGGTTGGGCACCAGCGCGACCAAAACAAGATCACTTTCAGGAATTTCCTGGAGATTCAAATGTCCTCTTACACGCTCACGCCGGATTTCTGGTTAAACTCTTCGATTAACGCATCAATTTGCGGGGCTTGCTCCTGCACCTCGGTCCAGTAATCCGGGTCATCCCACTGGGCCAGGATTTCTTCGTAAGTTTTGCCCTGCTGTTCAACCCAGGTGTAATACTTCAGGTTGTGGATGCGCTTGCGTCCCCAATGGGTCAGCTCTTCCATATTGTCGATGCCCTGTCCCTTCAGGTAGCGGGCGTCATCTGCAACGGCGTTTTCGCGGGTGTACGCGCCGAATTCCTCGTGCATTTCAAGCAGCCGGCTCTGGTAAAGCTCCATGGAGTCCGTCAATACCGTGAGCACCACGTCGTCTTCGGTCAGCTCGTTGTACTTGGCAAACTTGATGGCCGAGAGCACGTTGGAGATGCCGGAGAAGCCGAGTAAATCCAGCTGGCTCACCAGGTTTTCATCAACACCCGAATCAATCAGGTATTGCTTGCCGGTTGGCTCATTGAACAGCCGGGATAGGTTCACCACGGCGTTGTCATCAATCGCGGTGACAAAGTCCGTGTTGCGTGAGTTGTGAATCCACGGCACGTGCTTGTCGCCAATGCCTTCAATCCGGTGCGACCCAAAGCCGTTGTTTAGCAAAGTCGGGCACTGCAGCGCTTCGCTGGCCACCACTTTGCTGCCGGGGTACAGTTGCTTGAGCTTGTCACCGGTGGCAATCGTTCCGGCCGAGCCGGTGGCGGAAACGAATCCCGCATACCGCATCCCCGGGGTCAGGGTTTGCTTGAGTAGCTCTCCCATGGCGCCGCCAGTGATGGTGTAATGCCACAGGTAGTTGCCCAGCTCATCGAATTGGTTAAAAATCATCAGGTCCTGCCCGCTACGGCGCAGTTCCCAGCACTTGTCAAAAATTTCCTTCACGTTCGATTCCGACCCCGGGGTGGCAATCACCTCGCTGGCAATCATTTTCAGCCACTCAAAACGTTCACGGCTCATCCCCTCGGGCAGAATAGCGATGGAGTCGCACGCCAGCAGCGCCGAATCATACGCGCCTCCACGACAATAATTGCCCGTGGAGGGCCACACCGCTTTTTGATGCGTGGGGTCAAACTGGCCGGTGACCAGCCGTGGAACCAGGCAACCAAACGCCGCGCCAACCTTGTGCGCACCGGTCGGGAACCACTTTCCCACCAGCGCCAAAATGCGCGCTTTCGTCCCGGTCAGGCTGGAGGGGAATTCGAGGTAGTTCAAGCCACCATACAGGCCGCCAAAGCTCTTGGGTTCATTATGCCAGGTGATGCGGAATAGGTTGAGTGGATGCAAATCCCAAAGCCCAATCCCCTGCAGTTTTTCCTTGATATTGTCTGGAATCAGGCTGGGGTCCTGTTGCTGCGCCAGGGTGGGGATGATGATGTGCCTGTCGCGAACACGCTCAAGCGTTCGTTCAAGCCGGTCATTCATGAGGGTGAGGTCTATTTTTGTCATAATTTTCCTTTGGGTTCACTTTTCTTTGATCGGATTAGGTTGGTTCAGCCGGGTGGGGTCCAGTTCGTCGCTGGGTCCTTCCGACACAATATACAAGGGACGTCCTTTGGCTTCGTCGTAAATGCGGCCGATATATTCCCCCAGGATTCCCATGCCACACAGAATTAATCCCGAAAGGAAGATAACGGTCAGCCACACGGCCAAAATCCAGGTGAGGTCAAAATGCGCGACCAATGCCAGCAACAGGAAAACCGCCAGCAAGGCGACGCTCAGACCCATCAGCGCCGCGCCGATGCTGAAAATCACCTGCAGCGGCCAGGCTGAAAAACCAGTTACTGCGTTCATGGCCAGTTTCAACATTTTCTTGAAAGGATAATGGGTGGTGCCGGCGTGCCTGGCCGCGCGTTTATATTCCACCCCGATTTGCCTAAATCCAACCCAGGAGCCCATTCCCCGCAAAAACCGGTTGCGTTCCCGCATTCGATCAAGCACATTCAGTGCCTGCCGGTCGATGAGCCTGAAATCCCCGGTATCCAGCGGGATTTTGACATCCGTGATTTTGTCAATCATCCGGTAAAACATGGATGCCGTGGTTTTCTTGAACCAGCTTTCGCCTTCCCGTTCGGTGCGGATGGCATACACGATTTGGTAGCCTTCGCGCCATTTCTTAATCATCTCCAGGATGACTTCCGGCGGGTCCTGAAGGTCCGCGTCAATGATAACAACCGCGTCCCCGCGGCTGTAATCCATCCCCGCCGTGACCGCGATTTGGTGCCCAAAATTGCGCGAGAAGATTACCGGGCGCACCCGGCCGTCCTGCGCTCCCAGCTTGCGAATCACCTCCGTGGACCCATCTGCACTACCGTCATCCACGAGGATTAACTCCCATAGCTCCCCGCTCTGGTCCATCACTTCGCGCAGCCGCGCGTAAAGCAGGGGCAGGTTTTCCAGCTCGTTGTAAATAGGCGCGATGATGCTGAAAACCGGTTTATCCATGCAGCAATCCTTTCAAGGCTGCCAGGGTGGGCTCAATCACCGGGGCTGGGTTCACGGCCATGGTGGCCGCGCGCACGTCCTTCAGCCCGCTGCCAGTGCACAGCACCAACGCCGGCGCGGCAGGGTCAAGTAATCCCTCCCGCAAGGACTTTAACAGCCCGGCATAAGCGGTGGCCGCGGCCGGCTCTACGAACAGCCCGGCCTTCCCCAGCGCGGGGATGGCCTTGAGGATTTCCTCATCTGGCACGGTCACATACCAGCCACCAGTCTCCCGCACTGCTTTCAGCGCCCGCAGGCCATCGCGTGGCAGGTCCACCGAGATGCTGTCCGCCAGCGTGGTCGCGCTGATGGGCATGATGGTGTCCGACCTGCTGAAAAACGCATTGGCAATCGCCGCGGAGCCATCCGCCTGCACCCCCACCAGGCGTGGCAGCCGGTCAATCCAACCGAGGTGCAGCAGGTCCTTGAACCCTTTGGCCAGCCCCGATAGGATGTTCCCATCGCCCACAGGGATGAACACTGTCAACGGCTCGGACCTTTCCGGCATGTGCCGCAGCACCTGCTCCCAAATCTCGTAGGCGGCGGTCTTTTTTCCTTCAACCGTAAAGGGGTTGTACCCTGTGTTGCGGTTGTACCAGCCAAACTCATGGCTGGCTTCAATGCTCAGGTCAAATGCCTGGTCATACGTGCCCTCCACAAGGATAACCTGGGCGCCAAAGGTGAGCAGTTGGGCAATCTTGGCCGGGGGCGCGCTGCGCGGTGCCAAAATAATGGCCTTGCGCGCAACACTGGCCGACATGCACGCCATCGCTGCCCCGGCATTCCCCGTGGACGCGGCGACGATGGTTTTTACGTCCGTCTCAATCGCCCTGGCAATCACAACCGCGCTGGCCCGGTCCTTGAACGACGCGCTGGGGTTGCGGCTTTCATCCTTGATCCAAAGCTCCCGCATGCCCAGCGTCTTTTCCAGTAGGGGTGGCCGGTAAACCGGCGTCATCCCCACCGCGTGCAGCGGTGTGGGCTGAAAACCCGGGTCCGAAACCGGCAGCAGCGCCGTATAGCGCCAGATGGACATCTCCCGGCTGTCAAGGATGCCTTCCTTGGAGACCAGGCCGGGATTAAATTCGTAATCCAGGCGTGTGTCCAGGTTACCGCCGCAATCCGGGCAGACATACGTCACCTCATCGGGTGAAAGCGTTTTCCCACAACATGAGCACTCAAAATGATGTATGGCCATCAGGCCTCCCTATGCGAGTTCCGGCAGGAAAACCTGCCGGAACTGTCTGTTTCGTTTTCTCAGGGCACAATCCAGGTGCCGGTTTTCCCATCCAGGGCTTCCTTGATGTGTTCAGGGTCGGTGATGAGGGCTTTCCTTCCGCCTTTTTCCATGTATTTGAGAATAGCCTGGATTTTTGGCAGCATAGAGCCTTTGGCAAAGTGACCCTGCGCCATGTACTCCTTGGCTTCTTCCACGCTCATTTGGTCCAGGAATTTCTGGTCAGGTTTATTGAAATTAATCGCCACCTTCTCGACTGCGGTGCTAATCAGGAACAGGTCGGCATCAATCATGCTCGCCAGGATGGCGCTCCCAAAATCCTTGTCGATAACCGCTTCCACACCAGTCAGGCTTCCGTCAGGCATTTGCTGCACCGGAATGCCGCCGCCTCCTACCGCGACAACCACGAATCCCTCATCAATCAGCCCGCGGATGGCATCCGCCTCAACAATCACCTGCGGGATGGGGGAGGGAACCACGCGCCGCCAGCCGCGGCCGGCGTCCTCAACCATCGTCCAGCCCAGCTCGGCCATCTTTGCCTTGGCTTGCTCCTCGCTCATGAACGAGCCAATCGGTTTGCTGGGGTTCTGGAACGCGGGGTCCTTGCTATCCACCACCGTTTGCGTGATGATGGTCGCGGCTTGCTTCTTGATGCCCCTTTTCAGGAATTCGTTGTGCAGCGCCTGTTGGAACATGTAACCAATGGAGCCCTGGGAATCTGCGCCGCAGTAGTCCAGCGGCACTTCGTGCAGCTCATGCGCGGAAAGTTCTGACCTGCGCAGGATGAAACCCACTTGTGGACCGTTGCCATGCGTGACCACCACATCCCAGCCATCCAAAATCATGTCCGCGATGTGTACCATCGTGTCCACAGCTGCCTGGTATTGGTCCTGGACTGTTTGGTGGTTTTTATCCTTAATTAATGCGTTGCCGCCCACCGCGACGACTGCCAAACCTTTTCTTTCCATATATTTCTCTCCTAAAATTGACATCAATTTTTCTGTTTCCGTGTGTTTCGGAAACAATAATTTTACTCCGCAATCAGCCGTCGTGAAGCTTTGTTGTGCCTTTCCACATGCGTTGGCAGGTCCAGCGTGCGCAGTTGTCCATCCCCGACAATAACTTCCCCACCCACCACGGTCCAGTTGGCTTTGACAGGCGCGCAGAACACGACCGCGGCCACCGGGTCTTCCAGCGCGCCGGCATAATCCACCTTGTTCAGGTCAATGGCGAAGAAATCCGCGCATTTTCCCACTTCCAGGCTGCCGATATCCGTCCGACCCAACACTGAAGCTCCCCCGCGTGTGGCCACCCGCAAAGCCTGCCTGGCGGTCATCAGTGGTGGCGCGTCTGGTGCGGAGCGTGAAGCGCCCTTGATTCCGCTGTGCAACCGGGCCAGCAGCATGGCCTGCCGTGCCTCATTCAGCATGTGCGAGCCGTCGTTGCTCGCCGACCCGTCCACACCCAAGCCCAGCTTCACTCCCCGCGCGAGCATTTTCATCACCGGCGCGATGCCTGAAGCCAGCCGCATGTTGGAGGACGGGCAATGTGCCACACCACAGCCATGCTGGGCGTAAAGGTCCACCTCGGCGTCATTAACCCACACGGAATGGGCGAACCACACGTCGTTTCCAATCCAATCCACGCTCTGCATATACGCCACGGGTTTTTGTCCGAACTTTTGCAGGCAGAAATCATCCTCGTCCTCGGTCTCCGCCAGGTGCGTGTGCAGGTGCACATGGTATTCCCGCGCCAGCTGCGCCGACTGGCGCATCAATTCACCGGTAACACTGAACGGCGAACACGGCGCCAGCACAATCTGCAACTTTGAACCAGGCTCCGGGTTGTGGTATCTCTGGATGACCCTCAGGCTGTCCTTCAGGATGTTTTCTTCGCTATCGGTCACGCTGTCCGGGGGCAGCCCGCCCTCGGATTCCCCCAGGCTCATGGACCCGCGTGCGGCGTGTAACCGCAGACCCACAATTCTTGCGCCTTCGATTTCATCGTCCAGCCTGGCACCATTGGGGAACAGGTACAGGTGGTCCGAGGATGTCGTGCAACCCGTGAGCGCCAGTTCGGCCAGCGCAGTTTGCGTGCTGATGAACACGTCCTCGGGTGTCATACGTGCCCAAATGGGATACAGCGTTTTCAACCAGTTGAACAGGTTGGCGTCCTGTGTTCCAGGCACCGCGCGCGTCAGGGTTTGGTAGAAATGGTGGTGCGTGTTCACCATGCCGGGAAAAACAATGTGGCCGGCCAGGTCCAACACTTCGTCCGCGTCCTGAGGCAGTGCTTCAACCGGGCCAATTTGCTCGATAAAGCCATCCCGGCAAAAAATGGCCGCTCCGCGCAACTCGCGGCCGGCATCATCCATGGTTACGATCATTTCGGCGTTTTTTACCAATAAGGTCGTCATGGCTCTCCTGTTCGTGGAATTACTTTTGGGTGTTCAAATCCGCCAGTTCGCGCGCGTGCAGCGTGTTTTGCAGCAGCAGCGCGATGGTCATAGGTCCAACTCCGCCGGGAACCGGTGTGATGGCCGAGGCAACTTCCGCGGCTTCTTCATACGCCACGTCGCCAACCAGCCGGCTGCCTTTGGGGGATGTCGGATCTTCAATCCGGTTGATGCCCACGTCGATCACCACCGCGCCTGGCTTTATCCAGTCTTTTTTAACCATTTCTGGCTGTCCAATCGCTGCCACCAACACGTCCGCCTGTCGGCAAACCCCGGCGAGGTCCCGCGTGCGGGAGTGGCAGATGGTCACTGTCGCGTTGGCTTTCACCAGTAACAGCGCCACAGGCATTCCCACGATGTTCGAGCGCCCCAGCACCACGGCATTCGCGCCAGCCAGCTTGGCCCCCGCCCGCTCCAACAGCACCATCACACCCGCAGGTGTGCACGGCACAAACAACGGCGTACGCCCTTTTTGTGCCAGCCGCCCGATATTAATCGGGTGGAAACCGTCCACATCCTTGCCAAGCTGGATGGTGGCCAGTATCTTTTCTTCATCCAAATGAGCCGGCAGCGGTAACTGCACCAATATGCCGTTGATGGTGGGGTCCTTGTTTAGCTCTCGCACCTTCGCTTCCACCTGTTCCTGGGTGGCATCCCCCGGCAATTCCACGCCGATTGAATGGATGCCAACTTCCGCGCAGGCCTTCTGCTTGTTGCGCACGTAGACCTTTGAAGCCGGGTTTTCCCCCACCAATACTGTGGCCAGCCCGGGCACGGGCAGACCTTTTGAGACTCGCAGCGCGACGGCCTCCTTCACTTTTTCCCTGGTTTCAGCGGCTATTTGTTTTCCATCGATGATAGTAGCGGTCATATGTTTCTCTCCGGCAGTGATTATATCTTAAACAGTAGGTATAATTCTGTTATGGCTATCAATCGTGAACCACTGGTAATCGGCATTGCGGGTGGATCTGGCTCCGGGAAAACTACCCTCGCCCAGTCCATCCTGCATCAAATCGGGGAGAGCCGTATCGCTTTCCTCCCCCACGACGCGTATTATCGCGATCAGGCTGACCTCCCTTACGAGGAGCGCGTGAAGGTTAACTACGACCACCCGGACGCGCTTGAAACCGGTTTGCTCATCGAGCATATCGAATCCCTGAAGGCCGGCCACTCGATTGACCTGCCCGTGTACGACTTTGTCGCCTATACCCGCTCCCCTGAGACCATCCGCGTGGAACCCAAGTCGATAATCCTGGTGGAAGGGATTCTTATCTTCGCTGAGCCAAAGCTGCGTACCCTCTTTAACATGAAGTTGTTTGTGGATGCCGACCCCGACTTGTGTTTCATCCGTCGCCTCCAGCGCGACATCACCGAACGCGGCCGCCCGCTCGAATCCGTCATCCAACAGTACCTTTTCACGGTCCGTCCGAGCTACATCGAGTTCGTGGAACCCTCCAAGCGCTTTGCCGATGTCATCATTCCCGAGGGGGGCAAAAACGCTGTTGCCCTGCAGATGGTCATCGCGCGCCTCAAGGGCATGCTCGACGAGTAAACCTCCTTGGAACCCGCTCCCGCTCTTACAAAAAAACAGGTCATCCTCCGCGTTTTCTTGCTGGCCCTCGTGCTGGCCGGCACGGTCCTGCTGATAGTTTTCCGCGATAAACTCCAAAGCCTCGAATCCCTGGGTTACCCGGGAATTTTTCTGCTCTCCCTGCTCTCCAACGCTACCATCATTGTCCCACTGCCGGGTGTCATTATCACCTCGGCCATGGCCATGGTCTTCAACCCGTTTTGGGTGGCCATCGCGGCCGGCCTGGGCGCGGCTCTGGGGGAGCTCTCCGGCTACCTTGCCGGCGTCGCGGGCCAGGTGGTCCTCCAGGACTCGGAAAATTTGCGTAAGTTGTCAGGTTGGATTACCAGGCATGGGGAGTGGGCCATTCTGTTCCTTGCGCTGGTGCCCAACCCGCTTTTCGACATGGCCGGCATCCTGGCCGGCTCAAGCCGCATGCCTGTGGCCAAATTCCTTTTCTTCTGCGCGGTTGGCAAGATTATCAAAATGTTGCTTTTCGCCTACCTTGGGGCGGGTCTGTTTTCCATCTTCCGCTAAAAACCATTCGCTTTTTCAGTGATAGAATGACAGGCTGCAAAAACAAGTAAGACTGGAAAATGTATGACACATATCATTGAAATGTTGCGCGTTTGGTCCGAAGGCATCATGATGGCGCTGGGTTATCCCGGCATCACCCTCGTGATGTTCCTGGAATGCGTTTTTCCGCCCATTCCTTCCGAAGTGGTCATGCCCCTCGCGGGTTTCCTGGTCAGCCAGGGCAAATTCAACTTTTGGGCGGTCATACTGGCCGGCACCCTGGGCTCCATCATCGGTGCCCTGCTCCTTTATGGCTTGGGGGCCTGGGCGGATGAAGCTGTCCTGCGTAATTGGGTCCGCAAACATGGCAAATGGATACAGGTGGGCGAGGACGATTTGGACCGCGCCAGTGCCTGGTTTGGCAAGTATGGCGAGCCGGTCATCTTCTTTGGCCGCCTCATTCCCATCGTCCGCAGCCTCATTTCCATCCCCGCGGGTCTCGACCACATGCCCATGCCCAAGTTCCTGGGCTTCACCCTGCTTGGTTCGTTTATGTGGAACATCGTTTTGGCCTACGGCGGTGTGTTGCTTGGTGAAAACTGGCAAAAAATCATCGGCTGGCTGGATCTTTACCAAAACGTGGTCCTGGTCATCCTGGTCATTGCGTTTGTCGCCTTCCTCGCCTGGCTTATTACCCGCGCCCGTAAAGCCCGCCTGGCCCGCCCGTCCGAAACACCCAACCAGGACTAAACCATCTCCAAAAACCAAAAGTCCCGCCCACCCAGGGCGGGCTTTTTTCACCCTGAAGTCACCATTTTCAATAGGTCCCAGCCGGTTTACAGGTATAATTTCCGCCATGCAAACATGGATGGACTCCGCCCGGGAATGGCTGGGGATTACGCTGACCAATGCACAGGTCGAAATGTTTCAGCGCTTTGAAGATGAATTGTTGGAGTGGAACCAGCGCTTCAACCTGACCGCCATCCGCGATTCTGAAAGCGTCCAGCGCCGTCATTTCCTTGATTCCCTCAGCTGCCTGCTCGCGCTCGACCCAACCCAGCCCCCTGCCTCCCTCATCGACATCGGCACGGGTGCCGGCCTGCCGGGCATCCCGCTCAAGATTCTGTTTCCCTCAATGGCGCTCACCCTCGTCGAATCCATCCAAAAGAAGGCCAACTTCTGTGCTCACATGGTGGAAACGCTCCAGCTTTCAGATAGCCACGTGCTCGCCCTCCGCGCGGAAGACGTCGCCCGCGACCCCGCCCAGCGCGACGCCTATGCCCTGGCCACCGCCCGGGCTGTGGCTGGCATGCCCACGCTGGTGGAATACCTACTGCCCCTCGTCCGCGTGGGTGGCTTGGCCATCATGCAAAAAGGCGCTAACATCGAGGATGAACTCCATCAGAGTGCCAATGTCATCCGCCTGCTCGGCGGCCGGTTGCGCTCGGTCATCCCCCTCACCGTGCCTGGTGTGGAAGGGAATCGTACCCTGGTCGTCTTGGAGAAAATCAAGCCCACTCCTCTGGGCTTCCCCCGCCGCACCGGCCTGGCGGCCAAAGACCCCATCCTAAACTAAAAAATTGATAGGTAGTACAACCATGCAAAATAAACCCGACCTGACCTTTTTCTGTGAACTTCCCGCCAGGGAGCTTGCCGCTTTATTCGAGGACCGCTTCGTACTCGATGACCTCAAAACCCTCAACGCCGCGGTTTCCCTTGGCATCCTTGACCTTTCCCCGGAGCGTGCCGAAGTTGTTCGCAAGATGAACCTACTCAACATCCCGGTCATCGCCTGGTTGCTTTTACCCAAAGACCAGGGCTATTGGTTCAACCTCGAAAACTACCCCTATGCCATTGCCCGTTATGAAGACTTCAAGATTTGGTCGCGCGAAAACGACCTCCGTTGGGCCGGCATCGGCTTGGATATCGAACCCGACTACAACCAGATGGAAGCCTTCCACACCCACGCTCCCCGTTTCTACGTGGATGCGTTCAAACGCCTTAATGACCACCTGGCTTACGACCAGGCTATGTTGGCTTATACCGGCCTGGTGCACCAGGCTCATGCCGACGGTTTCGAGGTGGAGGCCTACCACATCCCCCAAATTACCGACGACCGTAAAGCCGGTTCAAACGTGCTCCAACGCCTGGTTGGGTTGGTGGACGTGCCCGTTGACCGCGAAGTGCTGATGCTCTATTCCAGCT
>Ga0116170_10000946_pt1 | contig 30170 bp, 21 predicted proteins | sample AD_JPNHW1_MetaG_FD_89797 | JGI IMG/M metagenome (GOLD analysis project Ga0116170, IMG submission 89797) | Active sludge microbial communities of municipal wastewater-treating anaerobic digesters from Japan - AD_JPNHW1_MetaG | ecosystem: Engineered > Bioreactor > Anaerobic > Digestate | place... | reverse complement strand
TGGAGGGTATACAGAGGTAGGGTTGAAGGGGTTAACGGGCAGTGGGGGGAAGTTACAGGCGCGAGAGGTGCGTGTTGTTGGGCAGGGGTATGCCTATACCGGGACACTCGAGGTGGATTTAGGGAGCCTCGCAGGCAAGCCTCTGATAGAAGCTACTGGTCAGTTCCGGAATGCTGACGCAAGCCCATGTGCCCTAAGCATTGCTCTGCGATACACCGACAAGATCGTGGATGCAAAAGCCGCCATAAACGAGTTCCCGCTTTCGCAGTTACTTGGCGCAGATGTAAGTGGCACGGTAAAGGGGACACTTGAAGCAAAAGGGGAACTGAATTTAGCTATGTTTGAATTGGGCAAACTGAACGTAGGAGCCCTGCCTTTGATAACTTTGAACCTCGACTTGGTGGATGCATTTTATAAAAAGACACCACTTGATGGAACTTTGAATGGTCGTTTGGTCAACGGAGTTCTAGAATTGTCTGTTCCTGGAATTGAGTACGCAGGCACCAGTATAGACAATGTACAGCTCACTACTTCGTTATTGGATGGAAAACTTGGCCTGAAAGGTCGATTAAGGACTAGTCTTGGTCAAACTCCTGTAGAAGCAAGTTTAGTCTTGGACGGATTGCTTCATACCCCGGAGGGCATCGCGAATTCTACCTTTGACATATCGAAGTACTCGGCGGAATTTAATGGGAAACTTCAAAATATCCGTTATGGTGAAACCTTGACTGATACTTGGGCGTTTTCTGGAAAGTACGAAGCAGGAGACTTTAGTTTTGTGGGCGGACAAGATGCGATGAGCGTAAGTTTGAATAAGGATGGCTCCTATGAAGCAAAACTTGGTGGCTCGATGCCGATAGCAGCAGCCATTAGAGGGCAACTGTCGAAGGAAAGCATCGATGCGAGAGTCGACGACATCAGTTTGAACTTGTCAACACTCAATCCCTTCTTTTCGGGTCAGGATTTTGCTATCGAAGCAGGGGTGATGCAAGGCAATCTTACTGTAAGTGGAACAGTCGCAAATCCTACACTTAACGGAAGTCTGTACTTAAAAGATGGAGTATTCAGGACCGGGCTTGGTCAGTTTGGTAAGATTGGTCCTTTTAACTTTAGCATAAACATTGCTGATAACCTCATAGTTGTTCCGGATTCGTTCGTACCGTTGGGCAAAGGCGGGATAAATCTTTCTGCACAGGCAAATTTTGAGCAGTGGGCACTGATCGATCCCAAGATAAAAGTCAAAACGTTAGAGGGCAGCGAGCTGCAGGTCACAAGTTCTCTAGGACCCGTCAATTTGGATAAGGTTTTGGCCAAGTTGGATTTGGACTTAAGCTTCGAGAATGGGCTTCTCTCTGTTGGTGGAAACGTCCAGTTGCTTGAAGGGCAAGTGTACACTAATCTTCAGGCATTGGCTGGGATCAACACGACAAGTACCTCAGCCACTGTTTCTGTACCGGAATCTCCTAATGTTGCATCTGAACCCCTGCAATTCCATGCGGACGTAGCACTTACCTTTGGCAAGAAGCTGGAGCTGTATTTCCCTGACCGTAATATTCCTGTGCTGCATGGCTTCTTGGCTCCAAGCAGCAAACTTCAGTTTGGGTACGATAGTGAAAGTCAGTATTACACACTTGACGGGCAAGTCGACTTTAGGTCTGGATACTTCTTCTATTATTTGAGAAACTTCTTCATAAGAAGTGCAAGCATTTACTTTAATGAGGATAGTACCAGATTTAATCCCTTGTTCTCTATCGAAGCAGAATTGCGCGAGTCTTCCGGAAGCTATGGTCTAGTAAAGGTAGCGCTGTCCGCAGACAGGACCCCCTTTGATAATATGCACTTCCGCCTGAGTTCACAGCCAGCAATGACCGAGGCTCAGCTTACGTCCTTTATTTCAGGTGGGGTTTTGTCTACCAATACTGACAGATCTCTAAACCTGGTAGAAACCGCAATTGCGTCTTCTGAGTTTCTTCCTCAGCTGCGGTTCTTGAGTTCTTTTGAACAGAACATACAACGGGCTTTGGGATTGGACATTCTCTTGCTGCGTACGACTTTTATTCAGCGGTGGCTTATGGATATTACGAAGCCTGTGGGTATTCCTTTGGCTACTGATCCACTTGCCCATTATCTCAATCAGACTTCCCTTTTTATGGGGAAATACATAACCGATTCGGCCTTCTTGTATGGCAATTTCATATTTAGAGAGAACCCTCTTGTTAGTTCCTCCCGTTTGCGCCTAGACTCCGAGTTTGGAATAGAGTTGGAAACGCCGTTTGGACTTATGAACTGGAGTATTCTCCCGACTTATCAAAATGGCAAACTTGATATTGGGCAACAGCTTAGCTTGAGCTGGCGTTATGCGTATTGATAGGCATTGACTTGAAACTGATAGGAAAAGGAACTTGTTATGAAACGAACCCTGCTTGTACTTGGTATTAGTGTACTTCTACTTGTCGCTGTTGGTGCTCAAGAGGCGAATCCTGACTGGTTCTGGAATAAGCCCATTGAGTCAGTGCAGTGGGAAGGGCTCAAGAAGGCGAATCGAAATGATTTGGATGGAGTCTTGAGAGGATATATTGGTAAACCCTTTACGGAAGATCTTTGGCTGGAAATTCAAAGCAAACTCTATGAGTTGGACTATTTTGATTCCATCGAACCACAGGCAATTGCGTCGGACAGCGGGACAGATGGCTTGATAATTCGTTTCGTTGTTAAAGAAAAACCTTCAATTCTGTCGCTGAAGGTCGACGGCAACAATTCGGTGAGGACGAGCGATGTCTTAGGTGTGGCGTCTTGTAAAGCAGGAGAATTCTATAACCCAGCCAAACTCGATTCGGATGATGCAGCTATTGTGAAATACTACCAAGACAAAGGTTACCCTGATGCAAAAGTGACCCATGAGGTTAAGCCTTCTGCCGACGATCCTGATCTGCTCGAAGTGGTATTTCATGTTTCTGAAGGAGAAAAAGTATCCATTCGGAGCATCAAATTTGTCGGCAACAATGCTATTCCTTCCAACATACTAAAAGGTAAGATGACGCTTAAAGAAAACGGCCTTTTCCAGGATTCCGCATATTCGGACGCGAAACTTGAGGAAAGCAAGACAGCTATTCTTGATCTCTATGCAACGAAAGGATATGTCGATGCACAGATAGTAAATGTCGTTAAAGACTACGAAAAGGACGCTAAAACTGGAAAGAATTGGCTAACTCTTACGATTTCCGTCTCAGAAGGGAAACAATGGACTTTTGGGGGAGTCAATTTTACGGGAAATCAGATTTTCACTACCGAAAAGCTGCAGAGTCTTATCTCTTTGAAGCCAGGAGCAGTCCTTAACTATAAGAAGTTCCAGCAGGATAAGGCAAAAATTGAGGATCTCTACTTCGAATCGGGGTATATTTACAATCAGATTACGTTTACGCCCGTTCGGGACGAAGCTTCTGCAAAAATCTCTTATTCAGTCAACATCGTGGAAATGGGGCGAGCCCATATTGAAAACTTGACCATAAAAGGCAATACAAAAACCAAAGATTATGTGATCAAAAGAGAAATCCCTTTGGAAGAAGGAGATGTCTTCTCTAAGACTAAGGTCATGGACGGACTACGGAATCTCTACAACCTCCAGTATTTCTCTACGGTTGAGCCGGAATTCTACCAAGGGTCTACACAGGATCTTATGGATCTTGTCATCAATGTGGAAGAAATGAGTACAGCCGAAGTCAATTTTGGTGTTACCTTGAGCAGCTTAGGAAAGCAAAATACTTTCCCTCTCTCCGGGTTTGTAAAGTGGAACGATAGAAACCTCGGCGGTACGGGACAGAATCTTCAAACCAACGTGACGCTTTCGCAAACAGAACAGTCGGTCGGGGTTGCGTTGAGCGACTCTTGGCTTTGGGATAAGAGAATCTCAAGAAGTTTGGGACTGAATGTTGGGCATAGCCTTCAAGAAACCGGACAAGACATTGTTGCGCCAATCTATACAGAAGAAGACATACCAGATCCCTTTACAGGATTAGGCTCAGATCTTAACGAATGGACAGGTTCTTTGTCCGCCATTCCTGATGAGTACTTAATGCCGTACGACAACATAGATATTACTCTTACTGGAAGCCTGGGATACACACATAAGCTGGGCAGGGGCGATTTGGGCACGAGTGCAGGCCTTTCCACTGGATTCGGACGAAGTTTTTACGATGCGGACAAGTACAGACCGTACGAAGAAGAACTGAGGGTGACAAACAACCAATGGCTTTGGACAAACAAACTGTTGGGCCGCGTATACTTCAATAGTACAGATTACTGGTACAACCCTTCGTCCGGTACATTCCTTAGCGAGCGCCTTACAGTAACCGGGCTTTTGCCAGTTGAGCGTCAGCATTACATCAAGTCGGACACACGCGCCGATGCATATCTCAAGCTGTTCACCATACCATTTTCGGAGTCCTACAAGTTAGATGGGATTCTGGCGTTGCATTCAGGTTTCCAAGCTCTTCTTAAGTCGCCCTGGTCCTCGGAACTTCAGGTGACGCGCGATTGGATCAGTCTTGATGGCACTTTTAATGTGCGTGGCTGGACAGAACTTTATGGTTCAAAAGGCACAATGCTGTGGGAGAATTCGGTTGAACTGCGTCTGCCTGTGATTCCGAACGTTGTGGCCGTGGACATGTTCTTTGACGCCGGTGCGATGTTGGGTCAGAAAGGTATGATCAAGATGACGGGGGATGAGCCAACGGTAGATACTACCAAAACTAACTTTTCTCTGGATTGGGACAACTTTGCATTTAGTACTGGCGTGGGGGCAAGGTTCATAATTGCGCAGTTCCCATTCAGGCTCTATCTCGTAAAGCGGTTTACCTTCGATGGAGCGACAGTCGACTGGAAGACGCAAGGTTTGAACTTTGACTTTGTCTTGAGCATAACACAACCGCTCTACTGATTTTTTGATGCCTGGGGTGGAGTGGGTTTGGAGTCTACTGATGTGATGGATTGCATGGAGGCTTTGTGATGTATGAATAGGATAATGCGGCTCTTGGGTTCGGTAGACGTGCGGAAGGCCTTGTTCATAGTATCTCTAGCCCTGTTCGGATTCGAAATTCAGCCGCTTGCAGCGCAACAAATGACGCGAATAGCAGTGATAGATATGGACCGCATTCTGGACACTTTCTCCAATAGTGCTTCTGCGGTCAACAGTTTTGCGCAAAAGAAGGCAGAGATACAAACCGAGATTGACAAGAGGGCCGGCGAAATTAAGTCACTTCAGGCAAAAAAGGCGGAGGCTCAAAGTAGGTCCGACAGCGAGCTTGCTCAATCTATCGATACCGAAATCACAAAAAAGACTGCAGAACTCAAAGAATATGTGGCAGCAAGGCAGAACGAGCTCGACATTATGGCAAAGGCAATAAGTGCGTCGGACTCCTTCTTACAGAAGTTAGACTCGTGTGTCAGTCAAGTCGCCGAGTCCGAAGGCTACTCTATTGTGCTCAATCTGACACCAAAAGACGACAATAACATCATTGTATGGAACTCGACTGCTATCGACATTACTGATGAAATCATTTTGGCTCTAAAACAAGAGCAATAGGCTCTCAAGATGTCGCTGGATTTTTCTTGCATCTGAGAATACGAGGAGAACGCCGCTTAGCCTATGAGTGAACACACGGCAATGCTGGATCAATACCGCAGGATCAAGGCCAAGTATAGAGACGTTATACTATTCTTCAGACTGGGCGATTTCTATGAGATGTTTTTTGAGGACGCGCAAGAAGCCAGTGTCTTGCTAGATCTCACGCTGACTCAACGCCAAGGCCAGCCTATGTGTGGCATTCCCTACCATGCTGCGAAGCCTTATATCGCAAAGCTTCTAAGAGCCGGCAAGAAGGTTGCAATTTGTGAACAGCTTACCGCGCCAAAGCCTGGCACGCTGGTAGATCGCGATGTCATTGAAATAGTTACCCCTGGAACGACCATAGACGAAGAGTTCTTGGACCAGGCGACGAATAATTATCTAATAAGTATTTGTTCTATAAAGAATTACTTGTGCATGGCAAGCCTCGATGTTTCAACAGCTGAATTTAGGGCTTATTCGGTCGCCGATAACGGTAATCCGACCGATTGTGTGAGTTTTTTACGTTCCGAGTTTTCAAGGCTTTCTCCGCGTGAAATAATTATTCAGCAGTCACTATGTGAAAGGCCTGGTGTTCCTGAGTTTCTGCGTGAGTTTGACACGGCTCTCGTACAGCGCCAGCCGGATTGGTATTTCGACGTTAGGCGCTCTTATGAGCACTTGAGAGAGCATTTTAAGGTCGCATCGCTCAAAGGATTCGGATTTGATGATGATGCTCCTGAACTTGCTGCTGCAGGTGCAGTTTTTGACTATGTAACGGAAAACTCCAAGACACAGAGCCCACATATTCAAAGTCTTTTGAAGTATGATCAAAGTCAATTCTTGGCGTTGGATGAAGCAACAAGAAGAAACCTCGAACTTGTAAGGAATCTTTCGGATTCCAGCCACAGAGACACACTGCTCTCGGTTTTGGACAGGACCAAAACGGCTGGTGGACGTCGCCTCATGCAGCAGTGGATTCTTCAACCTCTGCGGAGCAAACCGGAGATAGATGAGCGCCTAGGAATAGTAGAAAGTCTCTATAAAGACCAGCTCTTACTGTTTGAGCTTCGCAAACGTCTTGCCTGCGTATTGGATTCTGAGCGCCTTATAGCTCGCTTGGCGATGGATAAGGCTCACGCTAAGGACCTACTTGCCCTACGAGATTCTCTAAAGGCCTCGCTTGACGTAGTGGGTCTCTTGCGACAGAGGCAATTCTCGCTTGGTGCTTATATGAACATCACCGGACAAGACGAAGACGGTTGTGCAAAAGCAGCGGACATTATTGAACGCGCAATCAAAGAAGATCCTTCGATACTCATAACTGAGGGAAACCTCATACGCGACGGCTACGATGCGGAGTTGGACAGGCTTAGAGCGCTCAAGCGAAATTCGACAAGCGTCCTTGATGCGTATCTGGAGGAAGAAAAAGTGGCCTCCGGAATCCAGAGTCTTCGTATCCGCTATAACAAGATCATAGGCTATTATTTGGAAGTAACCAAAGGCAAACTGGACTCAGTGCCATCCCATTTTATTCGGCGACAGTCACTTGTTGGTTCTGAACGTTACACTACGGACAAACTTGCCGCGCTTGAGAGTGAAATCAACGGTGCCACCGAGAAAATTATCGATCTGGAAAAAAGCATCTTTCTTAAAGTGCGAGATGCCAGCAAGGTATATCTTGCTGCCATGGAGCACGTGGCTGCTACGATAGCGCGTCTCGATTGCTTTGTGTCTTTGGCACAAGCCGCTACAGAACAAGGCTTCTGCAGGCCTGAGCTCAGTGAAGAGGGCATAATTGACATACGGCAAGGACGACACCCAGTCGTAGAAGCATGTCTACCTGCAGGGGCGTTTGTTCCCAACGACATAAAGCTCGACACCAAAAACCAGTTCTTCGCACTTGTGACCGGACCTAATATGGCCGGAAAATCTACAGTCTTGCGGCAAACTGCTCTTATAGTGTTGCTGGCCCATATTGGGTCCTTTGTGCCTGCAGAATCTGCTTCGATTGGTCTAGTGGACAGGATATTCTGCCGCGTCGGAGCTCAGGATAACCTTGCGAGGGGAGAAAGCACCTTCCTTGTAGAAATGCACGAAACTGCCTACATACTTAATACTGCTTCGCCTAGGAGCCTTGTGATAATGGATGAGGTCGGAAGGGGTACGGGCACGCTAGACGGTGTGAGTATTGCGTGGGCAGTCAGTGAGTACCTCCTTGATCGAATTGGATGTAGAACGCTTTTTGCCACGCACTACCATGAACTGACTTCTATGGAAAATCCTCACCTGGTCAATTTGAGTATGGCCGTACTGGAAAACCAGGGAGAAATCGTCTTCCTAAAGCAGCTCGTAAATGGGCCTGCTGCAGGTTCCTATGGTATCCATGTTGCAGGTCTGGCCGGCATACCGCAAGAAGTGCTGAACAACGCAAGAAGCTTGCAAAGCAAAATGGTCCATTTTGAACAAAGTCTTACAAAGGCGCAGCCACAGCCGCGTGATTTGGATATACCACATGGCTTAGATGTAGCCGAAGCTAAGTCGGTTCGTGCTGGTACTTCGGCCCATGTCAGTACCTCAACGGAGCTTTTTAGCCCCGAAGATCTGGCGCTCGCAAAGATTCGAAGCGCTGATATCGACAGAATGACTCCTTTACAAGCGCTTGAACTGTTGGCAGATGTTTCAGAAATGCTGAAGCAAAGCACCTAACCTTTGGCGTTTTTCTTTTGTGGATTGCGTACAGAGGAGCCACTACGTTCTGGACTGGATAGCACCGCAGTACTGTGTACTATGCGGACGGCGTATCTATGGACAACAAAGAGTCGTCAGTGGCCCGTTGTGTAAGTCATGCGCCAGTAATCTACCACTCAGTCCATTATCGAGATGCCGTTTTTGTGGTGCGGAACTCTTTGGAGAAGATGAGATTTGTTATTCATGTCGCAACAAGACCCATTCGTATGAAGAAGTCTTTCCTCTATTTCGTTATCGTGATGCTCCGGCAACGCTTATTCGTTCCTACAAAATGTCCCAAAGGAAGTCCTTGGCAAGTTTTTGGGCAAATCAGGTATACAAAGTCTTGCGCGAGCGCTGGCCAAACTATGTTCTTGTGCCCGTTCCTCCTCGACCAGAAAAAATCAAAACTCATGAGTGGGACCAAGTCGAGGCCATTGCCTCAAGGCTTGAGCAAATGGGCGTTCCGGTGGTGAGACCTCTCGTGCGAATGGTAAGTGAGGAACAAAAATCGCTCGGCAGGGAAAGGCGTAAAGTAAATGCATCAAAAGGGTACGAGTATAATCCAGAATATCATTGTGACGCCCCACAGCTTATAGTCCTCTTTGATGACGTTTATACGACCGGCGCAACCGCAGAGGCTTGTTCAAGGACCCTCCTCACAAACGGAACAAAGAAAGTTGCAGTGCTCGTGCTTGCAATGGATTAGTTCGACGTATGCCGCGCTTGACTAAGAAAGGGCGAACTATTAGTATAAAAGCATGTAAAAATAAAAAGATTCTTTTTAGGAATAAGGAGAGTCGGTTTTCGACTCTTTTTTTTTGCCGCGTGTTCAAGGTTCGTTCTGTCTTGGAGGGATTTTAGAAGGTGGTTATTCAGGCTGGCCTGGAAGGTGAAATTGAAGCCTTACTTGCGAAGGCAGGGATGCGTCTATTGACATTCTCCGTCTCACAGCGCAAGGGAAATGTGAAAGTAACGGCTACTGTTTTCTCGCCGTCGGGGACTGGTACGGAAGAGTGTGCGAAGGCGAGCCGCCTTATAGAGGCAGAATTGCGGCGAACTGCCAATATTCAAGAACCTGAAATTGAAGTATCAAGTCCTGGCATAGACCGTACAATCCGAACACCAAAAGAGTGGCAGGCCTTTGAAGGGCAGCAGATCAAATTGCTCTTGGTGTCGGAAAATGAATGGCGCAGCGGAAAGCTTGGCAAGTATTGGGGCAACAGAATAGATTTCATAGAAAACGATATCTCAACTGCTATAGAGATTTCAGCTATTGCAAAGGCTAAGCTGGATTCCAGTTATAAGGGAGAGTAAGCCAATGGCGTCAGACATGGCCGAAGCTATTAGAGAGCTAGTCAACGAGCGCGGTATTCCTGAGGAGCTTGTGGTTAACACCCTCAAGGATGCCCTGTTGGCCGCTTACAAGAAAAAGTACGGTACGAGCGAAAACGCAATTATACGCTTCCGTGACAATTATGAAGGTGTCGACATCTATGCCAAGAAAGAAATCGTAGCGGACGATAATTTGGACGACGATGTTCTGCAAATAACAATTTCAGAGGCGAAAAAATTCGCTGAGGACGCAGACATTGGAGATATCCTGGAACTGCCCATTGATCCTCAGGAATTCGATCTGCAATCTGTCACAGTAGCCAAACAAACCACGCACCAAAACTTTCGTGACATCTCGCGTGATACACTTTATGCTGAGTACAAATCGAAGCAAGGTGAATTGGTGATTGGGTATTACCAACGCGAACGAAATGGCGTGATTTATGTGGACTTGGGAAAGGTCGAAGGCATTTTCCCCAAGAAGTATCAGTCGCCCAGAGAAGTTTACCATGTTGGAGACCGAATTAAGGCCCTTATCTATGAGGTCGAAAAGGGGAAGAACGGGCTTCAAATCGTTCTATCGCGAAGCCACGCGGAGTTTGTCACAAAACTTCTAGAGCTGGAAATTCCTGAGATTTACGACAAAACCATTGAGATTTTCAAGATTGTTCGAGAACCCGGCTATAGGACGAAAGTTGCAGTTTATTCCAAGCGCGACGACATAGACCCTGTTGGCGCTTGTGTCGGTCCCAAGGGAATACGGAGCCAGCTTATAAGCCAGGAGCTCGAGGGCGAAAAAATAGACTTTGTCAAATATGACGTGGATCCAAGGCAGTTTATAAAGAATGCGCTTTCTCCGGCAGAAGTTAAGTCTGTGTATATACTTGATGAAGCCAAGCATACAGCTCTAGCAATAGTGTCCGAGAAAGAACTATCAATAGCAATTGGGAAGATGGGCCAGAACGTTAAGCTCGCTAACAGGCTGTGTGATTGGAACATCGATGTTAAGACTGAAGAGCAATATATGCAGGACGTAAGGACTCTTGAGCTTAAGAGAGCGGCAAATAGTCTCTTTGGGGAGAATGTTGAAGCCGAGGCCGAGCCTGAAGTTGAAGAAGAGACTGTGCGGCTTGCGGATTTGCCGGACATGAAACCTGAATGGATAGAAGCCCTTTCGCAGGCTGGTATTGTACTTGTGGAAGATTTTCTTGAGTATGATGACGAGGAACTGGCTAAAAAGTGCGGCCTTAATGTGGTGGATATTGAGGCAGTTCGTGGTATCATCGAAGAGAACATCGAAATCGTTCAGGAAGAAGGCGAGGCAAACGCTCAGGAAGGTGAAGAGTATCTATGCCCCGATTGTGGGACTGTGGTTACTCCTGATATGAAACATTGCCCCAATTGTGGCGTTGAACTGAGTTTTGAATATAGTGACGACGATCAAGGGGCATAAAGGTAAGATATGACGGATAACACCGACGACGCACAGAAAAAAGTTCATCTCATTAAGCAACCAAAGCCAGCATCGGCCGAGACTCCTGTTCAGCCATCTGCTAAACCAGAGAAGCCGGATGAAGAGTCAGGCGCAGAGAGGCGAAAAGTCGTAGTCGTTAAGAAAAAAGTTGTGTTGAAGAAAGCAGCGGCCAAAGTGGTTGCACATCACGATGCCGAGCCTGGAGAAGCCGAAGCAGAATCGCAAGAGCTGTCTCCTTCTCAGCCTGTGCAGGCGCAAGCCAAACCCGTGGAGGCCGTTTCTGCTGTAGAGACGTCAAAGGTCGGTGTTTCTGAGTCGGCGCTACAAGCACCGAAAGAGAAGGCCGAAAAGCAACAAGAGCAAAAAGGCAATGCTGTAGCACACGCGGAACAGAACAGACCTCAAGGATCTGCAACCAGTGTTCCACAAGCTGCTTCCGGCACTTCTGCTCAGGGACAGGAAGACCACAAAGCACCTACGAGCGCACATGCACCTTCTGCACCTCGAGCGGGAGCAGCGCCTTCATCTGGGCGGCAGGAAAACGGTTTGCCTCAAAGACCGCGTTCGACCGGCCCTGTGGGTATCGTGTCGGGCAGACCTGCCGATCGAAGTGGTTATCGTTCCCAGGAAAACCAGGGGCGGTACTATTCCGACCAGAGTCAAGGAAGAACTGGATCGTACCAACGTGGTTCGTCGTCCAGCTCTGGCTCTTCAGCAGGAGCAGGCTCGGGATATCAGAGTGGGTATCAGGGCAGAGGCTATCAGGGCAACCGAAGCGGGTATCAGGGTTCCAGACCTTATTCTGGCTCACAGGGCGGATATCAAGGCCAGCAAGGCCCAGGACGTGGCCCAGCAGGCTATGGTGGGCAACAAGGGCAAGGCGCAGGGGGGTACCCTCGTGGGCCGAGACCTCAAGGTGGTGCACCAGGATCTGCCGGCCGACCGGGAGGATATCCTTATTCGCAGAATCGATTTGGCAACAGGCCGAATGCCGGTGGCCCAGGGCGCGGCCCGGCAGGTTCAAGGGGGAATGCCCCTGGTCCTTCTCCCATGGAGAGCAGCAAGACGGCTCAAAGGAAGCCCGCCACAAAGCGCAAGACTACCTTTGCGCGACACGAAGACGAGCTAGAGCTGGAAAAAGAGCTTCAACTCAAGAAAAAGGCCGAATCGAGAGCCATCGCCATACCCAAATCCATCGATATAATGGAAAATATCTCCGTAAGCGATCTGGCAAAAAAGATGAACATAAAGCCTGCAGAGCTTATCAGTAAGCTGATGAGCCTTGGAGTGATGGCCACCATCAACCAGAAAATCGACGCTGAAACTGCTACGATACTCGCAGGCGAATACGGGTGTGAAGTCCGCATTGTCAGCCTTTTCGATGAGACAGTAATTGAAAAAGCCAGTGAAGACCCTGCTGCCATGAAGCCACGTCCACCTATCGTGACCGTTATGGGACACGTCGATCATGGCAAGACCAAACTTCTCGATGCAATACGAAAGACCGACGTGGTTTCTCATGAATACGGTGGAATTACACAGCACATAGGAGCCTATCAAGTAGAGACGCCACATGGGAAAATCACTTTCCTGGACACTCCTGGACACGCCGCCTTTACGCAAATGCGTGCGCGCGGTTCACAAGTAACGGATATAGTCGTTTTGGTCGTATCCGCAGTGGAAGGCGTAATGCCTCAGACTAAGGAGGCAATCGATCACGCTCGTGCTGCAGGTGTTCCAATCATTGTCGCGGTAAATAAGATCGACTTGCCCGATGCAAATGTGGATAGGGTCAAGACCCAGCTTTCGGAGATAGGACTTCAGCCAGAGGAGTGGGGTGGAACCACGCAATTCTGTGAAGTCTCGGCGCTTCAAAAAATAGGCATTAATGAACTTTTGGATGCAATTCTCCTGCAAGCTGAGGTGCTCGAACTCAAGGCAAGTTACGATCGCTTGGCAGAGGGCAAAGTTATCGAGTCCAAAATTGACCAGGGGCGAGGCATTGTTGCCACCATTATTGTACTAAATGGCACTCTTCATATAGGTGATCCGTTTGTTGCGGGCATATTCCCCGGCAAGGTCAGGGCAATGTTCAACGATAAAGGTGCGCGGGTCGAGATTGCAGAACCCTCGATGCCTGTAGAGGTGTTGGGGTTTGAAGGCATTCCGAATGCAGGCGATCCTTTTGAGGTCGTTGAGGACGAAAAATACGCTCGTGAAGTTTCTGCTAAACGGCAAGAACTTAAGAAATATGAAGAGGGTAAAAACGTCAAGAAAGTGACTTTGGACAATTTGTACGAAACGATTTCTGCTGGAGAAGTACAAGAGCTCAAGGTTGTTATCAAAGGCGACGTACAAGGGTCAGTAGAAGCGCTCAAGAGTATGCTGGAAAAATTGTCTACGCCAGAAATACGTCTAAATGTGATTCGTGCCGCTGCAGGTGCAATTTCGGAAGACGACGTAATGATGGCTTCTGCTTCTGATGCCATTATTATTGGATTCAATGTCAGGCCGACTCCGTCAGCAAAGGCCCTTGCGGAACGTGAAAAAGTTGATATTCGAAAATACAATATCATTTATAGAGCGCAAGAAGATATAAAGAAGGCAATGGAAGGCATGCTGTCGCCTGAACTTAAAGAGCAGGAGATCGGCAAAGCCGAAGTCCGCGAAATCTTCAGGGTGCCAAAAGTTGGCATCGTTGCAGGTTGTTACATGCTTGAGGGCGTTGTCCGACGCAATAGCCAGGTCAGAGTTGTCCGGGACAATATTGAGATATTCCAAGGCAATATAAACTCGCTTAAGCGCTTCAAGGACGATGTCAAGGAAGTGACAGCTGGCTTTGAGTGCGGAATTGGTATAGAGAACTGCTCCGACCTTAATGTGGGCGATATTCTCGAGATCTACGAGACGATTGAAGTGGCAAGGACCTTGAGTCAAGCCACTGGCACTCAGACCAAGACCGACGAAAATAAGGTTGGGGGCGGCAAGCAGGAAGATGCCAAGGGCGCTGGTAGCGCTGGCAGTACCAGCAACAAACAGGCGGAGAGCAGTGGATCAGAAAAGGCTTAAACGGCTGGAAGAAGTGCTGCGTGAGGAGATTGCTGCGCTGATAAGCCGTGGTGAAATCAAGGACCCCCGTGTTACGCCATTTGTATCGATTACTCGCGTAGAGGCGTCGGGAGATGGTTCGCATGCAAAGGTCTGGGTAAGTGTGCTACCGGGGCAGGATATCAGTCTTGACGATGCCGCCCAAGGGCTTCAGCATGCGGCGGGTTTTATTCAATCGCAGATAGCAAAGAGCATCCATACTCGCCTCACTCCAGTCTTGCAATTCATTCCTGATAAGGGTATCGGCGAAGGGTTTGCCATGACCGAGAAGCTCAAGGATTTGGAAAAGGAATGAATGCTTCGGGCTTTCTGCTCTACGACAAACCGGCCTTGCGGACATCGTTCGATGCACTTTCGGAGTTTAAACGTCTGGAGCCGACTACAAAATTCGGGCATGCCGGGACGCTGGATCGGTTTGCGACTGGGCTTCTCATCGTATTGGCCGGTTCTTATGTTAGACTCACGCCCTGGTTTCAAGGTTTGGATAAGTCGTATTGCGCGGAAGTTCGGTTTGGCACTGGAACCGATACACTCGACTCAGATGGCAAAATTGTCATGACAGGGGAGCCACCATCGCGCAAAGCGCTTGAACTCTGTTTGCCCAGTTTTACCGGTCCTCAAGAGCAGATACCTCCTGAGTATTCTGCAGTACACTACAATGGTGCAAGAGCCTCGTCGCTCGCAAGAAAGGGCCAACATCCCGTGCTTCAATCGCGACGCATAGAGATAAGCGAACTCAAACTCGTCAGTTACGATGGAGAAAATGCTGTCCTTGAGGTCTCTTGTTCTTCTGGCACATATATCCGAGCACTCGCAAGGGATATCGCCGTGGCTTGTTCTAGTTGTGCATATGTTTCGGCACTTAAGCGTACCCGTATCGGTCCATTCTTGCTGGATTCTGCGAGCCAGAATCAGTGCTTTGATTCTTCGCCTGCCGTAGTGACAAATGGACAGGAAAATGCAAGCCCCACAAAGTCATCCGGATTGCCCGTTTGGCAGAAGCTTTCTGCAGAGACTGCACTGCAACTTGGCCTTGCAGTAGCTTATCTTCCTCGCAGTTTTGAAGAACAATTCATTCATGGATATCCTGGAGCGCTTTCATGTATTAGCGCTGTAACGACTGGAGCCGTGATGACGCAACAGATGGATGTGGCGGTTTTTTCCGAGTCTGGAGATTTCTTGGGCATAGTGCAAAAGACTTCAAAAGACTATCGTTATAAAGTTGTAATGCAGATGGATGCGTTAGGCTCGAACCAAGGTGAGACGCACTATGGTAGTTAAATCTTGGGAAGAATTTGTTGGTTCTGTTTCTCCCTTCGACATAGCGGCTACGGTCGGAGTTTTTGATGGACTTCATTTGGGACATCAGGCACTGATTCAGACGGTTTTGTCGCGGGAACCAGCCATGAGAAGCTGCGTCGTAACTTTTGTACAGAATCCCAAAGATGTCCTTCATAAAAGTTCGTTCAAGGGGAACATATTCAGTCTCGAGCAGAAACTGGATAGTCTTGCTTCTACAGGTGTTGAGCTCTGCGTCCTCATTGACTTTTCTCCAGATTTCGGTAAACAATCAGGCGAGCAGTTTTTGAGCAAGCTTTCGCAGGCCGGAGTTCGCTTTTTGTGTATAGGACCAAATTTTAGATGTGGCCATAACATGGACACAAGCGCCGGTGATTTGGTAGCTCTTGGACAGAAGATTGGCGTGCAGGTAGCGATACTCGAGCCTGTGATGTACAAGGGTTTTCCTGTGAGTTCTAGCAGAGTTCGCAAGGCTATCCTGGAAGGTAATCTGGACGAAGCACGTTCAATGCTGGGCAGGCCGTATGAGATATGGCTTAGTAAAGATAACCAGAGCCGGACGTCTGACGACGGGAACCTGGGGGGTAAGTATTGCTTTCACTATGATCCCTATGTCGTCTTGCCTCCTTATGGAGTCTACAATATAGGGATAGAGGGAAATGGAAGTACGCCAAAACTAATGAGGGCGCGTATTACCGATGGGAAGATTTGTCTTCCTGAGATAGTAGTAGACAGTCCCGTCATACGGGTCAAGATATTTGAAAGAGTACCAAAAGAAGCGTAGAAGGAGATAGAAGAACATGGCATTGACCAAAGATGAAAAGGCCGCAATTGTGCTCGAATACGGAAAAAGCGAGAAAAATACCGGATCAACAGAAGCGCAAATTGCGTTGCTTTCACGCAGAATAGCCGATCTGACCGAGCATTTTAAGGTCAACAAGAAGGATACCAACTCGCGACGCGGTCTTTTAAAACTTGTAGGACAGAGGCGAAAGCTGTTAAAATATCTGCAGAGAACCGATCTGGAAGCGTATCGAGCCCTAATCGAAAAACTTCAGATTAGGAAGTGACGCAATCGAGAAATTTCAATTTAGGCCCGGACGCTTAGTGCACGGGCTTTTTGTTGTTTGCCAGGGATGCTCTTGTGCATATGGCTTTGAGCCGCTTACCTGGTAACAAAAAGGAAACACAATGAAACATACAGTGAGTTGTCAAATTGGCAATGAAACAATGGTCCTGGAAACAGGACGCATGGCAAAACAGGCCAATGGTGCTGTTTTTGCTACCTATGGCGGGAGTGCAATAATCGCCACCGCATGCTGTTCAAGTACAGCAACCGAGGGTTTGGATTTTGTACCGCTGACAGTTGAATACAACGAGAAGTATTACGCAGCCGGCAAAGTTCCAGGTGGATTTATTAAGCGGGAGGCAAGGCCGAAAGACAAAGAAATTCTGGTGTCGCGCATTATCGACCGCCCGATGCGACCGCTTTTTGACAAGAGTTTTGGACGAGAAATTCAGGTAGTCCCGACCTGCGTTTCTGCGGACCAGATAAATCCTCCCGACATTTTGGCCGTGAATGCCGCAAGTGCTGCGGTGCATATTTCGGATATTCCGTTTGCTGGCCCTATCGCTGCCGTACGTGTTTGCCTGGTAGGTGATGAGTACGTTGTAAATCCAACTTTTGCTCAGATTGAAGCCTCGAGATTGGAGATCGTCGTAGCAGGAACCGCTGTTGGCATTACGATGGTAGAGGGAGGGGCTCAGGAAGCGACAGAAGAGGAAATGCTTGCCGCGATTGAGTGTGCAAAAAAGCCCATCGGAGAAATCTGCGCAGCCATCGAACAGCTTCGCACGCTGGCAGGCAAAGAAAAGCTGCCTTTGGCGCCTCTTGCCATAAAACTGAACCGTGAAGACGAGATCAGAGCGTTTGCCGAACCAAAACTCACAGTAGCGCTTTTTACCAAGGTGAAGCAGGAAAGAGCCAAAGCAGTATCGCTGGCAATCAAAGAAACTGAAACCGCTTTTGCCGATGCCCTGACCGATGACATACAAAAGAAGCTGTTCTCAGGGCTCATGGATGAATTGCAGTACAATATCCTCAGAAGCAGCATTCTAGACAAAGGCCTGCGCGTCGATGGGCGCGGACTGGAAAATATTAGGCCAATTACTTGCGAAATTGGTGTTTTGCCCAGGACTCATGGTTCTGCGCTCTTTACCCGTGGCGAGACCCAAAGCCTTGGCGTTACTACGCTTGGCACTGTAGACGACGAACAGGTTCTGGATGACATCGAGGGCGACCGCCGAGAACGATTCATGCTACATTACAACTTCCCTCCGTATTCGGTGGGCGAAGTTGGCAGGCTCGGAACAGGAAGGCGTGAGATTGGACACGGAGATTTGGCACGCAAGGCCATTGAACCTATGCTCCCGCCAAAAGAAAAATTCCCCTATACCATTAGACAGGTCTCCGAGATTCTGGAATCAAACGGCTCGTCTTCCATGGCGACCGTATGCTCTTCTTCTTTGTCCCTTATGGACGCGGGAGTACCATTGAGGAAGCCTGTGGCCGGTATCGCCATGGGACTCATCACCGACAACGATCGATATGCAGTGCTTTCAGACATCCTTGGCGACGAAGATCATCTTGGTGACATGGACTTCAAAGTGGCCGGAACACGCGACGGCATCACTGGCTTCCAAATGGATATAAAAATTTCGAGTGTTTCCACTGAAATACTTCGCAAGGCACTTGACCAGGCGCGAAGAGGAAGGTTGCACATACTCTCGATCATGGAACAAACAATCGCCGCGCCCGCCACTGATATTTCTCCCTTTGCGCCCAAGGTTGTGAGCACAAAGGTAGACCAAGACAAAATTGGAATGATTATCGGACCGTCTGGCAAGAACATTAAGGGCTTGAGCGAGAAATACGATGTCCAGATCAACGTGAACGAAGAAGGCGAAGTCACCATTTATGGCAAGAATCAAAAGGACGCTTATGCCGCGCGCGACGCTATACTTGGCCTGGTTGAAGAGCCGGAGGTCGGGAAGGTTTACACGGGCACGGTCAAGCGTATAATGGACTTTGGGGCCTTTGTAGAGATTTTGCCTGGCAAGGAAGGCCTCTGCCATATTTCAAAACTGTCCAAGGACAGAGTAGAAAAGGTGACGGACATCCTCAAGGAGGGTGACCAGGTCCAGGTCAAGCTGATGGAAATCGACCATATGGGTAGACTTAATCTGGCCATGGTCGACGCTCTCAATGAGAATGGCGAGTTGTCGGAACAGGCGTCACACAATGATTCTAGATCTTCAGGTTCTTCGAGTGGCCATGAACGCAGTAATCGGCGATATGATGGCGAAAGAAGAGACAGCAGCCGAAATACCAGAAGCAGTAATAGAAACAGATAAATGTGGCTTCTTTGCACGCACCGACTTAGCCGAAACGACTATATTGGTGCGTGATCGTGAGAAGGGGGTTGTCCGTGGACACTAAGGTCATCTTTGCAACGGTCGAAGAAGGTGCCCGGATACCGGAATACCATTCTAGTGGGGCTGCCGGCATGGACCTTAGAGCTTTTTTGCCGCAGCCGCTCACAATTCAAGCGGGTAGTCGTGCCTTGGTTCGTACAGGCCTGCGTCTGCAAATGCCGGATGGCTACGAAGCACAGGTTCGTCCAAGGTCCGGGCTTGCCCTTGAACACGGCATTACCTGCCTCAATAGCCCCGGAACGATCGATTCCGACTACCGAGGTGAGGTTTGTGTTCTTCTCATAAACCTCGGTAACGAACCCTTTGTCGTCAGAAATGGCGACAGGATAGCGCAACTTGTGATTGCGCCGTATACTAGGGCAACCATCGATGTGAAAACCGATATCGCTGCAACAAATCGCGGTAGCGGAGGTTTTGGTTCGACAGGCATCGGCTAGAGCTAAAGGAAAGCGGCCATGAAGTCCCACACAGAGACGTCTCAATTGCATCGTTTTCCATATCGAGCAACTGCCTATTTGGCAAAAGAATACCTGGTTTCGTTCTTTCTTGCCTTTGTTTTTTTCTTTGTAGTCTTTTTGATAAATCAAGTATTGTTACTTGCGGAAGATATTCTTTCAAAAAATGTGTCATTTTCCAAGACAATGCTCTTGCTCATTTATTCGCTTCCATCAGTACTCGCTCTTGCATTTCCCTTTGCATCGCTTGCAGGAGCATTAATGGCCGCTGGGCGCCTCAATGCAGACAATGAACTTCTCGCTTTTTCGGCTGGCGGTATATCACTCACAACGCTTTATGTGCCTTTTGCAGTAATTGGATTAGTTATTTCCTTGGTCTCCTTTACAATGAACGACTACTTCCTGCCACTTGGTTCGCGCAAATTTCAGGAGGTATATCGCGATTTATTAACCGAGTCTGCATCTTTGGAGCTTCAACCATACACGGTAAAGAAGTATCCGAACACTACTTTAGTCACGGGGTCAGCTCGAGGCAATCTTGCAGGAGATGTGCTAATTTTTCAATCTGCCCCGGACTCGCCTGACAATGTTATTTCGGCAAAGACAGCCAACATTCTCATCGGTAGCGATCAGAACAGTGCAGATATTTCGCTCAACGATGTCTGGGCGATGCAGGTTGCACCTGGTTCAAGAGATCGCTTCTCGATTTCTAAGGCTGACTCAGTGCTCTATAGACTAGAGTTCAGAGAACCTCTTGTGGGGTTCTCCAGCACGGGGCCCAGCGACATGGCTTCTGGGGACTTGAAGAATAGAATCCGAATTAAAGAGAGCTCTCTACAAACGAGGGAAAAGGAAGCGTTTGGAAGCCAAAGTTCGACGCGGGCTGTTCTCATTGCAGAGTATTCGGCACAAGGCGATATTGCCGATAGCTTGCGGGCTTACAGGGAAGCTAAGGCAACTGTGCCCACGGACCGGTCTTTACAGATCTATAAACTCGAGTACCACAAGAAGTATGCTATTCCTGCGGCTGGCTTTTTCTTTGCATTGCTAGCATTCCCCTTGGGATTAGGATCACGCAAAGCTGGTCGGAGTGCAGGCTTTGGCATAGCACTTGTCCTTTCTGTTGTCTACTGGGGTATGCTCTTTGCAGGTCAAACTTGGGGGCTCAAGAGCCACATTGAGCCATGGCTTTCCATTTGGGCTCCCAATTTTCTTGTCATCGCTGCTACTTTGATTCTCGTGTTGATTCGCCATCTTTCTTCAAGAAGGCTTGCATGAGTCTATTTGTGATAGGGGATAGTCTTGCTAGCCGGCTGACACACCCAAGAACGCCGCACAAATTGCGTTCTATGACGCTTTCTTCAGTGTTAAAATTTTTTTTCGGTGCTGAAGCAATGCTGGTAGTGCTCTTGTTGCTTGCAGATTTGTTCTCGAACATTTGGAGATTCTTGGCCTATGATGTATCTTTGGGGAACATTTTGCTTTGGACTTGTCAAGGGATACCTGCCCATGGTTCGGAAGCCATGCCTGTGGCTCTCCTTTTTGCCATAACGTTTACACTCTCTGAGCTTTATGCCGACGGAGAACTGTTGGTGATTTTTGGTGCAGGTATCAGCATAAGAAGCCTTTGTGTTCCGGTCCTTGTCATGTCAGCCTTGTTGTCTGTCGGGCTTTTTTGGGGGAATGATCACTTCATTATTCCTACAACATCGGCGAGAGATGATCTTTACAATCAAATGACGGGACAAGACGCAGCCACTCGGCAGATCTCCAACATAACGATAATTGCGAAATCAGGGGAATACCTTTATAATGTCAGCCTTTACGACCCTAGAGAAAAGCGACTGATAAATGTTGATGTAATAGAAAGAGATAGTACAATGGCCCCTGTCATGAGGGTCGTCGCCGATTCTGCACGTTGGAATGGCCAGATGTGGGTTTTTGAGAATGCTAAGACCTATTCTTTGCAAGAAAACGGGGAATGGACTCTTAAAACAGTCTCAAACTACATGAATCAGACTTTGAATGAAGACCCCAATTCCTTTGAAACACTTGCGGCCGATCCAAAATTCATGACCAGGTCTGCACTTCGGGACTATGTCAAGTTTCTCAAAAGCTCTGGTCTGCCATTTGCTGAAGCCGAAACCGAGTACCATAAGCGTTTTTCTTTTTGCCTGACGCCACTCATTGTCTGTGGATTATCTATCGCCTTTTCAGGTCTTTTTAGGAGAAATTCTCTCTTGATGAGTATGCTTTTCAGCCTCGGTTCTGCCACAGTATACTACGTCGCTCAAATGGTCGGTGGAATAGCCGCGAAAACAGGGTGGGTGCAACCTGCAATGGGTATTTGGCCGATTACTCTTATTTTTCTTGCAATCTCAATTCTTGGCTTTTTCAGGGCTAAGACTTAAGTACCAAGTGGGCTTGCGAATTCTGACATTCATCGTGTGCCTATACGTTGGATACTCAAATAAGAAAGTGAGGATTATCGATGGAGAAACTGATATTCACACAACAACATCAAGATGCCCATTCCAGAGCTCGAAATGGGACCTTGGCACTTCCCCATGGACTTGTTCATACACCGGCTTTTATGCCAGTAGGCACGAACGCGACTGTAAAGGCGGTTCCTCCAGAAGATTTACAGGCCATGGGCTTCAAATTGATTCTCGCCAATACCTACCACCTGTACCTGCGTCCTGGGCACGAACTTATTCGGTCGGCAGGTGGCCTCCACGGGTTTTCAGGTTGGAATGGGAATTTCCTGACAGATTCGGGTGGCTTCCAAGTATTTTCCTTGGCCCCTTTCAGAAAAATTACGGACGATGGAGTCAAGTTTCGTTCCCATATTGATGGATCGACTCATTTCCTTACACCAGAGAAGGTTGTGGAGATTCAAACTTCATTCAATTCGGACATACAGATGCAGCTCGATATCTGCTCGCCCTGGGGTGAACCAGAGAAAAAGGCAATGAGAACGATGTACCTGACTTTGGATTGGGGCAAGCGTGCGAAAGCGGCATGGCTACGCGCTAAGGACGAGGACGGGTATCAAGGGCAACTCTTCGGCATCATTCAGGGCAATTTTTCCAAAGAACTCAGAAAAATAAGCGCAAACGAAACCTTGGCCGCAGATTTTCCAGGTTTAGCGATCGGAGGGCTTTCTGTAGGAGAGCCAAAAGAAGTTTTTTGTGAGCTTTTGGACTATACCGCAAGTTTTTTACCTCAAGACAAGCCCCGTTATCTTATGGGTATAGGAACGCCTGACTATATCCTGGAAGCTATCCATAACGGTATTGATCTTTTCGACTGCGTCTATCCCACACGGACAGCCCGGAACGGACTCTTGTTTACTTCCACTGGTCAAATAAGCATCAAAAAAAGCCAATATGCGCAGGACTTTGGTCCAATCGATCCCGAGTGCCGTTGTCCTGTGTGCCTAAATCATAGTCGGGCCTATTTGCACCATTTATACCGTAACGGCGAAATTCTCTATTCTATCCTTGCCACTCGTCATAACTTGAGTTTTTTGGCCGATTTGGTACGCAAAGCGAGGCTTGCCATCAGCGAGGACAGGTTTGAAGATTTTCGTTCTCGTTTCCTTGCAAAATATCAGACAAAAGAAAATTGCGACAATAGTGACTGACGAAAGAGCGCCGATGCAAGATAGCTGGAATAGAACTCAAGGGGAAAGCGCAACGCGTTGGGTTGCCATTTTTTGTCTACTGCTAGGACTTTCTGCTGGTCCGCGAGCACTGCCTCAAGCCATGGTTCACAGCGGAATCCCTGACATAGAGAACATTGAACAGGTGCTTCCACCGGTACGTGGCTTATTGCTTTCTGAAGAACCTCATGGTGTGCCGGACGAAAGGCCAGTCGTTCCCGATCAGGATTCACTCAATGGGGTGCAGCTCATTGCAACAGCGCTCTCATGGTTAGGCACGCCATATCGCGCGGGTGGCTATAGCAAATCAGGAGTTGATTGCTCGGGCTTTCTGAGTAATGTTCTTATGACATCAATGCCGGAAAAGGCACCTTTTCCACGAACGAGTGAAGACTATGCTCATTGGGGTTATCCCACAAAGGTCATCGAACCTGGCTGCATTCTTCTCTTTGCACGAAACAATGTGATTTACCATGTCGGGATAGCATTGAGCGAGTCGACCTTTATCCATGCGGCTTCAGAAGGAGCACGCACAGGGGTGATTATTTCCAGCCTTTTTGAAGGGAATTGGCGCTCACGCCTTCATTCTGTAAGATGCCTTTATCCTGGCAGTGAAATCGACGCAGGACAATAGAATTACTTAAGAGCCATATAAGCCTATTAGCCCCACAAACCCATAGAAAAATTCTAGACAGATGTTTATAGAAAAAAGCCTGCCTTTCAAAGATTGGCAGGCTATCATATAAACAAGACATCAGGTAAGAGACATATCGTTAGAACTCTGCTTCTTCTATTGCATCGATCCTATATTGGAACTCTCTTTCATGAATGGAGAACTTTAGCTCTTCACCAACCTTATGCCCCATAAGTTTTTTGCCTAACGGAGAAAGATACGAAATTATGTTCGCAGAAGGATCCGATTCCCAAGGCCCCAAGATTGTGTAGACTTCGTTTTCTTTGGTGATTTCATTGTAGAGCGTTACCTTGGTCCCAAAAGAGATCTTGGATGTCGAGATTGTGGACTTGTCAAAAATCTGTGCTCTATCCAATTCGTTCTTAAGTTTTCCAACCTTGGCGTTGAGCTCATCCTGTTTTTCCTTGGCTGCCTTATATTCGGCGTTTTCGCGCAAGTCCCCTAAAGAAAGGGCAAAAGCAATTTCCTTCTGGTTTTGTGGAACATCGACTTCCATTATCGTCTGCAACAGCTTTTGTTTCTCTTCATATTTCTCGGCGGTAACCATGAGGCCGCGAGACAGTACCGTTAGTTTTTCTTCTTCTCCAAAGTAATGTAGTTTTGGGAACTTTTCCGAGATCTTGTGCTTAATATCTATTTTGATGCTCGGATCGATCTCTTTTATGTCCATGAGAAGTGCATAGACTCGTTCTACCGTCTCCGGCGTAGACTCAAGCAGGAAATTTTCGAGGTATTTATCCTTGAAGAGAATACTTTGCACGAGCTTGTTGACCTTTTTGTTCTCGGTGGTATCTTTGTGATTATCCATTTCCTTGAAGGTGATGTCGAGAATGTGCAGCAGAGTAAGCATGATTTTTTCCCGCACAATTCCGAGCTCGGCAAACCACGGTTCGTTACGCAAATCCTTGACGAGCCAAATGAAGGCCTCCCTGTGGTCCTTATAGTCCTCGACAACATCCATGGCCATTTTTTTGAGCTTTTGGTCGTAATGCGCGTTCTTGAGGTCGTCGATCATTTTCATAGATCGAGCGTAAGGCAGCAATTTGATATAGACATCCGACCATTCTGGAACAAAGAGCTTTATATGCTGCACAAAGGCATTCCTCAGCTCCGTGTCTTTAATGTTCTGATAGACCGATACTGGATTCTCAATCCGCGCGAAAAGTGCCTGGAAGCTCATTGTGGGTGCTTGTTGAAGCCGTGGATATTTTGCTGAAAGATCTTTTAGCAATAAATATGATGAAACGACAAATTCGTCGGCGGGCACAGAAGCCTCTGAACTCTGAAAAGTGTTGAGAAAGGTCGTAAAGTACGCAAGCATTTCTGCGAAATACTCGGAATCCAGATCGTTTTTGTCAACAAAATCGCGGAAACATTGAACACGTGAGTAGAAGTTTTTTTCTGCCTTGAACTGAATATAGAGTTTTTCATCGAATGAGAGAGGCCGATCACGAACAATATAGGTAGATATATCGTCAGGTGCGTTGCCAAACGACGCGTCTGTCTTCAGGACTTCTTTCGCCTTGGTGCTCCAGGCATTCCATTCACTCATGGACAAAACACTTGGCACTAGTTCGGCTTTGATTTGCTTGAAATCGGCTTCATTGTTGAAGCTCTTGATTATTGTCTTCAATGCCCACACTGGATCGTCTTTGACCTTGTCGTGCAATTTGTCTTTGGGCCACGTCGCTTTGAGAACCCAAATATGGTCTTTGGAAAGGGGGATAAGACTGTCTATAGCCATCTTGAGTGACATTTTGTGGTTGCGCGACTTAGCAAAATCGATCGTCACTTCGTCCCCTTTGACGCTCGCGATGCGCCCAATGTTCCATGTCCGATGGTAGACGTAGTTTCCCACATCGAAGGCAATATGTTTTTCAAACTCTTCGATCGCTTCATGCAGAGAACGATATGACTGACTGATATTTGAAATCTTTAGACAATCCTGAAGCCTGGAATGGCCTGCATACTTGCCGGAATAACATTCTATAAGTTCTTTTCGTATCGCCGGACTTTTGTCGTCATACTCTACGACATGTTTCAGGATGGTCAGCGCAGTGTCCCAATCTTTCTTGCTCTTATACGTGTTATAGAGATCCATTAGGAGCGTAGCAGCCTTGTCCTCTGAAATCTGTGTCGCTATTTTTTTCTCCACATGAAAGAAGAAATCGATATCCTCAGGGCAATAGTCTACAAGCTTGAGCCAAATCTCACGCACGTTGGTTGGCAAACCTTTTGCAATATAGCGAAGTAGAGCTTTCTTGTAATATTCGATTGCTTGATCACGATTTCCGAGCTTGTCTTCGTGTTCGGCGATGTTTTTTACAATATCTGCCTCTTCGTAATCCACCTTAACAAGACGCTTCCACGTGGCATAAAGCTCATCGGAGCGACCCTCTGCTTGATAACAGGAGGCCAGTCTGGAAAGCGCAATCTGATTCTCGCCGTAATCCAGAATCCTTTGGCACAGGTACTCGACAATATTGTTGCGTCCGCTGTCCGCAAACAAATCCATGAGCTGAACAAGGTACGATTCGTCAGCAGGTTGTTTTGCAAGACTCAGAATGCCCGCAATGTAAAGTGCGATGACACTATTCTTTGCATGCTCAAGATGCTCCTTGCAGATATTAAAGAACTCGTCGCTCAAACCTTGAGCCGCGGCGGACTCCATAAGTGCATCCAGCTCCTTAAGACTGGTTATAGAATAGTTGGGAAGCGTCTGACGCGTCCACTTTTCTTCATTGAGCATTCCTTGGAGCGTACCAGTGAGCTGGTTATCTGACATAGCTTTTCTCCTCTTTAAGATAGGTACTGCTTATAAATATCTTTATCAAGAACTCGAACCTTCTGCAACAGTTTATCAATCTTGGCTTCGTCCGCATTCGTGGCTTTGTAATTGCCCAAAACCCAGAAATAACGATTTAGAAGCAGGGGCTTAAGAGCGGCAGTGCGGGATGGATTTTCTCTTATTTCATTCTCCAGGCTGAACATGGAAGAGTTGAGCCTTGAGCTTTCTTGAGCTGTGAGCTCCCTCTTGACGCTAAAAACGCCCTCGATTTCAGCGTAAACTGGAATCCATTCTGCAATCTTGTCCGCAGGATAATTGAGCGCTCGCACTCGCTCTGCAATCTTTTGGACGAGATCGGACTCTATAAAATCGAGATCAATTTTGTCTGGACCAAGAAAAAAGGCTTCACGAAAAAGAATCTTGGCTGCATTTTGTTCTCCCGACAGGGCATAACAGTCAGCCAGTTCCGCAAGATACACCGCGTTGTCCTTGCGGATCTTTGTGGCCCTTTCAAGGTGAATAAGCGCGGTTTCGTAATCACCTAAAGCCTTTCTGCATCTGCCAAGGCGAAACTCCATCTCGATGCCCAACACCTTCTTTTGTTCGTCAGGAATCGATAGGAAAAAATCGAGGGCCATGCCGAACGCAAAACGCCTAAATGCATACTTAGCTCTCTCAAAATCGCCGCCAATTCGTACGAGAAATGTACAAAAACTCTTCCACTGTGCCAGGACAAAGTCTCCCCGCTGCAACGGAGGGTCAATTTTCTTCAAAGATTCCAGACATTCAGCCCAAAATTCGGAACATTTGAGGGCAAAAAGGACTTCTGAATCATCAAAGTCCATATGAAGAGCTTCGTCGAAAAATCGAGAGGCATTGCCAAGATCTACGTTCTTGAGGCATTCATAACCTTGTTCGAGTAAACTTGAGACGCGATCTCGATTATCCATTTGTACCCAATCCTAGTGGCTGTTTCAACTTATCATACTATCCGATAGCCGCCGAATGAGTCAATCGTTAGGGTTTTTTGAGAGGTCAAAATTGACAGTGCAGTAGCGGGAAGACCACGGGTCGTGGTACAATCTTTACATGAACATGAATAAGCTTATCGTTGCACCTTCAATTCTATCTGCTGATTTTACTGACCTGCAAGGTGCGCTCGCGATGATAGAGAAGTCTGAGGCTGACTGGGTTCATCTGGATGTAATGGATGGGCACTTTGTGCCGCCCATATCTTTTGGCACAAAGATGGTGTCGGATTTTCGAAAGCGATGTAAACTCCCCCTGGATGTGCACCTGATGGTTGAGCAGCCAGAACGAATGGTAGTGGATTTTGCAGAAGCCGGCGCGGACCTTATTACGTTTCATGCGGAAGCATGTGTGCACATGCATAGAACGGTCGAAGCTATCCATTCAAGTGGGAAGTCCGCAGGCATTTCGATCGTTCCTTCCACGCCAATTTCTTCAGTGGTGGAAATCTTGCCCTTTGTTGACCTTGTTTTGGTGATGACGGTCAATCCTGGGTACGGTGGACAAAAACTTCTGGAATTCTGTCTTAGAAAAGTTCAGCAATTGCAGGACCTCCGCAGATCTATGAAACTGAGTTTTAAAATATCTATAGACGGAGGAGTCTCTGCAAGGACAATGCCACTTATCGTTCCAGTCAGGCCTGATGTCCTGGTGATGGGCTCTGCTTTTTTCGAGTCGCCCGATCCAGTGGCGCTGGTCCAAGATATGCAGGCAGCTTTTGCCACCTCTCCAGTTTGCTAGAAGTTGGTTCTTAACAGGTAACTGCAATGCGCGCGGTGGTGCAAAGAGTTTCTAATGCGAGCGTAAGTGTGGAGATGGAAAACCCACAGACCGTCGTGGGCCACATTGATTCGGGAGTTCTCGTGTATTTGGGTGTTGCTCAAACCGACACCGTTGATGATGCAAGGTATCTTGCCGAGAAAATCGCCAATCTTAGAATCTTTATGGATACCGACCAAAAAATGAACCTGTCAGTTCTGGACTTGGGGTACCAAGCTTTAGTCATTTCGCAATTTACACTCTTGGCAGATGCCAGAAAAGGCAGAAGGCCTTCCTTTTCAGAGGCTGCACCGAACGACAAAGCCCTTGGCCTCTACGATGCCTTCTGCAATGAGTTGAAGCAAAAAGGCGTCGAGGTCCAGCGAGGAGTGTTTGGTGCAATAATGAGGGTCTCGTATACGAACGAAGGCCCCATAACGATCTTGCTTGACTCAAAGAAGCTCTTTTGAGTTCTTTTTTGAATGAATGAATAATGAATGACCTAAGGATGTAGACAATAGACACCTATCTGCCATCTTAAAAAGAAAGGCTTTGCATTCATGCAAAGCCTTTCTTTTAGTTCGTTCTCAATAAGAACTTATTTTCTTTGTTATTCTATTTTTACTATTTCTTTGTGCTGGAACGAGGCCTTCCTACTGGTCGCTTTAGCGAGGTGGCTTGAGATGCCGTCTTAGTGGCTCCTGTCGTTTTTGCAGCCTTCGTGACCGTCGAAGTCTTTCGCGCGGGAACTTTCGCTTTAGCAGATGAAGCCGCGCTCGTCTTTGTTGAACGAGTGCCATTGGCTGTTGAAGCACTTGGTACACGACTGCTTCTTGCTGGAGCAGGAGAAGCTTTGGATTTGCCACGTGCAGGCGCGGCCTTTGAAGCATACTTTGTGGCGGACTCCTTTAGTGTCGTCGTAGCTGCAGTTCGTTTTGCCTGTGTTGCTCTCGGCTGTGTCTCTTTGGTCTGTACTTGGGCTTTGGCTGGTCTGCCACGTTTCTTAGGTGTAGTAGTTGTAGCTTGTTTTGAAGAAGCCCGTCGGGCAGGGACCTTAATAGCGGAAGAGGCAGTCTTGCTTGTTCGCTTTGCAGTTGGCATCGCAGTAGGGGCCGCTTGTTGCGGATTCATAACTCCTGCAGGACCTTCAATTGCAGCCTGTGCAGCTGCAAGTCTGGAAACCGGTACTCTGAAGGGCGACGAAGACACGTAGTTCATGCCTACGCGATGGCAGAATTTGACAGAATCGAGGTCTCCACCGTGTTCGCCACAGATTCCAACTTTGAGTTTCGGCCTCGAAGAGCGCCCTTTGTCGATTCCCATCTTCACAAGCATGCCCACACCAACCTGGTCGAGGCTCTGGAATGGATCGGCCTTAAAAATGCCCGCTTTCTTTTCGTCGACATAGTCGGGTAAGAATTTGCCTGCGTCGTCCCGGGACATACCGAGCGTCATCTGTGTAAGATCGTTCGTGCCGAAGGAGAAGAACTCGGCTACGTTGGCTATTTGATCCGCAAGCAATGCGGCACGCGGAACCTCGATCATAGTGCCCACCATGTACGTGAGGGTAATGCCTGCCTTCGCTATGAGGGCATCAGCTACTTGACGAGTCCTTGTCTCCAGAATCTTGAGCTCTTTGGCATCGATTACCAAAGGAATCATGATTTCTGGTGCAACTTTGACGCCCTTCTTGGCGACATTGATGGCGGCCGTAATGATGGCCGTGACTTGCATTTCG
>Ga0116170_10000944_pt1 | contig 30212 bp, 23 predicted proteins | sample AD_JPNHW1_MetaG_FD_89797 | JGI IMG/M metagenome (GOLD analysis project Ga0116170, IMG submission 89797) | Active sludge microbial communities of municipal wastewater-treating anaerobic digesters from Japan - AD_JPNHW1_MetaG | ecosystem: Engineered > Bioreactor > Anaerobic > Digestate | place... | reverse complement strand
CGCTTTTGCGTACAATAACAGCAACAGGAAAAGGGCTGCCCCGGGCCGGGCGGGGAGATCGAACCCCATTCCTCCGCCTTCCCCATACGACCTTCAACAGGCGGCCGTCCGCCGGTTGCCTAACGGAGTGTAAAGATGTCTTTTTCATCGGATTGCCGGGAGGAGCTTTGCCGCGTAGCGTGTGATAAACCCTGTTGCCGCCTTTCGGAGCTGGCCGCCCTGTATATGACGCTGGGTTCGATCTCCCTGCTGGGTCGCGGCCAGCTTTGCGTACAGTTTGCCGTGGAAAGTCCGGCTGTCGCGCGGCGGATATTCGTATTACTGCAGAAGGAATTTCAGATTTTAGCGCAGCTTCATTACGTGACATACGCGCGTTTCGGCGGCAGGCGCAAATGCGTGCTGACCGTAGGCCCGCAGCAGGCGCCGCTTTTACTGGCCCGGCTGGGGATGATGGACGCTCCCGAAGGCGACGCACCCACCCTGCGCTCCACCGCTCCGCGCGTACGCCTGAACCGGGATTGTTGCCGTCGCGCGTTTTTGCGCGGCGCGCTGCTGGGCTGTGGAACGATCACCAACCCCGAACAGGGCTACCATCTGGAGTTTGCCGTACGCGACGAACCGCTTGATTTGAACATAGCCAAATGCCTGCAAAGCCTCGGCGTGCCCGTGCACCGTATCCAACGCCGCGGGTCTGTCGGCATCTACTGCAAACAAAGCGACCAGATATCCGACATTCTCACCGCCGCGGGCGCCCACCAGACCGTAACCCGGCTGGAATCCCTGCGCGTACAGCGGCAGGTGCTGGGCACCGTTAACCGCGCCATGAACTGCGACAGCGCCAACCTGCAAAAGCAGATGAACGCAAGCCAGAGGCAACTGGCACAGATCCGCCGTCTGATGGAAACCGATCGCTTTTCCGCGCTGCCGCCTGCCCTGCAACAGATCGCGCGCGCGCGCGTACAGGCCCCGGACATGAACCTGGAGGAACTTGGACAATCGCTGACGCCGCCCATCGGCAAAAGCGGCGTAAACCACCGGATGCGACGGCTGACCGCATGGATCACGAACGAGCTGGGCGAGGAACCCGCAAACGGCGCGCCGCCCCCGGCGGAAGGCACGCGCTCCGATGAACCACGGAAAAGTTAAAGCTTCTCTGTTTCTGTTTTCCGAACCCAACGACCGACGTGATGGGAGGATCAAGCAATGATACGCACAGAATTGGATTTACGGCCGCTGATGCCCTTTACCCGCCTGACGGCGGCACGGCTGGCAACGGCGGCAGGCCGATATGAAAGCCGCCTCACGCTGGAATGCGAGGGGCTGGTGCTGAACATGAAAAGTATGCTGGGTCTGCTTTCACAGGCAAAGCTGCCGGACGGCCGGGCCATGCTGGTCGCCGACGGCCCGGACGAACAGGCCGCTACTCAGGCGGTGCTGGATGCGCTGACCCGCCAGCAGGCCTAAGCGGCGCTTTCCGCCATGCCCGTCGCCACAGGCAGAGAAAGAGGGTTAACCATCCCGCAGGAAACAGCGCTTCCGGCAACCCGCATGGCCTGCCCAGCGAGCAACTTCTGCCGGGAACTGTCGGTGTCCTGCCGGCCGTCGGCAGCGGAGCCGTAAGTGGTTTCGCTGCCGGCGGTTTTTCGTCTTTGCCTGCAAACGCCGTACAGTTGCGAAACATCCGCAAACAGGATATGATGGGGTTACCCGCGCGGCCATCCGCCTGAGGCGGTCCCGTCGGCAAACCCCCGTTAAGGAGGACTCCCTGCCCGATGATCCTGCATAATTCCCATTCGCCCGTGTACCGCACTCCTGTGGGGCCTGTGCCTGCCGGGGGCCGGATCACGCTTCGTTTTCTCAACGATGAGGGTGATGCCGTCACCCTGCGCACCTGGGACGGAACCGAGCATCGCTTCCCGATGGAACGTATGAACAGCGGATTGTTTGAAGCGACCCTCACCGTTCCTTCCGTGCCAATACTCTTCTGGTACGATTTTATCGTATCCACGCCCAATGGAGACCTGCGCTACGGCAATGCGTCCGACGAACTGGGCGGCGAGGGAGCCGAGCTTTTCGGTGCGCCGCGCAGCTATCAGATTACCGTGTACGATCCCGCTTACCGCACGCCCGATTATCTGCGCCACGGGATCGTATATCAGATTTTCCCCGACCGGTTCGCCCGCGGCCCCGCCGCCCCGTCGCAGGAGCGCGCCCGGCGGATTGCTCAGGCCCACCCGGAAGCGACCTTTCACGCCGGATGGAACGAGCCGCCCACGCTGGACACGGACCCGGAGAACGGCGATAACCGCGCGCTGGACTTTTTCGGCGGCACACTGGCGGGGATTGCCGAACATCTGGACGAGCTGAAGGCGTTGGGGGTAACCATCCTCTATTTGAACCCAGTGGTGCGCGCACGTACCAACCACCGCTACGATACCGGGGATTACGAAACCGTTGATCCCATTCTGGGCGACACGGCGGATTTCGAGGCGCTCGCCGCCGAGGCCCGCAAGCGCGGCATGCGCCTCCTGTGCGACGGGGTGTTCAGCCATACCGGGGCGGACAGCCGTTATTTTAACCGTTACGGGCGGTATCCGGAGGTCGGCGCGTACCAGAGCCGCAGTTCCCGCTATTATCCCTGGTATCGCTTCACCGATTTCCCCGACCGTTACAACGCATGGTGGGGGTTCTACACCCTGCCCGCGCTGGAAAAGGACAATCCCGGGTACCGCCGTTACCTGCTGGAGCCCGAAACCGGGGTGCTGCCGCTGTGGATGCGGCGCGGCGCGTGCGGCTGGCGGCTGGACGTAGCCGACGAGCTGCCTGTGAACCTGCTTCAGGCCATGCGCAAGGCCGTTAAGGATACCGACCCGCAGGGAACGCTGTTGGGCGAGGTATGGGAAGACGCCAGCAACAAGGTCGCCTACGGTCAGCCCCGTTCCTACTGCCTGGGGGATACGCTGGACAGCGTGATGAATTATCCCCTGCGCCGCGCGGTGATCGACTTTTTCACCGGGGCGGCGCCCGCACGGGATCTGGCGCGGCTGATCCTGCATCAGCGGGAAGTCTATCCCCCGCCCTTTCTGTATTCGCTGATGAACCTGCTGGGCAGCCACGACCGCGTGCGGGCGCTGAACGCCTTTTCGGGGTACGACAGGCCCGGCCCGGCGCAGATGCCCCGCGCGGACGCGCAGGCCGTGCGGCTGACCCCCTCGCAGATGATCGTATCCAAGGAACGCTACCTGCAAGCCCTTCACCTGCTGTGCGCCCTGCCCGGAACGCCCGCTGTTTATTACGGCGACGAGCTGGGCATGCAGGGTATGGCGGACCCATGGAACCGCGCGCCCATGGACTGGGAGAACGGGGACACAGCCTTCCGCAGCCGCGTAGCGGCGCTGCTTCGCCATCGCCTGCGCCACCCCGTGCTGCAGACCGGTTACCTCGACGTGGAGGCCCCGGACGACGACACCCTCGTCATTCGCCGTTACACCGTGAACGGGCTGGACGCTTTCGGCGATCCCCTGTCGGAGGGCGACGCCCGTGTGGTGATCACCCGCCAGATGCGCCTTCGCGCCTGAGGCGGTTTCCGCTTCGTTCACATCGCTCTCCGGGCGCTGTAACACCCCTGTGCGCCGTATGCCCTTCGCTGATTTCCGGGTTTCTCCTGTAGGCCTCATACTCCCAGCGATGTTTGGTTTTCTTTCGCAGACAGCCCCGTTGAGCGGTTTCGGCCCCGCTCCGAATGCCAAACACGCCTTGGGCGTTTCCGGTTTTTTCGTTTACCCATGCTCCATTCCCGTCCAGCGTTCCCTGGCGCCACGTTTTCGCGTATACCGTGTTCACCGCTATCCGGGCAACGCGGCTCCTCCTGCTCGTTCTCCCCCACCCGATTCTTCCCTCGCATTTTCAGGAAAGGCGGAACTACGCCAATGTATTTTTCCTCCCTGCGATTGATGCACTTCCGCAACTACGCCGAGCTGGAGCTTGCGCCCACCCGGGGTACGACCGTGCTCTACGGGGCTAACGGTTCCGGTAAAACAAATCTGCTGGAAGCCATGCACCTGCTGTCGCTGGGGCGCAGCCACCGCACCGCCGCCGACCGGGAGATGATTGAGGAAGGGCAGAGCGTGGCGTTTGTCCGCGCCGAAACCCGCCGGCTGGATGGCCGCCACGAGCTGGAAGTACGCCTGTACCCGCTGGAAAAGCCGCAGAAGCGCGTTCTTCTTTTTGGCAAGCCCGCCCAGCGCATTTCGGATATGATGGGTCACGCCACCGCCGTGATGTTCGGCCCCGAAGACCTGCGCATTGTACGCGACGGTCCCGCCGCCCGGAGACGCTTTATTGATATGCAGTTAAGCCAGATACGGCCCAGCTATGTGAAAGCCCTGCGGCAGTACCTGAGCGTGCTGGAAAGCCGCAACGCCCTGCTGCGCGCCCAGCGCGGCGCCCCCGCTGCCGATTTTGACACCCAGATGGACGCATGGGACGAGCAGTTGGCCGGCGCGGCCGTCTACGTGGTGGAGGCCCGGCGCTGGTTTCTGGGCGAACTGGCCCAGAACGCCGCCGCGCAGTACGCCTCCATTGCCGAAGACCCGGCGGAAACCTTCGAATTGCGCTATGTCGGCCCCCTCGCCTCCACCGAAACCCCCTACAAGCAAATGCTCACAGGGTTAAAACGCACCCGTGCCGAGGACAGGCAGCGCCTGTACACTGCCTACGGCCCCCATCGGGATGACCTGGCCATGCTGCTTTGCGGCAAGGAGCTGCGCGCTTTCGGCAGCCAGGGGCAGACCCGCACCGCGGTGCTCAGCATGAAGCTGGGCGAAATCCAGCTGATTGAAAATGAAATGGGTGAAAAACCCGCCCTTCTGCTGGACGACGTCTTCAGCGAGCTGGACGTACGCCGTCGCGCCGCCCTGCTGCGAAGCGCCGAGGGCGTACAGACCTTTTTAACCTGCACCGACAAAGCCGACGCGGCGGGCGCGAGCGCCGACCTCTATTACCGCGTACAGGTCGGGGAAGACAACCATGCTTTTCTTACGGAAGGTTAAACAACGGATGTGCGCGTGAAAGCGCAGGGCTGAAGGAAGGGGAAACCCTTCCTTCACTTTTTTATGATGTGCCCGCAGGCAGGCGGGGGCGGGGATGTGTCTGCGGACACATCCCTACCCCCGCGCACACCCACAGGTGCGAAACCTCGCGCCCATAGGCGCGTTATAAAAAAGTGGAGGAAGAACATCATTCTTCCTCCAATCCTGCGGTTTCACCCGCTCTACCATAATACATTGCCCGTGTTCAGCTCCCGCACGGATAAAAACATCGCGTACAGGTTGTTGTCCAGCGGAGCGTCCATGTGCAGGTGCCCGAAATACCAGCGTTTGTAGGAAACGGTGTCCAGCACCTGCTGCAGGTATACGTTCAGCTCGCGTTCCCCTTCGTACTCGCCGAATATCTGCCCGATTACCGACAGGGGGGCGGTATGCGTAACCACGTAATCCACATGGTGGTCGCACTTCTCCAGGTTGCGGCGCGCGTTAGCGTATTCCTCCGCGCCGGGCATCTCCTCCGGCCACCAGTCTACCCCTTCGTGTCGGCGCGAACGGTCGATGGAATAGCCGCCGCCCATGGTAAACAGGGTGTGCCCTTCCATCTCGTATACTTCGCCGCGCATCAGCTGGTAGATGTTGCGGCGCACACGCCGCGCCGTACCGCCCCGCCATGTGACAAGCGGACACTCTTTGAGCAGGTTAAAGTTTTCGTGGTTGCCATCCACAAAAGCGATGGTGTACGGCCGAAAACTGAGTTCCCGCAGGGTCAGCTCCTCGCGCGGACCGCCGTAAAACAGATAGCCGAAGTCCCCGCATACGATCAGCGTATCCTTCTTGGTCCACCGGTTCGCAAAAGGCATGGTTTCCTTGCTGAGCCGCGCGGGGCTGCCGTAGGTATCGCCGGTGATGTAGATCATTCCGTCCACTCCCGTCGGTGCAGGTTTTTACCATTCTGTCAGGGTCCGGTCAGTGATTACCCTATTGGGGGATCGCCGCGTCCAGCGCGGCAGCGATTGGATCGCGCACTACCAGATCGGCGCGCTGGTCGTAGGGCGTCGCGTCGCGGTTGATCAGCGCCAGTTTCGCTTCCCGGCGGTAATTCAGCAATCCAGCTGCCGGATACACCGTAAGCGACGTACCGCCGACAATCAGCAGATCGCAATCCATCACGGCCCGCAGCGCCTCGTCCATCACGTCGCTGTTAAGCGGTTCGCCGTAAAACACAATGTCCGGGCGCAGCATCCCGCCGCACGTGCAGTGGGGTGTTCCCTGTTGGGCCAGAACAGTATCCAACCCGTAGGTCTTGCCGCAGGAAAGGCAAAGGTTGCGGCGCACCGTACCGTGCAACTCGTACACCCGTCGGCTGCCCGCGTCCTGGTGCAGACCGTCAATATTCTGGGTTACGGTCGCTTTTAGTTTCCCCTGCTGCTCCAGCCTCGCCAGCGCGTAATGGCCCGCATTCGGTTTCGCCTCCGGATGGAGCATCACGGTTCTGTAAAAATGCCAGAACTCGTCCGGCTGGTTTAGAAAATAACGAATTGACAACATTTCTTCGTAACTTTTTCCTTCGGCCTGCTGATAGATCCCGTGCGCGCTCCGAAAGTCCGGGATGCCGCTTTCCGTGCTCATTCCCGCGCCGCCGAAAAAGACGGCTTTTCTGCATTTCTCAATCATCCGCCTCAGGCTGTCCACCGCCGGCGATAAAGCTGCCATCCTGTTCCTCCTTCGCGGCTGCATTGAAAGCCGTTTTCATCTATTTATTATATCATAATCATTGTATTGTTAGTATCCTATTTTGTTTTCGACGTTTTCAAAAAAAATCCTATCCGAAATTATGGAATTCAGTTCATATTCCGAACTTTCTTGCCTGATTTTCCCATTCTGCGTCAATCCGCTCTGATCCAAGGCTTGACACCGGTCAAAACTCGTGCTATTCTAGCCCCATCATCGAGTGACGCGGAACGCGCCGCCCCCGGATGACCGCCACAGAGATCGCCGCCCAGGCTGCAAACGGCGAGCGGAACCGGATGCGGACACCAGCCGCCGACGGTGCGCACGGCGCGCGATACGGCGCCTACCAATGAGTGGGAGCAGGCAGAACCTGTTTCCAAGCAGGGTGGAACCACGAACGAGCATTTCGTCCGTCCCCGCAAAACCATTTGCGCGGGGACGGACTTTTTCTGTCCCCAAGGTAACCGCTGATTCTATCGCTTTGTGGCTGCCAATGCAAAGGGCCGTCGGTTTGGGCGAGAAAAGACGAAGGAATAGCGGCGCTATTTCAAGGCTTTTCGAGCACAAAGCGGCAGCGCTCTGCGAAGGCAGACGCAAAGAGCATTGATTCAGCGATTGCCAAGAACGGAAAGGAAGGAACCCCATGAAACTGACCCTGAACGGAAAACCCTACGAAGTGGCCGATCACAGCTCCGTCGGCGACCTGCTGAAAAACCTCTACCCGGACGATTACAAAAAATACTACGCCGTGCGCCTGGCCGACGATCGGCTGACCGACCTGTTCGCTCCGGTGGACGCGGACGCGACGGTGACCGCGCTTACCTTTGAGGACGAGGACGGCCGCAAGGTATACCGCCACTCCTGCGCGCACCTGCTGAGCATGGCGGTGAAGAGCCTGTACCCGGATACGAAGCTCGCCATCGGCCCCGCCATTGAAAACGGCTTCTATTACGACTTCGACGTCGCCGCCCCCTTCTCGCCGGACGACCTGCCCAAGATTGAGAAGGAAATGCAGAAGATCGCACATAAATCCATCCGCCCGCGCCGCTATACCCTGCCCCGCAGCGAAGCCATCGCGCTGATGAAGGAAAAGGGCGAGCCTTATAAAGTACAGCTCATCGAAGACCTGCCCGAAGGCGAAACCCTCAGCTTCTATGAAATGGGCGATTTCGTAGACCTCTGCGTAGGCCCTCATCTGCCCAACCTCAGCTACATCAAAGCGTTCAAGCTTACGCAGATCGCGGGCGCGTACTGGCGCGGCGACGAGCACAACAAGATGCTTTGCCGCATCTACGGCACAAGCTTCCCCAGCAAGGACGAGCTGGAAGCCTATGTACAGCAGCTGGAAGAAGCCAAAAAGCGCGACCACCGCAAGCTGGGCCGCGATCTGGACCTGTTCGACATCCGCGACGAAGGCCCGGGCTTCCCGTTCTTCTACCCCAAGGGAATGATCCTGCGCAATATTCTGGAGGATTACTGGCGCAAAATCCACCTGAAGGCGGGCTATGAGGAGATTAAAACCCCTATCATGCTCAATCGCGCCCTGTGGGAACGCAGCGGCCACTGGGACCACTACAAGGATAACATGTACACCACCAGGATCGACGATACGGATTTCGCCATCAAGCCCATGAACTGCCCGGGCGGCATTCTGGTATATGAGCGTAAGCTGTGGAGCTACCGCGACCTGCCCTGCCGCAGCGGCGAACTGGGGCTGGTGCACCGCCACGAGAAGAGCGGCGCGCTGCACGGGCTGATGCGCGTGCGCTGCTTTACGCAGGATGATGCGCACATCTTCATGACCCCGGAGCAGATTCGCGATGAAATCAAGGGTGTATACCGCCTGATCGACAAGGTGTATACCCAGTTTGGCTTCCCCTACACGGTGGAACTCTCCACCCGCCCCGAAAACTCCATCGGCACCGACGAGATGTGGCAGCAGGCCACCGAAGGCCTGCAGGGCGCGCTGGACGACCTGGGGGTTAAGTACACCATCAACGAGGGCGACGGCGCGTTCTATGGCCCCAAGATCGACTTCCACCTGCGGGACTGCATCGGCCGTACCTGGCAGTGCGGCACCATCCAGCTGGATATGAACCTGCCGGAACGTTTTGACCTCACCTATACCGGCGCGGACGGCGAAAAGCACCGCCCCGTGATGATCCACCGCGTGGTGTTCGGCTCCATCGAACGCTTTATCGGTATCCTTACCGAGCAGTACGGCGGTGCGTTCCCCACCTGGCTTGCGCCTGTGCAGGTGAAGATTATGACCATCACGGACCGCAGCGACGCGGCCGCGAAGGAACTGCAAAACCTGCTGCTGGATGCCGAACTGCGCCCGGAAATGGACCTGCGCAACGAGAAAATCGGCTTTAAGGTACGCGAGGCCCAGATGATGAAGATTCCCTACATGTTCGTGCTGGGCGACCGCGAAGCCGCAGAAAAGACCGTGACCATCCGCAACCGCAAGGGCGATAACATGGGCACCTTCCCCTTCGCCGAGGCCGTCGCCATGGTGAAGAAGCTGAACGACGACAAGACCATCGACTAACGACTCCAACGCACCGGGATCTGCGACAGCGGAACGCATGGCACGGAGCCGGCCTGAAACCGGCGCCTCACCATGCCGCAGACCCGGTGCGTGGTTTTTTACTGCAAAGTGAAACCATCCCGCATTGAAAGGAGTCAGCCATGCCGCTTACGATACCGCCTGCCGAACCCGCCGATTACCCTGTTCTGGCTGCCATCGGCCATCTGGCGTTTCAGTCCGACAAGGAAAAGTACGGACTGGGCCCCGGCATCTACGAAGACCCTACTTTTCTCGTGCCGCTATTGCAAAAAGGCGATTCGTCGGTACGCAAACTGGTTGTCGATGGCGAAACAATCGGCGTACTCATCACGCGGCCTGTGGAGCCGGGCGTTATGCACCTGGGCTGCCTGTGCGTGCTTCCTTCGCACCATTCCATGGGGTATGGCTCGCAAGCCCTCCGGCTTCTGGAGCAGGCCTGTCCCTCCGCCCGCCGCTGGGAGCTGGACACTCCCGCCGACAGCGAAAAGAATCGCCGGTTTTATGAAAAGAACGGTTATCACGTTACCCGTTCTACCCCAACAGATCGCGGCCCGGAGCTTGTCGCTCTGGAAAAATCTTTATAACGCCCGTTTTTTTTGCAGGCCAACAGGCGCATCACGTGCAAAGAAAAACCAAAGAACCCGGCTTCGGCAAGTTTTACGGCCACCCGTTTCATGGGCGGCCGTTCATGCGTTACAGGCTTTCCTTTAATTCTTCCTGTGCCAGCTTCTTCGCCGCTTTGGTCGCGTACATACTGCGATCCGCCGCCACCAGAAACGCGTCCAGCGAACTGACACCGCCAGCGTCATAGCGGGCGATGCCGGCGCTGACCCCCAACCGATAGGGTTCGGTTCCCGCCTTGTTAAATACACGGATTCGGCTTTCGATTTCCCATACCATCTCCTCCGGCACCCGCCCGGTTGTATCCTCGCCGACAATCACAAATTCATCACCGCCCAGCCTTGCCAGGAAACAATCCCGGCGGTTGCACAGGTTTTTCAGGATTCCGGCAATCTGCGTCAGCGCCCGATCCCCCACAGAGTGCGTGTAGGAATCGTTGATGTTCTTAAAATTATCCGCATCCAGCATAATCACATACAGCGTCGTATCCGCGTCGGCGGAAGTGATTTTCAGGTTTAAATAACGCCTCAGCATCTGCCGGTTATTCAGCCCCGTCAGCGAATCGGTAAAAATCTGCCGGTTCAGTACGTTGATATAGACGATCACAATGGAGATGACCGTGCAGGGCCAGGAAAAGGAAGTGCCGTAAAACAGCCCCTGCAGCGTGCCTCCGAAAAACGGGGGAATGGAAAACCACAGCAGAAAACGCAGGTCGTTACGCTCCGCCGAGGTCGCACAGTGCCGTATTTTATGCAGAATGATGATGGACGCCCAAATCAGGTACACATAATAAACCGCCATATACAGGAGAAAGAAACCGTCGCGGTGGTAATGGCTCGTTTCATCAATGGTGAACATCAGCGGAGTAAACAGGTTCACGATCACGAACAACACCTCTAGCACCCAGGGAAACAGGTACAGTACCGCGCGGCTCCGCAAACGCCGCTCGTCTGAGTGAGTACGCAGATCGCAGTAAAAAATCCAGATCAACGCAATCATGGGATTGACAATATAACTGAGGCTGGTCAGCCCAAACAAAACGGCGCGCGAACCGGGATAGCTCACCCTGTCCAGCGTCCACAGCGCGCCATCCAACACCAGCACAAACATCGTCACCAGCAGCACCCAGTTAAACAATCGGTTTTCCATAGCGTGAGAGGCTGCACGGCGCTGATTGATATAAAAGATCAGCAAGATCAGTGTACCGAAAATATCAAGTTCTGCATAGATCAGATTCGTCATGCTGTTCCACCCACTTTGCGAATACGCCCTCAGGCCGCCGCATTTTTACCATGCCGCAATCCCATTGAACCGGAAGTGCAGGAAAAGCCCGAAAGTTTACGCTGAGCCTTTTTGGTTTTCTCTGCTTGCACCATTCGATTACACCTTTATGACAGATGATCCGATAACCGCTCGATTCAATTTAGTATCCAAAGTATAACATGCGCCCCCCGGAGCGTCAATGTGAAATATGGCGCAAAACCATTCCCATCCATTTACATCTCCCGCACATTCCACTGTCGGCGGAGATGTTTTACATTTCTGAATAACGATCCCTTTATCTATTCAAACCGCGCTGCAAACGGAGTTTTGGGGCTGGGAACTGCTTCTGTTTTATCCGTTTACATTTATAATAGGAAGAAAAGGCTATGCAAATTCGGCCGGAAATGGTATAATAAGTCGTTGAAAAATAATGCTTTTTCAAGCATGGCGCGGCATGCGGGGCCCCCTTTTCATCCGGGTGTTTTCCGGCAGAAAAATCCCCCTCTGCGGCGTTTGCAAAAGGAGTGTAACCTTCGGTGCAAAACTTCCCCCCAGAAGATGAACGCGAACCCCTGACCGACGAACCGGAAGAGGAAGTCTCCCTCCCCGAAGATGACCAGAACGCCGAAACCGCCCCGCACAGCAGCGCCACAAGCGCTACCGCAGTCAAAGAAAACGCCTATGACGAAAACCAGATCCAGGTGCTGGAAGGGCTGGAAGCCGTTCGCAAGCGCCCGGGCATGTATATCGGCTCCACTGACTACCGCGGGCTGCATCACTGCGTATATGAAATCGTGGACAACGCCGTAGACGAGGCGCTGGCCGGCTATTGCAGCGACATCCATGTAACCCTTCACAAAGACGGCTCCTGCGAAGTACACGACAACGGCCGCGGCTTCCCCGTGGGCATTCACCCGAAAATCGGCCGCCCCGCGGTGGAGGTGTGCCTGACCATCCTGCACGCGGGCGGCAAGTTCGGCGGCGAAGGCTACAAGGTCTCCGGAGGCCTGCACGGTGTGGGCGCCAGCGTGGTCAACGCCCTGTCCCGGCACCTGACGGTGACCGTATGGCAGGACGGCAAGGTGTACCAGCAGGAATACGCTCGCGGCAAGGTGCTCTATGACCTGAAGGTGATCGGCACAACGACCGAAACCGGCACGACCATCCGCTTCTGGCCGGACGTAAAAACCGCCGAGGAGCCGGAAGGGATTTTCGAAACCGGCGAGTTCCAGTACGACGTACTCAAGGTTAGAATGCGGGAAATGGCCTTCTTAAACAAAGGCATCCGCATCTCGCTGAGCGACGAGCGCACCGATCCGCCGACCGCAAGTGTGTACCACTACGAAGGCGGCATCCGTGAGTTTGTGAAATACCTGAATAAAAACAAGCAGGTGCTGTTTGAAGAGCCCGTTTACATCGAGGGGCTGGTCAACGACACCTATGTTGAGGTTGCCTTCCAGTATAACGACAGCTATCAGGAGAATATCTTCTCTTTCGCCAACAACATCCACACGCCGGAAGGCGGCACCCACCTGACCGGGTTTTCCACCGGCCTGACCCGTGCCATCAACGATTACGGCCGTCAGTTCAAGTTCTTAAAGGAGAACGACGCCAACCTGAAAAGCGAGGACATCCGTGAAAGCGTCGCCGCCATCGTAAGCGTGAAGCTGCACGAGCCGCAGTTTGAAGGCCAGACCAAGTCCAAGCTGGGCAACAGCGAAACCCGTACCATCGTGGATAATATGGTGTACAACGAGGTTTCCACCTATCTGGGCGAAAACCCCGCCATAGGCCGCGCGATCCTGGACCGCTGCGTAGGCGCGGCGCGCGCCCGCGAAGCCGCGCGCAAAGCCCGCGAGCTGACCCGCCGCAAGAGCGTGCTGGAAAGCGCCTCCATGCCCGGCAAGCTTGCCGACTGCACCGAACGCGACCCCGCCAAGTGCGAAATCTTCCTCGTGGAGGGCGACAGCGCGGGCGGCAGCGCCAAAACAGGCCGTGACCGCATGTTTCAGGCCATCCTGCCCCTGCGCGGCAAAATCCTGAACGTGGAAAAGGTACGCATCGACCGGGCGCTGAGCAACAACGAAATTAAAGCCATGATTACCGCCTTCGGCTGCGGTTACGGTGACGAGTTCGATCTGGCCAAGCTGCGTTATCACCGGATCGTCTGCATGACGGATGCCGACGTGGACGGCGCGCATATCCGCATCCTGATGCTCACCTTCTTCTACCGCTACATGCGCCCGCTGGTGGAAAACGGCTACGTTTACATCGCCATGCCGCCGCTGTACAAGGTAACCAAGAGCAAAAAGGAATACTACGTCTATAACGACGACGAGCTGGAAAAGCTGATGTTGGAAATCGGCCGCGACCCCAAGCCGGAAATCCAGCGTTACAAGGGCCTGGGCGAGATGAGCAGCGAGCAGCTGTGGCAGACCACCATGAACCCCGATACCCGCACCATGATGCGCGTTACCCTGTCCGACGCCATTGCCGCCGACGAGATTATGACGCTGCTGATGGGCGATCAGGTGGAGCCGCGCAAAGAGTTTATCGAGGAGAACGCCAAACTCGTAACGGATTTGGATATTTAATTTTGCAAGATTCACAAAGGGATGCCGCGGTTGCGCTCGCGGCGGCGCACGGGGCAAGAGCGCAGGGTTTCGCACCTGCGGGTGCGAGCAGTGGCTTTCCGCTCGCCCCTGCACTCTTCGGAATCGCCTTCTTATTCGGCGGGTTGGGCGCAAGGAGTCGCCCTTGACGTACTGGATAGTCGTCCCCCGCTACCTTCGGTAGCGTGGCCGACAAACCCGTCCGTCTACGGTGCGACATCCTTACGCCTCCCGCCTGCTGGCAATCAGGCGAAAGGCAAAAGAACGGAGTGCGGAGAGAAGGTTGAGTCAAAAGCATGATTCATCCAACCGATATTCCCTTATCTTCGCCTTGAAGCTATTGTTTAACGGCTACTCTGCCAGCAGGGGTTTTCTCTGCGCTTGCACTTTGTCGCAAGAGGGATGAAACCTTCCCTCGCAGGATGGACAGGCTTGTCGGGCGCGCTGCCGCAGGCAGCGGCGTACGACTATCCTGTACTCCGAAGAGGGAATGTTTCATCCCAGAAAAACGCAAGCCCCGAAGGTTTCCAAAGGGCGAGCGGAAAGCCCTTTGGTGTGTCCGCAGACACATCCCTGCCCCGCGCGCCCACAGGCGCGAAACCCTTGGGGAAGGTTGGGGAGGGGTTCGCAAATCCCTTCCCCAAAGGGGCGCTCCTGGCGCCCCGCACGACCGCAACAAATCTTCTGCCTATAGGCAGTTAGGAGTTTTGTCATGTCGGACATCCAAGACAAGCTGATTCCCGCCGATCTGGAAAAAGAAATGAAAACCTCGTTCATCAGCTACGCGATGGCGGTCATCATCAACCGCGCGCTGCCGGATGTGCGCGACGGTTTAAAGCCCGTGCACCGGCGCATCCTGTACGCGATGAACGAGCTGGGCATGACGCCCGATAAGCCCTACCGTAAAAGCGCGCGCATCGTGGGCGACGTGCTTGGCAAATACCACCCCCACGGCGACAGCAGCGTGTACGACGCGATGGTGCGCCTTGCACAGGATTTTAACATCCGCTATCCGCTGGTGGAAGGGCAGGGCAACTTCGGCTCGGTGGACGGCGACGGCGCGGCCGCCATGCGTTACACCGAAGCGCGCATGTCCAAGCTGTCCATGAACCTGCTGGGAGAAATCGACAAGGACACCGTCGACTTTTACCCAAACTTTGATGAAACCCTGATGCAGCCTTCCGTGTTGCCCAGCCGCTTCCCCAACCTGCTGGTGAACGGTTCCAGCGGCATCGCCGTAGGCATGGCCACCAACATCCCCCCGCATAACCTGCGGGAGGTGGTGGACGGTTGCATCCATATGATCGACCATCCGGACTGCACCGTGGACGACCTGATGCAGTTCATCAAAGGGCCGGACTTTCCCACCGGCGGTCTTATTCTGGGGTACAGCGGCATCCGCGCGGCGTACCACACAGGCCGCGGCCGCATCCTGATGCGGGCGCGCGCCGAGATCGAGCAGATGGGTTCCAACCGGCAGCGCATTGTGGTAACGGAAATCCCCTACATGGTCAACAAAGCCAAAATGGTGGAAAAGATCGCCGAGCTGGTCCATGAAAAGCGCGTGGACGGCATCAGCGATATCCGGGACGAGAGCGACCGCAACGGCATGCGCGTGGTCATCGAGCTGAAACGCGACGTGAACCCGCAGGTAGTGCTCAACTTCCTGTACAAGCACACGCAGCTGCAGGAGACCTTCGGCGTCAACATGCTGGCGCTGGTAAACGGCGAGCCCAAGGTGCTGACCCTGCGGGAGATGCTGTACCACTACATCCGCCACCAGAAGGAAGTCGTCACCCGCCGCACGCAGTACGACCTGGACAAAGCCGAAGCCCGCGCGCACATCTTGGAAGGCCTCTTAAAGGCGCTGGACCATATCGACGAGATCGTGCAGATCATTAAAACCTCCAGCGACGTAAGCGCCGCGCGCACGGCCCTGATCGAGCGCTTCCTGTTCAGCGACAAGCAGGCGCAGGCCATCCTGGATATGCGTCTGGCCCGTCTGACCGGTCTGGAACGCGACAAGCTGATGGCCGAGTATCAGGACCTGGAAAAGCAGATCGCCTATTTCCGAAGCCTGCTGGCCGACGAGGCCCTGCTGATGGGCGTGATCAAGACCGAAATGACCGCCGTGCGCGACCAGTTCGCGGACGAACGCCGCACGGAGCTTACCGCGCTGGAAGGCGAGATCGATATTGAGGACCTGATCCAGTCCGACGACATGGTGGTCACCCTGACCAACTTCGGTTACATCAAGCGTCTGCCCAAATCCACCTACCGCGCGCAGCACCGCGGCGGACGCGGCGTAAACGGCATGGCCACCCGCGACGAGGATTTTGTGAAGAAGCTGATTATCGTAAACACCCACGAGGAAATCCTGTTCTTCACCAACCTTGGGCGCGTATACAGCCTGAAGTGCTACCAGGTGCCGGAATCGGGGCGTGCGGCGCGCGGTATCGCGATTGTGAACCTGCTGGCGCTCACCGGCGATGAAAAGGTGACCGCGATGATCCCAGTACCGCGGGAGCTGGAAAACCACAACGTCGTCATGATGACGCGCGACGGCTTTATCAAAAAAACACCCTACGACGAGTTCGCCAACCTGCGCAAGAACGGCCTGATCGCCCTGTCGCTCAACGACGGGGACGAGCTGGTGGGCGTGGAACTGACCGACGGTACCGAAAGCCTGCTGCTGGGCAGTCGTTACGGCAAGGCCATCCGCTTCAGTGAGGAAAACATCCGCCCCATGGGCCGTACCGCGCGCGGCGTGCACGCCATGAAACTGCGCGAGCACGACCAGATGATTGACATGAGCGTGGTCAGCGAGGGCATGAAGGTGCTATCCATCACCGAAAACGGCTATGGCAAGCGCAGCGACCCGGAGCTGTACCGCGAGCAGGGCCGCAACGGCATGGGCATTATCGCCATGACGCTCAACGATAAAACGGGCCTGATGGTGGCACAGCTGACTGTGAACGAGGACGAGGACATCCTGCTGATGACCGACGACGGCACCATCATCCGTATGGCGGTTGCCGACATCCGCGAGACAGGGCGCAACGCGCAGGGCGTGCGGCTGATGCGCATCGCCGAGGGCGCGAAGATTGTGGCTGTGGCGCGTGCCGAGCAGGAAGACGAAACCGACGACGCGAAGCTGGAAGGCGCCGTGGAGGCCCTGACCGAAAGCGACGGCAACGTAGTCGGCGAAAGCACCGAAACCGCCTTCGACGCGGGCGACGACGGCGAGCCTGCCGACAAGCCCGAGGACGACGGGGAAATCTAAACCGGTTTGAAAAGAACATGCAACGGGGGGCAGAGCGAACCGCTCTGCCCCCGTTCAATTTACTCACGTTTCTGGCTACAGTCTGACAGGGAGAAGCCTGCCGTATTGATTGACAAGTGTCAGTTCGCGTCGCTCCCGCCTGTGTCGATGCCCAGTTTGCTCGCCACCTCGTCCGCCCGCGCCTGCGCGTCGCGGTAGCCGCTCAGACCACTGAACAGGTCGTATGCCTTTTGCAGGTCGCCGCTCTGCTCGCTGGCTTCCGCCTGACTGTACTGTTGCGAACGGAAGTAATCCTTACATTCCTTGGCCTCGGCCTGTGCGTCCAGATAATCGCCCAGCAGCGCGTACCAGTTCAGCGCCTGCTCGTAATCTCCATCCATCTTCAGTTCTTTGGCGTGTTTATACACCTGGGTTTGCAGGTTGCTCAGGCGATCCGCCGCGTCGGCGTACGCGCCCGCGTCGCCGTAGGCGAACAACGCCGTTTCGTAATCCTGCCGGCCCTCCGCGTCACGGGCTTTGCAATAGGCCGCGCGTACGGCCGCGTCCTCGAAGTCCGCCAGACTTTCAAACCCCGAAGCGGCTTCGCCAAACGTGCCCGCTTCCTGCAAAACGCTGGCGTGGCAGTAAGCGTAGCGTTGTTTGCCAAACATAAAATCCTGTGTCTTTTCAAAATAAGGCTCCGCCGTGGTATAATCCCCCTTGTCGTAAAACACCAGCCCGTGGGAATAGGCGGCGTAGGTGACCGCCTGCTGATATTCGCCCAGCTTGTCAAACGCATCGGCCGCCGCGGCGTAATCGCCCGAGGCAAACACGCTGATTGCGCGGTTGTAAGCCGTGCTTTTATCGCCTGAGCACGCCGTGAGCGCAAACGCCAGAACGCACAGACACAGCACCGCCGCAACGCGCTTCCACGCCGAGCGTTTCGTTTTCGGTTCCTCCGGGGGATGGTACATAGGCCCTCCTAATCAGTCCTGCCGTCGTAATCGCTGCGAAGAATCGCATATAATTCCACGTCCACATAGCGCCCCTTGTTGTAGATGCGCTGGCAGCAGCCCCTCGCGCCGCATGCCCGCGTGGCGCATGACCGCCCCGCTGGCGGGGTTATCGGTTTCGTGCTGGGCTTCCACACGGTTCAGGCACAGGGTATCAAAACAGAAGCGCAGCATTTCCCGCAGCGCCTCGGTCATCAGCCCCCGGTTCCAGTACGCACGGCTGAGGCTGTAGCCCACTTCCGCCGACCGGTTCTCCCGCTGCATCCACATCAGGCCGATGGTGCCGATCACTTTTTGTTCATCGGTCAGCTCGATTACAAAGGTGCCGGGCTGCCCCGTGCGGTATTGGCGGATCAGGCTGCGGAGGTACCACCGTGTCTGGTGGATGGAGGCGTGCGGGTCCCACAGCACGTGGCGCGCCACCTCCGGATCACGGGAGTATTCGTACATATCCCGCGCGTCCGTCATGCGCGCGGGTCGCAGGGTCAGCCTCTGTGTTTGCAGGGTGGGCAGGTGTGCGAAGAGGTCGGCTTCAATCAGCATGGGTCGGCGGCTTCTTTCTGTTTGAAAATAGGGAGTTCCGTCGGCAGAGCACCGGTTACAGCAGCACGGCGCCTGGCAGGGGCGGCGCGCCGTACAGAATGCCCATCGCAAGCACAGCCAGACCGAGCGCCAGCAGGGCGATCAGCAAAGTCATCAGGACTCCGTAGGCGGTCAGGCCCCGGCGCAGTCTGCGGGTTTCCATCGGCATAATGTCCTCCCTGCGGCGAAAAGGGATTCGCCTGCATTTTCCATGTTTACGGGATGCAAACGCGACGCTGGCACGTTATGTAATCGAAGGGTTTTCACAGGCCACGGGAGCAGTTCCCTTCAGCTTCAGCCATGCCAGTGAAAGCCCAAGCGCAGTTTTGCCGTCGCAAAACTCTCCGCTCAACACACGGGCCACGGCCTCCGCCAGCGGCATGCGCACCACGTTGAGGAATTCATCATCGTCCAGGTGAGCATGGTGCTCGCTAAGACCCGTAGCCAGGTAGATCCTCACCTGCTCGGTGCAGAAACCCGGACTTGTCAGCATGGGGCAAAGCAGCTCGAACCGCTCTGCATGCAATCCGGTTTCTTCTTCCAGCTCCCGACGGGCACAATCCAGCGGGTCCTCACCGACATGGTCCAGCTTTCCGGCGGGAATCTCCAGCGTGATCCGGTCCACCACCACGCGGTGTTGCCGCACAAGCGTGACCGTCCCATCCTGATCCACCGGCACGATCGCCGCCGCGCCCTTGTGGCGCACCACTTCACGCAGAGCCTGCCGACCGTTTGGCAGCCGAACCTGCATGTGGCTCACGTCGATCAGCGCGCCCCGAAACACCACCTCGTCGGATAAAGGAGTTTCGCGGATTCCGGCGTCGCTGCCCAGGGTGAATTCACCAGTCGGTTTGGTCATCACCGTCGCCTCCTGAAAAAGGGTTGCTTACTCTATTCTACACGCCTCCTCAGGAACCCTTGCGCCTCGAAAAACATTCGTAACATTTTTTCTTCCGCAAATTGCCATCCGGCGCTCAAACCCGCTTGTGCGCGTGTTTCTTCGCCTTGACAATTCATTACTAACCCGTTACAATGGTGCCATCCAAAGCGTATTTGCACCCATTTTGCTGCCCTTTGGGAAAAGGAGGAACTCCTATGAAGTATCATGCCGCATCCACGTTTCGCCGTATCGCGGCCTGGATCATCGGCTTGCTGTTGCTGCTGACGCAGACGGCGCTGCCCGCCCTCGCCCTTACGCAGGACGAGACCGTCATGCTGCCTGTTGTGACGGTTACTTACCAGACCACGCAGGACGGCGCACCCACCCCCATCGCAGCCACTCCCACCAAAGACGCGACCGGCTATGCCTTCTGGGCTACACTCCCTGCCGAAGCGTTTTCGTATCCCATTACGCTGAGCATTCTGCCCAGCCAGGCCAACCCCGGCAACACCTTTACCCCCGCCGACGGCACCGCCATCACCGCGGACCCGAACACGGTAGACTATACGGGGATACCCACGGTGATCACCGCCTATCAGGACGGCGTATCGACAGCGACGTATAATCTGTATGTTTCCGCCGCTCCGATTCCGCCGGAAGTGCCGCCTGTGAGCGTACCCGTGCAGTATGTGGATGCGGCCGATAATTCCATCGTTCTTTATTCCACCACGTTTACCGCATACTATAACGCAGATAACGTGGTTACAGTCGATCCGGGCGTGATCCCCGAAGGGTATACCCTGCAGGGAGACGATGGCACCTACGTCGCGGTTGACCAGAACGGTACGGCGACCCCCGCAAGCGTAACGTTCTATTTTACCAAGGCGGAAGCCACCACCGAAGCCCCCGTGACCGAAGAACCGGTGACCGAAGAACCCGTAACCGAAGCCCCCGTGACCGAAGAACCCGTGACCGAGGCCCCCGTGACCGAGGCACCGGTACCCGTGGCAGTCAACCTGTATGCCAAAACCAACGATACCGCCAATTTCCGCACCCAGACCAGTACGGAGAGCGCCAAGGCGTTTGCCAACGTCGCCAGCAACACCTACGTATGGGTTTATTCTACGGTGGATGTGACCGACGCAAAGGGAGAAACCCGCAACTGGTCCGCCATCCGTTATAACGGTACGGATTGCTACGTGTGGAGCAGCCTGCTCACCCTCCTGTCTCAGGAGGAAAGCGACGCTTATAATTACTCCCAGCCCACAGCGGTGCCTGGTACCGAAACCAGTGCCCCGCCGCAGACCGATACGCCCACGGCGCCTCCCACAGCTACGCCGACCACCGCGCCCACCGAAAAACCTACAACCGAACCCACGGTAACCGCCACAGCGGCCATCACAGGCGGCCCCACGCCAACGCCCACCGCTACGGAGGCCCCGTCTACCGCGCCGGAGGCGGTTCCGGTCAACCGTTACGCGCAAACTACCGCAGTCGCCAACTTCCGCACCCAAACCAGCACCGAAAGCACCAAGGCATTTGCCAACGTGCCCAGCAAGACCTTTGTCTGGGTGTATTCCACTCAGGATGTAACCGATAAAAACGGCGATACCCGCAACTGGTCCGCCATCAGCTATAACGGTACGGAGTGCTATGTGTGGAGCAGCCTGATCGCCCTGCTGTCTCAGGAGGACAGCGATACTTACAATTACGCGCAGCCTTCCCCTGTGCCGGGTACCGAAACCAGCGCCCCGCCGCAGACCGCCACGCCTACGGCGGCCCCCACGGCTACGCCGACCGCCGCGCCCACCGCAACCCCGACAACGGCCCCCACGGCTACGCCGACCGCCGCGCCCACCGCAACCCCGACAACGGCCCCCACGCCAACCGCGACCGCAACCGCAACGCCGACCACCGCCCCTACCGCTACGCCGTCACCTTATATCGGCTATGCTCTCACCAATAACCAGGCGGCGATCCGCGTGAACACCACCACGGACGACAGCTCCATCCTCGCCACGCTCCCGGCCTCCACGCTGCTCTACGTAAGCAGGCAACGCACGGTGGACAGCGTGGTTTGGGATGACGTGCAAACCAAGCTTGGCACCTCCTATGTCGGCTTTATTCAGGACAGCGCCGTGCGCCACATTACCGATGCCGACGCAAAAGCCTATATCGACCAGTATAACGCAAGCCACACTGCGGCCCCCACCGCCTCCGTCGCGCCTACCCAGGCACCCGCGCAGGTAACGGGCTATTTCATCACGCTGGGCGACGTACCTATGCGTGCCGTAACCAGCGCGTATGCCAACATCACCGCCATCCTGCCCGTTGATACGGTAGTGTCTGTTGCCGGGCAGTTGTATAACGAGAACACCACCTGGGATATCGCTTCCTACAACGGATACTCCGGCTATATGCGCGCCGATCAGTTGCGCCCGTTAAACGCAGCCGAAGTGCAGGCGTATCAGAACAGCCTGAAGACGCCCACCCCCGCGCCGTCTTCCACACCCCAGCCGTACGACCCCTATTCGGCGTCCAGCTACGGTTACGTTTCTTCCAGTACCGTCAACTTCCGCGCCACGCCCAGCACGACCGGCACAAGGCTAAAAACCCTCAAACAGTATGCTTTCGCGCTGATCCTCGGCTCTAAAACAGTGGACGGAAACACATGGTATAACGTAAACCAGTCCGGCACCATCGGTTGGATCGACGGCCGCTACTTCAAAGTGCTTAACCTGACGGAGCTTTCTTCCTTCCTCAACAGCTCCCAGTACCTTACGGGGCTGACGAACAACAGCAGTTCCTCCTCGTCCGGCACTTCCAGCAGTTCAGGTTCCTCCTCGTCCGGCAGCTCCTCGCAGGGGCAGGTCTCCTCGGTGGAAGACTGGAACGTCGGCGTATGGCAGAACCCCAACGGCGGGGTAAACGCCTCCTACGAGCCCTTTAACCCCAACAACACTCCTGCGCCCACCACAACAGGCGGCATTATCGCAGGCGCAACGGATACAGGTGCGACCGTATCGCCCAGCGCGACCGTGTCCATCGGCACGATGATCCCCATCACCTACGATACAGAATCGACCAATACACAGTCCGACAGCGGTTGGGTCGGGTTCGTGATCGGCGGCGTGCTGCTGCTGGGCGGCGCGGGCGGCGTATATGCCTACGCCCTCAACCAGAACAAGAAACGCCGTCTGGCCGCCCGTAACGCCGCCAGCGCGCACCGCACACCCACGACCGGTGGGCAGAACGCATCCTCTTCGGATCCGTACACGCGCCGCGCCGTAGCCGCGCCCACGGTAAGCGCCGCCACCCGGCAAAACGAACAGGCGCAAAACGGTGCGCCCCGTGATCCGAACCGCCCCGCTAGGCAGGGAACGCCTACTCAGGGCATGGCGGCGGGAACCGCCGGCGGAGCCGCTGACCGCCGCGCTAATCCGTTTGCCAGACCGGCACAGGAAGGGAACCCTTTCGTTAAGCCGGAAGCCTCTCCTTATGCAAGGCCCGCGCAGGAGAGCAACCCCTTCGCCAAGCCGGAAAGCACCCCCGGCGCTAAGCCAACGCAAACCGGCAACCCCTTCGCCAAGCCGGAAAGCGCTCCCGGCACTAAGCCTGCGCAGCCCGCTAACCCCTTCGCCAAGCCGGAAAGCGCTCCCGCTGCCAGGCCCACGCCGGAAAACAATCCCTTCGCCAAGCCCCTTGCGGGCACTGCGCCCGCTCCCCGTGCGGACCAGCCGGATCATCCTTCGCGGTCGGCTGAACCCGGCGCTACGTCCGGCAGTTCCGACAGCGCCGCCACCCGTTCCTCTCAGCCGGATGCCGCCAGCAGACGTTCCACCCGCACCAGCCGCTACCAGAACCGGGATGGGAACGACGAGCCATAATCTCCACTGCAAATTGTCCAGCCCCTGCGGGATTTTCCCGCAGGGGCTTTCTCTTTCCCAGTATAAAAAACCAGCGTTAAGAGCTTTCCGTGGAACCGCTCCGCGGAGGCTTTTTACGCAGGCTTTAGTTTTTCGATGAATTCCACGAAATCGGACTTACAGTCTGTATAAATTATCCATTGGTCATATTATACTACGAACAGCATTTGTCCTCTTCCGCTTCGAGGGAGGATACGGGGAACAGACAACCAACAGGTTGAGGTCGGCCCGCGCCGCCTGTGCGCGGGCAAGCGAATGCTGTGGACACGGAGGGGTTCCCGGCAGGGCGCTGGTTACCGGAACACAGACCCGTTTGGGTTGTTCCGCGCCGGGAAATCTACTATACGTCGAGGGAGGTTTCGCAAGTGGTTGAAAGGATTGTAGCCTTATTGGCACAGGTTCGGGATGAGAAGGTGCTGGAACGGATTTACTGGTACGTGGAGCGGATCGTTATGCGGCAGCCGCCCAAGAAATGAAAGAGTGTGCTGCCATCGCAGCCGGCGAACCTCCCCGTACCCCAGAGCGCTTCCCCTACGACTGTTGCTTTGGTTTGTCGTGGGCATGGTTCGACTCATACAGCCGGTCCACAAAGCGGCTCAGGATCTCCCATCCCTCCGGGGGCAGATCGGCCATTTCCCGAAAAACCGCCTTCATCAGCGCGTTCTCCCCGTTCAGAATCCGGTCCACCTTGTCCAGTGTCAGCGAGTCCCGCGGTACCACCATGGGTTCACGGCCGTTCTTCAACCAGTCGTAGCTGATATCGTATTCCCTGCAGATCAGGCGAATCACCGCTTCCGGCGGTTCAACCCGACCATTTTCCCACGATGCAACCACATCGCGCGTAACCCCCATCCGCGTAGCAAAGTCCGCTTGTGTCCATTTCATTTGACGGCGGAATTTCCTGATACGCTCTTTCACAGAATACACCCCCTGTTTATCTCTTATTGTATCATGAGTCGATGTGTTTGTCTACACATTTAGTTACGTATGCGGTTGACATACACACACCATTAGTCTATAATGTGTACCAGCCCACATATTATGCAAATATAACACGTTTGGTTCCACTTCTTGGATGGTTACAGGCAGAGAAAGAAGGCGACTCCCATGTCGGAAACCCCACCGAAGCCCCAGGCTGACCTTCGCCCGCAGATCGAACGGAAGCTGCGTAAACTGTCTCCACGGCAGCAAGCCCTTGCGGCGGCTTACGCCCGAGGGCTGCATGCCGGATATCGGCTGGCCTTCGATCTTTTACGCAGGCAGCAGGAACGCTAACCATACATGCCGTCGCCGCCAGCCGGGCAAGCGCGGTAAGCCCAGAGTATGGATTACCGTTCCATTTCTCTCCACTTTTCATCTCAATCATACCATCGTTTCGTAATATTCAACGTTTATTGTGGGAAAATCCCATCATACTCACCACTTCTAACCCCATTTCTCCCTTCTTGCCCATTTCCTCCGAAAGGATGATGCTCATGCCTCCCGTAGCCCGTGTATGGCATACCGACGATTCTTCTCCCGTAAAACACTACCTGATGGAATACATCACCCTGTGCCAGCGCAGGGACGCGCTGCAAAACGAACTGAACCGCCTCCGGGAAGTCACGCTGCGCATAACCGCCAGAATATCCCCTGCCAAACCATCCGGCAAACCTGTCCCGGGAAACGGCGAAGACGCGATGCTCCGCGTTCTGGATGGCGAAGCCCGGCTGGAAGAGGTGATCGGCCACATCGGCGAAGCGTTATCGGCTCGCCTGGCGTTGATTGAAAGCCTGGGGGATGAACGGCAGAAAACCCTTTTAACCTTTCGCTATATCAACGGACTGGATTGGGAAACCATCGGTTATCGGATGCACTACGAACGTTCTCAGCTTTTCCTGATTCACAGTAGCGCGCTGGAAGCCGCGCAACAGGCCCTGCGCACGTTTTCCGCTGGTTCTTCTCACCTTCCGCTTCCATAATTTCGGTTGCCTGCGGGCGCGGTCTGTTGTATAATAATTTAGATATATAGAGATCTTTATAATTCAGTTTTCTCGGTTTCTCCCGCGCAGGGTGAAGCACCTCGTCTGAAATGATCACAGTCCCCCGCCCGTACATATGGGGGAGAGGATCGTTCTCAAGCACGGTAACCGCGCTATTCCGAAGGCGCCGCATCAGAAGCAGGGCAGGTGAAAAGGGTGGATTGTCAAAACAGGACGCGCCAGCGCCTGATTGGGGTGCTGATCGGCGACGTCAGCTTCGATTTTACCGCAGAACTGATGGCCGGCCTTGTCGATGCCGGTAAGAAGGCCAATGCTCAACTGCTGTTTCTGCTGGGCATGCAGAAGTATTCGTCCCCCTTTGATTTGGACGCCTTCAAGGCCGTATCCGCCAGCCATAACCGCATCTACGATTACTCCACCATGACCGGCGCGGATGCGTTCATCATTGCCTGTGGTTCGTTGTCGGGCTTCTCCGGCGGTGTGGATCAGGACTTTTTATCACGCTTTGCCAATTCTCCCACCGTGATTTTACAGGAACGGGCCGAAATTGATTCCCGGCAAAAAACATATATCGTGGTGGACAACTACCATAGTTTCAGCCAATGCATCGAACACCTCATTGTAACGCACCACTTCCGGAAAATCGCGCTGGTATCCGGCCCCGCCGGCCACGCCGACGCGCGGGAACGCCTGCATGCTTACCGCGACTGTATGGCAAAATATCACCTGGCCGTTCCGGAAGACTGGGTGGTTTACGGGGATTTCTCCGAATATGTTGACGATCTGGTTTCCGACCTGCTGGATCGGAACCCCGACCTGGAAGCGATCGCCTTCGCTAACGACGAAATGGCAAAGGCCGGATACCGGGAGTGCCGCCGCCGGGGGCTGGTGGTAGGGCGCGACATCGCCATTACCGGCTTTGATAATTTCAACGCGGGCCGCACCATGGAGCCGCCGCTGACCACCGTGTCGCAGGACACCTACGAAATGGGCCGTCTGGCTGTGGAACAGGCGATGCTGCTTCTGGATGGCAAGCCGGTTTCTCCTCTGGAAATGCGCACGGAGTTTTTACAGCGGCAATCCTGCGGTTGCCGTCGCCGGAGTTATCAATGTCCCGCGAGCCTGTCCCCGGCCGATGAGGCAGACGCAATCGACGCCGGCATTGAAGAAATCCAAAACAGTTATGTCACCCATTTCCCCCACAGCCAGCGGGCGGAGCGAACCGCCGTAGTGGGTGGGTGTTTCGCCATCCTGCGGCGTTTCGCGCTGACTGATCCGGAGGAAGCCCCGGAATATAACACGCTGGCCGGAGAGTTGGACGCTTATTTTACCGGGTTCAGCCAGCCCCTGTCCCTGTTCGGCCAGTGTCTGGAGGATTACCTGCTCCAGCTGCTCGGCCCCCGTAGCCTCACCCCGGCGCTTCGCAAATTCGCGGCTGCCGTTTCTTATCTGCTGCAATACATTCATACCCGCGAACTGAAAACGCTGGACAGTCGCCTGACCATCTACGGCACACAGTCCTGGCTGGCGCCGGAGCTGACGCGCGGTCTTTTTAGTGAAACTAGCGACGAGAAGGTGCTGCATTGTCTGGTGAAGCGGCTGGTGAACGCGGGTTTCTCGAATGTGTCCCTTTGCCTGTTGGAGAATACTCCGTCGGCCGGTCCCTCCGCCCTGTACCCCGGCAGGTTGCGGCTGGCCGCCTACGCAAACGCGGACGGCGACAGGGCTTTCTCCCCGGCGGAAAGCCCCTTGATTGATCCGGCGCATCCGCTTCGCCAACTGCCCTGCCTGATGCATTCTCCGGCTATGATGGCGTTCAGCCTGTTTTCCGGCAACCAACAGTACGGAATTCTGCTGTGCGACGCGGATCGGGAAAAAAGCTCGCTGCTGCATGTGATCAGCCTTCAACTGGGTATGCTGTTTGATTTTCTGGATTTGCGGCGACAGGAGCGCAGCATCGCAGTCGAGCTGGAAAGCATCCGGGAGAAAAACGAAATTCTGAACTTTCTGTCGGAATACGATCCGCTGTGCGGGTTATTGAACCGCCGCGGCTTTATTGAACGGGCCATTCGCAGCAACCGGGAAAATATCGGGAAAATCGCCTACTGTGCCTTTATTGATCTGGATTACCTCAAGCAGATCAACGACTCCTTCGGCCACCACGAAGGCGACCTTGCGCTGCAGGGCGTAAGCGATATACTCCAGCGGCTGGCACGGCCGGGCGACCTGATCGGCCGCATCGGCGGAGACGAATTCGTCGGTCTGTTTCTTTCCGAAGACCCGGGGTTTGAAGCACAGCTTGAGACACGTTTTCACAAAATCTGCGCCGACTACAACACCTCGGAGGACAAGCCTTACTGGCTGGATATTTCGATGGGACTCACACGCTTTATCTGCCGGCAGGGGCTGGAAATCAGCACCGTAATCGCAGAGGCGGATCAGCGGCTGTACGAAGCCAAACGGCGTCGGCGGGATGTGAACCTGCGGTTGAAACGCCTCGTCTGATACGGCTTCACGCTGTGGCGCCGCCAATTGACAAACCCGCCACAGGAAAAGGCACGGATTCCGTAACAGGAACCCGTGCCTTTTGTCACTTACATTCCATCCACCGGAGATCGGCCTCGCCGGTTGTTTCCGTTACTCGGCTATGTCCCCGTCGGGTGATTCCCTGCGAAGCCCCGCCCAGGCCGGGTCCACATCCAGCGTAGCAAAATAATCACTCGGGGTTTCAGCGCGGCGGATCAGCGCAAAGCTGTTGTCCTCGCGGAAAAGCACTTCCTTACAGCGTAGTTTGCCGTTATAGTTGTAGCCCATGCTCAGCCCGTGCGCCCCCGTGTCGTGAATCACCAGAATATCGCCGATCTCCGCGTGCGGCAGCATCCGGTCCACTGCGAATTTGTCATTATTTTCGCACAGGCTCCCCGTTACGTCCACTTTTTCATCGTGAGGCAGGTTCTCCTTGCCGACAACGGTAATGTGGTGGTATGCGCCGTACATCGCGGGGCGCAGCAGGTCACAGGCGGAAGCGTCCAACCCCAGATAATGCTTGTAAATCCGCTTTTCATGGGTAATATGCGTTACCAGCCAGCCATGCGGCGCGGTCATGTAGCGGCCCAGCTCGGTTTTGATCGCCACCCCGGCAATGTCCTTTGCAGTCAGTTCTTCCTCGTAAGCGCGGCGTACGCCTTCGCCAATCGCTTCGATGTCCGCTTCCGGGGCGTCCGGCAGGTAGGGCACGCCGATTCCGCCGGAAAGGTTCACAAACGCAAGCGAAAGCCCCGTTTCCGCCATCAGTTCCCGACCGGTGACAAACAACAGCCTCGCAAGCGCCGGGTAATAATCCGGGTCGGTGGTATTGCTGCTTAAAAAGGCATGCAGACCGAAGCGCTTCGCGCCGTAACCCGCCAGCTGCCTTAACGCCGTACTAAGCTGTTCGCGGGTCATCCCGTACTTCGCGTCGCCTGGATCGCCCATAATGGCGTTGCCCACGCGGAAATGCCCGCCCGGATTATACCGCAGGCAGACCGTTTCCGGGATGCCGCCGTTGTTTTTCAGTTCCTCCACATGGGTCAGGTCATCCAGATTGACCGTCGCGCCCAGCCGCCGGGCCAGCGCAAATTCCGCGGGCGGCACGTCGTTGGCGCTGAACATGATGCCGTCGCCGCTGAAACCGCAAGCCTGCGCAAGCATCAGTTCCGTTTCACTGGCGCAGTCCAACCCGCAGCCTTCGTCCTTTAAAATCCGCAGGATCGCAGGAGTCGGCAGGGCTTTTACCGCAAAATACTCGCGAAAGTCCGGGTTCCAGCCGAACGCGGCCTTCAGCCTGCGCGCGGTCTGGCGGATGCCCCGCTCGTCGTACAGATGAAAGGGGGTGGCAAACTGCCTGCAGGCGGCCGTGAAAACCGGATCACCAAGGGTAAAATTTGGCATATGAACGCCTCCCATTCGTTTTCTGGTTACGGAAAACGTACCCCCGCCTGATTTTTGTCACAGCGGGAGCGCCTCAGGTAAGCGATGATTCAATCACTTCGTGGCTGCCAAAGCGGAGTGCTGCGGATTGGGGGCAAGAGAAGCCGAAAGAATAGTGACGCTATTTCAAGGCTTTTCGAACCCGAAGATGCGGTGCTCCGCGAAGGAAGGCGTGAAAGGGATTGATTCAGCGCTTACCTGGTTCAGGGGCGAAGGGGAGGCGCTTTATTCAGTTTGCAGCAGGCGTGCGCACACAGCGCAAACCGCAGAGCCAGCGAAAGCGCGCTGTCCCTGCGCCCGGGTTCCATCCGGGGTAAGGCCGTGGTATTCGTCATCATTCACACCTGCTCCGTTCCCCGGCGGGGGCGGTTCATCTGTCGTCAGTTCAGGTCGATCAGTTTCGCGGTCACGCCCTTTAGTTCGTTCAGTTCCTTCACCAACCGCTCAATCTCAGCCTTTTCGCCGCAGGGCTGCAGCACAATCAGACCATCGTTGGCACAGGCGTCGGCGCTCACTTCGTGCAACCCAAGGCGAGCCTTGATGATGCAGCCGTTTTTCGTAAGCGCTTCCTGAAAGCTGACCGCATTGGCCACCCGGTTATCCATACGAACCCCGATAATGTAGTAACACGACATGGCAATCCCTCCTTACAATAATGATCAACAGAATTTTATAAAGTTAAACCACTCGGGCGTTATTCCCCACAGGTTCCCGTTCCATAGGTTCGAAGTTTCCCAATGATTCCCTTGCCGGT